>Ga0075030_100000576_pt1 | contig 32068 bp, 24 predicted proteins | sample LitLauG_LLR_2012_FD_71393 | JGI IMG/M metagenome (GOLD analysis project Ga0075030, IMG submission 71393) | Freshwater sediment microbial communities from Pennsylvania, USA - Little Laurel Run_MetaG_LLR_2012 | ecosystem: Environmental > Aquatic > Freshwater > Creek > Sediment | place: USA...
GAGTCGGTGATCCAGCCGCAGATGCGCTTGATGACTTCCTTGCGCATCCCCGACTTCGCCATCCGCTTCGCCGCTGTCCGCCGCATGTCGTGCAGCAGCAGCTTGCCCGTGACTCCGGCCCGCCGGCACACCTTGCGCCACAGCTTGTCGAAGCGCATCACCCGGCCGCTGGTTCGCGCCCCGCGTGAACACTAGGTCGCCCGGCTTCTTTCCCCGGATCAGTTCGAGGTACAGCGGGATCAACCGCTCGTTCAGATGCAGCGGAACCTCGACCGCGCCTGCTGGGCCCGTGCAATGCGCGCTTCCCGCATCGTCACTGCCATTCCCAGCCCAAGCAGCTTATGCGGCAGGCCTGGAGACAGAACTATTTGTCTCTGAACAGGCCCAGTGGTTGGGCATCCAGCCACATGGGCAGGAAGAGCAGGCGCGCGTGCTGTTAGTGAGCGTGCCCTATGCATTGAAAGCCGGAGATGCAGAGACGCTCGGCGGCAAACCTGCTTCAGCGTTCATGATGGCGAATCTACCGGGCAGCAGCGCGGGTTCAGCTTCCACTTCATCGGGCACGACTTCCTCGATCAAGCTTCCCTCGAATCTCGGCAGCAACAGCGGAAATAACAGTCCCGCTGCCGCATTGACCGGGACAGGCACCGCGAATTTTATCCCCAAGTGGACGACCAGCAGCAATCTCGGAAACTCCAAAATATTCCAGAGCACAACCGGCGACGTCGGGATCGGCACGACCTCACCCACCGCGACGCTGGATGTTTCAGGCAGCACGTTTCTCAGTGGAACTTCGGGCAGCACGTTTGCGGTGACGGTGTACTCGCCGGCGCAGCTCGCCGAGGTGATCGAGGGACCTGTTGCCGGAGTTGGCGCAGGCCTCGATCTCAAGACTACCGGCACCGGCGGCAAACAGTGGGAAATTCTCGCCACCGGCAAGTCATCGATCCAGGGCGTCGGAAAGTTCAACATCCGCGACGTCACCACCAGTACCGACGCCCTGACGATCGACACTTCAGACAACGTCAACGTCAAGAATCTGGTGGCTTCCGACACTGTTAATGCGCTGATACTGAATGCCGATCTGGCCAGTCTCGGATCGGCCGGCATGGTCTCCCTGGGGCCCGTCGGGGTGGGGCCGCGGTTCAAAACCCAACTTCCCGTCGCAGGCAGCCTGGACGTCCAAGGCAATGCCCGGGACACTTTGATTGGCGATCCCGGTTGTGGCGCCAATTTCGCTGGCATCGGTTTCCAGAACACATCTCTCGCCAACTGCACCAATTACTCGGTGGTTGGCAACGGCAGCGATACCTACGTTGCCGCTCCCACTGGTGACATTTATTTCCGCACACAGAGCAACACCGTTACTCCCATGCTGGTGACTTCGAGCGGAAGTGTAGGCATCGGCACCATCGCGCCCAACGCGAAGCTGGACGTGCGCGGTCAGGCTGGCGATTCCGGCTTTGGCATCGCCGCCGATAACAACGCTTGGCAAGCTCGCGGCGCGGGCGGGTGGGTCAAGGCTATGGCGTACGTGGATCCTTGGGCTTCGGGTGGCATTGCGGTGACTGCGTGCTACAACTCGCAGCTGACGGGGAGCGCCGGCTCGACTCCGCCCTGTGGATTCGTACCTACCCATCTCACCGAAGGGTGGAACATCATCGACTTCGGCTTCCAGGTGAATGATCGCTTCATGACGACGACAGCTTTAGTCTCCCAAGCCGCCAGTAACCACTATACCTCCTTCGCTGACAGCCAGAATATTGGGACCTCCTTGGACCGAGATTTTTTCGAGACCAACACTCAAGTGGGCGTTGTTACATACGACAACGACTCGTCCGTTGGAAAAAACGGCAAGGTAGACGTGCCCTTTTACATTGTCATCTTTTGACCAAGCATGGAGACACGCAAATTCTCCCGACGATGCGAGCCACCGGAGAAGCAAATTGAATGGGCGCGCCATCCGCAAATCACGAAACGGATCAAGGAAACGCAAGCCAAGCAGCAGGCGACGATCCCGACTGTGGCGCAACAGATGGCCGCTCAACCGAAGTAGGTAGTCTGGACCATTAACATCAATGGCCAAGGGGGCGAGAACGGCAACGTGGACACGCCCTTCTTCATTTTTATCTACTGATCGGCGGCTATGGCAGGAATAAATCTCACAGGCGAGAGGTCAAGGACCTTGTTCACGGGGACGGCCACGACCAATTTGCTTCTTCAGCCAGTCAGCATTGCCATGCCAGACCGTGTGGAGCAGTAGAAATCCCACACGGAGCGCGGTAGACGGAATCAGATTTCTTTCCCGTCAAGAAAAGTGATACTGGCGTGATAGTTCTGTGCCGCCGTTTGCGCCTATCTGAATGAGGACCTCCGACGCTCCAGTGAACGAGGCTCAGTACAAGCTTCCCCAGAGAATTAGCAAAGGAGAATCAAAATGAAAAAGGTTTATGCGGTGATGTATTCGGCGCTGCTGTTACTGTTCTGCAGTGTACTCGGTCAAGCGCAGCAAAGCTCGGCGTCAACAAGAAATGACAATTCCAACGCGGGCAGCCAAGCCGCCAGTAATGTGAGCGGCACGGGCGCGAAGGATTACGTTCCCTTGTGGTTGAGCGGAACCAAGCTGGGAAACTCGAAAATCTTCCAGAGCCCGGGAGGGGAAGTCGGCATTGGGACAACTTCGCCCGTGGCCACCCTGGACGTGGATGGCACGGTCAACTCGGCCACCAGCTTCAATCTGAGGGGAACGCCGTTTGCCTGCGGCACCGCCACGAGTGGCAACGCTTTCCTCGGCTTGATTGATATCAAACGGCGTCGGCGGACGTCGTTTAATGTGCAAGGGAGCCCTACGGCACTTGTTATCGTCCCCTTAACGTCCCCAAGAATTGAGACCGGAGCGCATCGATGAAATGCAGTGCACCAACGCCGCGCGGTTTCGCTTCTTCGCTGAATGAGGCCCGAAAGAGCCGATCTTGAATCAGAAGTTGAAGTCGCCGGGCTGGGCGTCGTTAACGATTCGGATAGAACGGGGTTAGTCGAAAGGGATCCTGCAGGTTTTGCAAGTCCCATGATCGACGAGACCTGGTGTTTGAGGCCGACTGAAAACCGATCCACCAAGGTCTCGACTAGTGCGCTCTATTCCTTCACTTCGCCGTACTGAAAGCGCGGTAAGAGTCTGGCTCCAAAGCGTTCTGCGATGGCTAGTGTAAGAGCCTGGGGAACGAGGATGGATGTGAGGCTTTCCCATGGCTCCGGAACGAAGTCGATCTTTACAGGCAAGAGCCGATCTGAAGGCGGACGATCTTCGGATTCAACCAGGACAACTCTCCCGCCGCGAGCCATACAGTCTTGCGCGAGACCCAGTCCGAGAGCGGCTGTCTTTCCCACGGCGAAGATGACGGCCGCGTGGGACTCGTTTACATCAAGCAGAGGCCCGTGGCGAAACCCTCCGCCGGAATGGGGAGCAGCGCGCTGTCCAGTCATCTCGCGGATGCACAATGCGCCCATGATGGCGGCTCCGTAGGCTGGGCCGCGCCCAATGACTTCAATGTTGGCCGCTCCACGACAAAACTCTTCCATTTCGTTTCGCCGATCAAATACGCGCTCCAGAGATTTCGAGAGGGCTTGCACCGTCCGGTCCGCATTCCTTTGCCAGTCCCGGCCCAGGATGTGCGAGGCCAGTAAGATGCACACCGCAGTGGCGTTCGTGTACGTTTTGGTGGCGTTGCCATATTCCGGACCAGCTAGGATCGGGAGTTTGTTCTGGACCAGTGACCAGCAAGTGCTGTGGGCGTTATTACAGAGTAAGGCGAGAGGCCTGTGTGCTGCCTTCTGGCAAAACCGCACAAGTTCCGCGCTCTCTCCGGAAGTGGTCACGAGCAAAGAAAGGACAACCTGATCCCATGCCTCCGAATAATACAGCCACTCGCTTGCATCCACAGCGAACGACAATCGACCGCCCGATTGCAGGTATGACGCAGCCGTTAAGGAAGAACAGTACGACGCTCCCATCCCTAAGAAAAGTATCGAGCCCGCCGACGCGGATAGCTCCCGCAATGCCTCAAGCTCTTGTCGGATCGCCGAGTCATATCTGTATGCACTCAACACCTGAGCAAGCTTCTCTGGCTGTTCACGGCACTCCATCTCGTAGATCTCGACCATGCTCCGCTTTTGCAACTCGGGCCGGGGTTCTACGCCACCGATCCACTGGGGTCTGGGACCGCTCGTCTTGTCCATATGTCTTTCGGCAGCTCCTCTGCGAAGGTTTTTAATGAATCATTATAAACTGCGATATGATGGGTGCGAGGTGGCAACGTGGTCGATGTCGGCTCCCCGTCTGTGCCGTCCATAAATCGCGGCTTCATCCTTCGCATCTCATCGATAGCCGCTTTAGGCGGCCTGCTCTATGGCTACGATATGGGGATCATTGCCGCTGCTGCCATCTTCGTCAAGCGCAGCTTTGCCCTTACGACTCTTGCGGAGGAACTGGTCGTCAGTGTCGTTTTACTTGGAGCCATGACCGGCGCGATTGTGGGAGGAGTGGTTGCCGACCGGGTCGGACGCCGCGCAACACTGGTGTGGGCCGCAGGCATCTTCATCGTTGGTTCCTTGTTGGCGCCACTGGCCACAAACGTCGCGGTACTGATTGTGGCCCGGGCGATCATCGGTCTGGGCATTGGGTTTACTTCGGTAACGGCTCCGGTCTATGTTTCCGAATTGGCGCCACCGCAATCGCGGGGAATGCTAATCGGGTTGTACCAATTCGCGTTAACAATCGGCATCGCGCTTGCAGACCTCGTCGGTTATCTGCTCGCGTCGCAGCAAGCGTGGAGACTGATGTTTGGACTCGCCGTCGTACCCACCGTTCTCTTCCTGGGCGTCATCTTGACGGTTCCGGAAAGCCCACGATGGCTTTGCGCACATGGGCGCGAGAAAGACGCCGAGGCCGTACTGCTCAGTTATACAGACGCGCCAGGAGCGCGGCAGTTCCTGTCGGATATTCACGAAGGACTGCGGGCACGCGTAGAACAGAGATGGAGCGCGCTTTGGAGCCCCGCAGTCCGTGGTTCCCTTTTCGTTGCGGTGGGCATGACCGTGCTGCAGCAGGTGACCGGGATCAACACCATCATCTACTACGGTCCCCAGATCTTTGCGCTAGCAGGCAGCACGTCTCATAGCAGCGCTATCCTAGCGACCTTCGTGGTAGCTATCGTCAATGTGATCGGGACCGTGGTAGGGATTTTGCTGGTCGACAGAGTGGGCCGGAAACCGCTGCTGTATATAGGCGTGACTGGCATGACGATCGCACTATTGACGCTTTCGTACGCATTCAGTCGTGGCAGCGCTCTCGGCGCATCGCTGGCTTCAACTGCCATTGCTTGCCTAATGATCTACATCTTCTGTTTCGCATTCAGCCTCGGCGCAATTGCATGGATCCTGGTCGCAGAAGTCTTCCCATTGCGTGTCCGCGGACGGGGCGTCGCTGCCGGAACTCTGGGCTCGGGCATTTCGAACTTCATCGTGTCGATCACGTTCCTGTCTCTGATCGAAACTATCGGCAGCGCCCGGACGTTCGCCATCTATGGAGCGATGAGCGTCGTGACGCTGCTTTTCGTACGATTCGTCGTGCCAGAGACTTGCGGGCGAGACCTCGAGAGTATCAGCCTTGCGACAGAACCGTCGACGGCGATGTCTTCAGGAAATGAGCTTCCCTGATCCGATTCTGCCACGTGCGTCCGCCGTAGTCATCGCCAGACGAATCGCTCCCATCAACTGCGCGTCCTCGCCCAGATGACTGGCAACTATCGTGGGAAGCACGGGTTCGCTGTACCGCTCCAACACACGTTGCGTGGCATCGCGCAAGGCTGTGCTCATGCCCACGCCTCCACCCAAGACAAACAGCGCACTGTCGAGAACGAGCGCGATGTTAAACACGGTATAAGCCAGAATTTGCGCAGTGCGATCCAGAGCATTCTTTGCCGCCAAATCTCCAGTGGCGGCAAGTTCGAAGATTTCTGTGGCTGAAGGACTACGGCGCGTCTCACCGTTATTCCGCCATTGGTCGCGAATGCCGCCGCCACCGATCATGCTCTCCAGGGAACCGGGCGCGCCCGGCTTAGCGGGCTCTTCAGTAGTTCCCGGAACATACATATACCCCACCTCGCCCGCGGTGCATTTGGCTCCACGGACGAGTTTGCCGTTGGCGAAGATTCCGGCGGCAATCCCGGTTCCGATCGCAAGAAACACAAAATCATTGACACCGCGGGCGGCCCCCTTCCAGTGCTCTCCAATCGCCGCCATTCTTACGTCGTTTTCAACTGCGGCGGGCACGTTCAAGGCAGATTCCAGAATCTTCTGAAACGGAACGTTTCTCCATCCTCCCAGGTAGGAGGTTGCTATCACGATCCCGGTGTCGGAGTTTGTAACCCCGGGAACACCGGCAGCGATCGACATCAGATCGCTATGTGGAACGGACGATCGCCGCAAAAGGTGCTCCACGCCTTGCTCAATCTGAACGATCACCATTTCAGGGGAAGAGGTTGACTTCGTCGACGTGCACCATTTTCCCAACACCGTCCCTTGGCTATCCGCAAGGGCCAAACGCAAGTTGCTTCCACCAATATCGACCCCGACGACAAGTCCCGGCGTTGGTTGGACTGGACCGCTCACAGACTTCCTCATTGGTGTGGAACAACATCCGATTTTGAATTCGGACTCCGCGGCTGCGAAATCATCTCCATCGCCCAAATCGCGGCCGGACGCATGTACATCGACGCGCGGAAATTTCCATCAATGTCCCAAGCCTCCGGTGTGCGAAACCAATATCCTTTGCTTTCGTAAATCACGTGATACAAGCCCCAGGCAGTGCGGTAGGCCTCATCTTTCATTCCTTCGCTGAGCAAAAGCGCAGCCAATCCGAAACTGGTGCCCACCCAAACTTCAGGTGCCTGTTCGTTGTCGCGAATGATGGATCCGTCAGCGGACATGCCATTGGCCGCTCCCATTTCGCCGTCGCCGAACTTCATGACATTGAAATCGAATATCTTTTTTGCAGCCGCCGATTGCATCTCGCGAGGCACCAGATCTCCGAGTCCTGTCATGTTCGCGTACCACTGCCCCGCCAGTTGATCGGCTTGGACACTGTCCCGATATTCGCTCTCGGTGTCGTAGCGAAAGTATTTTCCGTTCCAGAGCTTGTCGACGTAGTTCTTTTGCGCCGTCAGGAAAAGTTGATGATTCGCGGCTTCCGTTTTAGCATCTCCGAGAGCCTTGGCCATTTCTTCGGTAGCGCGTACGGCCGCGAGCCACAAGCCGCCACAATAAGCGCTCACGCCACGTACGGGCCACGAGTCGTAGGTTTGATCGGGAGAACCGCTGTTCTCAGGGATCCCCGCTCCATGATCGAACTGTCGCAAGTACGCCATCGCGTCTTTCACCGCGGGGAACATCTCGCGCACGAATGTCTTATCGGTGCTGCCTGTCAGCACGTAATCGCGATATACCATCAGGACGAATTTTGAATTCAAGTCCTTCCAGTCGTTGGTATCCTGCCATCCTGGTTCGTTCACGGCAAAAAACGGATCGCCCTCGGGCACTCCAAGATCATGTGGGACGGCACCCTTCTTCTTCCGCATGTGCAGACTCGGTTCGTCCTGCTGTTGCGACTTCCAAACCCATTGCCCTTTCTCCGGCCATTCTTTTGAAACGGTGTCGGCAAATTCGCGGAGCACGTGTTTGTCGATCTCGGGCCAGAACTTCAATAACGGCATCGAGGCATAGAAACGGACGTCGAGGGTCCCGTAGTATGCATAGTCGAAGCACTCGAGCAGAGCAAAAGACGGCAGCGCTTTATGGTCCGATCCGACCGGCCGTCCCCAGAACGTACCTCCATCAGTCAACACATATAGTTCGTTGAAAAGCATGCCTCGATACCAGAGCGGCTTGCTCTCGTCATTGATGTAAGGCGACTGCCATGCATCGATCGCGTCGCTCCATGCCGTTGCATTCTCCAGCCCGTCACGCGCGATGGCCCAGGCGCTTGTGCCAGCCGTGCCGTAAAAGTCCGTGTAACGGCGATTCCATTCTCGTCCCTCGCCGAATTGCACAACGGGGAAATCCCAGGCAATCACCATCGGGATCACCTTCTTCTCGCCAGGCTGCAGAGTGAACTGCACGGCAATGGCGCCGGCCAATTTTTCGCCATCACTGACCCACGAGGTGGCATTGTTCGCAAGGCGTCCACCTTTCGCGAAGCGGCTCCAGACGGCCTTTCCGTCACCCTCCGCAGGATAGGAAGCGTGGTAGGTGACTTCAACTCCGGGTGACTCAATGGCGGCAATAGTGAACTGGCCGTCGGCCTCGCGGGGAGCAGACCCGGCACGATTGCGACCGAACACAATCCCCTTCATCAGGCCTGAAGAGACCTTTTCGCTGACGAATTCGTTGGAGTTGCCTTGGTTGGGTGCACCCTGAAAATCCCGGGTAAAGGTGCGAAACCAACCGACCATGTTCGTCCAGGAAAGAAGGACGGACACGGTGATCCGCTTGCGTGTGGGATTCTCCGCGTGCCAGCGATAGACGGCGATTGGATAGCTCGACTCACGGTAGTTGTTGGGAAGCACGGGTGAGAACTGTTCCAGCACGACGTGCGCGGGAAATTGATCCCACTTGTAGTCATACCAGGACTTTGGATAGAGGGCCGCGTATTCCCCCGCACCAACCGGATAATCCCACTGCCAACTGCCCAGTGTCTTATCTGAGGGGTGATCGGTCATCAAGACGCGAGCCGTGCCCTGAGGCTCGCCATCAGTCTGTTGAAACATAGCGAACTGATTGGCGTATACAGGAACGTATTTGTGTATACCGGCTTTGATATGCCAACGGGCAAAGTCACCGCGGTAGCTTCTTGAGAAAGTGCCCGATCCAAATCCTCCGACTGGAGCCCCCTGCCAGTAGCCATCGTCGATGTTTCCTGGTACGCGGGTAATTCCCGGTTTCTCGAGCGGATTGCCCAGAGGCCTGCGCCATGCCGCTTTCGGGATAGCGTCTCCGGCCCACGATTGTGCCGCAAGTACGAAAAATGACAAACAAATTGCCAAATAGGAGTTCAGTTTCATTTCACTCCACTCCGAGCAGCTTGACCCTGATTGCGTTATGCATCGAGACGATCCGTAGAACTGGCCCCGGTCATTCCTGTTGTTCCAACCAATATCGATTGAAACCTTCATAGTCTGAAGGCAGGTTGGCCAGGATGGCCCGCCGCAATTCCAGAATGTCAACGGAGCCCTGTTTCTGATACAGCACTCTACCGTCCGCAGCAATCAGCACCGTATAAGGAACCGCCGATTCCCACTTCGGATCAAATGCGGCCTGCAATGCGGCGGTGTCGTTGGAATCGAACAGCAGATTGGCGCTGGTGGCATGCATCTTTTCCAGGACCCGCGTCACGCTATTCCTCTCGTCGGGCAGGTTCGCCGCGACCGTGACCAACTCCAAATCGCGCACGCTGTACATCCGAAATGTGTCCTCGATGTCCGGGAACTCGTGGATGCAGGAGCCGCACCAAGTCGCCCAAAAACTGACTAGCAACATTTTCTTGTCCGGGTTGCTGCGCAGTCTCTTCAGGTCCGCGGCGGAGGCCATTTCCAATTTGACCGGCTGCGACTCGATCTTGCGCAGCGCTTCGACCTGCGCCGCATGTTTTTCCTTCCACTTCGTCGAACAACCAAAGACGCCAGTGTGTTTCAGTGCAACTTCACGATGCGCCAGAAGGGCATCAATCGCATCACGCACTTCGTGAGTCTTGACCAGTTCCGCTCGATAACTGTCGTCGACGCGACCTTCGTAACGGAGACGGCGATCAGCATCAAACACAAACGCATGTGGAGTCGCCTGTGGTCCATAAGCGTCCGTTACGGACTGCGTCTCTCCGTCATATAGGTACGGGTAGGTCAGATGCTTGTACTGAGCGCGGATCCTCATCTCCTCGAGGCTGTCGCTGATATCGGAAGAATCGAGTTCGTCGATCGTGATCGCCTTGGGATCATTCGGTTCGATAGCGACCACGCTAACCCGACGATCCTTGTAGTCGGCAGCCAGTTGCGCTATACGACGCTCGTACATCTGGGCAATTGGGCAGTGATTGCAGGTGAAGATTACGACCACGACTGGACTGGCGGAGTAATCGGAGAGTTTATGAACCGCCCCATCAGTGCCCGGAAGCTCAAAATTCGGTGCGGGTGACCCAACGGCAAGAATGGGGTGCGTTTGCTGCGCCCATGCGGCCAAGGAAAGCACGACCAGCGAGCCCAGCCTCCATGCAATTCCGCGTGGAATGATTTTCATGAGATGCCCCACCCCTCAGGTCTTCACCGTTCGTTTTCAGGGATGGAAGGCGAAGAGACCGCCAAAGTCACCCCGTTAATCACGGCCAGATCTCCTTCGAGACCGAGTGCCACTGCTGTGTGAGTCTTGTCGTTTACCGCAACCGCAAAAGGTAATGTGCCCGTCTTTATCGTGCCCATTACCGCACCGTTTGCTCCGTCGAGAACTGTTATTGCCCCGGAGCGTGAGCTTGCGACATAAACCTTATGATTGCTGGAATCCACCGTAATCGCCTGGGGGTGCTGGCCAATGCTTACAGTATTCACAATTGAGTCATTGACACCGTCAATCACCGTGACGCTGCCGCTCGTGTAGTTGGTGACATACACTTTTCCCAGGCTCGAGTCCACGGCCACCGCGCAAGGAGTTTCACCTGTCTTCACAAGTTTTGTCGCCTGAGATCTGGCGTCGATGACGGTTACGTTCGCACTGCCCGAATTCACGACGTAGACCTTATGGGTAGCTGGATTCGCGGCAATCGCCCAAGGGTGAATTGTTGCTTCGATCCTGGAGATTTGGTCATTAGTACCATCAAAAACCGTGACTTGCGGAGCCTCATAGGTAACTAGATACGTGTCGTGGTCGAGAGACTCCGCGCTCACCGCGTCACCGACGCCCGCGTTCAGAGTACGGGCAATGTTTGTTTTCCCGTCGATGATCACCGTAGCGTCGCTGAACGTCCGCGACACATAGACTCTATCTGCTGCCGGATTGACGGCGATCGCATACGGAAGAGCCCCGACCGGCACAGTCGCGATGACTTTGTCCATCGCGCCATCAATGACACTCACAGTCCCGCTTCCAGAATTCGCAACGTAGACTCGACCTGTATTCGGATTAACCGCAATCGACTCGGGCTCTGCCTCGACCGGAATGCGCGCCACAAAACGCCCGTCGCCATCGAGCACCGTCACCCTGCCTTGGCTTGTATTGACGGCATAAAACTTGCCGGTCTCTGAATTAAGTGCCAGTCCATGAGGGCTGATCCGAATTCCCTTTGCTTCCCGTGTCGCCGTCAGCCTTGCACCCATTCCAAGCCAGTTAATGGCGTGATTGACGAGTTCGTTTTGTACAGGACTGGTGAATATCTTGTCGCCGTGTCCCATATTCATGTAGATCATTTTGTATTTCGTATTGGCCCATACGACCGGCACATCGCCGCTTATCAGGACATCCTTAAGACCGATCGGATAGTTTGATGGATCGAGTGCGGCCAAAATCCGCACATCCTTGTTGAGCCGAGGGCTCGGTCTCCAGACATACCATTCGTTTGCGGGCGACTCAAAATCTCCGGGGATGGTGGCAGTGACCGGATGGAGGTGATCATCGATCGCGAGTCGCGCCGGCAGCGGAGGCCAACTATTGGTATAAAATATGGCACCGCCCAGAAACTCGACGAACCACGGCCAATTTGTGTCATTGTCGTTGTAGGCCGCAGCGTGGAAGCCCAACCATGCTCCACCGTGTTGGATGTACCGCTCAAAGGCACTTCTCTGCTCTGTCTTCGTGGGAGACTCGTTGAGCCAGACGACGAGCTCATATCCCCGCAGGCGCTCATCATTCAGATCGTCCCATCTTGTGGTTGCTTCGAACGTGAAGTGTTCGACTGCCGCGCGCTCAGTGAAGAATTTCACCGCATCCTGCGCGAACTGAACGTGATCCGGCTCCGTGGTGGTCGAGTAGAAGGCCAACACTCTGAAAAGTGACTCCTGGCCCAACAAGTGTGTACCGGAAAGTTGAAGCGCAATCACCAGGCAGAGTCGAAACCATTGCGCTTTCATTGATGCGCCGCCCACAGAATGGAATTGTGAAAAATCGTAGTGAAGGCCGAATTCTGAAACAACTCGGGATGATGGCCCATGAAGATGTAAACGTTGCGAGCTTTCATGTGCTCATTCGTCCAGATCACGGGATGATCGCCGCCCATCTTGATCTTGGTGTCGGGCGAATAGGTCGCCTCATCCACGTGTGCGAGCACATGAACGTTGGGACGAGGCGACTTGTCGTAGGTGTACCACTCCTCATTTTCCACCGCGAACGACGGCTTTACACTCTTCGTGACTGGATGCGTCCCGTCTTCCACGACAACGGTCGCGCTGGCAAACTTCGGAATGTAATCCGTGAACCGGATTCCACCCATAAACAGTGAAAACCAAGACCACATGGGATACCCATCGAACTCACCCAGCAGCGTCGCATGGTGAAACCCGATCCACCCCCCGCGGCCTTCCTCGATGTACTTCGTAAATGAGGCAACCGCTTTCGGGGTCCAGCCATAGGGTGGATAGTCCAGTTGAATGAAAAGTTGATAGTGCGAGAGGAAGGCGTCGTCGATCTTGTCCGTTTTCTCGATGTAGTCGACCGAAAAGTGATTCTCTACGGCCTGCTTCTGCAACCAGATCTCCGCAGCGTCCACAAAAGGGCGATGGATGCTGTGGGCCTCGGCCAGTGCCACGACTTTGAACTTTGGTGCCACAACCTGTGCACTGCTCCCGGCGGCTAAGGCAAGAAGCAGCAGGGCGACCCATGCGGAGGCCAGTCGTCGAATCGATGAAGACAATCGTTGTGTCATGCCCTTCCTTGTACTTGAGCTTGCAACCCGATCCATGTGCGCCACTGAGCTATCCAGACAAGGCGACCATCACATTGTATGGCATACTTAGTTAATATTCATTAGAATGTTTCGTAGCAGGATTAGATCGGATGAAATCGACTAGTCGGTGTCATCCAGGAATCATCAAGACTTGTTGTTTTTCGTGGAATATCTTTACAGCCAGAGCATTGCTCCAGTGACCCTACCGTGACTAGAAAGCCAATCTTGATCGGGCGGCCAAGACTAATCCGCCAAACCAACGCTGAGATCCTGTTGCAACTCCTGCGGGAGTCGGGGCCCTGCTCCAAAGCGGACTTGGCGCGCGCGTCAGGATTGAGCGCGCCCTCCGTAACGAATGTCGCTGCCACCCTCATTGCAACCGGCCTGGTCGAAACGCTTGGCGAGGGAGATTCGAGCGGAGGCCGACCTCCCGATATTCTGCGCTTTAATGCCGAGCGCGGCTGCGTTGCCGGAGTTGAAATTACTCGAGAGGGGCTTTACTTTCTTCTGGCCGACTTGACCGGCCGCGAATTGGCTCACTCAGAGACGTCAATCGAGAAATCAACGAGCACCCCTCTGGAGATCTGCCGTCAAATCGGCCGAGGACTTAGACAATTGCTCCGTGACAGAAAGCTGACAAGAGCTCACTTGCTCAGGGTGACTGTTGGGGTTCCGGCAATCGTGAATGTGGAGGAGGGAGCGGTACTTGCCCTTACTGCGCTGAAGGACTGGAGCAAAGTGCCTCTGGGTCCTATGCTCAAACGTGAACTCAAATGCCCAGTATTGGTCGACAACGATACGAACCTGGCTGCCGAAGGTGAATTCCATTGCGGAGCTGCGCGAGGGGAGAAGAACTTCGTTTTCATCACCCTTGGGGAGGGTGTTGGAGCGGGAGTTTTTCTAAACGGCAGTATTTATCGCGGTTCGCAATGGTCGGCAGGAGAGATCGGCTACCTGCGAGTACCGAGTATTGAAAGAGAACGTCCTGCGATCCATCAGTACGGAAAGCTCGAAACAGCTCTCTCCGCAGCCGGCATCTTGAAGAGTTGGCGGGCCAGCGGCCAAGTCGCGAAGCTCCGCTCTAGGGTTAGTCGTGTTTCCGATGTGTGGGATCTCGCACCTGCTGGCAATGCTGAAGCGCGGCGCATCCTTTGTCAACGCGCTACGATTCTCGCGGACGTTATTCTAGACCTAGCTCTGATTTTGAATCCTAGTCTCATTTTGCTCGGCGGAGAAGTGGGCGGCCATTCGGCTTTGTTGCGCGAGGTGAACAACCTTCTTGAGGGCAGCGAATTTGCAGTTGTACGGGTGGCGCTGGGAAAACTCGGCACATCGGCGGTCTTGCAAGGCGCCGCATTCGTCGCTCTGGAGCCTGCGATCCGTTCTTTGCTGACCACTCGCCGCGATTGAACGGTCGATCCTCATCTGCAGAACTATCCCGGCACGGTGATACGCAATCGGACCCGACGCTCTTCGGCCACTTCTACCCCTCACACATCACACTTCCCTGTCCACTGCTAGAGCGGCTGCTATGCGATCCCGCGCTTGCGGATGGTGGTGACCTCGTTCCGGTACTACCTGCCCTAGCTCGACTATTTTCGGGACCGGGGATCGGGGTTCAGACCCTCTTTTCCCTGGACAAGTTGTTAATCCTTCCCTTGATCCTTGGGAAACCGGCGGTGGCAAAGGGGAATGATGGCGGGAGCGACGGGACTCGAACCCGCGGCCTCCTGGGTGACAGGCAGGCGTTCTAACCAGCTGAACTACGCCCGCACTGTTTATCAAACGAATGAGGCTTTGTTCCCTTGCTCTCCACTGACACCAAAGCCCGCCTCGGCTAATCTGCCTGGGCGGGCCGTCATGCAATATGGCTGCTTCTAGTGGTCTAAGCCGCTTTCTTTTGCTTCGCCTGCCACGCTGCCCATCGTGCCCTTTGGGCAGCCGCAATCTTCCGGCGAGCACCCGCTGACATTGTGCGCTTAGGCTTCTTTGTACCAGCCTCCACATTTGCAGCTCGCTTCGCCCAGCGTGCCTTCTGCGCAAGACTAATCGCCGCACAGGTAGCGACCTAAAGCAACGCAAGTTCATGAAAAACCACAGAGCGGGTTTCAACCGTCATGTCCGCTTTCACATCGCTCGCCAGCACGAAACGAATGCCGCTTCAGCACGCGATTAGACGGTGGCTTCCGAGACCGGAAACCGTGCTCCAGTTACCGGATCTGAGCCCGCGCGAGGGCCTACCAAGTTACCGACAAATGATAATCACGCTCGCGATCGACTTGCGCCCTATTCCGACGAGCCCGTGCCCTTCAGTGGAATAGTCTGCACGGCATGGGGTCAGCGGACCCACACAGTCTAACCCCAACCATTCACGGCATCATAAGGAACCGCGGCATCCGCGGGTTGCTTTTGAGGGCGGCTGCCAGAGCGTGCCCTGGCAGCCGCGGATGGCCGCACGCTGCACATACCCGGAGAAACGGCGGACCACCCAATCCCCAATTATGGTACGGTGATGGTCCAGGCGTTGCCCGCCGGCGAAACTGCTACCTCCGTTCCCGCGTCGATCTGCTTTCTGACCCATTTGCCGCCAGTCTGCATCTGGTAGACGTTAAAACTCCCGTCACCCCACGCGTTGCAGCCGGTCGTCCACGGGGTTCCGCGGGTCAGTCCGAAAGCACTCCGTCCCACGCCAATCGACGTCGCGCACCCGCCGGCCGAGTTCTGGACGAATTCGCTTCCGTTCCAGTAGAGAATCTCCCCGGCTTTGTTGATCGCCCAAGCATTCCCCTCCGGTGAGACGGCGACCTTTACGGCGGCATCGCCCTGCATCCTGACCCATTTGCCGCCGGTTTGCATCTGGTAGACGCTAAAATTCCCGTCAGAAGCCGCGTGACAGCCGGTCGTCCAGGGGGTTCCGTGGGTCAGTCCGAAAGCACTCGGTCCCACGCCAATCGACGTCGCGCACCCGCCGGCCGAATTCTGGACGAATTCGCTTCCGTTCCAGTAGAGAATCTCCCCGGCTTTGTTGATCGCCCAAGCATTCCCCTCCGGTGAGACGGCGATCTTTACGGCGGCATCGGCCTGCATCCTGACCCATTTGCCGCCGGTTTGCATCCGATAGACGCTAAAATTCCCGTCAGAAGCCGCGTGGCAGCCCGTGCTCCAGGGCGTCCCGTTGGTCAGCCCGAAAGCACTCGGTCCCGCGCCAATCGACGTCGCGCACCCGTAGATCACGCCCGGCTGCGCATTCGATGTGCCCTGCGGCGTTTGGTAGTCGTAAAAGGTGCTGCCGTTCCAGTAGTGAATGTTGTTCAGCACCGGGTTCCAGGCAACTCCCCCCGCTGGCAGGGTGATGAGGAAATGCTCTTCGGTGTTGTACGGCGGGGTGCTTGCGGTGGTATCGGTCAACAACTGAACGCTGGGATCGGTTGCGGTGTTTACCGATTTTTGGTTGCTGTTGGCGCCTTGGACGACTAATGCCTGGGTGGTCATCGTCACCGACGACATATCCACCCACTGCTGGTAGCAGTTCGTCTTCGTGTTCGGGCAGTTCCCTGTGATTTCCCCGGTGTCGTTTTCAATGATGGATTCCGCCTGGTGACCTAGAGCGCCGTTGGTGAGGTATTGCGGGGCGATCTGGTAGGACTGGCAATTCGAGCCATTGCTCTGGTCACACTCCCACTGGATGCTTTGGGTGTAGTCGATGATGATCGTGCATCCATAGCCGCCCGCCATGTGGACGTTTCCGTTGGCGTCGCAATACCACTCCGCGACCCGGATCTGGTCGCCGGCATTGGGCGTAAAGTCCACTCCCTGCCCGTCCAACTTGCCCTCGCCTTTCGTGCCATAGAAGTTCTGTCGGTGAATGAAATAGCTCCCGGTGGTGTTGGTCCCTTCCGCCCACACCTCGGACTGAAAGACATTGTCGAGGCCGCTCCAGATCGACAGCTGCGTCTGGCCTCCCCCGGGATAAACCGTGGGAACGGCGAAAGTGTCCCAGTTATACACGTAACCCCAGGTCTTGGCCGCCGTCGGTCCCTTCTTGTAAGACCCTCCGAGGATAGCCCCTGTCCAGTTGCTGTTGCTCGGCCCCACAGAGACACTCCCCGGCCCAGGCATCTCGGCTGACTCGCCGTTCTCCGCAGGGAAAGAAACACGCACCGCGTCCTTTCGATGCCGTGCCCCTGGCACCGAATGGTTTGAGGTGCGTAGCTGGTACATCGGGACGGTCGCCACGGCAAGCCATTGCTTGTATCCCTCCGGATCCTCAATGGGATCGGGACGCAGTCCGTAGCCTCGATCCAGAAGCTCTTGCACGGTAAACCGAAGCGGGTCGCCGGCGAGGGCCGGGCGAAGCTCCAGACCGGCGCGGACAGGGTCGAACGGGTTGGGAGCGAAAGTCAGCTCCGAGCGGAGATCTACGGTGTAGGTGATGTCGATTCCGCGGTCGTCGGTGCATTCGAGTGTCAGGTGCTCGACACTGCCAGGAAGATTTGGGCGCACGGCCAGGAACCGGATCACCCCGTCGGCGTCCGCCCGGACGGTGCGGGTCGCGGCCGGATCCGGGTTGCCTTCCGGATAAAGCGCACAGGTGTTGCCGGCGGGAACGGCAAACGACGCCGGCTCGAACTGACGGTGATTGGCAGGACCGGCGGCCTGCGAGTACGCGCCAGTTATCAAGAGCAGGCATGCCACAGCAGCCGCGGCGAAGCCAAGGTTTGTGACGCGTGCGAAGCCACTGCGAGAGGACGAAGTAGTGAATCGGGTGCTCATGTCAATCGTGGTCATGTCAATTTCTCCTTTGTGGTTATGTCAATCTCCTGGATAGTGGTTGTTTCACCTTTGATCTCCGAGTGCCTCACGGTAAGCGGTTTTTCATTGCTCTTCCCTGTCCAACATCCTTGTCCATCACCTTTATCCGTCATCCAGCGCTGAACGACCCTGCACCGTCAACCACATCGTTAAGCTAAATGGAATCGGGAAAGACGGACCAGACGAGGCAGGGCAGATGCAGTCTGAGTGGAGGTTTGAGTCGAGGTTTGGGCGAAGGTTAGTGAAGCCGGTGAAAAACTCACCAACAAGAATCCAACTACCACACAACCGATTCGGGGCTTCATGGGAGATCTCCTGTGTAAATCTGCGAATCCTGGTTCACATCGCCATGCCCAGGCTTGCGAATGGCGGTCGTTAAGGCCCTGTCATTGGGATAAAGCGAAATTCTCGTGAGAATTGCGCCAAGGAAAGCGAGAAATTCCTGGCGTCTTGCATCGAGCCTATGGCAAGCCCACGGCTACTCGGGCGAAATACATGCGTTTTCAACGGCTTGACATCGATCATCGGTGAGGCTAACTTGCTACCCAAGAACTGCGCAGGCGGTTCTGGGGGCTCGTTGTCGCAGGTTCAGTCCAAAATCGTCGCCCAGTTGCTGCGCGACTGGCACGCCGGCGAGGAGGAGGCGTTGCGCGCCGTGGTTCCGCTCGTTTATGACGAACTCCGGCGGGTCGCGCACCACTATCTGCGGAAAGAACGCGCGGACCATACCTTGCAGAGCACCGCCCTAGTGCACGAGGCTTACTTGCGGCTGGAGAAACAAGGCGCGGCTAAATTCGAGAACCGCGCTCATTTCTTGGCCATCTGCGCCCAGTTGATGCGGCAGATTCTGGTCGAGTATGCGCGCAGCCACAATTCCGCCAAGCGCGATGGAGGCGATCGCGTAACCCTGGATGGGTTGGCGTTTAAGAGCCGCAGCGTGGACATGGTCGCTCTCGACGATGCTCTGAACGAACTGGCTAAACTCGACCAGCAACAAAGCCGCATTGTGGAGTTGAGATTCTTCGGCGGTCTTTCCATCGAAGAAACCTCGGATGTGCTCAAAATGTCGCCAAGGACGGTGACAAGACACTGGGCTTCCGCACGGGCCTGGCTGCATCACCAGATCAGCGAGACCAGTGGCCCATGACACCCGAGCGTTGGCAACAGGTTCGCGACGTGCTTGAAGAAGCGCAGGAACTGGAGCCAGCCCAACGTTCCGCCTTCCTGGATCGCGCCTGTTTGTCCGATCAGTCCTTACGGCAAGGAGTCGAGGTCCTGCTTGCCTCTAGTGATGAAGCCCGCTCCAGCTTCCTTCAATCCCCACCGGCGCCCGACAGATTGATCGATGGAATCCTTTCTGGTGGCGGGCTGCAAGCGGGACAGATCTTTGCGGAACGCTTTCAACTCGTCCGCAAGCTTGGCGAAGGAGGCATGGGCCAGGTCTGGCTGGCCGATCAGACTTCTCCTGTGCGGCGGCAAGTTGCTCTGAAGCTGATCAAGGCCGGGATGTACGACGAGGCGGTCGTGCGGCGCTTCCAGGCCGAGCGGCAATCGTTGGCGATCATGGATCATCCTGCCATCGCCAAGGTGTTTGACGCCGGGACGACGCCACAAGGCCAACCCTACTTCGTGATGGAGTACGTGCCAGGCCTGCCGATTACGGAATGTTGCGATCGGAGGAAACTCAAGATCAGTGACCGTCTCGAGCTCTTCATTCAGGCCTGCGAAGGAGTGCAGCATGCGCATCAGAAAGCGATCATCCATCGCGATCTGAAACCCGCCAACATTCTTGTCGTGGAAGTGGACGGCAATCCCGTGCCTCGAATCATCGACTTTGGGCTGGCCAGGGCGACCACGCCTCAGGTCGGGGGTGAGAGCATTTTCACGCAACTGGGACATTTTGTAGGGACGCCCGGGTACATGAGTCCGGAGCAAGCCGATCCTGATGTGTTGGACATCGACACGCGCACCGACGTCTACTCGCTGGGAGTCGTTCTCTACGTGCTGCTGGCCGGATTGCAGCCCTTTGAAACGAAGCAGGGGCAGAAGCAACCGCTCGACGAATTGCTGCGGAAGTTGCGCGAGGAAGAGCCGCCGCGCCCGAGCACCAAGGTGGGCGCGGATCGCGAAACCTCAGTCGCGACGGCCGAAGCGCGCGGCACTGGGCCCCAGCAACTGGTGAGCCTGCTGCGCGGTGATCTCGACTGGATCGTAATGAAGGCGTTGGAAAAGGATCGCGCTCGCCGGTATGGTGCGCCATCAGAGCTGGCCGCCGACATTCGGCGGTATCTGAACCATGAGCCTGTCGAGGCGCGTCCTGCAAGTGCTGGCTACCGGCTGCGGAAGTACGCTCGGCGGCACCGTGTGGCCCTGGGTGTGGTCGTGGGATTGATGTTATTGCTGGCCGCTTTTTCCGTCTTGCAAGCACTGCAGTTGCGCCGGATTACTCGGGAGCGCGATCGCGCCACGCGCGAACGGGACCGCGCCACCCGCATTACCGATTTCATGACGAGCATGTTCAAGGTGTCCGACCCAGGCGAAGCGCGCGGCAACAGCGTGACTGCCCGCGAGATTCTCGACAAAGCCTCGAACGATATGGGAACGGGTCTGGCGAAAGACCCTCAGGTTCAATCCCAGATGATGCAGGTGATGGCTCGTACCTATGGGAATCTGGGTTTATACCCTCGCGCTCACGAACTGGCAAAGGCCGCGTTGGACTCTCGCCTAAGTCTCCTCGGACCAGACGACCCAAAGACGCTGGAGTCGATGACTCAGATGGGTTGGATTCTAGAAAAAGAAGGACATTACGCCGAAGGGGAGAAGCTGGAGCGTCAGGCGCTGGCGGGCGAGCGTCGCATTCTCGGACCCGGGGATCTGCTTACGCTCGAGACCATGGGTGATCTTTCTTTCATCCTGATGGGCCAGCATCGTTTCGGCGAGGGGGGGGATCTGGCTCGCGAGGCGATAGAGGTTGGAAGCCGCACTCAGGGTCCGGAGAGTGCCCAGGTGCTGCTGTCGGTTAAGAACCTGGGCAATGCTCTCTGGTACCAAGGCCGCTTTGCCGAGGCAGAACGAGAGTATCGCCGGTTGCTCGATGCCGAGCGCCGCGTGTCGGGGCCAGATCACCCTGACACTCTGACAGCAATGAACAATCTGGCATTGGTCATCAAGTCGCAGGGACGCTTCGCGGAGGCCGAGCCACTGGCTCGCCACAGTTTGACCACCGCGCAGCGTGTGCTAGGGCCCGAACACCCGCTAACAACCAGCTTTCTGTACAACTTTGCGGCCCTTCTCTTTGAAGAAGGCCGTCTGGCTGATGCCGAGAAACTGTACCGGGAGGCGTTGGCGATCCAGACGCGAACCCTGGGGCCCGAACACCCGCGTACATTGATCTCGAGATCCGAACTGTCAGATGTTCTTTTCAAAGAGGGGCATGTTCACGAAGCGGAAAAACTGCAACGGGAAACGCTTGCGACTCGGCTTCGCGTCCTCGGACCGGAAAATCAGCTTGTATGCTCGGCTCAGGCCGATCTCGCCAGAACACTGAACATGGAGGGCCGATACGCGGAAGCCGAAAAGCTTGCTCAAGGGGCTTTCGAAGCTGGGGTTCGTGCCCATAACCTTCAGGGCGCTATCACGCAGAATGCATTGCGGCAACTCGGGAAGGCGATGGCCTACAGCCATCGCTACCCCGAAGCAGCCAAACTGTTTCGGAACGTGATCGAAAAGTACCACGATTCCATCGACCAGGTGAACCCCGGGGCGGTGTGGTATGACTTCGCCTGTGCGGCGGCGGCTGCCAATCGTCCCGACGAAGCGCTTCAGTATCTGCGCGAAGCCATCAATCGCGGGAATAAACGCACCAATCGCCTGATGGACGACGATGATCTGAAGAACCTCCGCCAGAATCCTCATTTCCAGGAACTCATCGCCGAACTCAAACACTCGCCCGCAAAAGCTCAAATCCAATAGTGGAGAAGGCTGCTAGGGATCAAGCGTTTCTTATCATGGCACCGCTTTAGCGGTGCCGACACTGTTCGCGGCTTGCAAGAGTGTTCCAGCAGATCAGAACGCAGCCTAGAGATAGAAATGCCTCGTGAAGGTCCGCCCGTTTTTCGTAGCGCACGCGCAATCGCCGAAACTGATTCAGCCAAGCGAAGGTCCTTTCCACGACCCAGCGCCATCGCCCAAGTCCGCTACCATGTTCTGTGTTGCGCATCGCAAGGAAAGGGATGATGCGTCTGTCACGCAAACCTTGCCGGATCGCTTCGGCATCGTAACCGCGGTCACCCAACACACAGTCAGGACGACGGCGTGGGCGTCCGTGCTTTCCTTGTAAGGCAGGGAACGCATCAACCAAGGGCAGGGGGACCGTTTCGATGTTGGGGGTGCGAGCGCACTCCGTCGAGATGTGATCAGCTTCGAGAGCGGTATCCGCAATCGCATCAGATGTTTGCGGCAATCGACCTACCCGTCAACGACAGACCGCCCCCAACATCGAAACGGTCCCTGCGGCAGCAAAATGCCAAAATCTACTCGTTAACGGAAAACGACAGCAGTGGAATGATCACGAAGTTGTCCTGGTCCTGGCCGAGGACGCTGCCGATCTTTTCCATGACCCCTATCACCATGAATTCCTCATTGCCGATACGGACGAGTCGCCCGAGAGGATCAAGACCGAGAAAGAGTTCTCCCGCGACGGTTTGGCCAATCAGGCAAACATTGGCTCTGTGCTCGGCTTCCGAGGTACTGAAGTAGCGGCCGAAGGCCACGGTTCGCGTGTCAATATCTTCCATGCTCGCCGTCTGGCCGTAGAGGCTGACGTCCTGTAGTTCCTTGTTACCGAATCGGGCCCGCACGCTGGTGCTGGCGCTGGCGCCAACTTCTTCGCACGCGGTGCACCCTTCGGCAACGGCGGTCATGTCTTCGAACTGAATCTTCCTGTACTTCAGGGCCTTGATGATGATGTTGAAGTCCGTCACCGCGAAGGGAGTGCGCGCGATCTGGAATACGTTTGTGCCCAGGCTGGCGATCTTCTGCTCAACATAGCGATTCGCGCCCTGCACGATGGTCATGACCGTGATGAGCGTTGCCACGCCCATCGTCAATCCCAGCATCGTGAGGGAAGTGCGCAGCCTGTGGCTGCGCAGGGCACTCAAACACTGGGCTAGATTGTCGCTGATGGCGAGCATTGGCGGCACAGAGAATCTCTCCAGCTACCTTATCAAATCTCGCGAAAGGTAAACTGTCGACTTGACCAGGATGCTGGACCATCTCTCGTAGAGTACGAAGCAGCGGCGGAAAGAGTTAGATTCTCCAACAACCGAGTTCGCACTCAAGACCCGCTGGGCGTGCGATATCCCAGATGCTGTGCGGATGCTCCTCGTTGTTCTCTGTTCGCCACGCCGCGATGTTGGGCCGGTCCAAAGCGCAATGCTACTAATGGATATCAAAGCTCTTGACTCCAAGGATGCTGTGGTGCATGTTTACTATTGCGGCCTGGCGTTCGCTGGTGAAAACAAGTTCGAGAACCTTGCTCCCTCCTCAGAACTTAGGAAAACTAAAAACATGTGGAACGGTGTTTCCCTAGGCACCACACCACCCTCGCCGCAAGCCGAAAATGCAGCGGGTGCTGCGGATCGGCCACAGGACAATCAAGGAGACATCGAGATGCCTGCTCTCCGATCTGCGCTGAAAGCCGCCGTACTTGCGTCGTCCACAAAGCGGGTGCTCGCAATGAGTCTTGTCTTTCTTACGATTCCCCATTTTTTGGACGCGCAATCCAGAGATGCGACGGCTACCGACCAGCAAACTCTACAGATACTTCTGGAGCGAATTGACAAGCTGGAAGCCAGCCAGAAACAACTTCGCGAACGAGTCGCACAACTGGAGAAAGCGCAGCCCGGTGCGGCCGCAGCACCTTCTCTTCCGGCGCCTGTCGAAACCACTACTCTTGTGGTTCCCCTCGCTCCCGCCGAGTTGGCGACGGCCTCGGAAACCCCTCACCCGAAGGCCGACCCGCCCCCAATGACTCAAGCGGAAAGTCAGGCAGATATGACCGAGGCCGAGCACATGGATGCAAGTAAGACGCACCTGAATATTCGCGGTTTCGGCGATTTTGGTCTCTACGGAGGCAGTCAGAAGGGGCAGACCACTTCTTTTAGCATTGGTCAATTGAACCTGTTCATCACTTCCAATCTCTCGGAGAAGTTCAGGTTCCTGACCGAACTGGTTTTCGAAGTACACCAGGACAACGGTTTCGAGGAAGACCTCGAACGCGTCCTGCTGGAGTACTCGGTGAACGACTATCTGAAACTCTCGGCAGGCCGGTACCATACCGGGATCGGTTACTACAACACGGCCTATCATCACTCGACTTGGTTCCAGACGACCACCGAACGCCCTTATATCTTCGAATTCGAAGATGAAGGAGGGATTCTACCGATCCATAACGTTGGTCTGGTCGCTTCCGGTCAAGTCCCTTCTGGACGGTTGGGTCTGAATTACCTGGCGTCGGTGGGAAACGGGCGCAGCTCGAGTTCGCCACAGGCTGAGCCAGTGCAAAACTATGTAGATGAAAGCAATCACAAGGCCGCAAATGCGGCACTTTTCGCTCGCCCTGACGCGATCCCGGGATTACAGGTCGGTTTCTCGGCGTACCGCGACGTAAAATTCCCTCTCAGCGGGACGAAAATTGGCGAGACAATTCTTGACGGATACGCAGTCCTGTCACGACCAAGCTTCGAATGGCTGAACGAGGCTTTGATGATTCGGCATACTCCGATGGGACAGCATGTTTTTGACACCCCGGCCTTTTATTCGCAAGTGTCGGAACGCTTCGGGATGTACCGTCCCTACTTGCGCTATCAGTACATCAACGCCTCCAGCCACGAACCGGTATTTCCCCAGGTGGGATTGCGTACTGGTCCGTCGGTAGGACTTCGATACGATCCTACGAGTTCCGTTGCGTTGAAGTTGCAGTACGATTACACAGAATTGAAGCGCCAGGCCCCCGTCGACGGGAAGAGTTGCGTGCAGTTGTCGATGTGTGCACCAAGTGCGCTCGCCCTCCAAGTAGATTACAAGTTCTAGGGAAGTATCAAGAATGGGATTACAAACGCGAACTCGAACAAGCCTGATCATACTGGTGCTGCTGCTCGATCTATCTTCCGGACGAAGCCTGCAAGCTGCCCCGGGTGCGCCCGACACGCGGGTTAAGCTTCATGGAACTCTCGCGATCGTCGTAAATCGTTCGAACCCAATTAACAACCTTTCTTTCAAAGAGCTGCGGAAAATTTTTCTCGGGGAACGCAACCATTGGCCGAACGGGCATCGCATCGCGATTGCCATGTTGGATTACGGACAACCGGAGCGGCAAACCATCCTGCGATTGGTGTACCGCATGCAAGAAGATCAATATCAGGATCACCTGCTGAAGGGGATGTTTCGTGGAGAGGTTTTCGTTGCGCCCAAGACGCTGGACTCGCCGCGCATTCTGCGCAAGTTCATATTTAACGCACCAGGCGGGATCGGATACCTTCGCGCCACCGATGTTGACGAGTCGATCAAGGTGGTAAGAATCGACGGCCTTCTTCCACAAGACAAAGCCTACGCGCTCCAGATCGACGAGGAAGCGGAAGAGTGACATGAGCCCAGAGCCAGTGCACGCAATACCGGGAAAAGCCCGAAAGTCTGCTCGCGGGACTGCTCGGTCATTTGTGCTTCCGTTCCTCTCCCGCCATGTTTCCGTTGTGTTGTTGCTTCTGGTTCTGATGGCAGAGGCTGGGGTGGGAGTTTTTGTGATGCGTGATCTTTTCAAGACCTATGCAACTGTGCAGAACATGTACGGTGGATCGGTACAGGGCCTGCGTGGAATCGGAGAGATGCAGTACCAGGCCCAGGAAACGCGCCGCAGCACTCTCTACGCTCTGACGACGAGCGACGGCAATCTGCAGGTCGAGTATGCGGATCAGTCTCGGGAAGCTGACCGGCTAGTGAAAAAGGGTATCGCTGAGTACGTAGCCCAGGCTCGGGGCGATCGTCAGATCGCCGTGGGGCGGCGTCTGGCAAATGATTGGCATACGTACCTGCGGGTGCGCGATGAGGTGTTGGGACTCATCCTGGAGGGCAGCACTAAAGAAGGAGTAGAGCTCGATTTGACCTCCGGTGTACCCCTATTTGAACGCGTCCGCCAGGACCTCGAGGAAATGAAAAGACTTTATGATGAGGAGGCCTCACAACAGCTTGCCGCGGTGGCACAATCTTCACGAAGGTCGATGACAAAGCTCGTTGCCGTGCTTGGCTTTGCGCTTCTGTTTGGCAGCATTGCGATTTGGGCGATTCAGAAGAGCAAGATCCGTGCGGCAGTGGAGTTCGCCAAATTGCAGATGGAATTTGTTGCCTCAGTGTCCCATGGCTTACGAACTCCCATTACCGCGATTCTGACCGCAGGAGAGAATGTCAGGGATGGATTGGTCCGGGGGAAGCACGATCTGTTTGAGCAAGGGTCGATCATTACCGCCCAAGCCAGCCAGTTGATGGATCTAGTCGATCAAGTTCTGCTCTTTTCTGCCAGTGCCAAAACCAGCCCCACTCATCCCATTCAAGAGCTGCAGATTTCCGAAATCATCGACCATGCCCTGCAGAGTACGAGAGGACTGATCCAGCAAGCCGGATTCACCCTCCACACCGAAATCGAACCCGACCTGCCCCCCGTGTTCGCCGATTTGCAGCTTCTGTCGCAGTGCCTGCAGAACCTGATTGTTAACGCGGTAAAGTACGGCGATCGGGATCGATGGATCGGAGTGGCTGCCAGACTGGATCAGAGCACTCGGGAAATTCAGATTGATGTTCAGGACCACGGTTTTGGGATCAACCAGGCAGATGCGGCTCATATATTCGAGCCCTTCTATCGCAGTCCCCAAGTTGTTGCGGAACGGATTCACGGCACGGGATTGGGGTTATCTATCGCGAAGCGTAGCGCTGAGGCTTTCGGTGGGCGGCTAAGCGTTGAGACCCAGGCTGGTGTAGGGAGTGTTTTCAGTCTACACTTGCCGGTCGAGAGAATTGAGAAGGCAAAATCGTTGTCGGTGGCAAGAATTGGATCGGAAGCATGAGGGAGAGCATCCTGCTGATTGAAGATGAACAGGCATTGCAGTCAACTCTGAGCGTACGCCTACGCGGAGAGGGCTACGTCGTTGACACGGCCAGCGATGCAACCGAGGGCTTCGAGAAAGCCACCAGTCTGCCATTTGATCTGATTATCCTCGACGTTATGTTGCCCGACCGTAGCGGATTCGACGTGTGCCGAGATATCCGAGTGGCAGGTTTGGCTACCCCGATCATGTTCCTGACCGCACGACATCAAACGACGGATAAAGTGATTGGACTTAAGCTGGGAGCAGACGATTACATCACCAAGCCCTTCAAAGCCGCAGAACTGATCGCCCGCATCGAGGTCCTGTTACGACGAGTGCCCGTTCGCTCGGGGCATGGCGTGCATCAGTTTGGCTCGATTCAAGTGGACGTTCGCCGGTCTGAAGTCACGCGGAACGGCAAGCCGGTCTACCTTTCTGCCCGGGAGTTCCACCTTTTCCGCTACTTCATTGAACGAGCGGGAGCTACCATCCCCCGTGGAGAGCTCTTGCGTTCGGTCTGGGGATATGACGAGGGAACTCTGACGCGGACAGTAGATATGCACGTGGCTAGCCTGCGCGACAAACTCGAAGAGAATCCTAAACACCCCGAACTCATCGTTACAGTTGCCGGGGTCGGTTACCGGTTCCTGGGGTCGCGAAGTCTCTAACTGGCCTCCCTTTTATCTTTGTTATCTTTAGACATCTTATAAATCATCTTCTCAAAGGTTGTCACCAACCTGCGCAGCTGCCTGTGTAAGTCACTTTCCGATCGATGTAAAGAATATAAATTCGCTGGGTTCAATGCCCCGAATAACTCGGCGGCCGGGCTTGCGTCTCCCCTGCTTACGCTCCAGAACCGGTTTCCGCCTGATAACTCGTCGCTGCATCACTGCATTGACAACCTGAGGCGGAGGCGGACAAAGGTAAAGGTCGTCAATTCGTTGCAAAATCGCGCCTGAAAGCTCCTACAGACAGATCGTATACCATCCCGCAGAACGTTGACGGGCCAGAGGTACTAAGTTGCGCGTAGCGGACGATTTCACGCCTACCTCACCCGAATTCGTTGTTATTCGGTCACAGAGTACGCAGCGTCAGCAGGCGACAGTTATCTGGAAGGAGTTCTGCATATGCCAAACAATGTGAGAGTGCAGCATTGGCCCACTTCTAGGGAAGCGCGAAAAGGTGTACTTAGGGGTCATCCTGAGCTCGCGATCGAGTGCCCCCGATGTCATTCCGCGGTAGGACGAACGTGCTTCATGGAACCGGGAATTCTAGGAATCACTCACCGAATTCGAATAACTCAGTACTATCAGCAACAAGCAGATTCTCCCATCAAGTCGGTGGCGACAGCAGCAGTCACCAGCTCTTGACAACGTTGTTTACATGCTGGCACTTCCGATTTCGAACCATGCCCTGAATTATTGGTTCGAGCAGATCGGCCCCTAACGAAGGTGAAACGGCGCAGACTGGCGAAGTGCGACTGGGTGGTCGTGCGCAGCTGCGCGGCCCCGTATGAAGCAAGCGACGAAATTCTCCGCCGCGAGGTCGCCACCGGGGGCGATCCGAAGCCTACACAACAAAGTCAGCCGGAGCGTGCATTTCACATAGTGATCTGCACGCTGCCTGAAGGGTATGACCACGATCAGAGGCCGCCGATGAATCATCAACAACTGCGCCTGTCGCAGGTCATCACAACCTACGGGCCAGGCAGCATCATCGCACGGCGTGAAGCGAGCACCGCGCCGCCCGCGAATTTCCGTTGCTCCGATATCTGATCGAACAAACCGGGCAGACGGTTTCCCACGCGGAGCTTCTGAGCGCACGCAACCCTATTAGCGTTCACCTCGTGTAAAAATTGTAAAGAAATACTCCAAATCTACTTGTTTCCGTAAAATCTGCAAGTTCTCTGCAATTTCTCTACTTTCTTGACTGGGCGCAATGGACTTTTGTGAGGCCTTGTGTCTGATGGCAATGCGAGGTCACGCATTGCGTATGGCGACTGGCGAAATCCCGAGAACTTTCTCCTACCCAGACGAGCGCGCTCTGGCAGGCGACGCTCCGCGAGCATACCCCCTTAATCGGGGTGCAGGTGTTGTCCAGATGAAGGCGCACGCCTCCGATGACGCTTCGGACATTGTGACGGCCGGACTGGAAGCACTCGACATGCTCCACATCGGAGTAGCTGTAACGAACGCGGCTCGCCAATTATTGTTTGCTAACCTGACGGCGAAGCAGATCCTACTCACGCATGACGGACTTGACGTAACCGCGGAGGGCGTACTGTACTCACTTGATAAATGCTCTGGCTTGTCGCTGATTGTCTATCAGGCTGCCCGGGCTGTTCAGGCTGGAATGCCGGGACCAACGAGTAATTTGTTAACCGTGCGACGCTCTTCGGGCAGACGACCTCTCACTTTGCTAGTGCGTTCCCTCAATGCAAGCTTGAAGCAAGCAAACCTGGGCGGACCTGCATTCCTTGTGTTCATGTGGGACCCCGAACAGCCCGTTTGCGACGTCGAGGCCCGACTCCACCAGATTTTCAGCCTTACTTCGGCCGAGGCTCGACTGGCCAAACTGCTCATGGAAGGCAAGACCCTCGAAGAATGCTGCGGTCGTCTGGAAATCCGGATATCGACTGCTCGCATGCATCTGGGAAGAGTTTTCGCCAAGACCGGCGTTCAGCGGCAAGGCCAACTCGTTTCGCTTTTGTGGAAGAGCGTTGGGATGATCTGCACCAAACGCGATGAGAGCGCGCTGCAGTTCGCGCAAATCTCCTAACTTGACTAAGGCTCCCTGGGCAGAAGCCTTCCTCCCCTCGACTAACTCCAGATCTCAACGGTTCGGGGGCATAACTTATCGATCGCTGTCGTGTTTGTCGGATCAAAGCGCTGAAGTGTCTGTTTGATGTGGAGCAACAAATTGTTAATTATCTTTTCTGCTTACCGTCGTTTGAAGGTAGACACGCATTTTTAGCTGTCCTATTCTCGTCGCCGATGTTGGCTTTTTTGTTGGGCCGAGGTTCTCCCCCGAACCAGCCCTGGTCCCAAAACAGAGGGCGCAGTGGCTTTCCTGTGGACGTTGTTGTGGAGGATTTCTTGGCGAAAACATATTCATATCTCCCCCCGCATCTGGCCTTGTATCTCAACGGCGTTCCCGCAGTGGCCATCTCCCGTTATGTTCCAACAGACCGCAATCGCGCAGAAGCCGCGCCGATGGCGGCGAGAAGACCTCAGATTGAAGAAGGAGGCTGCACAGCCATGAGGAAGTCTTCCCAAGTTTGGATACTCGTTCTTCTCGTCGCCTTGGCGACGGTCGCGGCAAGCGCCCAGTCTTTCCGAGTGCAATGCCCAACCTACACCATTACGCACCCGCTGACCGGTACCAATTGCAGCACGAACCCAACCGGAGCGGGGTGCAACAACACAGAACCTCTGTACAACGGCCCGACGCAATTTACCACCCCGACTCTCGGTGTACCCGCAGGGACGAGTGGGGACTTTGTCACGCCCGTTACGGGGACCGTGAACGGCGCCATCAAGTGCCAGCAAATCTCGGGTGGTGACGGCCTCTCCACGATGGCCGACGGCACGCAGATTTTCATGTTCTCGTTTGGACCGCTCTCCGGCCTGGCGAGCGTCGCGGCTGGCCATCCGTCGACCCAGTCCCCGTACATTTTCAACACCCCGTATAGCGCCGTCAGTAGCGCCTTTCTGTTGCCCGGTGACCCAGCCACAACCGACGGAGCCGCCAGCGGCGCGGTGCCCTGGACGGCGAATCCTGTGACTAGCCCGTCATTCACGTGGGACGGCGCGGTCGGTTTGACCCCCGACATCGCGGCGGACGTCACCGTCGCTAACCTGCTCGAGGGGCCATTTCCTGTCACCGCTCCCGTCACCACTGCCGGCAGCTGCCCCGCCCCAACCGCCACCACAGTTACGGCGTGGGCGGACGCTCCGTTGGGCCTTCCTGCCGGATCGCAAATTGTGATTTCGAATGCTACTGCCGAAGGAGGCACGACAACCCCAGCGGGCTATGCAGGCACTTGGACAATTACCTGCGTGTCCACCGGAGTTGGCATGAGTCCGGACGGAGTCAACGAATATCCCTTCCAATACACCGCCGCTACGGCAGGACTGGCCTCAGATACCGGGAACGACCTGGCTGCCTACGCCTCTTCACCCCCGGCAATCGATGGGCATGTGGATCCTCGCCAGATCATGGATGTCGGCGTGATGAACGGCAATATCCCGGCACCCCTGGCGGCGTTTGACGAGGACGACGAGTTCTTTCTCACCCTGACCAACGTGGGCATGATCATGCGACCAGACCTGTTCGAGCAGCACACGGTCCACTTTCACGGCTACCCGAACGCTTCATCGTTCTACGATGGCGTGCCTGACGCCTCCATCGCGATCAACATCGGCGCCAGCTTCACCTATTACTATCTCGCTCCGGATGCCGGGACTTACTTCTGGCACTGCCACATCACTCCGCCCGAGCACTTGCAGATGGGCATGGTGGGACAGCTTTATGTGCGGCCGCGGCAAGATCGAGTGCCGGCGGGCGGACTCCTCTCCACCTACCTGGGCTACCAGAATGGGATCGGGCTGCCTTCTGGCACGACCGCCGATCTCCGTACCGTCTGCAATCCCTCTTCCGACATCCTGTGTAGCGCTACCACGCCAGCTATTCTCACAGGCGCTACCAGGCCGGCAGCCGGTGCACTCTGCAGCGGTGCGACGGTCGTCTCCGGAACCGAGGGGACAACGCCTGAATACGTCTACAACGACGGAGACGGCTCGACTTGTTATGACGTTGTCTACCCCATCCAGATGCACGGCTTTGACCCCAACTTCCACTTTGTTGGCATGACCTTCAACCCAGAGTTGTTTGCGGACATGAAAGACAAGTACTTCCTGCTGAACGGGCGGAGCTATCCCGATACGGTTGCGCCGGGCCCACAAGCCACGATCACAACTGATGGCAAGATGCACTACTCGCAGCCGCTGCCGGCCATCATCAACATTCCGGCCAATGGAAAGGCTTCTTTGCGCCTCGTGAACCTGTCGGTCGCGGAATACTTCACTTTGCAGAGCGTGGGCGTTCCGATGCATGAGGTCGGATTCATGGCCAAGCTGTTGCG
>Ga0075030_100000578_pt1 | contig 32028 bp, 27 predicted proteins | sample LitLauG_LLR_2012_FD_71393 | JGI IMG/M metagenome (GOLD analysis project Ga0075030, IMG submission 71393) | Freshwater sediment microbial communities from Pennsylvania, USA - Little Laurel Run_MetaG_LLR_2012 | ecosystem: Environmental > Aquatic > Freshwater > Creek > Sediment | place: USA...
CTCCTGAACCTTCAGGATGTCGATCCCGTACTCCTCCCCGCCCAGCTTGAACGTCAGAAACTCGTCCACCCGCGCCGCCGCGGCGATCCCCGTACCAATCCGCTCCATCATGCCCATCGCAAGCTCCAGTCGTTCAATGCCGTGCCCGTTTGACCAGGCTCCCCGTGTCGACGATCAGCGCCACGCGCCCGTCGCCCAGGATCGTCGCGCCGGAGATATCAGGCACGCGCCGGTAATTCGCCTCCAGGTTCTTCACGACGACCTGGTGCTGCCCCAGCAGCTCGTCGATCAGCGCGGCCACGCGCCGGCCCTCGGCCTCCACGATCATCATGATCTCGGCAGCGCGGTCGCCGTCCTGGCGCGGCACCCGGAAAACCTCGTCCAGCGCGATCACCGGCATGAACTCGTCGCGCACCTTCACCACGCGGCCGGTCGCGCCGACCGTCTGCACCATGCCGGGCATCACCTGGAACGACTCGACCACCGAGGCCAGCGGCAGGATGTAGGTCTCGCCGCCCACGCCGATCGACATGCCGTCCATGATGGCCAGCGTCAGCGGCAGGCGCACGGTGACCCGCGTTCCATAGCCCTCGGCCGAATCGAGCTCGACGGTGCCGTTCAGGGCGGTTATGTTCTTGCGCACCACATCCATACCGACGCCGCGCCCCGACACGTCGCTGATCTGGTCGGCGGTGGAGAAACCGGGCTCCCAGATCAGCGCCCAGACGTCCGCGTCGCTCATGTCGTCGCGCACCGCGAAGCCCCGCTCACGCGCCTTTTCCAGGATCCGCTCGCGCCGCAGCCCCTGCCCGTCGTCGCGCACCTCGATCAGGATCGAGCCGCCCTGGTGGGCCGCCGACAGCGTGATGGTGCCGTGGGGCAGCTTGCCCGCCGCCTGGCGCCTGGCCGGCGTCTCGATTCCGTGGTCGGCGCTGTTGCGCACCAGGTGCGTCAGCGGGTCGACAATCTTTTCGATCAGGCCCTTGTCCAGCTCGGTGGCCTCGCCGACCAGCTTCAGCTCGATTTGCTTGCCCAGCTTGGCGGCCAGGTCGCGGATCAAGCGCGGGTAGCGGTTGAAGACGAACGACATCGGGATCATCCGGATCGACATCACGGTTTCCTGCAGATGCCGAGAATTGCGCTCCAGATCGGAGATGCCGCCCAGCAGCGAACTGAACTGGACCGCATCCAGGTCCTTGGCCTGCTGCGTCAGCATCGCCTGCGTGATCACGAGCTCGCCCACCAGGTTGATCAGCTGGTCGACCTTCTCGACCGCGACCCGAAGCGTGGTCGACTCCAGCGCGCCGGCGGGGGCCTTCTCGGGCCGGCCTTTCCCATCCGGGCGCCGCGCCGCCTCGCTCTCGGCCGCCGCCTGGCCGGCCGCGGGCTGGCCGGCGGGCTGCTTCTGAAGCGTCTTGGGGTCGACGAAGAAGCCGTAGCCATCGCCGTCCGCGGGCGGCGCCTGCTCCGGGGCGGATCCGCCGGATGGCGCCGCTGCGGCCGCCGGCGCATCGAGGTTCGTGATCTGCACCTGCTCGCGCGCGATGTGGAACGAGAACAGCTCCAGCAGTTCGGAGTCGGGAGAGTCGGTTGCGACCTTGAACTGCCGCAAGCCGTCGGCCGACAGCTGCCCGCCGTCGAGCGCTTCGATCGCCCCGAGCGAGGGAATGTCGCGGAACAGTTCCACCAGCCCGTCGGCGGCCGAGCCGTCCTTCAGCGGGCCGATGCGCACGCGCAGGCAGCGTGCCGCGGCGGGTCGCTCCGGCGCGCCGTCCTGGCCGGCCGCCATCTTGCGGATGCGCTCGATCAGCGCGTCGGTCGGCGGGCTGCGGTCCGCGCTGCCCTGGTAGACCGCGAGCTGGGCCTTGACCACGTCGCCGGCTTCGAGCAGAAGATCGACCATCGCGCGCTTGAGCGCCAGCTCGTGCTTGCGCAGCCGGTCCAGCAGGGTCTCAAGCTCGTGCGTCAGCGCGGCCACGTCGCTGAAGCCGAAGGTGGCGGCGCCGCCCTTGATCGAATGGGCGACCCGGAAGATGGCATTCAGCTCCTCGTCGGTCGGCGCTGCGATGTCGGTGTCCAGCAGCAGCGACTCCATGTTGGCCAGGTTCTCGCGCGCCTCTTCGAAGAACACCCCGTAGAACTGGGTCAGGTCGAACCCGTCCTGCTGCAGTCCCCGATTGCTGATCTCGCCCATGTCGGTCGTTCCCGCCGCCTTGTCGTGTCTTGTCAGTGGTGCCCGATCGTGCCGGTCAGCGGATCACCTTGCGGATCACTTCCAGCAGCTTGATCGGATCGAACGGCTTCACCAGCCAGCCGGTGGCGCCGGCCGCCCGGCCCTTCGATTTCATCTCGTCGCTCGATTCCGTGGTCAGGATCAGGATGGGCGTCGACGTGTAGCTCGGCAGCCCGCGCAGGTTCTTCGTCAGAGTGACGCCATCCATGCGGGGCATGTTCTGGTCGGTCAGCACCAGGTCGACGGCCTGGGTCATCGCCTTCTCGTAGGCTTCCTGCCCGTCGGAGGCCTCGATCACGTGATAGCCTGCCCCCTTCAGCGTGAAAGAGACCATCTGGCGCATCGAGGCCGAGTCGTCTACCGCGAGTATCGATTGCATTGCATCACTCCTGCCGAACCTGCCGCGGCGTGGTCCCGTTAGAAAAGATCGATCGAACCGGCTTTCATTTCCACCTGCCGCACCGGATGCGGCGGGGCCAACTGCAGGCCGCGCGCGCCCTCGCCCGACATCGTGCGCAGGCGCTCCTCCAGAACCGACAGCCGGCGCTGGGCGTGCCCGGTCAGCTGGGTCGCCATGTCCTGGAACTGCAGCGCGGTGACCGCGGCGTGCACCGCCTCGACCACCTGCGACCGCTGCGCCTCCGTGGTGGCCAGGGTCGGCAGCACCGCCGCCACCTGGTTGAAGCTCACCAGCAGCCGCTCGCCGGCATCATTGATCAGGGCTTTCAGGCGCTCCAGATCGGCCTCGATCAGGGCGCACTCGTGAGCGGCACCCTGACCAGCCGGGTCGCGCGGTACAAGGTCGGTAGCGTCGGAAGTCATCGTGAATTCGGTCCCGGGAAAGGACCCCGTCCGTTTAGTGTGGGCGACCCGCGCCCCCGTCGATTCCAGGAAAAAGCGCTCGAAATGCGCCAAAATCCGCGCACATGAACGCACCGGTCAAAGTTCCCGAAGCCACCCCGATCCGGGTGCTGGTGGTCGAGGACTCCGAGCTCGATTTCGACCTGCTGACCTCGATGCTGGCGCGCGACGGCCCGCCGCTGCGCGCCGAGCGCGTCGAGGACGAGGCCGGCATGCGGGAGGCGCTCGAGCGCGGCCCGGTCGACGCCGTGCTGACCGACCACAACCTGCCCCGCTTCGATTCGTTCTCGGCGCTGAAGCTGGCCAAGGCCGCCGATCCGGACCTGCCGGTGCTGGTCGTGTCGGGCGAAATGTCGGAGGATCTGGCGGTGGCGGCGCTGCATGCGGGGGCGGACGACTTCATCCTGAAGTCGCGCCTGTTCCGGGTCGGGCCGGCGTTGACGCGCAGCCTGCAGGCGGCCGCGCAGCGCCGGGCCGGGCGCGCCGCCGCATCCGCGCTGGCCGACAGCGAAGAACGCCTGCGCGAGCTGGCGCGGCACCTGGAGTCCGCCAAGGAGGAGGAGCGGCGCCACATCGCCAGCGAGATCCACGACGACATCGGCTCGATGCTGACCGCGCTGCGCTTCGAGACCGTGGCGCTCGGACGCCAGCTGCAGCAGAACGGGGTCGCAGCGCCCAGGGTGCCGGTGATGCTGGACCTGATCGGCCAGCTGGTGGCGGCCAGCCACCGCATCCAGCACAACCTGCGCCCACCGGTGCTGGATGCCGGCCTGGTGGCTGCGCTGCAATGGCTGGTGAGTTCGTTCGGCGAGCGCACCGGCGTGCAGGCGCGCTTCGAATCGAACCGGGAAGACGTGCAACTGGGGCCGGACCGGTGCGCGGCGCTGTACCGGGTGGCACAGGAAGCGCTGGCCAACGTGTCGAAGCACGCGCATGCTCGGCACGTTGCGGTCCAGCTGTTCGTCTCGCCGGGGGAGGTGTCGCTGGAGGTCAGCGACGACGGTGTCGGGTTCGACCCCGGTTTGCTGCGGACCTCGCCGGGCTTCGGCCTGCGCGCGCTGCTGGAGCGGGCGCGCGGGCTGGGCGGGTGGGCCGAAATCAGCTCGACCCCGGACGGCGGCGCCAGCCTGATGTTCGCGATCCCGGTCCAGCCGGATGCGCCGGCCAGGCCGGACAGCGAGGGCGCGGAACATGGCTGATCGGCGGGCGATGCGCGGCGGGCCGCGATGACGATGCGCGTGATCGTGGTCGACGACCACGCGATCGTGCGGCGCGGCATCGTCGAGATCCTGACCGAGAAGCCCGACCTGAAGGTCGTGGGCGAGGCGGCCGACTACGGGCAGCTGCGCACGCAGCTGCGCACGCAAGGCGAGGTCGATCTGCTCGTGATGGACCTGTCGCTGCCGGGCAAGGACGGCATCGAGATCCTGAAGGCGCTGCACAGCGAGAACCCGCGCCTGAAGGTCCTGATCATCAGCATGTATCCGGAGGAGCAGTACGCGGTGCGCGCATTCAAGGCCGGCGCCAGCGGCTACCTGAACAAGGCGAGCGCGCCCGAGAAGCTGCTGGAGGCGGTCGAGCAGATCGCAGGCGGCCACAAGTACGTGACGCCGAGGATCGCGCAGGCCCTGATCGACCAGCTGGCGGCGCCCGACGACGCGCTGCCGCACGAGCGGCTGTCGGATCGGGAATTCCAGGTGCTCAAGCTGATCGCCTCCGGACAGCGGCTGTCGGATATCGCCGACGCGCTGTCGCTGAGCCCGAAGACGGTCAGCGTCTATCGCGCGCGCATCCTGGAAAAGATGAGCCTGGGCAACAACTCGGAGCTGGTGCACTACGCGGTCAAGCACGGGCTGGCGTAGGCGGTCACGGCGCCCTCACCACCCGGTTCTTGCCCGCGTTCTTGGCCGCGTACAGGCTGGCGTCGGCGCGGCGCATGGCCTCTTCGAGCGTCTCTCCCGGCACCCACTGGGCCACGCCCGCGGAGAAGGTCAGGGCCAGCCGCTCCTGCTCGAACTGGAAAGGCCGGCGCGCCAGTTCACGCTGCAGCCGTTCGATCGCCTCCACGCCGTCCTGGACCGCGCAGGCCGGAAACAGCACCGCGAACTCCTCGCCGCCGGAGCGCGCCGTCAGGTCGGTCGGGCGCAGCGTCGCATGCACGGTGGTCACGAAATGCACCAGCGCGCGGTCGCCCGCCAGGTGCCCCAGCGTGTCGTTGACGCGCTTGAAGTTGTCCAGGTCCATCATCGCCAGCGTCAAGGGCGCGTTGTAACGCAACGCGCGCGCGCTTTCGACGCGGAAGGCCTGCTCCAGTCCGCGCCGGTTCAAGGCGTTGGTCAGCGGATCCTTCTGCACCAGCGTGGAGACCTCGCTCAGCTGGTGTTCCAGCTGGGAAACGCGCGCCTCGTAGACCTCGACCTTCGTGCGCGCCTGGGCCAGCTCGGTGCGGGACGACTCGATCTGGTCGCGCACGGTCTGCGTGTCGTCCAGCAGCCCGTGCACTATGCGCGACAGCGTCGCCATGTCGGGCGACTGCCGCAGCTGCTCCTGGTAGGCACCGACCCGGTCGTTGAAGGCTTCCGCGCTGCTGCCCATGGCGCCGACGCGCTCAACCAGCGTGGCCAGCATTTCGGTCAGCGCCACCTTGGCTTCCTGCAGGCCGCGGCGCGCCTCGGTCTGGCTGGCGATCATCGCGGCCAGGCGCCGCTCGGCCGCCGCGATCTGTCCCGAACGCAGCGGCCCGGACAGCAGCGCACGCACCGGCTCCAGCTGGTTGGCGAGCCAGGCCTCGTCCGGCGCCAGCTGTCCCAGGTTGTCGCACAACAGGCTGAGCAGCCGCTGCAGGCCGGCCCTCACGCGCTGCTCCTCGGCGATCTCGCGCTCGATCGCCGCCACCCAGTCGATCGAAGGCGGCGCGGACGGCGACGGGCCTGCGGTGCCTGATTGTTCCGCCTGCGCCAGGTAGGCGCGCAGCATGCTGCGGGCCGGGTCGGCGCCGGTGCCGGCCTGCTCGAGCGCGCGCAGGCTGCGCAGCGCCAGCTGCTGCCACGCCGCCGCCCCCATCGATCACGCGCGCGATCGATTCGAGCTTGCGGGCGCGGGTCCAGCTCGCATGCTGCGCATCGGACTGCTTCAGGATCGTCAGCGCCATCGCAGGCCAGGCGTCGGCCACGCTGCCGGGCCGGCGCTCCAGCGCACGGTCGACTGCATCGCGCACCGCGCCCCACTGGTGCCGCTGCGCGGCCTGCGTCATCTGCGCGGCCTCCGCCGGCGACATGCGGCTCTGTCGCACCAGGTCGGCCGCCATGTTCTTCAACACGCCGGACATTTCCGTGGGGCGCGGCTCCACGCCGGCGCTTTCGCGGAACGCCTCGGCGAACGTGTCCGGCGTCGGAACGACCTTGCGCTCAGCCAGCAGCTTCAGCGCCCGCCGCGCGATTTCCGCGTCGTTCAACGACTGCAGCCCAGGGTCGCTCGGCTTCACCGATCTCTCCCGTTCGCGTCTTCGTCACCGGGGGACCGGCGCCGCGTCACGGTCGCGCGCCAGTCGGGCTGCGCCTCGCGCGCCAGCAAGCGCGCGAACTCGTCGGCCGACACCGGCCGCGAAAACAGAAACCCCTGCATCAGGCTGCAGCCGCGGTCGGCCAGGCGCCGCATCTGCGCCGTCGTTTCGACGCCTTCGGCCACCACATCGAGCCTCAGGCCGTCTCCCATCGCGACGATGGCCGCCACCAGCGCGGCGCTGTCGCGGCTCGTCTCCAGCTCGCCCACGAACGTGCGGTCGATCTTCAGGATGTCGATCGGCAGCCTCTTCAAATAGGCCAGCGACGAGTAGCCGGTTCCGAAGTCGTCGATCGAGAGCGCCACGCCCAGCGCCTTCAGCGCCCGCAGCTGGGGCAGCACGACATCCAGGCTCCTCATCATCGCGGTCTCGGTGATCTCCAGCTCCAGCGCCCCGGCCGGAACCCGGTGCTCGTGCATGCACGCCCGCACCGGCGCCGTCAGGTTGCCCCGCTGCAGGTGATGGCCGGAGATGTTCACCGAGACCGGAATGCGGCGCAGCCCGGCCCGGTTCCAGGCGTCGAGCTGGCGGCAGGCCTGGTCCAGCGCCCACTCGGTGATCGGGACGATCAGTCCCGAGTCCTCGGCGGCCGGGATGAAATCCAGCGGCGACACCAGCTCGTCGTCGCGCTGCCAGCGCATCAACGCCTCGGCCCCGACGACGATGCCGGTCGCCACGTCGACCTTGGGCTGGTACACGAGCCTGAGCTGGTGCAGGCCGATCGCGCGGTGCAGGTCCGACTCGAGCTTCCAGTGCGCCCGCCGCGTCGTGTTCATCCGCTCCAGGTAACGCAGGCAGCCGCTGCCGCCCTGCTCCTCCAGCGCGCGCATCGCCAGATCGGCGCGGCTCAACAGCATGTCGGCGGCGTCGCCGTCCTCCGGAAAGGCGACCGCGCCGATCGAGGCCGTGATGAACAGCTCCTGGCCGTCGGCCAGGAACGGCTGCTGGAACGCGTCCAGCGCGCGCCCGGCCACCCGTTCCAGGTCGGCGTCAGCGCACAGATCCGGCAGCAGCAGCACGAATTCGTCGCCGCCGATCCGTCCCACGCGCGGCCGCCCCGGCGCGTGGACCGGCTCGCCGGCTTCGTCCACCTCGTCCGCGCGCTTGCGACCCGCCTCCGACCGCTGGTCGCGTCGCAACACGCCCTTGAGGCGGTGCGAAATCTCCTGCAGCAGCTGGTCGCCTGCGCGGGCGCCGAGCGAGTCGTTGATGTGCCGGAACCGATTCACGCCGAGCAGCAGCAGGCCCACGCGCGTGGCGCGGGTGCGCGCGCGCTGCAGCTCGTCGCCGAAGATCTCGTGGAAATGGCGGCGGTTGGGCAGCCCGGTAAGCACGTCGAAGTTGGCGAGCTGGCGTATCTGGTCGGCCGCCAGGCGGTCGCGCGTGACGTCCTGGACGGCGCCGTGGGCGGACACCAGCGCGGCGCCGGCATCGAATTGGAGCTCGGCCTCGATGCGCAGGATGCGCAGCTCGGCTTCGGGCGTGCGCATCCGGCACTCGAAGTTCAGCGTCGATCGAAGCGGGCCGGCCCCGCGCAGCAGCCGCTCGATGCGCAGGCGGTCGCGCACCAGCACGCGCTGCCAGATCTGCTCCAGCCCCACGCCGCCGCTCTGCGGCGTCATCCCGATCAGGCTCCACGCCTCGTCCGACAGCATGATGCGGCGCTGTTCGACTTCCCAGCTCCAGCTTCCGAGGCGCGCGATGCGCTGGATCTTCATCAGGTCGGCGCGGTTGCGCACCAGCTCCTCGCGCACGCGCGATGCGCGCGTCAGGTAGCGCAGCCGCTGCGACAGCAGGGTCCACCGGCCCGGCGTCTTCACGAAGAAGTCGGTGGCCCCGGCGTCGTAGGCGCGCCCGATCGACTGCTCGTCGTCCAGGCCCGTCAGCATCACCACCGGCACGTGCGCGCCGCAGGGCAGGCGGCGCAGGCGCTCGCAGGTGGCGAAGCCGTCCAGTTCGGGCATCATCGCATCCAGCGCCACGACCTGCGGCCGCTCCTGCTCGAACAGCTCCAGCGCACGCGCGCCGCCGTCGGCCTCGATGACCCGCCAGCCGCGCTCGGCCAGGCCGGCCGCGGTCAGCATGCGGACGATCGCATCGTCGTCCACCAGCAGCACGGTGCCGTGGTCGGCCCGGGAGGTTTCCACCTCCGGGGCGGCGGCGGCCAGCTCGAGGATTGCGGGCTCGACCGGCTTCATCGGCTCGCAGCTCCCAGCACGTCCAGCTGCCGCCGCAGGTCGAGCGCCGCGCTGCGCGCCGCCGGTGCGCCGCGCGGCGGACGGTTGTGGTGGCGCTCACCGGCCTGCCACAGCTCCGTGTGTATCGCCTCGATCAGTTCGATCATCTCGGCCGAGGCCTCGATCCGGTGATTGGAGAAGAACTCGATGAACGCCAGGATCGAGCCGCCCGCCATCAACGGAATCACGAAACCGCTCTTCAGCCCGCTTTGCAAGGCGGCATCGCGGCGCGCCCACCCGTCCAGCCGCCCCAGGTCCGTGACCCAGTGCGGCATTGCCGTGGCGTCGGCCCGGCCGATCAGGCCGTCCGCCGCACGGTCCGACGGCAGCACCTCGCTGGCCGAGATGAAATGGGCGAAGCGCTCGCGCTCGGTGACGAACCAGACCGAGCGCTCGAACGCCTCGCCCGGTGCGGCCGCCTGGCCGGGCAGCAGCAGGCGCCCGATCGGCCAGTCCAGGTAGCCACCCAGTTCGTCCAGTGCCCGCTCGAAGACCTGCTCGAGGCTCTCGCACTCGAGCGCGGCGGTCGACAGGTCGCGCAGCAGGCGCATCAGCGCGTAGCGGCGCTGCAGTTCCAGGCTGGTCTGCAGCTCATCCAGGTGAAGACCCCTGAGGCGGTCGAACTGCGCCTGCAGCGCGCCGATCATCGCTTCGACCGACGCCAGCAGGTTCTGCATCTCGTTGCGGCTGTGAACCACCGCGCGGCCGGTGTAGCGAACCGCGAGCTGCTCGGCGCGCGTGGAAAGCGTCCGCAGCGGGCGATTCAGGCGCCGTGCCAGCAGCAGGCCCGCCAGCGCCGCCACCGCCAGCGTCAGCACCCCGATCCAGCGCAGCTGGCGCCGCACCGCCGCCATGCCGGCGGCGGCCGTGCTGTCGACCGCGCGGGCCAGCAGCACCATGCGCCGGCCCGCGATCGACACCGTGCGCACCACGCAACCCGTTTCGCCGTCGACCGTCTGCGCCTGCCAGGCCGAGGGGGGGCGCTCCAGCAGGGGCGCGATCCGGTCGGCGGCAAAGCAGCCGTCGGCCGCTGCCGTGCTGCTGAAAAGGACCCCACCGGCATCGGCGACGCGGATGTCCAGGTCGGTATTGATGGCCAGGTCGCGCAAGGACTGCTCGACCGCGCTTTCGCGCTGGCCGGCGTTGCGCGGCGCCCCGCCTGCCGTGCGCGGCTGGGCCGCCACGATCTCGCGGGTGCTGTCGGCGTCCAGCCGCAGCGCCGTATCGACCGCCTGCAATGCGCGCGTGGCGCGTTCCTGGCGGTCGGCGAGCAGCGCCTGCTCGGCCGCGCGCAGCCCCAGTCCGTCGTGCAGCGCGATCGACACGACGGCCACCGCGCACAGGGCGCCCATCAGCGCCGGCGCGATCGGCCAGGCGCCGGCGGCCGCAGCCAGCGGCAAAGGCTCGGCCAGCGCGGATGCGCCGCGCGGCCGCCCAGGGCCGTCGGCGCTTGGAAAGGACAGCGGCGCCGCCAGCGCCTGGCGTGTGGACGCCGTTTCCATCCTGTTGCCCCCATTGCCTGAGTCTTGGATCATCGCTTTTGTTGCGCGCGCACCCGCGCTTGGACTGTGCGCCCTACTCATTTTTTCGACGGCGCCCGAGGGAACTTGATCGATCCGGCCCCCGGAAAAGCGCCCAATTCAGGTGATCGGGACGCCGGCGCCGCGGCCCGTGGAGCCGATTTTTCCGCGGCGCGCGGCCCCCGCTGGCACAATCGGGGGAGCACCCTGCCCTGCGTCCCGTGACCCCGACCTCCGTTCCGCTGATGCTGCTGGGCGCGCTGCTGGTGGGCATCGCGCTTGGCCTGTTCGTCGCCTACGCGGGCCGCCTGCGGCGGGCCGACCAGGAGCGTGCCGCACTGCGGCGGGCCCTGGCCGCGGCAAGCGACTGGTGGTGGCGCACCGGTCCGGACCTGCGCATCCTCGAGGCCGAATCCGGTCGTGGCGGACCGGCCGGCCTGGACCTGAACTCGCTGCGGGGCCGCGCGCCCTGGGACCTCGGGGCCGCAACGCCGGCGGCGGGGCCTGCGCCCCCGGCCCGCATCGCCGAGGCGGTGGCGCAGCGGCTGCCCTTTCACGATGCCCAGCTGCCGGTGTCCGGCGCCGCGCGGACCTTGCGCCTGAGCGGGGCCCCGCTTTTCTCGCCCGCCGGACAGTACTGCGGCTATGCCGGGGTCGCCGTCCTGCTGCCCGAAGGCACGCTCGATGCCGACCGCGCGGCCTCGCTGCAGGCGCGCGTGCGCCAGCTGGAGACCGACAACCAGGCGCGCATGCAGCGGCACGAGGTGACCGTGCGCGAGCTGGAGAGCTTCGCCTACTCGGTGTCGCACGACCTGCGCGCGCCGCTGCGCGTGGTGGACGGCTTCGCCCAGATCGTGCTGGAAGACTACGGGGACCGCCTCGACGGCCTGGGCCGCGAGCACTTGAAGCGGATCGCCGGCGCCGCCGCCCGGATGAACTCGATGATCGACACGCTGTTGGAGATGTCGCGCATGACCGGCCGCGAGCTGCGCTTCGAGCGCATCGACCTGTCCGAGACGGCGCGCCATCTGGCCGAGGAGCTGAAGGCGGCCGACCCGGGGCGCCACATCGAAGTGGCGGTGCAGCCCGGGCTGAGCGTGCAGGGCGACCGCACGCTGATGCTGCTGGTGCTGCAGAACCTGCTGGGCAACGCGTTCAAGTTCTCGTCCAAGACGCAGAACGCGCGCATCGAGTTCGGCCGCCGTGCCGAAGGGGACCACGCGTTCTTCGTGCGCGACAACGGGGCGGGCTTCGACATGCGTTTCGCCGATCGCCTGTTCGGCGCCTTCCAGCGCCTGCATTCGCAGAGCGAATTCGCGGGCACCGGGGTGGGCCTGGCGACCGTTCAGCGCATCGTGCGGCGCCACAGCGGGCGCATCTGGGCCGAGTCGGAGCCCGGCAAGGGCGCCACGTTCTTCTTCACGATGTGGGACCCGGCTACGGGCCGCGCGGAACCGAGTTGAGGCGGTTGGCCGCCTCGACCATGCTGGCGGCCAGCGATTCGACGCTGCGTCCTTCCGCGTGCGCCTGCTCACGCAGGGCCCGCAGCGCGCGCGCCTGGTCCAGCCGCAGCCGCTCCATCAGGATCCCGACCGCGATCGCCTCGTCGCGACCCGCAGCCGCGCCGGCCGGCTGGGCCGGGCCGGCGGCCGGGGCCGGGGCCGGGGCCGGCTTGGCATCCAGCTTGGCCAGCGCCGCATTGACGGCCGGCACGATCTGGCGGATGTCGATCGGCTTGACCAGGTAGCCGAGCGCGCCCAGGCGCGCCGTTTCATCCACGATCGAAGGATCGCCGAAGGCCGACAGGAACATGAATCCGGTCGAGGTGTTCGAGGCGAGATAACGCGCCACGTCCATGCCGGACTTGCCCTGCATCCGCATGTCCAGGATGGCCAGGCGCGGACGGTGGTTGCGCGCCAGCAGGATGGCGTCGTCGCCGTTGTCGGCCTCCAGCACCTCGAAGCCGGCCTGTCGCAGTCCGGCCACCACGGTGGCCAGCACCAGCCGATCGTCGTCGACGACCAGGATCCTGGTCGGCCGCGATCCGATCGTCCTGTCGTTGGCCGCTCCCTGCACGGTGCCGTGTCCTCACACCATGTCTTCGCGCACCGCCGGCGCGGTCAGGTCCAGCGTCGCGATCACGCGATCCTCGTCCTGCTCCAGCGTCAGCTGCGCGCCGCGCCGCGGCAGCAGCGCCTTGACCAGCCCCAGGCCCGAGACCCCCGAGGAGATGCGCGACAGCTCGAAGCCGGCCGGCAGGCGCCCGGCATTCTGGATCCGCACCGCCAGGCCGTCGGGCCGCGAGTCGATCCGCACGTCCAGCGTCAGGTCGCGGCTCTCGCGGTACTTGATCGCGTTGGTGCCCAGCTCGTTGATCACCAGCGCCAGCGGAACGGCCTCGCCCTCCGGCAGGCCCCAGCGCCACAGCGCCGAGGCGGACGGGGCAAGCCGCACTTCGACTCCGAACATCACTCCCAGATTGTTGAAGATCCCCTGGACCACCCCCAGCACGGGCAGCGTGCCGCCGGCGCCGATCTGCAGGCCGTGCACCTGGGCGATCGCCTGGATCTGCCCGGCGATCTCGTTCAGCTGGGCCGCGACCTCGGGCTTGCCGCTGGCCATGTGCTGAAGCAGCCCGGCCACACCCTGCAGGTTGTTCTTGATCCGGTGGTGGACCTCGCGCACCAGGATGTCGCGCTGCCGGACCGCATCCTCCAGACGCTGCTGCTCGGCGGCCATCCGCTGGGTGACGTCCTCGGCCACGCCGAACACGCGCAGCACGCCGTCGTGCATCCGGGCCGGGTTCAGCCGGACGCTGATGGTGCGCACGCCGCCGGTCGGATGGTCGACGCGCACGGTCAGTTCCGCGCGGCGCAGGCGCCGCAGGCCGGCGATCACGCGCGGCAGCTGGTGCGCCAGCCCGCCGGCGTCGTCAAAATGGACATGGCGCAGCGCGTTGCGCGGGTTGTCCATCAGCTCGGACGGCGGCGACCCCACCAGCGCGCTGTATCGGGAGTTCACGTAGATCACGTGGGTCAGGTCGGCGTTGGCGATGAACACCAGCTGATCGATGTTCTCGGCGAACTGGCGAAAGCGCGTTTCGGTCTCGCGCAGCGCGGTTTCGGCGCGCACCTCGTCGGTCAGATCGTCGATGATCGACATCACGTAGCCGGCCGAGCGCTGCCCGTCGGCGGCATCGTCGAACACCGGAACCACTCGCTGGTTGACGATCATCGTGCGGCCGTCGGCCCTGAGCATCACGTCGCGCGGCCGCTCGATCTGGTGGCCGTCGGCGATCGCCCGCCGGTCCATCTCAAGGTACAGGTCGGCGAACTGGCGGCCGTACACCTCGTGCCAGGAGCGCCCGATCACCTGCGACCGCGCCAGGCCGGTCATCGCCTCGCCGGCCCGGTTCAGGCTGACGAAACGGCCGGTCTTCACGTCGCGCACCGACACCAGCACCGGCAGGTTCTCGATCACCAGGTCCAGGTAGTTGCGCATGGTGCGCAGCTCGTCCTCGGACCGGTGCCGCGCATCCACGTCCATCAGGGCCACGATCACGCCCCGCTCCGGCACGCCTTCCTCGAACGGCCGCACGTTGCCGGAGCACCAGAACACCGAGCCGTCCGCGCGGCGCATCTGGTGCTCGAAGGTGGCCGCGCCGGAGCCGCCGGCGGCCGCGCCGATCCACTCGGCGTACGCGGCGCGCCAGGCCTGCGGGTCGGCGAACAGGGCGCCGAACTGCAGCTCCTTCAGGTCGAGCGCCGAGAACCCGAACATGCGCTCGGCGGTGGCGTTGGACTTCACGACCAGGTCGTCGGCCACGTACAGGATCGCCACCAGCGCATTGTCGAAGATCAGCTGCAGCTCGTTCAGTGCCGAGCGCAGCTCGCGCTCGGAGCGCTTGCGCTCGTCGATGTTGACGAACGCGAAGATGTAGCCCAGCTCCGGTCGTTCCGGGTTGACCGCGCGCCCCTGCACCGCCACCCAGATCGGGTCGCTGCGGCGCCGGTACAGCAGCAACTCGAATTCGCACGCCCCGGAATTGCGGATCGTGTCGAAGCGCTCCTCCAGGCTGCTCAGCAGCATGCGGTCAGACGGATGCGTGAACAGCTGGATCTGGTCCACCAGCGTGCCCGGCTCGCAGCCGAGCAGGTCTTCCATGGCCGCGTTGGCGCGCAGCAGGCGCCCGTCGCGCACGAACAGCAGCCCCACCAGCGCGGTGTCGAAGATCAGGCGGCTTTCCACCAGCAGGGTCTGCAGCTCGTCGGCCGCGCGCGCCGCCGCTTCGCGCTGCTGCCGCAGCTCGGTGACGTCCTGGAAGGTGAAGATGGCCTCCAGCGGCGGACCGCCCGCCTCCCCGTCGTCGACCGGGCGCGCCTGCACCAGGCACCAGCGAGGCCGATCGTCGCGGCCGTACAGCACCACCTCCGCGCTGGTCGTCAGTCCCGGCCGCACCGCGGGCAGGCCCGGAACATCCTCCGGGATCTGCCCGTCGCGATGCAGGCAGAGCTGCCACAGCGACATGCCGATCGCCTCGGCATCGGAGTAGCCGAACATGCGCCCGAATTCGCGGTTGGCCTGCACGATCTGCCCTTCGCGGGTCTTGACCACGCCCGTGCTCATCGTCTCCAGCAGCGACTGCTGCTCGCGCAACGCGACCCTGAGCTGCCCCTCGAACAGCTTCTGGTCGGTGAAGTTCTCCATCACCAGCAGGTAGCGGCGCGAGACGTCGGCGCTGCCGAGCGCCCGCCAGCCCAGCTTGACCCAGACCGTGCGGCCTTCGCGATCGAGCAGGCGCCGATCGGGCTCCGACACCATGGCGGTGCCGGCCGGCAGGATCTCCATCAGGCGCTCGCGCTGCTTCAGGCTCGCCGTCACGTCGTCCGGATGCATCAGCCGGACCGGGTCGCGCCCGAGCAGGTCGTGCTCCCGGTAACCGAGCAGCGCGCAGGCCGCACGGTTGGCGCGCCGGATGCGGAAGCTCGAATCCAGCTGCACGATGCCGACCGGGCTTTCGTTGAAGATGGTCGCCAGCCGCTCGGCGTTCTCGGCCAGTTCGACCTCGATGCGCTTGCGGTCCGAGATGTCGCGCACCAGCAGGAAGATGAATTCGCGCTCGCCGTGCTCGACCCGCTGCAGCACCACGTCGACCTCGAACTCGGAGCCGAGCCGGGTCCGGTAGCGCGCCTCACCGTGGAAGGCGCCGCGCCCCAGCAGCGCCTCGATCATCTCGGCGAAGCGCTCCTCGGTCAGGCTGGCGTCGATCGCACCCAGCCGCAGCCCGGTGAGCTGCTCGCGGCCGTAGCCGAGCCAGGCGAGCGCCGTTTCGTTGGCATCCAGGATGGCCCCGTCGCGGCCGATCTCCAGCACCATCTCGCCGGCCGAATCCAGCGCCTGGCGCAGCGCGGCGAGCGAGGTCTCGGCGAAGCGTTCGCGGTCCAGCCGCTCGACCGTCAGGAACACGCCGTTGAAGCGGCCGTTGGGGCTGAACAGCGGCGTGCGGCGCTCCCGCACCCAGGGCCGGTCGCCGCCGGCGAACTCGTATTCGATCTGCTGCGGCACGCGCACCTCGCCGTCGCGCATCCGCTCCAGCGAGCGCGCCACGGCCGGCTGGGCCGAGTGGTCGAAGGACTGGTCCAGGCGCCGGCCGAGCAGCTGGCCCACCTCCACGCCCAGCAACTGGGCCAGGTAGGCGTTGCAGCGCACGTAGCGCAGCTCGCGGTCGAGCACCGCCATCCCGATGCGCGCGCTCGACATCAGCGTCGACAGCATCGCGTCGGCGGCGCGGGTGGCGCGCAGCGCAATGCGCGGCACCGTGACATCGCGCACGATCGCTGTCAGGTAGGACGGCTGGCGCTGCGGGTCGAGCTCCAGCACCAGGCGCACCTCGAAGCTCTTGGAGCCGGCCGGGTGGGCGTACGTGAACTTGAAGCTGCGCGCCTCGAGCGAGTCGAACGTGGCGGTCAGCTTGGCGTTCCACAGCGGCGCGTACTGCGTGAAATGCTCGACCTGGGCGAGCGGACGGCCGAGGAAGGCGGCGCGCGGGATCGCGGTGGCGCGCTCGACGGCCGGGTTCGCGTACACCACGACCAGGCGCTGGTCGAAACGCAGCACCGCGTCGGGCAGTTCGTCGAATACGCTGGCCGGCGGATGCAACGCCTCGATCGGGCCGGATTCGGCCGCTTGCAGCCAGGGTGCCGCGCTGCCGGCATCGGACGCGGGGCGCGGCGTGGGGGACGATTCGATCGCCAGCGTGCGGCCGCTGGAGGCAAGGTCGGGCGGGCTGGACGGCGTTCGTGCCCGCAACCGGCTGCGGTCAAATAGCGTTGAATCGGCCACGCTGCTCCATCACGCGACGGATCCGCCCGCGTTGCGGCGGCCGTCTCGCGCGAAGAATACCGGAACGACGCGCCTAGAGATAGTTGAACAGCGACAGCTTGGAAACCGCCGAATAGCTCTGCAATGCGGCCTGGAACACCGTCTGTTGCAGCGACATCGCGGAGGCCGCTTTCGCGTAGTCCAGGTCCTGGATCGTCGACAGCGAGGAGTTGGCCTGCAGCGTGCGGTCGTCGTTCAAGCTTCCATAGGTGTTGAGCTGCTGCAGTTGATTGCCGATCTCGGCCTGCTTCAAGGTCAGGTGATCGAGCGCCTGGCCGGCCGAGGACAGCGCCGAACCCAGCGCGGTCTGCAACTGCGCGTTGGCCGCCGGCGCGGATGCCGGCTGTTGCAGCGCAGCGATCGCGCTGGCCATCGTGGTGAAGATCGACTGGAAGCGCGCCGGTGCCACGGTGAAGCTGTCGCCGTTGGCGGGCGAACCGCTCACGGTGACCTGCTGGCCGGCGAACGACAGGGTCGCGGGCGAGCTATAGGCGCCGCTGGCAACCGTCGTGCTGGTGGTCGTGTCCTGCACCTGGTAGGTCGTGCCCGAGCCGCCGACCGTGAAGCTGATCGTGTAGTTGTGGCCGGTCAGCGCCGAGGGATCGGTCACCGAACCCGTATCGATCACGCCGCTTCCGGTGTTGCCGGCATTGGCGGCGGTGACGAACGAGCCGTTGCCGGGCCGGATCTTCTGGAACAGATCGTCGCCCGAGAACTTGATCTGGAGCTGGCGGTTCTGCGAAACCTGGATCGACTGCAACGTGGAATCGCCGTTGTACGTCACGTTGTTGCCGCTCTGCGAGAACGGAGGCGCCGACTGCTTCGACCCGGCGAACAGGTATCCGCCCTGGCCATCGGCGGTGTTGGCCAGGCCGATCATCTGGTTCAGGTCGCCCTGCAGCCCCTGCGCGAGCGCGGCGCGCTGGGTATCCGAGTAGGCGCCGTCGCCGGCCTGCACCAGGCGCTGCTGCGCGTCCTGGACCAGGTTCACGAAACTGGTCATGGTCGAGTCGGCCAGATTCAGCTGCAGCTGCGCCTCGTTCTGGTTGCTCTTGAACTGGGTGAGCTGCGACACGGTGCTGTTCAGCGAGGCCACGTTGGCGGCGCCGACCGGGTTGTCCGACGGCGTGTTGATCTGCTTGCCGGTGGACAGCTGCAGCTCGGTCGCGATCAGCTGGCTCTGGGCGCTGCCGATCGCCTGCTCGCCGTTCTGGAACAGCATGGAGGTTGAGATTCTGACCATGGCCGTCGTATCCCGATTCGTCTGAAGCGTTGCGCGGTCCGCCTTAACCGGACGCCGCGATCGACAGGATCTGATTGAACAGCGTCGAGGCGATCGAGATCACCTTGGCGGCTGCCTGGTACTGCTGCTGGTACTGCAGCAATTGCGAGGCCTCCTCGTCCAGGTTCACGCCGGTCACCGAACTTTGCGCGTTGACCGCGTTCGTGAGGATCGTCTGCTGGTTCTGCTGGTCGGCCTGGGCGTTGGCCGCCATGGTGCCGACCTGCGCGACCACGGCCGCATAGCCGGCGCCGAGCGACGTGCCGTTGACCACGTTGGCGTTCTGCAACTGCGCCAGCGCCAGTGCGTTGGTGTTGTCCCCGGTGCCGCCGACGTTCGCGCCGACGTTTACCGCGTCGCCGGCCTGGGGCGCGCCCAGCAGCGTCAGGCTCCAGCCGTTGAACGCGATCGGCTGGCCCGAGGTATAGGTGCCGGATGCGGTGGTGCTGTTGGTCGAGTCGGTGATCGTGTAGGCGGTCGGGCTCGTGAAGCTGACGGTCACCGCGTCGGTCACGTTCGGGTTGCGGTTCGGTCCCGTGACCGACAGCGAGGACACGCTCAAGGTGCCGGTGTTGGTCGCGGGCATCGAGGCCTGCACCGGGCTGGCGGCCGCCAGCTGCTGGGGCTGCGCGATGGCCACGGCCAGGTTGGCGGCGGCGCTGCGCACCGGCTCGATCGTGAACGAGTCACCGTTGGTCTTGGTCCCGCTGACGCTGATCGTGATGCCGTCGACCGTAGCCGGGGTCCCGGGCGCCAGCGACGACAGCGTGGTCTGCTGGCCATCGGACAGGCGCGTCAGCACGTAGCTGCCGCCGGCGACCTGCAGCCGGTAGTCCGACGCCTGCAGCTGGGTCGGATCGTTGAAGGTCGCCGAAACGGTCTCGACCGGCGCGCCGCCGGAAGTGGCGTTGGCGCCGGAGGCGATCACGGCGGGCGACAGCGCGGAGAACAGGTTCACGCCGGCCGCGCCGTTCAGGTCCTGGCCCAGCTTGCTTTGCTGGTCGAACTGCGACGACAGCACCGCCGCCAGCCGCCCGATCTGGTTCTCGACGGTGGGCACGTCCTGCAGGCTGAACTGCATCAGCGCCCCGATGTTGCCACCGCCGCTGTTGTTCACGCCCAGCGGGACGATCGTATTGCCCGCCTTCGTCCCGACCACGATGCTCTGCGGATTGGACGGATCCTGCCCCATCGCCATCTGCGTGACCTGGTCGCCCACCACCAGCGGCTGGCCGTTGGCCAGGAACACGTTGATCGAGCCGTCGCTCTGCGCCATCGTCGAGACGCCGACCGACTGGTTCAGCGTCTTGATCGCCTGGTCGCGCTGGTCGAGCAGGGTGTTGGGCGAGCCGCCGGCCGCCGTGGCCAGTGCGATCTGGTCGTTCAGCCGCGCGATCTGCGCGCTGGCGCTGTTGACCGACGTGATCTCCTGGCCGATCTGCTGGTTCGCACCCTGCTGCATCTGCTGCAGTTGCGCGTAGGCGTCGTTGAAGCTGGCCGCCATCTGCTGCGCCGACGACAGCACCGTCTGGCGTACCGCCAGGCTGGCGGGCTGCTGGGTCAGCGTCTGCATCTGCGCGAAGAACTGGTCGACCGCCGCGCCCAGGCTGCCGGTCGTGCTGGCGAACAGGTTGCTGACCTGGTTCAGCAGCGTGGCGTGCGTATCGGCCTGGCTCGAGGCTGCCTGCGCCAGGTCGACCTGCTTGGTCAGCAGCTCGCTGTAGGCGCGCTGGACGCTGGCCACGGCCACGCCCTGTCCGATGTAGCTGCCGCTCAGGCCGGTCTGGACCTGCGCCACGAAGTCGACGATCTGACGCGAGTACCCCGGCGTGTTCGCGTTGGCGATGTTGTTGCCGGTCGTCTGCAGCGCCGTATAGGCCGCCGTCAGCCCGCTGGTTCCGATCGAAAACAGGCCGCTGGACATCTGATCTCACCCTGCCGTCTTAATTAAGATCGGCCGGTGCACCGAAAGCTTGAACCCGGGCATCACCCGGCCCCACCGATCGACGAGGCCGTTCGGATGAGGCGCCCGAGCCTCTGGGCGTAGGGTTCCCCGATCGCCGAGGCCGTCCGGATCGCGCCCTGCAGCTTTTGCGCGTAATTCGGATCGGTCGAATAGCCCGCCTGCTGCATGCCCGCGGCGAAGCTGCCGGCACCGGCCCCGGGCACCACCGCCGCCGAATAGCGCTGGCTGCGCCCGATCGTCAGCGCCCAGTCCTGGAAAGCGGCGGCATAGCTGTCGTAGGCGCGAAAGCTCTGCACCGACTGCTGCGGCACGCCGCCGTCGTACTCGGTGGTGGCGACCTGCACGGTGCGGCCCTGCCAGCCCGGGCCGGCCTTGATGCCGAACAGGTTGTGGCTGGGCTGGCCGTCGGCTGCGCGGATCTCGCGGCGCCCCCAGCCCGATTCGAGGCCGGCCTGGCCCAGAATGAAGCTGGCCGGCACGCCGGTGAGATCCTGCGCGCGCATCGCGTCCCCCCAGTGCTGCTGCATGAACTCGCGCTGGTTGCCGGTGGGCGGCGGGACCGCCTTCGCCGCCGGCGCTTCGCCCGCCGCGGCCGCCGAAACCTGGGCGGCGGAGGCGGTGCCGGCCTCCGTGGCCTTGGCGGAGGAGACCAGCGAGCGCGAGAGCTGGCGCGCGATCAGGTCCGACAGGCCGGTGCCGCTGGCCGCGATCTGCTGCGCGATCTGCTGATCCAGCATGCCGCGGTACAGGTCCTGCTCCTGCGAGTCGAGCATGCCGGAACGCAGCGTGGCCTCGCGCATGCTCTTGAGCACCATCTGCATGTAAAGCGCCTCGAACTGCGTGGCCGCCTTCTTCACGGCCTGGCGCGGATCGTCGCGCGCCGTGCGCTTCAGCTGTTCCAGCGAGCGGCTGTCGGCCGCCAGGCCGCCGGCCACGTTCGCCAACCCGGATGCTGTTTTCGAATCCATCGGGCGCTCAGATCACTTCCAGGTCGGCGCGCAGGGCGCCGGCCGCCTTCAGTGCCTGCAGGATCGCCACCAGGTCGGCCGGATTGGCGCCCAGCGAGTTCAGCGCCTTGACCAGGTCGGCCAGGTTCGCCGCCGCGGGCAGTTTCAGCAGCACGCCGCCGTCCTGCTTCAACTGGATGTCGGTCTTCTCGACCACGGTGGTCTGGCCGCCCGACAGCGGATTGGGCTGGGACACCACCGGGGTGGACGTGATCGTCACCGACAGGTTGCCGTGCGCCACCGCGGCCGGTTCCAGCGCGACGGTGCGGTTCATCACGATGGAGCCGGTGCGCGCGTTCACGACCACGCGCGCGGTCGGCTCGACCTGCGCCACCTGGAGATTCTCCAGCTGCGCCATGAAGCGCACGCGCCGGTCCGGATCGGTCGGGGCCTTCACGTCGACCACGCGGCCGTCCAGCGCATGGGCCGTGCCTTCGCCCAGCTCGGTGTTGATGGCGTCGGTCAGCGCCTGCGCCGTCGAAAAATCGGTCGCGTTCAGCTCCAGCGCGACGGTTTCACCCTGCAGGAACGGCGAGGCCACCGCGCGCTCGACCGTGGCGCCGTCCGGCACCCGGCCGGCCGCCAGGTGGTTGATCTGCACCTTGGAGCCGCCCTGCGCGGCCCCGGCTCCGGCCACCAGCACGTTGCCCTGCGCCACCGCGTAGATCTGCCCGTCGGCGCCCTTCAGCGGCGTCATCAGCAGCGTCCCGCCCCGCAGGCTGCGGGCCGTGCCGAGCGAGGAGACCGTCACGTCCAGCTGCTGGCCCGGCCGCGCGAACGAGGGCAGGTCCGCCGTCACCATCACCGCCGCGACGTTCTTCAACATCGGCAGGGTTCCGGGGGGCGGGGTGATGCCCAGCTGAGTCAGCATGGACTGCAGGCTCTGCAGCGTGAATGGCGTCTGCGTGGTCTGGTCGCCACTGCCGTCCAGTCCGACGACCAGGCCGTAGCCGATCAGCTGATTGCCGCGCACGCCCTGCACCGTGGCCAGGTCGCGGATCCGCTCGGCCCGCGCCGGCCCGTCGAAGCCGAGCGAGCACGTCAGCGCCAGGAGCAACCAGGCTGCAGGCCGCTTCATCAGAACGGCGACCACGAATTGAAGAAGCGCCCGAGCCAGCCCTGGATCTGGGCCTGCTCGATGTTGCCGCCGCCCCGGTAGTCGAGGCGCGCGTCGGCGACCTGGGCCGAGCTCACGATGTTGCCGGGCTGGATCAGCACCGGGTTGACCACGCCGGAAAAGCGCAGGATCTCGGAGTTCTCGCGGATGCCGATCTGCTTTTCGCCGGCCACCATCAGGTTGCCGTTGGCGAGCACCTCGATCACCGTCACCGTGATGGTCCCGGTGAACACGCCCGTGGACGAGGTGGCGCCGGTGCCGTTGAACGCGTTGTCGGTGGCGGCCGTGGTATTCAGGCCGTTGATCTTCATCCCGAGCACGCCCTTCAGGGCCGGTATCGTGGCGGTCAGGTTGGTCTTCTTCTCGGTGGCCGAGGTGGCGCTCTGGCTGGCGTTCAGGTTCTCGTTGATCTGGATCGTCAGCACGTCGCCCACCAGGCGCGGCCGGTAGTCCTCGAACAGCAGCATGTTGCCGCGCGCCCGGAAGATGCCGCCGCTGGGCTGCTCCGGCGCCTCGAGCGGTTGCGGGCGCGCGGTCGTGGCGGTGCTCACCTTGATGGCGTCGCGCGGCGTGGCGCAGCCGCCCAGCGCCAGGAGCGCTGCGGCCGGAACGAGGGCAGCGAGTTGCAGCAGAGCCTTCATGACGGGTCCCCGGCGCTTACATCTGCGACAGGCGCTGCAGCATCTGATCCGAGGTCGAGATCGCCTTGGAATTGAGCTCGTAGGCACGCTGCGTCTGGATCATCGAGACCAGCTCCTCGACGACGTTCACGTTGCTGGTTTCGACGTAGCCCTGCTGCAGCGTCCCGGCCCCGTTCGTTCCCGGGGCGTTCGCGGTCGGCGCCCCGGAGGCCGCCGTTTCGGCGAACAGGTTCTGCCCCTTGGACTCCAGCCCGGCCGGATTGATGAAGTTGGCGAGCTGGATCGTCCCCACGCCCTGCGGGGCGGCCTGTCCCGGAACCGTCACGCTGACGGTTCCGTCCACCCCGATCGTCACCGACTGTGCGGTGGACGGAATCGTGACCGCGGGCGTCAGCGTATATCCGGAGTTGTTCACCAGCTGGCCGACCGAATCGATGTGGAACGATCCGTCGCGGGAATAGCCGATGGTGCCGTCCGGCATCTGCACCTGGAAGAAGCCGTTGCCGTTGATCGCCATGTCGAACTGGTTGCCGGTCTGCTGCAGGTTGCCCTGCGTGAAGATGCGCGGCGTGGCGACCAGCTGCACGCCCGTGCCCAGCTGCAGCCCGGTGGGCAGCTGCGTCTGCTGCGAGGTGTTGGCCCCGGCCTGGCGCAGGTTCTGGTACAGCAGGTCCTCGAATTCGGCGACCTGCCGCTTGTAGCCGTTGGTGCCGACGTTGGCCAGGTTGTTGGAGATGACGTCCAGCTGGGTCTGCTGGGCGTCCATACCGGTCTTGGCAATCCACAGGCTTCTGATCATGTTGCGCTCCCTACGTTGGTGGCGTCGCCGCCGCTACCGCTCATCAGGCTCCGATGACCGTGCCCGCCTTCTGTTCGTTCTGCTCGGCGGTGCTGAGCATCCTCATCTGCAGCTCGAACTGGCGCGAAGCGGCGATCATTCCGACCATCGCCTCCACCACGTTCACGTTGCTGCCCTCCAGAGAGCCGCCGACCACCTTCACGGTCGGGTCGGCATCGGCCGCCTCGCCGCTCTGCGTGCGAAACATTCCGTCCGGTCCCTTGACCAGGTCGGCCGCCGGCGGGTTGACGAGCTTGAGTTGCCCGGCCGGGGTCGGCTGCAGCGAGCTGGCCGCCTTGACCGTCACCGTGCCATCGGCCCCGACCAGGATCGTCTGGGCGTCGGCCGGAATCGTGATGGGGCCGCCGGTGCCCTGCACCTGCATGCCGTTGCCCAGCTGCAGCGTGCCGTCGGCGCCGACCTGCAGTCTTCCGTCGCGCGTGTAGACCTCCGAGCCGTCCCCGGCCTGCACCGCGAGCCAGCCCTGGCCCTGGATCGCCACGTCCAGCGTGCGGCCGGTCGCCGTGATCGGGCCCTGGGAAAAGTCGGCGCCGGTGGTGGTCTCGACCGTGAACACGCGCGTGCCGGCCTGCTGGCCGACGGTCGGCACGGCCCGCAGTCCGACCGTGTCCGCCCGAAAACCGGTCGTGGTGGCGTTGGCCAGGTTGTTGGCCAGCGTCGCCTGCCGCTCGAGCAAGTACTTGGCCCCGCTCATCGACGTGTATATCAGTCGGTCCATACGGTCGTCCCGGTGTCAACCATTCATCAGCGCAGGTTCATCAGCGTCTGCTGGACCTGGTCCTCGGTCTTGATCGTTTCCGCGTTGGCCTGGTACACGCGCTGCGCCGTGATCATGTTCACCAGCTCGGTCGTGATGTCCACGTTGGAGCTCTCGAGCGCGCCCGACTGCAGCGCCCCGTTGGCGCCGGTCGACGGCGAGCCGATCAGCGGCTGGCCGGAACTCGAGGACTCGGCCCACTGGTTGCCGCCCAGCGCCACCAGCCCCTGGGGATTGATGAAATTGGCCAGCGCGATCTGCGCCTGGTCGCGCGTCTGCCCGTTGCTGTAGCGGCCCTGGACGATGCCGTCGCTGCCGATCGAGAAGCCCGACAGCTGGCCGGTCGTGTAGCCGTCCTGCGAATTGGCGCTCACTGCGAAGCTGGCGCCGTACTGGCTGGTCGACGTGGCCGGGAAAAGCAGCGCGAACGTCAGTGGCGTGGCCGCGCCGTTGGTGAGCGGGATCGACGGGTTCAGCGTGACGTTGGCCGCCATCGCGCCGGAGCTGTTGAAGTTCAGCGCCCCGATGGCGGCGTTGGCGTTCAGCACCGTGCCGTCCGCCGCCGCGTAGACCGACCACGTGTTGGCCGCGGTCGTGCGGAAATACAGCGACAGCGTGTGCGAGTTGCCTTGCGAGTCGTACACGGTCAATGCGGTCGACGAGTTGTACGAGGTCGGGTCGGTCACGTTGAAGGCCGCCGCCGGCACCGTGGAGCGCGAATCCAGGTTGAGCGACAGGCTGGCGTTGGCGGTCGCCTTGGGCGCGATGTTCCCCAGCGACAGCTGTATGGGGGTCGGCGTGCCGGGGCTGATGGTTCCCGCGCTGTTGGCCGGATAGCCGGTGAGCTGCGCACCGCCGCTGTTGACGATGAAGCCGTTCTTGTCGAGCGAGAACTCGCCGTCGCGCGAATAGCTGATCACGCCGGTGCTGGCCATCCGGAAGAAGCCCTGGCCGTTGATCGCGACGTCCATCGGGTTGTTGGTCGTCGTGATGTTGCCCTGGGTGAACTGGGGGCTGACCGCCGCCAGGCGGGTGCCGATCCCGATCTGGGTACCGGAGCTCGCCAGCGACGCCGCGTACACGTCGGAGAACTCGGCCCGGCCTTCCTTGTAGCCGACGGTCGAGGCGTTGGCCACGTTGTTGCCGATCGCATCCAGGTTCTGCGAGGCTGCATTCAAGCCCGAAAGGGCCTGCTCGAAACTCATGTCGTTCTCCCGTTCAAGTCAAAGGCGAATACGGCCTTACATGATCTGCGCGATCGAGCTGAATGCGACCTGCGACCCGTTGGACAGCAGGAACTGCAACGATCCGTCCGACTGCGGCGCCACCCCGACCACCTGCTGAACGCTGTAGGTGGTCGCGGTCACCGGCTGGCCGGACGCGGTGGCTTTCACCGAATACGAATAGGCCCCGGCCGCGGCCTGGGCCCCGCTGTCGGTGGTCCCGTCCCAGCTGAAGTCCTGCACGCCGGCGCCGGCCGAGCCCAGGTTGATCGTGCGCACCGTGGCGCCCGAGGCGTCCTTCACGGCGACGCTCACCGCGTCGGCCGCCTGCGGCAGCGAGAAGCCGCCATAGGCCGCCAGCGCCGGGGTCGAACCCGAGCTGGCCGAGGTCGCCGACAGCGTGAGCGAGCTGCCCGGGACGAGCACCGTGTGGCCGGTCAGCTGGGACGACTGCACGGCCTGGCTCTGCTGCAGCTGCGATACCAGCTGGTTGACCGTGCTGTTCAGGCTGTTGATCCCCGTGACCGTGCTGATCTGCGCCATCTGGGAGGTGATCTGGGAGTTGTCGACCGGGTTGAGCGGATCCTGGTTGTTCATCTGCGCAACCAGCAGCTTCAGGAACGTATCGGACAGGTTCTGGCTGCTGGTGCCGGTGGCACTGGAACTGGTCCCGGTCGTGGCGCTCGCGCCGGCCGGCATCTGAAACAGGCTCGACAGGTTGCTGGTGGTCGAACTGACGCTCATCGCGATCGCTCCTCAGGTTCCCAGCTGCAGGACCTTCTGCAGCAGGCTCTTGGCCGTGTTCATCACGTCGACGTTGGTCTGGTAGCTGCGCGAGGCCGAGATCATGTTCACCATCTCCTCGACCGGATTGACGTTGGGCATCGTCACCATGCCGTCGGCATCGGCCAGCGGATTGGACGGATCGTGTATCCGGCGCGGCGGTGCGCTGTCCTGCGTCACCTGCGCGACGCGCACGCCGGCCGTGCCCGGATCGGTTCCCAGGTTCTGCGTCTGGAAAACGACCTGGCGTGCCTGGTACGGCTTTCCGTCGGGCCCCGCGATCGATTCGGCATTGGCCAGGTTGCTGGCGACCACGTTCAGGCGCTGGCTCTGGGCCGAAATGGCCGAACCGGAAACGTCGAAGATCTTGAACAGGGACATGCCAATCTCTCCTTACTTACCCTGCTTCGCGCTGCGCGCTTCGCAGGGTGATGCCGCCCATGGCGGCATCACTGGCCATTGATCGCGCTCAACATGGTCTTGATCTGGTTGTTCAGGAAGCGCAACGTCGCCTCGTACCGCACCGAGTTCTCCGCGAACGCGGCCCGCTCCGTGTCCAGGTCAACCGAGTTCCCATCCAGCGCCGCCTGCAGCGGCTGGCGGTACTGCAATGCGGGGGGCGATCCGGCCGCGCCCGGAGCCGCAAAGTGCGCCGGGTGCGTGCGGACCGCCGTGCCGGCCTGCGGAGCCGTCGCCTGCGCCAGCGCTTTGCTGAAATCGAAGTCTTTTGCCTGGTAATTCGGCGTATCGGCGTTGGCGATGTTCGATGCCAGCACCTTGGCGCGCTGCGCCTGCAGCGACAGCGCCGCCGCCTGGAAATCCAGCGTTGCGGTCATCCGATCGATCGGTGTAGTCGCCACTCGAGCTCATCCCCGCCGGGGCTAAAGTCTTCCCGACTGATGCCGATTATTCCGACGAGGGGCAGGATCGATCGACCGATAAGTCCGGATCGCGCGCACCTTCTTCCTATATAGGAGGACTGGGCGCGGCCTACGCTTGCGGCCATGCAGCGATGGCTCCTCACCAAATCCACCGACCTCACCGTTGGAGGCCGGTTCCTCGTTGCGCGGTCGTCAGCTTCGGGGACGAAAAGCGGGAGGATCGGCTTGGAGGGAGGGCTGCGCCCCCCCTCGAGCACCCCCCGCGTCATTCACAACTTTCGCATTGGCCGGCAAGCGGTCCTTCTGTTCCTGCGCGCCGTCATGGTCTTCGCATCCGCGCTGGTGCCGGCGTTCGCGCAGGTGCCGACCGATTCGGTCCGTGCATTTGTTCTTAAGGAGCTCGGCCCGGTCGATGGCGCCTCGCGCATCGACGTATCGGTCGGGGATGCGGATGCGCGCCTGCGCCTGGCCCCCTGTGAACATCCCGAGCCCTTCCTGCGCAGCGGAGCGCGGCTGTGGGGCCGCAGCTTCGTCGGTTTGCGATGCCCGTCGGGAACGCCGTGGTCGATCAGCGTGCCGGTGCAGGTGCGCATCTACGGCATCGGCCTGGTGGCGGCACGGTCGCTGCCGGCCGGTCAGCCGATCGCACCGACCGACGTCCGGGCCGAACAGATCGAGTGGACGCGCGAGCCGCAAGGCGTGGCGCGCGAACTTCCCCAGCTGCAGCAGCGCGTTCCCGCGCGCACCATCGAGGCGGGACGGCCGATCGGGCTGGCGCTGTTGCGCGAGGTGCCCGCGGTGGCGCAAGGCGATCCGGTCAAGCTGGTGGGCCGCGGAGAAGGCTTCTCGATCACGACCGACGGCATCGCGCTGGCCGCCGCCACGGTCGGGCAGCCCGTGCGGGTGCGGGTCGATTCCGGCAAGATCGTGACCGGCACCGCGCGCGAGGGCCGGATCGTCGAAGTGCTTTTCTGATGGCGCATTTGCGGTGCACGTGATCGGATCGTTGAGCTAAAGTTCGGATCCGGGGCGCCGAATTGAAGTCAGGTGTCTTTTGCAGGCAGTGGGAGTCGCGATGAAAATTACCAGAACCTCTGAGCCGACGCGTGCCGAACGCACGCAGCCGAACGCGGGCGGCCCTGCGCGCTCCACGGGAACCGCGGCCCAGCCGGCCGCCGGACCCAGCGCGCGCGTACAGCTGTCCGACCTGTCGAACCGGCTGAGCCAGCTGGAGACGCAGTTCTCGCAAGGCAGCTTCGACGCCCAGAAGGTGTCCGAAGTCCGCAGCGCCATCGCGGAAGGCCGTTACCAGGTCAACGCCGGCGCCGTCGCCGACAAGCTGCTCGCGAGCGCTGCGCAACTGGCCGGCCGCAAGGTCTGAACGTGAATCCGAAGGGCGCGCGCGCGGCCGACCGGTCGCGCGAAGCACCGCAAGCGGGCGCCACGGCGCTTTCGCAGCTGCTCGGGTGCCTGCAGGCGGAAGGCGGCGCGCTGGCCAGCGGCGACCTGGACGCACTGGCCCAGGCGGTCCATCAGAAGGAACAGGCTTTGCAGCGCCTGGCTTCCGAGCTCGCCGGCCCCGACGCCGGCGCGCTGCGCGAGGCGGTGCGGCGCGCGCGTGATCTGAACGAGCGCAACGCACGCCTGCTTATGCCCCACGTGATCGTGAACCGTGCCCGCATGGAAGCGCTGTTCGGGGCTGCCCGCCCCGGCACGCTGTATTCGGCGGACGGTCGCGCCGACGGCCTGCAAGACCGCCCGGCTCAGCGCGGCGTACGCGCCTGAGCCGGCGCGCTCAGAACTCTTCCCAGTCGTCGTTGCCTGACTTCGGAGCCGCCGGCGGCGGCGCCTTGCGCGGCGGCTGCGCCGGGTTGAGCCCGCTCTTCGGCTCCGCAGGCGTGCTTTTCGGCGCTCCCGCTGCGGGGCGCGGCGGCGATTTCAGCGCGGCCTGCGAGCTCGCCTGCGCCAGCGCGATCGCATGCACCGTTTCCTGGCGTCCCAGCTTGAAAATGGCAATGGCCTGCGCCAGGCGCGCGGCCTGCTCTTTCAGGCTTTCGGCCGCCGCGGCACTCTGCTCGACCAGTGCCGCGTTCTGCTGCGTCATCTGGTCCAGCTGGGCGACCGCCGCGTTGACCTGACCGATGCCCGAATCCTGTTCGAGCGTGGCCGACGTGATCTCGCCGATCAGGTCCGCCACGCGCTTGACCTGATCGACGATGTCCTGCATGGTCTGCCCGGCCGCGGTGACCTGGCGCGACCCGCTTTCGACCTTCTGCACGCTGTCGGAGATCAGCTGCTTGATCTCGCGCGCCGCCTGTGCGCTGCGTTGCGCCAGGTTGCGCACCTCGCCCGCCACCACCGCGAAGCCGCGGCCCTGCTCGCCGGCCCGGGCCGCCTCGACCGCCGCATTCAGCGCCAGGATGTTGGTCTGGAACGCGATGCCGTCGATCACGCCGATGATCTCGGCGATCTTGCGGCTCGAGGCCTGGATGTCGCCCATGGTGGACACCACCTGGCCGACTGCCAGGCCGCCGCGGGCCGCCACCTCGGAGGCCGATGCGGCCAGCTGGTTGGCCTGGCGCGCGGTGTTCGCGTTGTTCTTCACCGTGCTGGACAGCTCCTCCATGGAGGCGGCCGTCTGCTGCAGGCTGCCGGCCTGCTGCTCGGTGCGGCTGCTCAGATCCGCGTTGCCCTGCGCGATCTGGGAGGACGCCACGCTCACCGATTCGGAGGTCTTGCGGATGTCGCCGATCATCTTGGCGAACGATTCGCGCATGCGGTCGAGCGAGCGAGACAGCTCGCCGAGCTCATCCTGGCTGTCGATCGCGAAACGGGCTCCCAGGTCACCGTCGGCGAGCTGGCTGGCGACCTGCGAAGCGCCGCGCAGCTTGCGCGCGGTGGCACGCGCCGACAGGAAGGCCACGGCCAGCGCCGCGCACATCGCGACGGCCAGCGCGGCGCCGATCATCAGCTGCGACACCAGCGCGGCGTGGCGGGTCTGCCGCGCCACGTCGTCGGCCTTCGCACCGACCGAGGCGCCGATCTGCGTCAGCTGCTTGCTGACGTTGCCGTACTGGTCGTCCGCCGTCATCATCGCCGCGATGCCGGTGTTCACGTCGGCCGTCGCCAGGTCGATCGCGTCGTCGGCCTTCTTCGCGTACTTGTCGATTTCGGCCATGCACTGGGTCACCAGTTGGCGCGCGTCGCCCGCCTGCCCGAGGTCGGCCTTGCCCAGCGTGGCGCTGACCGCGGTCAGCCGGTTGTGCAGGTTCGCGCGCTCCTGGGCGACCCGCTTCGAATCGAAGCTGCCCAGCATCGTGAACAGCCGGTAGACCTCGCCGCGCGCGGTCGCCATCTGCGCCTCGACCTGGCTCAGGGTGGCGCGCGCGGGCAGGTACCGCGTGGTCAGCTCCTCCTGTGCCAGGCGCTGCTGGCGCATCGCCCCGAAGGAGATGCCGACCACGACGATCATCAGCGCGATCGCCAGGGCGGGCGCCAACAGCATCTTGTGGAGGATTTTCATGTCCGCCTTCAGTCAACGCCGACCGTGGACCTTCGATGGCCGGTCCGGTCCGCTCAGTGCTTGTAGACGCCCCCGCATACAACCGCGTCCTCGAGCCGCTCGCAATAGCTTTCCTTCGGCTCGATCTTGTGCGTCACCGGGTCGTTGAACTTGTACTCCTGCCAGAACGTGTTCTGCTTCTGCGCCAGCTCGACCCGCTCCTTGACGAACGGCTTGCCGTCGATGTCCTTCAGGTCGATGATGTTGCGGCCGATCAATTTCTCGTTGGAGCCGTGCGCGAGCACGGTGCCGTCCATCCCGTACACGACCAGGTACAGGTCGCGGTCCTTGAACTGCCCCTGCTTGTTGCTGATCTCCGCGTAGCCCTTCTCCTTGCCGTTGCCCTTGATGAAGGCCACACCCTTCTTCACCATCGCGACGGCCTCGTCCTTGGAGGCGAACTCCGCACTGGCGAATGCGGGGCATTGGGCCGTCAGCACGGCAGCGGCCAGCGCGTAGCCGGCACCTTGGATCAGCAGCTTCATCGATTTGCTCCTTCGCGATTGGGTTCGGTCGGGGCGCCGGTCGACCGGCGCCCCGGGGGACACAGCCGCAATTGTTTCCCAGGCCGCGGCCGTGGATAAGGCGAGGAAGCGGCGGAAATCGGCTCTTTGCCCGCTCAAGGAAGTGCGGTTCGGCCCGATCACTGAGGGCGCGTTTCCAGCAGGCCCATGTCGGGACTGCTCATCAGGCGCTCGATGTCCACCAGGATCAGCAGCCGTTCGCCCTCCCCGCAGTCCACCGTCCCCAGCCCCGTGATGTAGCCCGCGTCCAGCAGCGAATTGAACTCCGGCGCCGGCTTGACCTGCTTCTCGCTCAGCTCCAGCACGTCGCTCACCGAGTCCACCACCGCCCCCACCACCCGCCCGGCCACGTTCAGGATGATCACCACCGTGAAGGCGTCGTAGCGCGCCTCCCCCAGCTCGAACTTCACCCGCAGGTCCACGATCGGTACGATCACCCCTCGCAGGTTCACCACCCCCTTGATGAAGGCCGGCGCGTTGGCAATGCGCGTGACCGCCTCGTACCCGCGGATCTCCTGAACCTTCAGGATGTCGATCCCGTACTCCTCCCCGCCCAGCTTGAACGTCAGAAACTCGTCCACCCGCGCCGCCGCGGCGATCCCCGTACCAATCCGCTCCATCATGCCCATCGC
>Ga0075030_100000579_pt1 | contig 32015 bp, 26 predicted proteins | sample LitLauG_LLR_2012_FD_71393 | JGI IMG/M metagenome (GOLD analysis project Ga0075030, IMG submission 71393) | Freshwater sediment microbial communities from Pennsylvania, USA - Little Laurel Run_MetaG_LLR_2012 | ecosystem: Environmental > Aquatic > Freshwater > Creek > Sediment | place: USA...
TCCCGCAAAGTACGCGGGATTCCCACTTTCCCACCGCCCCTGCTACGGCTGCTGTCTAACTGAAACCGGACATTTCATGTGCTACGAAAACCGGACATTTTAACTTGCTACCGACAGGAGTCGGCGTTGTTTGTTCCTACGGAAACTCTGATAGTGCCGCCGGAAAGCGTAAACCACAGGGTACACGGGGTGCACGGGGGAACCCTAGGACTTGATCAGAACCTCCCTAAACTCCAAAAAAAGTGGACGCCCGCGAAGAGCGTCCACTGTGGGTCTGCGGGTGAGGAACGACCGGTTACTTCGGAAGGACGGGCGTTCCCTCCGAACGAACCGCACTAAGTAGCGAAGGACTGAGACCCAAGGATTGGAGGATGGTAGGCGCCACCTGGGCGGTGCCCACTTCCGTGCGAACCGTCTTCGCAGCGTAGGACGGATTGGACAGCAGCAGAACGACATTCGTGTCGTCATGGCTGAAGCCGCCATGCTCCTCCTGTTTCTTGGTGCTGCCGGTATAGGTAACGCCAACGTTCGGGGTCACGATGATGTCCGGTGTGCGCGGGTCTTTGGTGGGGTCGTTGTAGTTAAGGGCAAGCGACGGGCCGTAGTAGATCTCCCCAAGCGCGATGCCGGTGGCGGCGGAGGCATTCTGTTCCAGCATATTGACGGCAGCCAAAGTGTCGGAGAAGTTGGTCAGCCAGATCAGCGAGACATCATCTTCCGTCGGTCCAATACCGGTGGGATTGTTGGTAGATTCCGAGAAAGGAAGATAGCCGGCGTTGGACAGCAGGGTCGCCGGTGAAGTGCCACTGGCGAGCTGCGGCACGTAGCGGGTGGGATCGATGGGCGACTGGCCGTGCTTGGCGGTGATCACGATCAGGGTCGAGTCCAAGAGATTCTGCGCCTTCAGCTCGCCGACGAATTTCGCAATCGAGGCGTCGACGAACTGGAATTCGCTGAGCAGCGCTGCAGAGGGCGTGCCCGCGGCATCCAGATACCCGCCGGTGACTCCGTTGCTTTTCTCATTCAGCTTCTGGCCCACGCTCAGCGCCTGGAAATTCATGCCGAAGATGGTGGGAACCTTGGTTTGCGCGGTGCCGAGGTGGTTCTTGCCATCGATCTCGTTGAGGATGGCGTGGACCTTCAAAGTGTCGTAGCACTGAATGTTCTGGAAGCTGTTGGTCCAGGCGGTCAGGTCCGAGCCTGGATCGGGCACGGGGTTGCAGGACATGCCTGCAGGCGTGGCAACGCCCTTAAGGGCGATCACGTTGGAGTTGATTTCAGGCGCGTAGAAGTCGTCGAGCGCGATGGGGCCAGCGCCAGAGGCGACCGAGGAGTAGGCGGGGTGCTTGTCGGACCATGCTGCGTACCCACCAGCAGAGTGGATGACGCTGAAGATGCTGTTCGCGCGGACGAAATTCCACGGATAAACGGGATTGCAGCCGTTATTGGGGTCTCGGGGCAGTCTTTTGGAGTCGATGGAGGCGATGCCGCCGTCGGTCAGCGAGGCGCCCGGAGCGCCGCCGTTCAACTTGGCCTGGTCAATATCGATCCCCTCTTCATATTCGGTGGTGGTACCGGTTGGCGTGGCGAAGGGGGTGCAGGGGCCGGCCGCGACACCGTTGCCGGTGGTCTTCGCGGGGGCGTCATAATTCCGGGAATAAGCGACGTCGTAATAGACGCCAGTGAAGGCCGGGCTTCCGCCAGTGATGATTGCGGTCAGGCCGGGGAAGGAATCCGACGGCTTTGAGGTGCTGGCGGCGACGTAGTTGACGCCGGTTTTGCCGAGAGCGGCAAGCGCCGGGCAATAGGGCGCGCCATTGTTCACCGTACTGATCCCGTTAGCGCAGTTCAAGAAATCGACAGCGTGCATACCATCGACGCTGATCAGCAAAACGCGCTTGATGTGGCCTTGCAGGAAGCCATTGTCCTGGGCGATCGCAGTACCCATCAAACAGACGGCGGCAAGGCAAAATACAGCGAATGTCTTTCTCATATTCATGGTTACCCTCCGGCCAACAAAACTATCAAAGCCCGGCCGCCGGAATGTTAAGGAACGTTGAATTCTTCGTGAACGAAAACGCGGGGGTTCAGGCTCTGGATGTGCCGTTTGAGGTGAGACACGGGGCGAGGTCCTAAAGGGGCGTTAGATTCGAAGCATTTATGGCATCGGGAAAAGCGCTGCCCCGACACGAAATTTAGTTCTTCCGCAAGCGGTCAAGCGTGCAAGCGCCCCCCCCCGCGCAACTAGGCGGACGAACCCCGCCACCACACATGCTAGAATCGGTGTTGTGATGCCCCGGACCGATGCTTCCTGATATCGACAAATTACTGGAGCTGCAGATTGCGGACAAGGAAATCCGCAAACTGCAGAACGAAGTGGCCGCGCTGCCGAAACGCGTGGCGGTGATTGAACAGAAGCTGGCTGGGACCAAGGCGCAACTGGAAAAAGCGCGAACTGCTGCGAAGGCCGACGAGGCCAACCGCAAGAAGTTCGAAGCCACGATTAAAGATCTGCAAGGCAAGATTTCCAAGTATCGCGACCAATCTCTCGACGTCAAAACCAACGAACAATATAAGGCGCTGCTGCACGAAATCCAGTTTGCCGAACAGGAGATACGGCTGAATGAAGACCGCATCCTGGAAGTGATGGTCAACGTCGACGCGCGCGAAAAGGAAGTGAAGGCGGCGGAGGCCGAGCTTAAGGCGGAGACGGCTGAGATTGAGAAAGAGAAAGAAGAGGCGCGCAAGGTCACTGCCGAGGACCAGAAGCAGCTCTCCGAGTGGAACGCCAGGCGGGACGCGCTACGGCAGGGGATTTCAGAAGACGTTCTTCGTCAATATGAGCGGGTCGCTAAGTTCCGCGGCAGCGGACTGGCGGAAGTGCGCGACCACAAGTGCATGGGCTGCCAGGTGATGCTGCGTCCGCAGACTTACAACGAAGTGCGGAATGGCGAGAAGGTCATGGTCTGCGAGTCGTGTTCGAGGATTTATTACTTCAATCCCGCGAACGAAGTGAAGCCGGAGCAGGAAGTTGTGACCGTGACCGGCCGAAAGCGCCCTCGCCCCAAGGCGGACGCGCCCCAGGCCTGGTTCTACCGTCCCGATTACGCCGAGGAAGGGGAAGTGCTGCTGGCGTTCATCAATAACGGCGGCAATTCCACGCGGCGCATCTACGAAATGCACACCGGACGCCAGTTCGGTGAGGTGCTGATGCGCGAAGGGAATTACCGGCAGGCGTTTCCCGAGGACCTTACCGAGAGTGCGCTCCGGCTCAACGGGCATTGGGAAGAAAAAGAAATCGACGAATGGGGTTCTGAAATTCCCTCCAATGTTCTCGATCTTCTGCAGAAGGATCTGCTGGCGATACGGCGCGAGCACCGGGCGGGCCATAAAGAACATGCCTCCTCGGCGGCGGAACAGACCGCTGCCCACTAAGATCAGTTGCTCATTAAGATCAATGGAATCGATTGACTCGACCAGCAGGAACGGGACTGAGCCCCGTCGCCACACGACCTTTGTTCCCCTTCACTACACAGCTTTCTTCCAGCGCAAACTGGTTCTCTGCCTGCTGTTGGTGTTGGCTACAGTGGCACTGTACAACCCGGTCAGCCGCGCTCCGTTCCTTAATCTTGACGATGTGGTGTACGTTACCGACAACCCTCAGGTACGTGCTGGACTTACGTGGCGTACGGTGGTTTGGGCTTTTCATACTTCGGACGCGTCGAACTGGCACCCGATCACATGGCTCTCCCATGCGCTGGATTGCCAGCTATTCGGGCTCAACCCGGCGGGGCCTCATATCGTCAACGTGCTTCTTCATGCGAGCAACGTAGTGCTTCTTTTTCTGATCCTTGAAAGCGCTACGGGGCTGGCCTGGCGCAGTCTGGCGGTGGCCGCGCTGTTTGCGCTGCATCCCATCAACGTTGAGTCGGTGGCCTGGATTGCGGAGCGCAAGAACGTGCTCAGCATGTTTTTCTTTTTGGTCGCACTGGCGGCTTATGGCTGGTACGCGCGACGGCCTGGGGCGGGACGATACCTGGCAGTTACGACTGCTTATGCGCTGGGGTTGATGACGAAGCCGCAGGCGATTACTCTTCCGTTTGCTCTTTTGCTGCTGGACTACTGGCCGTTATGCCGCATGACGCGGACGTCTTTCGGGAAGTTGGTTTGGGAGAAAGTACCGTGGATTGCGCTGTCGGCGGCGAGCGCGGTCATAACTCTGAGAGTACAGGCGGGCGCCACCCAGGCGAAGCTCTCGCCATGGATACACCTGGCGAATGCGGCGATCTCTTATGTCCAATATCTTGAAAAGGCTTTCTGGCCGGTTAATCTGGCGCTTGTCTATCCTCATCCGGAGCTGGCGATCAGTTTTCGGGCGGCTGCGTTGTCCGCATTGTTGATCGTCGCCCTTACGACGCTGGTTGTGATTTTTCGGGAGCGCCGCCCTTTCTTTGTGGGTTGGTTCTGGTTTCTGGGGACGCTGGTGCCGATGATTGGACTGGTACAGGTTGGAGTGCAGGCCATGGCCGACCGCTACGCCTACATTCCGCTGTTGGGGATTTTTGTGATCGTGTGCTGGGGTGCAGCGGATCTGATCGGCACTTGGCATGTGCCTGCGATGGTGGCGGCGGTGGGCGCGGCGGTCATCCTGCTGGCGCTAGGAACTGCGCTGCATCGGCAGGTGGGTTTTTGGAGCGACAATGTCGCGTTGTGGACGCACACTCTGGCAATCACCAAGGGAAATTACGTCGCGGAAGACAGCCTGGCGACGGCGATGATTGCGCAGGGCAGGATGGAGGAGGCGCTGCCACACCTGCGGCGGGCACGATTGCTGCGGCCCGACGATCCGATGGCCACGCTCAATATCGCCAGCTACGAGCAGATTCACGGCAACTTTCAGGCTGCGCTCGACGGATATGCGCTCGTACCTCTGTTCACAAAGATTCCGTATCTGGTGGCGATGGCGCGGGTCAACAGCGGGTATGCACACTGCTCGCTGAAACAATATGACCGGGCGAAACAGGACTTCGAAGCGTCACTGAAGGCGCAGCCCGGAAACGCGATGGCCTATCGCGGCTTGGGTCTGGCGGAGCAAAGAACTGGAGACATCGCCCAGGCTACACGGGATTACGAACGGGCGGTCGAGCTTGAGCCCTCGGCGACCGGCTATCTGCTTCTGGCTCAGGCCTTCGATTTGCGGGGACAGACGGATGCGGCCGGTGCGGCTCGGGCGCAGGCTGCGCGCATGACTTCCGACCTCAGCGGCGACATCGCTGCCGTGAATCGCCTGCTGGCGGACTAACGGCCGACCTCGTTGCGCCGGCCCAACCGAAGGTTTTTACCACAGGGGGCCACAGAGGACACGGGGGAACTGCTTTGCACCACGTCCTATACTGGCGCGGCAGCGTAAGGTTCGGTTCAATAAATATTGATGGATTCGTGGAAGCCGAATCAGGATCTGCGCGCGGGTGATTCCCGCATTTTTCAGCCGTCTATATTCCAGTCGTCTCTTTTCCAATCGGCACAGAAGCGGAGGTTGATCGGTTGCCTTCTGCTGGTTCTGGCTACGCTCGCGCTCTATAGTCCGGTTACTCACGCTCCTTTTCTTAATTACGACGACGCCGCCCATGTCACGGATAATCTGCATGTCCGTGCCGGGGTGACGTGGAACACGGTGGTCTGGGCCTTTACAACTTCGGAGGCCTCGGACTGGCACCCGATCACGTGGCTCTCCCATGCGCTCGACAGTCAACTCTTCGGCTTGAATCCAGAGGGACCGCATACCATCAATGTTCTTCTCCATGCGGCTAATGCGGCGCTGCTCTTTCTGCTGCTGGAGAGCGCTACCGGCTTCGCCTGGCCCAGCCTGGTGGTGGCTGCGCTGTTTACTCTGCATCCCCTCAATGTCGAGTCGGTGGCCTGGATTTCGGAGCGGAAGAACGTACTCAGCATGTTCTTCTTCCTGATCGCATTAGCTGCCTATGGTTGGTATGCGCGCCGGCCCGGTTTTGTGCGCTATGTGGCCGTTACTATCGCCTATGCTCTCGGCTTGATGAGCAAGGCGCAGGTGATTACCTTTCCGTTTGCTTTGCTGTTGCTGGACTACTGGCCGCTGGGGCGCCTGGGGCAAAGTCTGGGGGGAGTGGGCGACGAAGTGCCAGTCCCCGCACCGGTTCGCAGTTCTTCTCTCTGGAAGCTGGTCCTCGAGAAAGTGCCATGGTTCGTGCTGTCGGCCGTGAGCGCGATCATCACCATCAAGGTGGAGGCGAATGCAACCCAGGCGAAACTTCCGCTCTGGATACACCTCGGAAACGCGGCGATCTCTTACGTCAAGTATCTCGGAAAAGCGTTCTGGCCGGTCAATCTGGCGGTGGTGTATCCGCATCCGGGGTATCGGATCAGCATCCCGGCGGTGGCGCTCTCCGCGGGGGCAATTATCGCCCTTACGATTCTGGCCGTCATCTTTCGCGAGCGGCGTCCCTTTTTTTTTGTGGGATGGTTCTGGTTCCTGGGAACGCTGGTGCCGATGATCGGACTGGTCCAGATCAGCGTTCACGCCCTGGCCGACCGCTATGCCTATATCCCGTTGCTGGGGATATTCGTAATCGTATGTTGGGGCGCGGCGGATGTGCTGGAGAGCTGGCACATTCCGACCGCGGTGGGCGCGGCCGCTACGGTGGCCGTCTTGCTTGCGATGGGAATGGCGCTGCATCGGCAAGTGAACTTTTGGAGCGACAATATCTCGCTGTGGACGCACACGCTGGCGATCACCGAGGGAAACTACACAGCCGAAGACAATCTGGCGACGGCGTTGATCGCCCAGGGCAGGATCGAAGAAGCCATGCCGCACTTGCAGCGGGCGCGACTTCTGCGGCCCGACGACGCGCTGGCCACGCTTAACATCGCAACCTACGACCAGATGCGGGGCAACTATCGAGCAGCTCTCGAGGGCTATGCCAGAGTCGCGCAATTCAGCAGGGACCCATCATTCCTGGAGACGGCCCGCGTTAACAGCGGTTATGCGCATTATTCACTGAAGGAGTACGGCAACGCGAAGCAGGATTTCGAGGCTGGAGTGAAGCAACAGCCGTGGAATTCCATGGCTTATCGCGGCGTGGGCCTGGTGGCGCAACGGGCGGGGGACATCGCGGGCGCGGTTGCGAATTACGAACGCTCGGTGGAGCTGCAGCCATCGCCGGTCGGCTATTTGCTTTTGGGCCAGGCGCTCGAGCTTGCCGGGCAAGCCGAAGCGGCCCGAGTCGCGCAATCCCAGGCCACCCGCATGACTGCCGACCTCACTGACGATATCGTTACGGTGAAGCAACTATTGGCGAAATAGCAGACTGCGGAAAGTCCTTCCCCAAGTCTCGCCAGAGTTCGCTGCCAGCAGCGGCTAAATCCGTAACCATTTTCAGGACTTGCGGCATGCCTGAAGGCATACCCCTGATCATACAAACCCGCATTCGAATTGGGTGCGCATCCCACCAAGCCTAGGCGAGCTGCGCTCGCCTGGACAGCCGGGGGCGGCTGTCCCTACGCTACTTGGCATACGGATTGGGGAACTTCAGCGTTTTCTCCAGATTCTTGCCGCGGATGATGCCGAACGTGTGATAGGTCAATCCCCAGGAATCGATGGTGGACATATCCGGGAAGATGCAGGCTTCAAGCACGGTGTCGACCGGATCCGACTTCTGCACCCATCCTCCGCCGTTCAGGTTGATTCCACCAAAGAGATCGCTGCCGCCCAGTTGCGAACAGTAGCAGGATGCGGGATTGCCATTGCAATTGCCGCTATAGGGGACCTGAGCGTAGTAAGCGAGAGCTGCCAGGCTGGGCTGATCGGTATAGAGCGTCGATAATTCAACATGGATCCGGGATCCATCTTTGGCGGACGTGAACTTGCAAAACTCACGCGAGCCGGAAAGTTGCAGCCAGTTCTGTTCGTTGTCGTTGGTGTTGAAGTAGGGTTCGCGAACGTCGACTTCGCCGCCGTGGCGGACGCAATACTTTTCCGCTTTGCTCAAATCGGCGGCGTTTTCCGCTTTCGCCTGGTTAGGACTGCCGGCTTGCACAGATCCGGCGGCGGGAAGGAAGACTGCAAGGGCGAGCGCGATACAGATCATGGTGATTAGTGCGACGACTGCGCGTTTCACGAAGGGCCTCCTGGGAAAACGGAACATCGATCCTCTTGTCTCTTTCCGGTCGGCTGGCGGCAGCGTTTTCGCAGCGATCGGTTGAGGGCGGAAGGGTAACACAAAATTTCACCGGACTGGCGAGGACGCCCGTCTCTCCAGCAACTTTTATGGTTCGCCCGGGCGCAAGGTGGAATCGCTATCAGGTAGTGGCTCAGTTTCGCAATAGAACGGAAAGAGCGTCACCACGAAGGACCACGAAGGTTTTTCGTTTCAAGGTTTTCTTCGTGCGCCTTCGTGGCCTTGTTGGTGCGATTTTGCAAACTGGGCCAGTGCCTGAGAGCATCCAGCGTTTGCCGGACTGCGAATGTGCGGTAAGATTGACGGCACGAGGTGAATCGATGGCCAACGATCTGGTTCCATCCGCATCCCGGCGTTCCTTTCTCAGCCTCTCTGCCGCCGCTTCGGCGGCCCTGGCATTCCGCATCGTCACCGAGCCGATGCTGGCGCATGCGCGCGCGCAAAATGTTCCGAAAGATGCGATCCGCATTGACTCCAACGAGAATCCGCTGGGGCCGTGCGTCGCGGCGCGCGAAGCGTTGGGCGGCGTTATCGCTCAGGGCGGCCGGTATTCCTTCTGGCTGACCGACGATCTTCTGGATACTTTGGCGGAGATGGAAGGCCTGAAGCTGGAGCAAGTCCGCCTCTTTCCCGGATCGAGCGAGCCGCTGCATCACACGGTGGCGGCGTTCGCCTCGCCGCAGCGCAGCTATGTCACGGCCGATCCCGGATACGAAGCGGGCATGATCACGGCCAATGCCATCGGCGCCAAGGTGGTGAAAGTTCCGCTGACAAAGACCTATGCCCATGATGTGAAGGCGATGCTGGCGGCGGCGCCCGACGCGGGCGTGTTCTATATATGCACTCCGAACAATCCCACGGGCACGCTGACCAGCCATTCCGACATTGAATACCTGGTCGAGAACAAGCCGCAAGGTTCGGTGGTGCTGGTGGACGAGGCTTACATCCATTTTTGCGATGCGCCTTCGGTGATGGACCTGGTGAAAGCGGGCAAGGACGTGGTCCTGCTGCGCACCTTCTCGAAGATTTACGGCATGGCGGGGCTGCGCTGCGGAGCCGTATTCGGGCGTCCCGATCTGCTGGAGAAAATCGAGAACTACGCTGGCTGGAATGCTATGCCGATCACCGCGCTGGTTGCCGCGACGGCCAGTCTAAAGGACGCGCAACTGGTGCCGGAGCGCAAGCGCATTAACGCCCGCATCCGCGGCGAAGTGTTTGCCTGGCTTGACCGCAATGGATACTCCTACGTTCCATCAGAATCGAACTGTTTTATGCTGGACACGAAACGGCCGGCGAAGGCCGTGATCGATGCCATGGCCAAGCAGAATGTGTACATCGGGCGCATTTGGCCGGCATGGCCGAATTACACGCGCATCACGATTGGAACCGCGCCGGAGATGGAGCAGTTCCGGGCGGCATTCCAGAAGGTTATGACGGGGGCGGTGACGACCAGCGTGGGAGAGATTCCGCAGCCGCGCAGACGAAATCTGGATGGAATCGTGATCCGCGCGTGAGGTTCGCGTGGCTGCTTGCCGAGGCGGCCACGTAACTCGCTACAATGGTTCTTAGCTTCCTTTGCCGGGTGCTGCATGCCACTATTCACTCCGCCCTTCGGCACGCGGGATCGGCTGCCAGTGAAGTTTGCCAAACCTTTGGGCAGGAGGAGAAGATCGCTAGCATTTCTGGCGATTGTGGCTGGCCTTCTCACGTTTTTTCTTCCGCTCGTGACTACCCATCCGGCTGTGATGGGCCGCTCCCATTGGTCTCCCTGGAACATTTCACGGCAGATTTACGAGGGCAATCTGCCTCCGTCAATTCCGTTAATGGCAACGGTGTCGTATTTGCTCTTGATGGTTGCTTTCGGCGCCCTCTGCTTGACCTCATCACGAGACGTTCTTGCGAAAATAGCCATATTCGGATTCTTCACGAGCTGGTTTTGGCGAGGGGATCGGCGAAGTTTCGAAGTGTTGTTTTATGGAGATGTCCACTATGAAGTAACGCGCTACCACTACCTGGGGATAGTCAGCCATGTCGGATTTGGCGATCTCACCATCGTGCTTCTTGGCGCCATGGGATCTCTTTTGTACATCGCCCTCAAAGAGGATCTGGATCTCGAACCCGTCACCGAGTCCAGCGCTACGATAGCATCGACTGATGTCGAGAAACCGCGCACTTTCCGCTGAAGAGACGGAGCCCTCCGTAAGACTTTCCAATCGAGGCGTTACCCGCCTGCAAGCCCGTCATCCGTGGGTCTATCGCTCGGACATTGTGGGAGCCGACGACATTCCCCCCGGCGCGCTGGTCCGCGTCCATGATGCCCGCGGCAAATTTCTGGGGACGGCGCTCTACAGTTCTTCGTCGCAGATCGCTATTCGGATGATCTCGCACGGCTCGGTCGCAGATCTGCCGGCCCTGGTCGCGGAGCGCATCCGGGCTGCCATTGCTTACCGGAAAGACCTTGTGGCCAATACCGACGCTTACCGTATCGTGTTCAGCGAAGCCGATTTTCTGCCTGGGCTGATTGTCGATCGCTACAACGACGTGATCTCGATGCAAATCCTGACCCAGGCGATGGATGCCGCGCCCGCGCGCAAGGCGATCGTGGAAACGCTACGCGACGAACTGCAGCCGGCGGGGATCGTCGAGCGGGTTGAGGCGCGCATTCGGGAGCTGGAGCAATTGCCGCCGCGACAGTCCGGCCTGGTCTGGGGAGACAAGCTTTCAAGCGAAGTCACAATGAACGGCGTCCGCTTTCACTATGACGGGCTCGAAGGCCAGAAGACTGGCGCGTTCCTCGATCAGCGGGAAAACTATGCTGCGGCGGCTGAGTACGCGCACGGGGAAGCGCTCGACGCGTTTTGCTATCAGGGAGGGTTCGCGCTGCATCTGGCGGCGAAGTGTTCCAGCGTCACCGGCGTGGACAGTTCGCGTCCAGCACTTGAGATGGCGGAAAAGAACGCCGCCTTGAACCCGCGGCCGGACAGGCACGAACTGGAGTGGATCGAAGCCAACGCTTTCGATCTTTTGAGGGACTACGCTGCCGCGAACCGGCGCTATGACACCATCGTTCTCGATCCGCCGGCTTTTGCCAAGAGCAAGCGCGACTTGGAAAAAGCGCTGGGCGGCTACAAGGAGCTCAACCTGCGGGCGATGAAGATGCTGCGTCCGGGTGGGATTCTGGTCACCTGCTCCTGCTCGTTTCATGTCAGCGCCGCGGACTTCCTGAAAGTGGTGGCCGCCGCTGCCCAGGACGCCCACAGATCGCTGCGTGTGGTCGAGCATCGAGGAGCGGCGAAGGACCATCCAATTCTGCTGAATGTGCCTGAAACGAGCTATTTGCAGTGCCTGATATTGATTGTAAGCGATTGATAAACAAGCAATATAATATACTTGACAATAATACACTAAGATTTTATACTGCAGTTACGCTAATCAACGATTTTGGAGCTCTTCTGAGGGCTCCGGCGTGAATTTCAAGCAGGAGGAGTTAAGTCATGACTTTTGTTACGCGTTGGGATCCTTTGCGTGAGTTTGCCACCATCCAGGACCGCATGAACCGGTTGTTCCGCGATTCCTATGGAAACGAAGGGCGGGAAGAAGCCCTCGCCAACACAGCCTTTGCACCGCCGGTTGACGTTTACGAAGACGAGCACAACGTCACCTTGAAGATCGAGGTGCCGGGGATCGATGAGAAAGACATCGACGTCCGGATCGAGAACAACACGCTGACCGTGCACGGCGAGCGCAAGTTCGAGAAGGAAGAGAAAGAAGAGAACTACCGGCGCGTGGAGCGGCAGTATGGGAGCTTCACCCGCACCTTCACTCTGCCGAACACGGTCGACCAGGAAAGCGTCCAGGCCGACTATGACAAGGGCGTGCTGAAGGTGAAGCTGGCGAAGAAAGCCGAAGCCAAGCCGAAGCAGATCAAGGTGAATGTCGGCGGCGCGAAAACGCTGGAAGCGAAAGAGCCGAAGAGCGCCAAGGCGGCGGCCTAACAGCTTGTGCGGAGACGGGCAAAGCCCGACAGTTGTAAACTCAGCGGGAGGCGAGAAACGGCGCCTCCCGTTTCATTTGCCTTGCGCATCCGAGTCTGTGGCAGTGTAGGTTGGAATTAGTTGGCTGCTGGTGGCTGCACGGAAGCCAACTAATACGTCTCTTCTCGGAATTTTCAAATCGGAATATCATTGTGCGTTTGTAGTACCCGCGACCCTGAAAGCACCGCCGCCTTTCGGTCGAAAGGAATGAACGTATGAGTCCGAACCTGATGCGAAGTTACTACCACGGCGAATACGCTTGGCAGAACCGCGTCCTTGATGTTTCGGAAGCGTGCGAAGAAAACATAAGCCTTCAGCGAAAGTCTCTCAAATTGCAAGCAAAGGGTCAGGAAGCCACGCAGGAACAGCATGAACAGATGCTCAGCGTAGCCGAGGCCCAGTCGTCGGAACTCATGGGCCTCCGTGCCGCGCAGGAGGAAATCCGCTCCGGGCAGGAGGAGATGACCAACGAGATTCGTCGAGGGATGAGTGTGATAGCCGACCGACTGGACGAGCAAATCCAACTATTTTCTCAAGCCCTGACCAAGCTAGACGAGATCAATCAAACCCTTAAGATTCCCCGCGCAACGGAAGCTAATGAGTTATACAGCCAAGGCGAGCGCTGGTTCCGCCAAGGTTTATACGAGGAGTCGCTGGATGCGTACCTTAAGACGGAACAAATCTACAAGGTGCATTACCTCCTGCAGTTTCGCATCGGTTCGCTATTCCTTGAAGGCAGGAACCGAAGGTCCAATGTCATCGACCTTTCAAGGGCTGAGCCTCATCTGTTGCTTGCAACGCGTTATGCGGAGATACAGGACAGGAGCGATTCGAGAGCACAAAAGATCTGCGGAGATGCTTATTTTCGCGCCGGCAAAACCGCATACCTCCTTGCGGAAGATAAAGGGAAGGTAGGTGACCTTGACGGTGTTCAGACCTGTCTTCAGCGGGCCTTGGGTCACCTGGCAAAATCCGTTGAGTTTTGGCCGGAAAATACAGCGACTATTTACTGGCAGGCAAAATGTTATGCGCTGCTGGGGGAGAAGCAGGAGGTATTGACTAAATTCGCAATCTTGTCCGACAGAAATCGCAAATACCATGCCGACGCGATGGAGGACGGCGATTTCCAAGCCTTGCAAAACGATATTCGCACGGTATTCACACAAGCGCTCGATTCACCGGGGCCGCAAGCGCGTGCGGGGCGGGCTCGAATAAGCGCGGCTCAGGCACAACTAAGTAAGACTTTCGAGGCGCTCGCATGGGCGAGGCGTAGCAGCGCTGAAACAGAGTCACAAAATGCCAGGCTGCAAGCAGTAGGGAACACGCTGAGCGAAGGCGAGGAGCAACTTTTAGGGCTTGGCATCGACATTGATTATCTCCTGCTAAGACTGGATCACATCCGGCACAAAGTGGAAGGCATTCGGCGCGAACTGGATGACCTTACGGAGCGGACGCTTAAGGCAAGAGCTGCGGCAATTGAACAGCAACTGTTGCAGCTCCACTCTCAGAAGACGACTTGCGAGAGTCGAATCAATTCGTACAGAAGAGAAATGTCCGAGACGCCGGGGAGCGGTGGGGTTGGCTGCTTGTTTGTCTTCATTTTCGGCGTCATTTTCGGCGTGTGCTTTCTTCTCCTAATGATCTCGCTCGCTGACGAGCACGGTCATTACGATCTGAGTCCAGGCCAGATTACGCTGGTCCTTTTCGTTCTCTTGGCATGGCTGGTCTTGGGTAACGCAACGGGCCTCTGGATTACCCGTAAGAGTAAGAACAGCCCGCTCCAGGGGCAGCTCGACACCGCTATTAGTGCCCTCGCCGAATGGAATCGCACTGCGCCGTCGGCGATTCAGCAATTGAATGCGGCCCTCGAAGCACAAACGAAGCAGACGGAACAATTTTCCCTGTGGCGCAAGAGTAATCCGATCGTCCTGAAATCCTAGAGGAGTTTTCCATGGCCATCCGTTGGGACAAATTCACCGTTAAGGCGCAAGAGGCCGTTCAACGCGCGAACGAGCTTGCCTCCGAGCACGGCAATCCGGAGCTTGCCCCGGCCCATCTGCTGGCCGCGCTGGTCGACGACCGCGAGGGCATTGTTGCGCCCGTGCTGGAAAAAGTCGGCATCGGCCCGCAAGCTGTGCTCAGCGACCTCTACAAAGAAATTGAAAAGCTGCCGAAAGTTTCCGGCGGCGGCGCGCAGCAGCCGGCTATGTCGGCGCAGGTCAATCAGCTTCTGGAGAAGTCGTTCAAAGAAGCCGACACCTTCAAGGACGAATACGTTTCCACCGAACACATGCTGCTGGCGCTCACCAGCATGAAGCGCGATCCAGCGCAGGAGTTGCTGGCGCGCCACGGGGCGACGCACGAGGCGATCCTGAAAGCGCTCACCGCGGTTCGCGGATCGCAACGCATCACCGACCAGAATCCGGAAGCCAAGTACCAGGCGCTGGAGCGCTATGCCCGCGACCTGAACGAGCAGGCGCGGCGCGGCAAGCTTGATCCCGTGATTGGGCGCGATGAAGAAATTCGCCGCGTGGTGCAGGTGCTATCGCGGCGCACCAAGAATAATCCCGTGTTGATCGGGGAGCCGGGCGTGGGGAAGACCGCCATTGTCGAGGGGCTGGCGCAGCGCATCATCTCCGGCGACGTGCCGGAAGTGCTCAAGAACAAGCGCGTCGTCGCGCTCGATTTGGGTGCCATGCTGGCGGGCGCTAAATATCGTGGCGAATTCGAAGACCGGCTGAAGGCCGTGTTGAAGGAAATTGAAGACTCGCAGGGGCAGATCATTCTGTTCATCGACGAGTTGCATTCACTGGTCGGCGCGGGCGCGGCCGAAGGTTCGATCGACGCATCGAACATGCTGAAGCCGGCGCTGGCTCGTGGAGAATTGCGGGCCATTGGCGCGACGACCCTCAACGAATATCGCAAGTACATCGAGAAAGACGCCGCGCTGGAGCGGCGCTTTCAGATCGTTTTCGTGGGCGAACCGAACGTCGAAGATACGATTGCGATTCTTCGCGGGTTGAAGGAAAAGTACGAAGTGCATCATGGCGTGCGCATCAAGGATTCGGCCATCGTCGCGGCGGCCACGCTTTCGCACCGCTATATTTCCGACCGCTTCCTGCCCGATAAGGCGATCGATCTGATCGACGAGGCGGCGTCCTCGCTGCGCATTCAGATCGATTCCATGCCTACAGAAATCGATCAACTGGAGCGGCGGGCGACGCAACTGGAAATCGAAAAGCAGGCGCTGAAGAAAGAAGACGACGCGAATTCGAAAGAGCGTCTCCACAGCGTGGAGAAGGAACTGGCCGGCATTCGGGAGAAGTCGAACGCGCTCAAAGCGAAGTGGAAGCAGGAAAAAGACGTCATCGCGAAAGCCCGCGCCCTGAAAGAAAAGCTGGAGCAGCTCAAAATCGAAGAAGCGGCCGAGGAGCGTAAAGGAAATTTGGAGCGGGTGGCGCAGATCCGCTACGGGCTGATCCGGCAGACGGAAGAAGAATTAAAGAAGGTCACGGCGCAGATTGACGGCAAAGTCGGGCATCGCATGTTGAAAGAAGAAGTCGATGAGGAAGATGTGGCCCGCATCGTCTCCAAGTGGACGGGCATTCCCGTTTCCAAGATGCTCGAGGGCGAAGTCAAGAAGCTCATCAACATGGAAGAGCGGCTGCGGCTGCGCGTCATTGGGCAGGACGAAGCGCTGGAACGCGTGGCCAATGCCATCCGCCGTTCGCGCGCCGGGCTGAGCGATCCCAAGCGGCCCATCGGGTCATTTATTTTTCTGGGCCCAACCGGCGTCGGCAAGACCGAGCTGGCCCGCGCGCTTGCCGAATTTCTTTTTGATGACGAGCGCGCCATGATCCGCATCGATATGTCCGAATACATGGAGAAGCATGCCGTATCGCGGCTGATCGGCGCGCCCCCGGGATACGTCGGCTACGAAGAGGGCGGACAGCTCACCGAGCAGGTGCGGCGGCATCCCTATGCGGTTGTGCTGTTTGACGAAATCGAAAAAGCGCATCCCGACGTGTTCAACATCCTGTTGCAGATCATGGACGACGGCCGCCTCACCGACGGCAAGGGCCGCAAGGTCGATTTCAAGAACACGGTCATCATCATGACGTCGAACCTGGGGTCGGCGTACCTGCAGTCGGAAAACATGCAGTCCGCCGACGCCTTCGAGCGCGCCTCGAAGCAGGTGCTGGACGCGCTGCATGGGCATTTCAAACCCGAGTTCCTGAATCGCGTGGACGACGTGATCATCTTCCATCCGCTGGGCAAGGAACAGCTGGTGAAGATCGTCGATCTGCGCCTGGAAGACTTGCGGCGTCTGCTGGCCGACCGTAAGATTTCTTTGGAGCTGACTGACGCTGCGAAGGAACTTCTCTTCACTGAGGGCTACGATCCGAATTTTGGAGCGCGTCCGCTGAAGCGGGCCATTCAGAAGCTGGTGCAGGATCCACTGGCGATGAAGATTCTGGACGGGGCGGTGCTGCATGGCGACCACGTGGTGGTGGATGCGGACAGGAAGACGGGCAAGATGACGTTCCAGGTCAGTGAGCGGATGGGGGCGAAAGAACCGGCGCGGGCGAGGAAGTGATGCTCTCGGGTTGAAGGCCCACTAGAGCTTGCGAAAAGTCTGCCGAGCCTTGCTCGGCTGGGGCGGTCGAATGCGTCCGCCCCCACGTAATCGACCCTGATGTGAAACCGGAGCTTCTCCGCAGCCTGTTTATGCCGACCGTCGAAACGCATCCGCCACTTCTTCGCGGGACAGATACCACGCCACCATCACTCGCACGATGATTCCCACACCGCCGAACGCCAGGGCTTTTGGTTGCACCATTACGGCGGCGGCTGATACTGACGGCACCAACATCACGACTCCGGCGATGGCGATCAGCACGGCAGCGCGGCGCACGAAGTTGTTGAGTTGGAGTAGACTCCATGCGATTCCGCCTGCGCTGACCGCCATTAGCAGGAACATGTAGGGACCTGCCAACTCCAGGCCGAAGAGCAGCGGTGCGCCTGCCGACATGGATATCGTGCCCGGAGTGAACAGCATTAGACCGCCAACGATCGCCAGATAGCTTCCGCAGAGAGCGAACAATGTGGCTATAGCTCGCACTCCGTTGGGGACCATTCTGCCGGGATCATCCGTCATGATGTCGCTGTCGCGGATCCGAAGTTGCTGTCGCCGAGCCCGTACCGGCGATTTCCGTTCGGCGCACTCAGAGTCAGGACGACAAATCCGGATGGATTTTAGATGCCGTAGTTCACGCTACGCAGCGCATCTTTGTAGGCGTCGCGGGCCGCCGTGACTTTCTCGTGGGCGTCGTGCTCCTTGAAGTGGGCGTCATCCCAATGCTCCATGGCGATCATCGAATGGTCGGGAATGGCTAAGGCTTCTTCGGCCCGAATCGCATCGACCCATTCATCGACAGCCTTTTTGTAGGCCAGACGCAATTGATCGAGATCCTCTTTGCTCATAGACACGGCAGGGTACTGCCGCTCTGGAGGCACGTCAATCGGATAGAGCAAATTTAACGAAAGATTAATGCAGCAGGAATTCTGTTTGGACCGGCGACCCTGTCCAGTAGGGTTGCCGTTCACCTCTCCGAAGCTGTAAGGTACTCGGCCAAGACCAAAGTCTCACCGGGGGGATGGAATGAAGCTCAGACGTCATCTGGTTGCAGTTATTGTTTTGCTCTCTTGTATCAACCTTTCGAGGGCGCAAGCGGCGTCTGCGCCGAAGACGGTGGTTATCCACGCGGGGCGCCTGCTCGATGTGAAGACGGGCAAGACGCTGGCCAATCAAACCATCGTGATCGAGGGCGACAAGATCGCGAGCGTCGGCCCGAGTATGCCACTTCCCGCTGGAGCCCAGGTTATCGACTTATCGAACGCCACCGTGCTGCCGGGATTGATTGACGCGCACACGCACCTGACGATGCCTACCAGCTTCGGCTATTCGCGGTTGGCGATCTCGGTGCCGCGCGAGGCACTTTACGGAGCGCGCAACGCTCGCGTCACGCTGGACGCGGGGTTTACGACCGTCCGCAATGTGGGCGCGAGTGGCTTCACCGACGTTGCTTTGCGCGACGCCATTAATGCCGGGGACGTGCCCGGACCGCGGATGCTGGTCAGTGGGCCGGCGCTGAGCATCACGGGCGGACACTGCGACAACAACCTGCTGCCGTTTGAATATCACGCCACAAACGAGGGCGTGGCGGATGGCGTTGAGGCCGTGCAGCACAAGACGCGCGAGATCATTAAATATGGCGCCGACCTGATCAAGATATGCGCCACGGGCGGCGTGCTCTCGCACGGCGATAATCCGCAGACCTCGCAGTTCACGCTGGAGGAGATGAAGGCCATTGTGGCAGACGCGCACCGGCTGGGGCGCAAGGTGGCGGCGCATGCACATGGTGCGGAAGGGATCCGCTGGGCCTCGGAGGCGGGAGTGGATTCGATCGAGCATGGGTCTTACATTGACGACGCGGCCATCGCTGTCATGAAGAAAAACGGCACCTATCTGGTGCCCACGCTTTATCTTGGCGACTGGTTTCTGGAGAACGCGGAGAAGATGGGCACGCCGGCCGAGCTGATCGCCAAAGGGCGAGAAGTGATGCCGGCGGCGCGTAAGAACGTGGCGCGGGCATTTGCCGCGGGGGTGAAAGTTGGTTTCGGCACCGATGCCGCGGTGTATCCGCATGGGCTCAACGCGCATGAATTCGCGGTCATGGTGAAGCTGGGGCTGACGCCGCTGCAGGCGATCCAAGCGGCGACCCTTAACGACGCCGATCTGCTGGGCTGGTCTGACAAGGTTGGGACTATTGAGGCTGGGAAGTGGGCCGACATTGTGGCGGTCGATGGGGATCCGCTGGCGGATGTTACGACACTTGAGCGCGTCAAGTTTGTTATGAAGGGCGGGGAGGTGGTTAAGAACCTCTATTCGAAGTAGCAGGTGTGGTCTTCCTTTGATTGCGGCTACGTTGACCTTCTCAGCGACTACTAAGGCTTACCGGGCGTGAGGCTGAGGGACAATCTCTCGGCCTCGATACTTCCAGTCAAGCCGTAACAGTCATCAAGCCTCAACCTGAAGCCCGAATCGATTTTCTCAACTTCAAGTCCGAAGACTACATTCTGATGGTTAAAACCATTGAGACTTAGGTCAGATACAGCTTCCAAGATGAACTCGACGACGACGTGCCTTGCCAGCACATAGTATCCCTTCTCATCTACTTCCTTAGTCATCTCCCAGGTGTGGACGCGTAGAGACGAGTTTCCCCCGCGATTCAGGTGCAGGCTAATAATTTCCGCGTCGTGGAAACTTGGCCAATATCCGAACCAATCGTAAAGTTCCGACGCTCCGTGAATATCTTTCGTTTCGATAGGCACAGGCATACATTGTGACTCCGCCGCGAAGCCAGTCAGAGTTCGTTTCCTGAGAATACACCGTAGCTGATGTAAACAGCGATAGCACTCACTATCTCGGGTCTCAGTTCTGCAATCTGACTTCTGCAATCCGCAATTGCTTTAGAATTCCCCACAGTGTCCATCCAATTTCAGATTGAAGCTACTCGCGGCGCTGCCCGCACCGGCAAGCTCATCACTCCTCATGGAGAGGTCGAGACGCCGGTGTTTATGCCAGTTGGGACGCTGGCTTCGGTCAAGGGCATTTCGCAGGATGTGCTTGAAGAGCTTGGCGTGCAGATTCTGCTTTCCAATACCTACCACCTTTATTTGAGGCCTGGGGTCGATACGGTTAGGCGTATGGGCGGGCTGCATCGGTTCATGGCTTGGGATCGGGCCATCCTCACCGACTCGGGCGGGTTCCAGGTTTTCAGTCTGAACGATCTGCGCAAGGTCAGCGAAGAGGGGGTGGCGTTTCGCTCGCACCTGGACGGGTCTTCGCATTTTCTTAGTCCGGAAAAAGCCATGGAGGTGCAGATCGGGCTGGGGGCCGACATCATTATGGCGTTCGACGAGTGTACGGAGTATCCGGCTGATGCTCGACGGGCGCGTGCTTCGATGGAGCTGACTTTGCGCTGGGCGGCGCGGTGCAAGAATTATCTTGAAGACCACAAACACGAGGTGCCTTGGAGTGGCCGTCAGCCATCAGCCATCAGCCGTCAGGAACGGCCAGAGGTCGGTGGCCAGTACCCAGTACCCGGTACCCAGTCTTTATTCGGCATCATTCAGGGGGGAATGGACCCTGAGCTGCGGCGCGAATCGGCTGCACGCACCATTGACATTGGCTTTCCCGGATATGCCATTGGCGGTCTTAGCGTGGGCGAACCTCGCGAGGTTACTCGCGAGATTGTGTTGTCTACGCTGGAGCATCTTCCTGCCGCCCAGCCGCGATATCTGATGGGAGTCGGCACTCCGGAGGAGATCGCCTTGTTCGCGCAGGCGGGCGTGGACATGATGGATTGTGTGCTGCCTACGCGCGCTGCCCGCCATGGATTGCTGTTTACGTCCGAAGGCAAGGTGTCGATCAAGCAAGCCCGGTACGCTCAGGATGAGAGTGCGCTGGATCCAGCGTGCGAGTGCCGCGTCTGCCAGCGTTATTCGCGGGCTTACCTGCGCCACCTTTATGCTTCGAACGAGCTGCTGGCGCAAGTCTTGAATACGGTGCACAATCTGCACTATTACCTGGCGACTATGCGCACCGTACGTACCTGGATTCGGACAGGCCGCACTGCTGCACCGTGACCGCGAGATGATTCATGCGGCAGGAGGAAGGCCTTACCGGTTCAGTCGGGCGAGGATCCCGGCCCCCAACCTGCGGTGGTCGGGGCTGCAAATTCGGTGTCGCGTCCTTGACACTACGCGGGCCGTCCGGCATTCTATTTAACTTGGGGATATGGTCTGGTTCTTTCTGTGCCGTTTTCCGTTCCGGGCGAAACCGGAGCGCGGCATCGCCGGTTCTAGCCTGCAGAGTGTAGGACTCCTCCGGCTTTAGAAGAAGAGAATTCCCGCAGGTAACAGAAGACGGTTAGGCGGCGAAGTCGGCAAACTTCTGCTGAGTCGCGCTTGGCCGGGGCGAAACAGGGTGTTTCCGGCGGCTCGGCCGATCGCGTATTTCGTTATCTATCTCGTTATAGGGGATCGACTTGGCGGTGGCAATCATTTTATCCGGCATGCAAGGTGGATTGGCGTTTTGGTTGCAGATGCCCGGGGGCGGAAGTGTGCTTACGCTGGCGCCGCTGCTGTTCATCTTTGCCATTTTTTACTTTTTGCTGATTCTGCCGCAACAGCGGAAGCAGAAAAAATGGCAAGCCATGCTGAGCGAATTGAAAAATGGAGACAGGATCGTGACCAGCGGCGGGTTGCGGGGGACGATCATCAGCCTCAAGGACGATGCGCTTACAGTGCGCGTGCCGCCCGACAATATCAAGCTCGAAATCAGCCGCGCATCGGTGGTCTCGGTGACGACGGCGGAGGAAGGGAAATAGTCGTTGGTCGGTAGTCGTTGGTCGCTCGGCGAAGCGATTCTGGGTTTGCCAACGACCAAAGACCTGAAGACTAGCGACTGGTTTTCATGAATAAGAACCTCACCTGGAAGTTGGTTGTGATCGTCGGAATCCTGCTGGTCTTTTTGGCGGGCATCTTTGGCATTCCGAAGGACTGGTCGGGCAAGGGGATTTTGGCGTCGATCGCCGACCGCATTCACTTAGGCCTTGACCTCCGCGGTGGAACGCACCTGATCCTGCAGGTACAGGTCAACGACGCGGTCAATGTGGATTCCGACAACGCCATGGCGCGCCTTAAGGAAGATTTCCGGACGCGCAAGATCAATTACACCGAGATCGTCAAGCCCGATCCGGTGAATCATCCTGAAACGATCGTGGTCAAAGGCGTTGCTCCGGAACAGACCAGCGAGTTCAAGAGCATTGTTTCCGACCGGCTGCCGGAATACGACCCGACGTCGGGCGCGGAGAATTCCTGGACGATTTCGATGAAGGCGCAAAGCCTGGCCGATTTGAAGAACCGGGCGGTGGCGCAGGCCATCGAGACCATCCGCAATCGCATTGACCAGTTGGGTGTAAGCGAGCCCGTAATCCAAGAGCACGGGCTTGGCCAGTATCAGATTCTGGTTCAACTTCCTGGGGTGGACGATCCGGCGCGGGTCAAGGAGATCATGCAGTCCACGGCGATGCTTGAAATCAGGGAATCCCTCGGCGGGCCCTATTCGAGCGAGGCGGCAGCCTACCAGGAGAACGGCGGCAAATTGCCTCCGGATTCCGTCCTGATGCAGGGCAAGAGCATCGGAGTCCGCAATGCCGAAGGCGAATCCTGGTTCATCATTTCTCGCGCCTCGGCCGTGACTGGCCGCGATCTTCGGGACGCGCAGCCGAGCACTGACGAAAACGGCCAGCCCGCGGTCAAGTTCATTCTGAGCGGTGAGGGCGGCCGCAAGTTCTTTGCCTTCACTTCGGCCCATGTCGGCGACAAGCTGGCGGTGGTTCTCGACAACAAAGTGCAGGAAGTGGCAACCATCAAGGACGCCATTCGCGACAACGGCATCATTAACGGCCGGTTTACCGACCAGGAAACTCGCGACCTTTCGATGACCCTGCGTTCCGGCGCACTGCCGGCGGGCATCAAGTATCTGGAAGAGCGGACGGTGGGGCCGTCGCTGGGCGCCGATTCGATTCGGTCCGGCGTTCAGGCTGCCATTTACGGGATGCTCGCCGTGCTTATCTTCATGCTGGTTTACTACCGCTGGGCGGGCGTGAATGCGGATATCGCGCTGATTTTGAACCTGGTCATTTTGCTGGGGTTCATGGGTTACTTTGGAGCTGTGCTGACGCTGCCGGGCATTGCAGGCGTGATTCTGACGGTGGGCATGGGCGTGGATTCGAACGTGCTGATTTTTGAGCGCATCCGCGAAGAATTAAGGAACGGGAAGACGCCACCCTCGGCGGTGGAGCAGGGCTTCAGCCATGCCTGGATTACGATTGTCGATACCCACGTCACGACCATTGTCTCGGCGGCGATTCTGTTCCTGTTCGGTACGGGCCCGGTAAAAGGTTTTGCCACAACGCTGGTGTTCGGTTTGCTGGCCAACCTGTTTACGGCAGTGTTTGTATCGCGCATGATTTTTGATTGGGTTTTAAGCCGCAAGCAGCGCGGCGAAGCGTTGAGTATTTAGCTTCGAGCTGCGAGCCGCGAGCTTGCAGCAAACCGGTTCGCTCGGAGCCCATAGCTCGTAGCCCGAAGCTGAATTTTGGAGTTTGACACTTGGAATTCTTTCGAGACACAAACATCGATTTCCTCGGGAAAAAGTGGTATTTTCTCGTCTTCTCGCTGGTCTTCAGCGTGGCCGGAGTGCTTTCCATGGCGTTCTGGCACGGCATTCCTCTGGGGGTTGACTTCCGCGGCGGCACACTCGTGTACGTAAAGTACGCGCACACTCCCGATCCGGCTGCCATCCATAACGAGATCGAACGTGCCGGATTGAAGAACGCACGTGTGCAGCGCTATGGACAAGCCTCCAATAACGAAGTGCTGATTGCCCTCGATATTCAGGAGACCAGCGAGCAGGCCCTGGACAAAGGCAAGATCCAGATCATCCAGGCGCTCGAAAACAACGCCACCGCGGGGAAGCAGGACCTCAACAACTCCAGTTCGATCGCCATCGCGAAGTACCTTTTGGAGAAGGACCCGCTCCATTCGGGAACCGATGCCAACGCTCGTTACACCGCCATGGCGCAGGCGATCGTTGATTATCGGGACAAGACTAAGAGCGGGGTGCTGGGTTCCATCGATGAGCTAAAAGGCGCGGCCGATCCCGCCGCTGTGGCCTCGCTCCAGGACAACTTTTTTGTCTCCGATTTTGGCATCCGCAACGTCGAGATTGTCGGCCCGCAAGTGGGACAGCAGCTCCGCAAACAAGCCCTTCTGGCCACCCTCTATTCGTTGGGCGGGATGCTGATTTACCTGGGGTTCCGGTTCGAATGGATCTACGGTGTCGCCGCCGTATTGACGGTGTTCCACGACACTCTGATCACGGTGGGCGCGTTTTCGCTGCTGAACTGGGAAATCTCCCTGACGGTCATCGCGGCCATTCTGACGCTAATCGGATACTCCAATAACGACACCATCGTCGTCTTCGACCGCATACGGGAGAACATCAAACTGCTGCGGCGGGACAAGCTCTCCGACATTGTCAACAAAAGTATTAATCAGACTTTAAGTCGAACTATCTTGACAGCGGGCCTGACTTTCCTTACCGTGCTTGCTCTGTTTCTTTTTGGCGGCGAGGTATTGCATGGTTTCAGCTTCGCGTTGGTCATCGGTATCCTGATCGGGACGTATTCGTCGATCGCGATTGCCGCCCCGATTCTGGTGGCGTACCAGGAATGGCGGGGAGAGCAGGGCAAGAAGCCGATTGCCATGCCACTACGGCCCGGGAGCCCGACGCAGCCGAAGGAAAAAGTTAAAGTTTGATTTCGGCAATTTTGGCGTAGAATCTTCACCTGCCCGCAGAGGCAGGGTTGGCAGGCCCCCAAGCTCGCCCGATAGAGGCCCCCGAGGGGCGGGAGCAAAGAGGCCGCAGCCGGTGTCTAAGCCTTGGTACGGGTCTGTTGTAGGAGGAGCCTATGTTTGAAGACAGTCTCATTGAGTCAGGCAACAGGTTCAAGGCCAAGCGGCGGTTGAGCACCGCGATCTTGTCTTTCTGTGGGCAGTTCGCGCTCATCGGGATCCTGATCCTGATCCCTCTGATCTATACTGACGCTTTGCCCAAGACCCAGCTGATGACCTTCCTGGTCGCGCCTCCGCCTCCGCCTCCGCCCCCGCCGCCGCCGGCAGCGGCCCCTAAAGTGGTGAAGATTCAGAGCGAAGTGATCAACGGCCAACTGCGCACTCCGACCAAGATTCCAGACAAAGTTCAGATGATTAAGGAAGAAGAAGCGCCTCCGGATCTGGGTGGGGCCGGCGTTCCGGGCGGCGTTCCGGGCGGTATTCCCGGAGGCTCGGCGGGTGGCGTAATGGGTGGCATCCTGAGCGCGGGCCACGTCGATATCCCGAAAGTCGCGACGCCGCAGCGCATCCGCGTTTCGTCCGGTGTGTCGACCGGTCTTTTGATCAAGAAGGTTCAGCCCAACTATCCGCCGCTGGCCAAACAGGCGCGTATACAGGGGCATGTGCTGCTGCAGGCCGAAATCAGCAAGGACGGCACCATTCAGAACCTGCAGTTGATCAGTGGGCACCCCATGCTGGCGCCGGCCGCCATCGAAGCGGTCAAGCAGTGGCGTTATAAGCCCTACCTGCTGAATGGCGAGCCGGTGGCAGTGGAGACCCAAGTCGATGTGATCTTCAGCTTGTCTGGAGGCTAGATCTCCGGGTGGGCTGGTCGGGTAAATTTGCGCCAGTTGTGTTTGTGCGAGTTTAGAGTTAATTTTGTGGCGGCTTAAAGCCCTCCCCGTCCTACCTATTCCCGAGACGGGACTTGGGTGGTTTCGACCACTCCGGGGCGATTCCGCCCACGTTGGTTTTCTTGCATCAAACGATTCTGATGCACGGCTGCGGGCTTTGGTTCGCGCCGATTTTTCCGTAGAAGCGTGATTGCCTTGTCTCGTGGCGCGGAGTGAGACGGGGCGAGCCGCGTCTCTTTAGGGGAGTCTGGAACAGATTTAGAAACAGTTCTGAGGAGGAGAAGCAACTCATGGTAGCGAACCTGGCAGCAGTCGCACTCTGTAATTTCCATCTTGTCGCCGCTTGGCTCTTTGACGAGGGCTCAGTCGGTTGGGACCCGATTTCGCTCTGGAAGCAGATGGGTTTTCTGGCGAAGGCCGTGGTCATCATTCTCTTCATCATGTCGGGTTGGTCCATCGGCGTGATGATCGACCGGTGGATGGCGTTCAACGCCGCCCGCAATCAGTCGCGCTCGTTCGCTCCCGCGGTTGCCGGAGCCCTGCGCGAAGGCAAGATTGACGAAGCGATCAAGGTCGCCGAACGCAACAAGAAGAGTCACCTGGCTAAGGTGGTCACTGCGGGCCTGATGGAATTCAAGGCCCACCAGGACAGCCCGGGTGAAATTCCCGGCGAAACCATTGAAGCGTCGAAGCGGGCGTTGGAGCGTACCGAAGCCATCGTGCACGCGGAACTGAAGCGCGGGTTAGGCGGTCTGGCGACAATCGGTTCGACGGCCCCCTTCGTGGGACTGTTCGGAACCGTGGTCGGCATTCTGAACGCCTTCAACGGTATCGCGAAGGAAAAGGCAACCGGCTTGGCAGCGGTCGCGGGCGGAATTTCGGAAGCGCTCGTCACCACCGCCGTCGGCCTGTTCGTGGCGATTCCGGCGGTCATGATGTTCAACTATTTGACCGGCCGCGTAGAAGCGTTCGACGTGGAGATGGATAACTCGTCGAGCGAACTGATCGACTACTTCCTGAAGCGCCGGAGCATGCGCCGGTCGTAACTCGTAGGGCGGCGGTTGTTACCATGAGTTGCGGAGATGGAGGGACGGGCGTCTCGCCCGTCCAGCAGTTGCGACGGCCGGGCGGGAACGCCCGGCACTCCACCGAAGCAAGCTCTGGACGGCGCCAGCGACAGGCATAGGCAGGAGACAGAATTCCATGGCATTAGCGAAGCGAAACGAAGGGGCGAACGTCAGTTCCGACATCAATGTCACACCGATGGTGGACGTTATGCTGGTGCTGCTCATCATCTTCATGGTGGTCACACCCATGTTGCAACATGGCGTGCCCGTGGACATGGCGAAGGTCAATAATCCTATCGATATGCACGACGCCGACAAGGAAGACGCGCTACTGGTGGCGGTCACTCGCGACAACAAAGTCTTCTTTGGCACCGATGTCGTGAAACCCGAGGATCTGACGCAGAAGATCAAGGACAAACTGGCGAACCGGACCGACAAGCGGGTGTTTCTCAAGGCCGACATGCGGGCGAAGTTCGGCTGGGTGGTCGAAGTAGTGGACGATGTTCGAGCGGCCGGCGTCGATCAACTCGGCCTTTTGACGGACCAAAAGAAATCTGGGAACATGGCCCCGCCGCCGGGCGCAATTCCACCGACGCCGACCGGCGGGCAATAGCAGGCGATGCCGATAGAGCAGTAGCGATACAGGAGATCGATTATGAGTATGGCAGTGGGCCCCAAAGGGGGCCAAAGCGCGAACATGAACGTCACGCCGCTGATTGACGTTTTGCTGGTGCTCCTGATCATTTTCATGGTGATTACGCCGCTCACCCCCAAAGGCTTGGAGGCGTTGGTGCCGCAGCCTCCACCGAAAGATCAGAAAGCGCAGCCGCCCACTCCCGATCGCACCATCGTGGTGCAGTTGATCGACCATGGCGCCGGCAATCCTCCGGGACTCAAGATCAATCAGGACGAGGCTACCTGGGAAACCCTGCAGGGGCGCTTGGAAGATATCTTCAAGACGCGCGCCGAAAAGGTCATGTTCGTGAAGGGCGATGACAACGTGCCCTTCGCGGACGTCGCCAGCGTGATTGATATCGCGCATTCGGCTGGAGTCGACAAAGTCGGCTTGATTACCGCCAAGATCGAAGCGGGCGGCTAGACATCGGGCCCTGGGGCGATAGGGTTATCGGGCAATCGGACAACCCGATGGTCCGCTTAAGCCTTGCGTTCCGGTCGTCCATCTCGCTGATTTTTCCGACTCAGGTTCTTTTTTCCGGCAACTCCGCAGCAAGGGAGATTTATAAGGCAATGAAAACGACGCAAAGGCTCCTGATGGTTTTTGCCGCCGCACTGGTGCTGCTTGCCAGCACCGGCTGCAGCAAGCTGAAGGCACGCGACCACCTCAACAAGGGGGTACAGGCTTACAAGAACTCCAAATTCGAGCAGGCGATTGATCACTTCCAGCAAGCCGTCGCCCTCGACCCGTCCCTGATCAATGCCCGCCTGTATCTGGCTACTGCTTTTGCCCAGCAGTACATTCCGGGCGCCGATACTCCCGACAACAACCGCTTCGGCGAGCAGGCGATTGATCAGTACAAGCAGGTGCTGCAGGTCGATCCCAGGAACATCAACAGCATCAAGGGCATCGCCTATCTCTACCTGCAGATGAAGAAATTCGATCTGGCGAAGGATTTCTATAAGAAAGCTTCCCAGGTGGATCCCAACGATCCGGAGCCGTACTACTCGGTTGCGGTCATCGATTGGACCCAGACGTATGTGCCGCGTCAGGAAGAACGCGCCAAGCTCGCCATGAAGCCCGACGATTCCCTGCCCGCCAAGGACAAGAAGGTCTGCGCGATGTTGAAGGAGAAAAATACCCCCAACGTGCAGGAAGGCATCGATAACTTGAAGGAAGCGTTGCGTCTTCGTCCCGACTACGACGATGCCATGGCCTACATGAACCTGATGTACCGGGAGCGCGCCGACATTCAGTGCGACGACCCGGCAGCGCGCGCCGCCGACCTGAAGACGGCCGACGAGTGGGTGGACAAGACCATGGCGACCAAGAAAGCCAAGGCGGAAAAACAGCCCGGCGCCGGAGCCATCGTCATGGACCAGAACAAGTAGTCTTTCTTGCTCGCGCGGGGACGGGCGCGCTCGCCCGTCCCCGACCAACTCGGCGGCCGCCGCAGAGTTCTGGGTCTTCCCTCCGGGACGTGGCTCATATCCTCCACTTTTCCAGCGCTGAAGCGCTGGGCCACGCTCGGTCGCCCCTCCGGGCTGGCTGAGATCGGAAAGACCCCCCGAAATCACGGGTCCCTGTGATTTGTGTCATACACAGTTCCGAAACCACAGGTAAAATCAATGGGCACCTCGCGGCCAAGCGGCGCGCCTACTCGGAATGTTCAAGAAGATTCTGATCGCCAATCGCGGAGAAATCGCAGTGCGCATTATTCGCGCCTGCCGCGAAATGGGCATCGCGACCGTCGCCGTCTATTCCGACGTCGACCGCGCGGCACTCCATGTCCGCAAGTCTGACGAGGCCTATCCGATCGGCCCAGCTCCGGCTGCCGAGTCTTATCTTCGGATGGACAAGATTCTCGACGTCGCGAGACGATCCGGCGCGGAGGCCATTCATCCCGGGTATGGTTTTCTCTCGGAGAACGCGAAATTCGCCGAGGCGTGCGCCGACGCGGGCGTGAAGTTCATCGGTCCCACGCCGCAGTCCATGAGACTGATGGGGTCAAAGACGAGCGCGCGTCAGCAGATGGAAAAAGCCGGCGTGCCGTTTGTTCCTGGTACTTCACGCGGCCTGTCATCTTCTGAAGAGGGGGAACAAGTTGCCGAGCGGATTGGCTATCCGGTAATGCTCAAAGCCGCGGCGGGCGGCGGCGGCAAAGGCATGCGGCTGGTGCACGCGCGCCAGGAACTGCGTTCGGCGCTCGAATCGGCGCAAAGCGAGGCGCAACGTTCCTTCGGAGACAGCGAAGTCTACATTGAGAAGGCGATTGTCAATCCGCGCCACATCGAGATGCAGGTGTTGGCCGATGAGCACGGCAATACAGTCTGGCTGGGGGAGCGCGAATGTTCCATCCAGCGCAGGCACCAGAAAGTTCTCGAGGAAGCGCCGTCGCCGATTGTCGATCCCGACATGCGGCGGCGCATGGGTGAAGTTGCGGTCAAAGTCGCGCAGGCTGCCGGTTACACCAATGCCGGCACCGTCGAATTCCTGGTCGATCAGCAAAAGAATTTTTACTTTCTGGAAATGAACACGCGGCTGCAGGTGGAACATCCGGTCACCGAATTGACCACCGGACTCGACCTGGTGCATCTGCAGATCCGGATCGCGGCCGGGGAGAAGCTGCCCTTCGCGCAGTCCGACGTGGCCATTCGCGGGCACGCCATCGAGTGCCGCATCTACGCCGAAGACCCGGACAACAATTATTTCCCCAGCCCGGGCAAGATCACGGTCCTGCTGCAGCCCTCGGGGCCGGGAATCCGCCGCGACAGCGGTATGTACGAGGGCTGGAATGTTCCCATGGATTACGACCCGCTGCTGGCCAAACTGATCGGCTACGCCAGCGACCGGCAGCAGGCCATCATGCGGCTGGAACGCGCGCTCTATGAATATTTCGTGGCCGGCATCAAGACCAACATTTCGCTGTTCCTGCGCATCCTGGGCGATGCCGATTTTCAGGCGGGCAAGCTCGATACCGGATATCTCGATCGGCTGCTGGCGAAAGCCAATCCGGGGGTAGCCGCGCTGGCGCCAAAGCCTGAGAGCAGTAGCCCTCCGATCAGCGCGATGGAGACCATCGCCGCCATCGCAGCCGGAATGTTTGTCGTGCTCGACCCGGCTTCATCCGTGAATAAGAATGGCGGCGGCACGAGTGCTGCCGCGCCGGCGACGGCCCCCTCGAACTGGAAACAACAGGGACGCTCGGAGGGGCTGCGCTGATTTTATGGTCTATGAAATCATCGTTGGCGGCAAACCTCACCGGCTCGAGCTTGAAAAAGCGGCTGCCGGCTGGGAGTGCCGGTTGGACGGCCAGCCGATCCATGTCGATGCGTTAATTCCGCGACGCGACGTTTTGTCGCTGTTGATCGACGGGCATTCCTACGAAATCAAGCGGGAGCAAACGGCCACCGATCTTCACATGTGGGTGGGCAGCGCCCGCTTCGTGGTCGAGTTGCGAGATCCGCGCTCCCTGCGCTCGCGGCAGAGGGCGGCCGGTGACGAAAAAGGCCCGATCAAGATCGTCGCTCCCATGCCCGGCCGCATCGTGCGTCTGCTGGTTGCGGAGAATTCCGAAGTCGAAGCCGGCCAGGGAATCGTGGTCGTCGAGGCGATGAAAATGCAGAACGAAATCAAGTCGCCGAAAAAGGGAACGGTGAAAAAAATATCGGCGATCACGGGCGCGGCGGTAAACCCCGGCGATGTCTTGGCCATTGTGGAATGAGGCCTGTCGGTGGCCCTCGATTGCCTCTAAAGCCGCGTGAGCATCGAGTGTTAACTTTTCTGGGGGCCTCCATCAACCTGCAGGAGCTCCTCGTCAGTTTTCGTCTGGTACGCTACGGCGAAGTCGTGTATCGGCATTGCTCGGAATACTACTTGAGCGGGATGCTCGAAACAATGAACGCGATAGCGCAACCAGATTTATCAGCAACTAGGCTAGCGGCAAGCATCGCAGCTGGCCTGCCGGTTTCCCGTCGCCGCTTGGGCCACGCTAGGCCAGTTCACGTAACGTTTATGGGATCGCCTTCGTCAGCTCGGCGTTCAGGTGAATCTTGCTTCCGGCAACAACCTTCATCTTGCGCTCCCAGTTGGTATAGCCGGTCTTCTTTACACTGACGGAGTGTTCGCCTTCAAGAACTTCCAATTCAGAGGGAGTGTTACCCGAGAAATTCCCATCCACTTCAATGTCGGCTCCATCAGGCACAGAAGTAATGGAGAACGTCGCGCTGGAAGGGGTAGAAGTTACGGGGGCGGGTGAATTGGTGCGTGTCTGGGTGGTTGATTCAGCGGGTCCGGCACCCTCCCGCTTCAGTTTGGCCTCAATTTGACAGTTGTAGTCTTTGTTGTTTTCACCGCGGAAAACGTAAAGTCGTTCGCCCTCCACGCGGTATGCCACCACCTGTCCCTCTTTGAACTGTCCTGCCTGAAAAGCACCGCAAAAATCAATCTCGTAGATCAAATCCGGACCGCGCAGCCTATAAACTTTCGTCGTGCGTACGCCGCTCAAGGTACCCTTGGAGAAACGATTGGAGTGGACCCCAAAACTGAGACATAGAAAATGGTGACAGTTCTCGAGAGGAGAACGCATGTCACAGGAAGATGCGAAGTCGGTTGAGTACGCGATGGAGTTGAAGTTGGCGGCG
>Ga0075030_100000582_pt1 | contig 31929 bp, 32 predicted proteins | sample LitLauG_LLR_2012_FD_71393 | JGI IMG/M metagenome (GOLD analysis project Ga0075030, IMG submission 71393) | Freshwater sediment microbial communities from Pennsylvania, USA - Little Laurel Run_MetaG_LLR_2012 | ecosystem: Environmental > Aquatic > Freshwater > Creek > Sediment | place: USA...
GTTGCGTGTCGGCCTGCCAACCGGCTAAGCACGCGGCGAGACAAAAATAGATTGGATACGCACGTAGAACCGTCTGGGGATCATTCGCGGACGCGGGTTCGATTCCCGCCGCCTCCACCATCAATTGCCGATGACCGCGACCCGGTCCGTCGGTTTGCGGAGCCATTCCGGGCCATGGTCCAGGATGCGGCCGCCCTTCCAGCGCATCCGCCGCGCGGTGGACCGTGCGGAGAAAAGCCAGCCGGCCCTTAGACCGCCACCTTCTGCTTGCGCGCCTTCGCCACCCGCCTGCCCTTCGATTGCACCTCATGCGCCGCGATGATCGCGCCGATGAGGCCGGGAAAGCGGGTATCGATCTCGGCGCAGCGCGACACGCTTTGCATCTCGACGCCGCGGCGTTCGCTGCGGATCAGGCCGGCGTCGCGCAGGATCTTGAAGTGCTGCGACAGGGTCGACTTGGGAATCCCCTTGTCGATGACGTTGACGAATTGCGAGCAGGTCTGCGAGCAATCGGATGCCGCGATCCGGGCGAAGATCTTGACGCGCACGGGGTCGCTGAGCGCGTGCAGGATGCCCTCGACAGTGAGGTCCTTCAAGGAAGGGTGTGCAAGGGGCCGCATGCGGGGATTATATCGCCGCTTGACAAAAAGTTCATTGGTTCGTAAATTATGAACTATTGAACTTCTATTTCTGCCTGGCCGGCTTCCCGCAAGGGCTCACGCCGGCGTGGCTCCGTCAACCAGAAAAAGGGAACTGTCATGAGCAAACTTACCGGCAAAGTCGCCGTCGTCACCGGCGCGTCCAAGGGCATAGGCGCGGCCATCGCACGGGCCTTGGCCGCCGAGGGGGCGTCCGTCGTCGTCAATTACGCGACCGGCAAGGCGGGCGCCGAAGCTGTCGTCGGCGCCATCACCAAGGCGGGCGGCAAGGCCATCGCGGTAGCCGGCGACGTGACCCAGCCAGCGCAGGCCAAGGCCATCATCGAGGCGGCGATCCGCGGCTTTGGCCGTCTGGACATCCTCGTCAACAACTCCGGCATCTACGAGTTCGCCCCCATCGAGGCCATCACCGAGGAGCACTTCCACCGCCAGTTCAACACCAACGTCCTGGGGCTGCTGCTGACCACGCAGGCGGCGGCGCCGCACCTCACCGAAGGCGCCAGCATCATCAACATCAGTTCGGCGGTCAGTCGCATAACGCCGGCCGCCAGCGCGGTTTACTCGGGAACCAAGGGCGCCGTCGATGCGATAACCGGCGTACTGGCCAAGGAACTGGGGCCCAGGCGCATCCGCGTCAACGCCATCAATCCGGGCATGGTGGAAACCGAGGGCGCGACGGCGGCTGGCTTCATCGGCTCCGATTTCGAAAAGGCACTGGTCGGCCAGACGCCGCTGGGTCGAATTGGCCAGCCCAACGATATCGCCGGAATTGCCGTATTCCTGGCATCGGACGATGCGCGCTGGCTCACCGGCGAGCTCCTGATCGCCTCCGGCGGCATGCGTTGAGCAAGATGCCGGCCGGGTTATTCCCCCGGCCGGCATTTTTTCATTGACGGGGCAGCCACGCAGGGCGCTGCATTTGGGTTGTCCAACCGCCCTCCTGCCACGCGATCACACCGCCAGACGCGCGCGTTCAACCTTCCGACCGCGTGCGCCGGACCATAGACGCGCTTCCCTCACATTGTTTTCCGTGTTGAACGACGGGACCGCGACGACGTCCGCAGCGTCCTGCACCGACGACGCGACGTCCCGGCGTGACCTCTGGAGCCGGACGCCAGCGCCGGAGCGCTCGGAGCGATGGATCCGACGCGATTGCCGCCAATACTGCGGAGGTGACAGCATGGAGATTGGGTCTAAGATCAAATCCTGATCGGAGCTGGGGGCTTCAGGCGTCACACTCAATTTGAAGTCAGGCGGCGGCGGGCGGGCGGCAACATCCTCAAGGAGATCGCCATGGGAAAAATTCTGATGATGCTCGGCATCGTATTGGCCGTTGGAATTGCCTTTATCTTGATTCGCGCGGCGATGCTGCCGAACGACTTTCGCGTCGCGCGATCAACAAGCATTAAGGCTCCGCGCGAGAAGATCTTTGCTCTTATCAACGACATGAAAGCCTTCAATCAATGGAATCCGTTTGCGAAAATGGACCCCAGTACCAAGACGGTATACAGGGGACCCGCCAGCGGTCCGAAGGCAGCTTTTGACTGGGAGGGGACGGGGAAAGCCGGAAAAGGAAGCCTGGAAATTGTCGATGCGAATGCGCCGGCGGCCGTGACCATGAAACTCGACATCCTAAAACCTATGGAGGGCCACAACACGGTGGTCTTCGCGCTTCAGGATAACGGCGGTGTAACGGACGTGACCTGGACCATGACAGGACCGTACCCCTATCTCAATCGAATATTCGGAGCGATTTTCAATATGGACAAGATGATCGGCGGATCCTTCGAGAGCGGACTGGCTGATCTCAAGCGCATCGCGGAAAGCGGATAGATTGCCGACGAACCCACTTGCGGCGCTACGACGTCGAGGCAGGCGATTCCAAGAGCTGTGAATGATTGAACGCGGGTTTTTCGTGCAATGAACCGGGTGCTCGAGCACGCGGTTCACTCGATGCTCGCGTTCCAGCTCGTGCCTTTGGGCCGCGCCCAAGCGACAGGATTGGTCAACTGCTAAGCGCGGCCTCCAGCACGGGAGCCGGAGACGCGGATGGTTCGTGAAATGTCCACCGCCGATTTTTCTTTGCGTTGCAACATCTGCGCAAGGGTGTAGGCATCGAGCGTCGCGAGGAAATTCTCGCGCGCATCCGACAGAACCGATTTGAGCGTGCATCCGGGGAGCAGCGGGCATGAGCGCCGCTCGCCATTGAAACACTCGACGATGTCCATGTTGTCTTCGCAATCACGAACCACTTCGCCGATATTGACAAGGGCCGGGTCGCGCGCCAGCGCCATGCCGCCCCCTTTTCCCCTGACAGTTGCGATGTGACCCGAAGCCGCAAGGTGCCGCACGACTTTCGTGAGGTGATTTTCCGAAATGTCGTAACTGCGCGCGATCTGCGCGATCGTACTGCGCCGACCAGGATTCCTCGCGAGGTAAACCAGGACGCGCAGGGAATAATCGGTAAACCGGGTAAGTTGCATGGTCGCCAATCATTTTCCCGGGCTGGGCGCTCCCCCTTGCGGATCGTGGTCCGAGTCGGGGACTGAAGCGGCATTTCCGGGGTGCCCAATGTGAAGGGGCAATGCATAGTATGGCAGGAAGGGATCGGCGAATATTTCCGCGCTGGCAGCCCCGGCCAAGAAAACTGCGATCCGTCCCGCTTCGACCATGCGCGGACTGCCGCATAGGTAAACGCGCCAATTCGTCAGATCCGGGATATCGCGCAGCGCCACTTCCGGTGGCCGGCCGTGCACCTCGCCTGGTCCAGGTAATGCCTCCGACACGCATGCCTGGTACGTGAATCGCGAATGGTTCGCCGCCAGCGCGCGCAGCGCACCTGCCAAATAGGCGCCGTGCCCGGTTCGATTGCCGTGGTAAAGGCGGATCTGCCCGCTGTGGCCGTTGTGCAACGCCTCGCGCGCTATGCCCATGAGTGGCGCCAGCCCGGTGCCCGTCGCCAGGAGAAGAAGGTCCTGCTCCGGCCGGTCCGTTGCGTAGTAGCAATTGCCGCTGGCTTCGGAGATGGTGACGGTGTCGCCGGGTTCGAGCGTGTCGAACACCCAGCCACTCACCCTGCCGCCGGCGACGCGTCGCACGTGCAGTTCGAGAAAATCATCCAGACCCGGCACGCTGGCCAAGGAGTAGTTGCGTCCGGTCTGGCCATCCAGGTACAGGCGCAGGAACTGACCGGCGCGGTAGTTGAACGGGTTGCTCGGTTCCAATCGCACCTGAGCTATATCCTCGGCCAGCCGCGCGATCGAGCGCACGCGAGCCGCACCGATTACCAGGGCGGCGTCGGTCGACGCGACGTCCAGATCCTGCTCGGGAAAACACTGGCAGGCCAGGAACAGGTTTCGGATCCGCATGGCCGCGCTCAGCCCCGCCTGCGCGCGCGCCGGTACATCACCGCTGCGTGCCAGCATGAGGCAGCTTTGGCAAACGCCGGCGCGACAGGCATTGGGCACCGAGTAGCCCTGCTCCAACAAGCAGTCGAGGACCGAGTTCCCCTTGCTCTCGAAGGCGCGGCCTTCGTAGTGGATGCAGGCCACGGTGCGGCTTTACCGACTCAGCACGTCTTTGCGGGTGCCCTCGGCAATGGCCGCCACCTGCCCGATCAGGTGCTCGGGCACCTTCAGCTCCTTGAGGGTAGCCGCCATGTTCTCTATCACGGCGTCGAAGTGGGTGTCGTTCAGGCCCTTGCTGATCAGATGCGCATGGCCCTTGCGCATGTCCAGGCCCGTATAAGCATTGGGTCCTCCAAAGGCCATGGTCAGGAACGCCTTCTGCTTGGCGGCCTGCCGCGCCATGTCGACACCGCTGAAGAACGCATTGATGCGCTCGTCCTTGAGCACCTTGCGGTAGAAGATGTCGACTGCCGCATTCACCGCGGCCGCGCCGCCAATTTCTTCATAAAGTCCCATGATGAAATCCTTGTCTTGTCGTTCGTGAGTTGCGGACCAGGTAACCCTGGTTTCCCGTATTGCACCCGATCCCGCCTTCACACAATTGCCGGAGTTTTTTAAAGCGGCATCTTGAATGCACCTTACCAAGCAATCATTTGCAGGACTTGATTTTCATCAAAGGAGCACGGGAAATGCCTCTTTAATGCCGGCCCGATGCCCTGGAGGCGCCGCGCGCCTGGACGTACCGCATGGAAGCGGATTTCAATGCAAGGCCGCGCCCCGCAATGAACCACCGTGCGGACTTGAACTTGGCGCTGCAGCGCAAGAAGACGGTTACTGGAACAATTCGCGCCCTTGCGTGTGGGATAAGGTCCAGCTCATCCCGCGGAATCCGAATTCCAAATGATGCCAAGTTCTCCAGAATTGCCCGGAGGTTCGCCCGTGCGAGCGTTGTCGCCGGCAGGCTCCTTCCCTATTTCTTCGATATGAAATAAATCGCGACGGCCAATAGCAAAAATCCCAAGGTCATTTCAATCATGTGATCTCCTTTACCTGGTCGACGTGCGGATCATTTGCGGTTTCGGACGGGAATGGCGCTCGCGCCAGGCCGTTCGTTCTGGCCTCATTGAACCGCCGCATGGGTGACCCTTCGCTGGCGGGAGGTTGGCGACCGAGTCGCTCGCAACTGCCTCTGGCTGGGCACCGCGAAGACGCCTGCCATCCGGATGAGTTCGTCGCGATGCAGTTGCGCCAGATGACGCACCGTGCGTGCGCCGCTACGCGTCAGGTGGACTTCCACCTCGCGACCGTCGACGCGACCGGGCCGCCGGCTCACCAATCCGAGCTTTTCAGACCGATTCACGAGTGCGACGACGCCGTGATGTTTGGCTTGCAAGCGCTCCGCCAGTTCCGTAATGCTTGCCCAATTGCGACCCGGGAAGCCCTCGACGTGCAGCAGGAGCAGGTATTGAAGATTGGTAACCCCGGCGTCACGGGTCAGCTGCTCACTGGTGCGCAGAAAGCAGCGGAGTCGGTAGCGAAAATTCGCCAGGATTTCGATTTCCGCCTTGCTGGGCGCGCTTGGATTCATGGCGGTTTACTTGAGGGTCAGGCTTGCAAACAGTTGCGCCCTTGATTTATATCACATTATGATGTAACGCGCGGATCGGCGACGGCCATGGATAAGTTCGCACGGGGCCGCGCTTTACTAAAATTGGCCTTGAAAACTCCGGGCGTTGCGCGGTCATTTCCCGAAGGCAGGCGGCGCCAGTGACTCCTTGCGGCCGCAAAAATGCGTTAGCCTGCGGCGCCGCTCGCCGATGTCCGCGGTATCATCAAAACGCGCTGCAAGCACGCCTCGCCGCCGAAAATTTTCTCTGCACGTCAAGGTAGGGCGACGGGTGCCTCCAAGTTACGCAACAGGCCTCTGCAGATGAAACGCATACTTGTCCTCCTGCCCCTGCTTGCCGCCGTCGCGGCAACCGCGAACGCGGATGAGCGGATCGTCCAGGCCAACAACCTGGAGGCTCTGACGATGGCAGTGTCACACCAAAGCGCGGACCTGCAGTCCCGCGACCAGGGCGGTGCGCAGTTGTCCAACCGGGCGCAAGGGACCCAGATCGAATTCGGCTACGCCAACAGCCGGACGCGGGCCGTGTTCGGTGTGCCCGGCTTCTATACCCGCTATGAGCTTTCGCTGGGCTTGAGCCGGCAGGACTTCGCCGGCAACATCATCGACCCATCGTCCGGAACCGCCGTCGCCGGCAACGGGCCCTTCGATGTCCAGACCCTTGCCGGGCGGGGCCGCGTTGGCTATAGCTGGGAATTCGGGCCGGGCGGGCGCTCGGCCTTGACGCCGTTCCTTGGACTGGCGCAGCAACTCGCACTGCGCGGCGCAACGGTGGTGTCAGGAACCACCGCCAATTTCCACAATGTCCTGGAAGCCGGTCTGCTGGCGCAGGCAACCCTGACGCCGCAGATCGTGCTCGGCGCCGATGCCAGCGTCGGCGGCGTCCTGGGGGCTTGGCAGATCGACCAGAGCAACCTTTTTGGGCCGCGTGGCCGGATCGCGTCCGCCTTGTCGGTTTACCTTGATCATCGCAGTGCCGCCGACAACCACGAACGCATCGTGCTGCGCCAGAGTTCCGCGCGTTTTGGCGAGCCCGCGATGGCCGCAGGTTCGCTCGAGCCGCACCGCTATTCCGCGTTCACCATCGGGCTCGAATTCGGCACCGAAGGCAATCTAATCGAGGAACTTTTCCACTGAGACGTAACGAAAGTTCAATCGACGGTACTTTGTGCCCGCGCGCCAGTTCGAGGCAATGGCACTCCTCCAGGCACCGCCGGCATTATCTGGCGCAGATCTGGCTTGGGACGAAAGCCGCTACCGACGCCGGCGCAGCAATGGCGGAAGTTCCACCGCATCCAGGCTGTTCTTGACGAGCAGGCCCAGCTCGGTATCACCCTCCATGGTGAGGCGACGGTCGAAAAACAGGCTGTCCGGATCGGCCTGGCGCCGCGCCAGCAGCAGGAAGTCGCGGACGGTGGCACCAATCACGACGTCGGCTGCGCGATCCCCGAAAAATGGCGCAAAGCTGCTGCCCGTGTACGTCAACCGCAGGCGCAGGCCAAGATCCTTTACCAGTATTTCCACGCAGCGCCCGCAAAGTGGCAGCAGTGCAGCAGGGTCGATCTGGCGGCCAATTGCCACGTTGAGCATCAGGCCCGCGGCCACGGACGGCGGCCATGCCGGTAGCTGCGCGATCAGTCGTGGCAGGAATAGTGGCAAATTCGCACCGCTGCGCGCAGGAAAGATCACGGCGTAACCTGCGCCATGCCCGGTTGACCGTGCCAGAAGCCATTGCAGGCCGACCCCGTCACGCCTGGGCGCAGCGCCGCGATCGCGTCCCGAGCCGACCGCTGACCGTCGATCACGGCGCGGAAGGCATGAACGATCTCCCGGGTGCCGTGCGCCTGGGGGCTGATGCGCAGGATATCGATGTCCAGCGAACCCAATTGCGGCAGCTCGCCCAGCAGATTATTTACCTGGTCCGAAAGGGTCTGCGTGCCATTGAGCACAAGAAAGGGCGCGCCATCCCGGGTGCGGACCTTGATGCCTTCCTCGAAGTCCCGGCAGCGGAACTCGCACACATCCTTCTGAAGCCGGAAATGCCGCGCGGTAAAGCAGCGCGCCGAGTAGGCCAGCGCAAGGCGGCCATACGCAAGCACCTCGGTCTGCATCCCTGCTGGCCGGGCCGCCTGCATGAACGCCAGATCGGCTGACGACAGTTCTGCGGGCGCGACCCAGCGCACGGCGCCCAGCTGCCACACCAGCCGCAGCGCCTCGCCGTTGAAAAGGTTCAGCGTGGCACCGGCTACGAACGGCACGCGATTCTGCAGTTGGCGCACCGCCCCCATGTCGTTGGCCTCGACACGGAAGCGCCCGTTGTCGGCCAGCCGCCGCATGGCCTTGAGGTCCGGTTCGGATTCCAGCAGCACCTGGCTCGACAGTACGATTTCCCGGCCCATTGACGCCAGATCCGCGGCAAGCGCAAGCCAGTCGGCGGGACGCATTTCGTGGCGCCGGGAACAGATGGTCTCGCCCAGGTAAATGACATCGAGCGGCCACTGTGCCGCATTCTCGTAAAAATCCAGTATGCGGGCACGCGGCCAGTAGTACTGCAGCGGCCCCAGGGAAAGCTGCTGTGCGGTCATTTCCATGGCCTGTCATAGGCGCCCAGGGTGTGAGCCTGGCCCTCGGAGAGCTGAGCCAGCGCCTGCATCCAGGCGGGTTTCGCGCAGAAGTTATCGCAGTTGTCCAGGCAGGCATCGAGGGCCTGGCGCCAGATACGGGTGACTTCCGCGACATAGGCCGGACTGCGCTGGCGCCCCTCGATCTTGATGGCACGCACGCCGCTGCGCAGCAAATCCGGCAGCAGCTCCAGGCCATTGAGGCTGGCTGGATCCTCGAAGGCGTAGTAGGTCTTGCCGTCCACGTCGAACCGGCCCTTGCATAGTGTCGGGTAACCCACCCGCTCGCCAGGGCCTATGCGATCGACGAGCACCGAGTTCAGCCGCACTTCCATCCCTTGGGAAGTCTGCACCCAGCGCACCGCCTTGGCGGGAGAACAGGCGCCATCACAGTTGGGCGCGATGCCGGTGGCGTACGCTGACAACGCACAGCGGCCCTCGACCATTACGCACAGGCCGCCGAAACCGAATACCTCGATCGGTACCGGTGTATTCGCGATCACGTGGCCGATCTGCGACAGCGCAAGAACCCGCGGCAGAACCGCGCGGCGGATTCCGAAGTGTTCGTGATAGAAATTGATCGCATCGTGATTCGTCGCCGAACCCTGCACCGAGAGGTGCAGGGGTAATTGCGGATGAACGCGCCTGGCGTAGGCCATGAGCGCCGGATCGGCCATGATCACCGCATCGACGCCCAGTTCGGCGGCCCTGTCGACGGCCGCAGTCCACCGTGCCCAGTTTGCCGACTTCGGATACGTATTGAGCGCAATGAAGACCTGGGTGCCGGCGCGCCTGGCATAGCGCATGCCTTCCCTGATGGCCGCATCGTCGAAATTGAGGCCGGCAAAGTTTCGTGCGTTGGTCTGGTCGCGAAAGCCGACATAGACGCAATCGGCGCCATTGTCCACGGCTGCCCGCAAGGCCGGCAGGCTGCCGGCGGGGCATACGAGTTCGACTTGCCTGGGTACGGCCATGAAGGAAGATCCCGCGGACCCGCCCGAGAACGCGGCGCTCAGGCGCCGAATATAGGAAGTGTGCCGGGCGCCGTGCTTGACCCAGGTTAAACATCGGTGCGGGCAGCATACGGCCGGCAATGCTTCCCATTTTGCGAATCGCGCGCGACACACCGTAAAAAATGGCACGGGTGGCCTGGCCGCGGCGCGCGGCCATGGTCAGCGCCGGCTGGCCACGATACGGACGGAATTGCATCCGCCAGCGCGGCCGCCAGCGGGCGCATGCGGTCGATCGGTGCGGCGCCGCACAGCATGGCGCCGCGGTCCGCCCTAGGCTGCGATATTATCTGCGCGCCCAACAGCGGCACACTGTTCCGGAGAGATGACGATGCGTTTACCTATCCTTCTTTGCGCCCTCCTGCTAGCGTCGGCCCCGGCCTTCGCCGCCAAGCCCTGCGAGGAGCTCAAGGGCGAGATCGCCGCCCAGATCGAAGCCAACCACGTTGCCAGCTACACCCTGGAGATCGTGGCCAACGACCAGGTGGGCGAGCGCACGGTCGTCGGCTCCTGTGATGGCGGCACCAACAAGATCGTCTATGCGCGCAGTGCGGCGGCGGCACCAGCCGCACAGACACCGCCGGTGGCCCCGCCGGCAGCGCCGACAGCCGCAAAATCCGATACGCCGGCCCCGGCCGCCAAGAACTAGCCGCGCCGGCACGGACGCCTTAGCGCGCCCGTCGCATCACCAGATAGATGCCCATCGCGGCCAGCGCCATGCCCGCCCAAGCCAGTGGCGCCATGGCTTCGCCGAGCACGCCATGGGCGATCAGCGCCGTTGCCGGGGGTACCAGGAAAAACAACCCCGAAACGCGCGAAGCCTCGCCGTGGCGGATCATCGCCAGCAGCAGCGTGATGGCCACCAGCGAAGTGCCAAACACCAGGTAGGCGAGCGAGCCCAGGAGCGCGGGCGTCCAATGCACGCGCATGGGTTCAAGCAGCCAGGCCAGCGGCGCCACGACGAGCAGGGCCGCCGAGCATTGCACCAGATTGGCGGTTATGGGGTGGGTAACAACGCCGTAGCGTTTTTCCCAGAGGGTGCTGGCGCTGAGCGACAGCAACGCCAGCACGGAGAAGAACAGCCCTGCCGGTGCCGCGATGTCGATGGCGGCATTGGCGACAATTACCACGCAGGCGCCCAGCACGCCCAGCAGCAGGCCCGCCCAGCGAACGGCGCCGACGCGCTCGCCGGCAACGGCGGGCGCCAGCAGACCGATCAGGATCGGCTGCTGCGAGGTGATGAGCGCCACCGCGCCGGCCGAAACGCCGAGCTTGAGGCTCAGGTAGGTGCCGATCAGGTAGCCGGCCTGGAGTAACAGGCCCATGACGGCGAGCTTGCCCCAAGCGCCACCGCTCGCCGGCAGCCGCGGCCGGACCCAGGCGAACGCCACGAGCAATATCGCCACGACGCTTACCCACCGCAGGGCGAGGAAGGTAAGCGGGTCGGCGTCTTGCAGCCCCCGCTTCAGAAATACGAAACTGCCGGACCAGATGAGCAGGAACACGACCGGCGCGGCGCGCAGCCACGGGGGGCGGGCGCCGGCCGCAAGGGCGGAAGTGGACATTGCGCCATTTTCGCAGGAATCCCGGGCGGGACCTCGGTCCGCCCGCAAAATGCCCAAGGCGCGCGCCTCACGGGACGCGCACCCGGCGGCGCGATGCGATGCGCAGCTTGCCGGGCGTCGGCGCCTAACGCATCGACACGAGCGCGTTGCTGATGATCACTTCCACGCGGCGGTTCTGCTGGCGTCCCGTCGACGACAGGTTGTCGCCGACCGGATTGTCCTTGCCCTTGCCAGCGGCCGCCAGGCGCGAGGTATCGATGCCCTGGGCGACCAGGAAGCCCTTGACCGCATCGGCGCGGCGTTGCGAAAGGCCCTGGTTGTAGTCGGCGCCGCCGATATTGTCGGTATACCCCTCGATGATGGCGGTGCGGTCGGGATGTTCGGCCAGGAAGCTGGCCAGCTTGTTCAGGTGCTCGCTGCCGCCGACATTGATCTGCGCAGTGCCAAAGGCGAAGAGCACGTCGCCCAGGGTCACCACCATGCCGCGGTCGGTGGGCCGGGCCTGCAAGTCCTCGAGCTGACGGCGCATGTCGCTCGCCTTGTCGTTGGCAATGGCGGTCGCATCGCGGGCCGCGCTCGCCTCGCCGTTGGCGACATCGGCCTCCATGCGGGCCGAATCGGCATCATTTCGCGCCAGGTTCGCTTGGACGCGCGCTTCCTGCGCCTGCAGCTTCTGGGTTCCGGTTTCGGCCTGCGCGACCGCCGCACGGCGGTTGGCCGAATCCGCTTCCTGGGTGCGCTCGTTAAGCCGCATCTCGGCGCGCCGGTCGGCGAGGCCCTGGCGCTGGTCCACCGCCAGGCGGCTTTCGGCTACCGCGCGTGCAATCGCGATGCGGCGATCGGCCATGAAGACCAGGTGCTCGCCGACGCTGGCGTCGGACTGGGGCTGTTCAGCGGCGGTAACCGCCTTGTCCGCGTCCTGCAACGCCAATGGCGCGCGGCGTCCCAGCTCCGGATCCGCCTGCAGCTGTGTCAGGCGCGCGCGCAAGCCGTCTGCGCCGGCGGGCTTGTTGGGGTAGGACTCGCAGGAAGCCAGCATGGCAAGGCCCAGCATCAGGACCAGCCGCGTGGCGGCAAGCGCGTCGCCGACGCGATGGCGAGAAATTGCGGCACTGCGGCCTTCAGCGGCACGATGATGGTTCATTGCATTCCTCCGGGTTCGCGCTGCATTTCCTGGCGCAGCGTGGTGTCGCTGCGGACGATCTGGTCGTTGACCGCCCGGGCCTTGGCCTCGTCGATCGTGGCGGACGCCAGCTCGGCATCGACGCGCGATTCCTGCGCAAGGCGCTCGGCCCTGTGCATCTTCTTTTCCTGCACCGCGCTTTGCGCGGCAGCCAGCTTCTCGCGCGCCTCATGCAGTTCAGGCGATGCCTGGTCGGGAATGCGCGCTCGGTCGGCAGCGTCGATGGCCTGCTGCGCGGCCTGCAGCGCGGCGGTGGGCGGCAGTGGAGCCGATGCGCAGGCGCCCAGCAACAGGGCGGCGGCGATGCCGGTCGCGATGCGCGATCGGGGCACCGTCATGACGGGGATGCGAACAGGAATTTGCATGGTGAATTCTCCAGCTGGGGAATCGGCGCGCTCCGAATCCGGAGACCACTGTCGATCAGCAGTGCAGTTTCACCCCGGACCGCGAATCAATCGGTACGCCACCCAACATACCGACGGATCCGCGATCGGGCCGCCATCGACCGCCGGGCCAAGGCAGCGGCACGCAATACCGAGCGCTGCGGCGCTTCGCGCGCACGGCAGCGCCAATCTCCCCTAGACTCGGTCCGAGATGAGCTTCGTCCGGCAACTGCTGCGCACACGGCCCCGCCTGCTGATCGCCATCGGCATTGGCGCTGCGGCGGGCGCCGTCCTGCCCCTGCACTGGAGCGCGGTAACGCGCACCCTGTTTGCATGGAACATCACGGTGTGGTCCTACCTGCTGCTGGTTGCCTGGCTGATGCTGCGATCCACCCATGTGCAGGTGCGCCGCATCGCCGAACAGGAGGATCGCAGCGCCAGCGTGATACTGGCCATCATGACGATGGCGTCGGTAATGAGCCTGGCGGCAATCGTCCTGGAACTGACATCCCTCAAGGACCTGGGCCTGGAGGCGCGCCTGGCGCACTACGGATTTACCGCCGCCACGGTGCTCGGTTCATGGCTCCTCGTCGGCACGCTGTTCACCTTTCACTACGCGCGCGCCTACTATCAGTCTCCCGCCGAGCAACGCTCGCTGCGCTTTCCCGATGGCGAACGCAGTCCGGACTACTGGGACTTTCTCTATTTTTCCTTCACCATCGCCGTTGCCGCCCAGACGTCCGACATCTCCGTCATGACGCGCGGCCTGCGCAAGGCGGTACTGGTGCAATCGGTACTGAGTTTCCTCTTCAACGTGGCGATCGTCGGGCTGAGCATCAACATTGCCGCGGGGCTCATCGGCGCGTAGCGGCGGCAGCCGCAAGCCTGTTGACGCGCAGCGGCGCGGCGACACCATGCCTCGCACCCGGCGGAAAGCCGTTTAGCGCCCCATGCAGTGGTACATTGCGCCGCAACCATGGCCGCACTCGTACTGCAACTTCTGCTGATGCTGCTGGTCATACTGGCCGCTTCAGAGCTTTTCACCAACGCCCTGGAGCACCTCGGTGCCCGCCTGGGCATCTCCGAGGGCGTGACCGGATCGCTGTTCGCCGCGGTCGGCACGGCGCTGCCGGAAACCATGGTGCCACTGCTGGCGCTCGCTGCCGGCACGGCAAACGCCCGGGTCAATGCCGAAATCGGCACTGGCGCCATCCTGGGCGCGCCGCTGATGCTGTCGACGCTCTCGACGTTCCTGATGGCGGCCGCGGTACTGCCGCGGCGGGGGCTGCTGGGGCGTCTGCGCCCGGAGCGCAGCGGACTGGTGCGCGATCTCAACTTTTTCATTGCCGCCTTCGTCGTCGCCTGCGCCGCCATGCTGCTACCGAACCATGACCGAGCCGTGCGCGCCGGCCTGGCGCTGTCGCTGGTGCTGCTGTATTTTTTCTATATGTGGCTGACCTTGCGGGCATCGCGCGGCCTCGTGGCCGATGGTCATGGCACGCAGGCCGCAGCAGCGATGCTGCTGTCGCGTACCGGCCTGCCCGTGAACCTGCTCACGATCATCGCGCAGCTGGCCTGCGCCACGGCGCTGCTCATTGCCGGCGCCAAGGGATTCATCGGCGGCATTGAAGGCGTCTCACAGCTGTTGCGCATATCGCCGCTGGTGCTGTCGCTGCTGGTGATTCCGATTGCCACCGAACTGCCCGAAAAGGTCAACAGCATCCTGTGGGTGCGGCGCGGCAAGGACACCTTGGCCATGGGCAACATTACCGGCGCCATGGTGTTCCAGGGTACCCTGCTGCCGGCGATCGGCATCGTGGCCACGCCGTGGGAAGCGCGTCCGGAAGTGCTGGGGGGCGTCGTGATCACGCTGCTGGCGGCAGCGTGGCTGCGCATCGTGGCGCGCCGCGGGGGCATCCCGCTGTGGGCCCCGCTGATAAATGGCGCGCTGTACGTCTTCTACGTCGGCCTGGCCCTGCTGCCGCGGCAGTGAACCTCGGGCGCCGCGCCTGGCGCGGCCCGGTGAATCAGCCCCAGGGTTTGCCGGCGGTGACCCAGTTTTCGCGCTTGACTTCGGTGATGACGATATCCACCGCTTCGGGCGGCAGGTCCATGACCCGGCAGGTTGCCTCGGTAATGGCGCGTGCGAGTTCCTGGCGCTGTTCCTTGGAACGGCCGTCGAACATCTGGATTTGGATTGTCGGCATGGTCATTCTTCACGGGTTCGGGTTTGCGGTGACGGAAAGCGAGCGCAGCAGCGCGGGCCATTCCCAGACGCCTTCCAGCGCGCCATTATCGAACAGCTGTGCGGCGGCGCGTTCTATGACCGCCGGCGCCGGGATGACCGGGTTCGGATTCCCCGCCAGGGCGTGGATCTGGATCCGGCAGGCCTTGAGCAGCGTGGCCGTGAGCGTGTAGGCCTCGGGCACCGTGCGCCCGAGCACCAGGCTGCCATGATTGCGCAAGAGCGCCGCCGGCCGTTCACCCAGGGTTGCGACAAGCCGCGCGGCCTCGGCCGCGCTCAGGGCGACGCCCTCGTAGTCATGGTAGGCAAGGCAGCCGTGGAACCGCAGCGCATGTTGCGACAGCGGCAGCAGGCCGCGCGGATGGGTGGATACGGCAATGGCATGGGTTTCATGCAGGTGCATTACGCAAAACGCATCGGAGCGCGCCTTGTGGATCGCGGCATGCAACGCAAAACCGGCGCGATTGATGGCGCGCGCCGGCGGCGCATCGAGCACATTGCCGTCGAGGTCCACCTTGACGAGGTTTTCGGGACGGACCTCGGAAAACGCCAGCCCGAAGGCATTGATGAGAAAATGCCCAGGCGCACCGGGCACCATGGCCGTTATATGGCTGTAGATGAGGTCGTCCCAGCCTTCGCGCGATGCCAGGCGGTAAGCGGCAGCCAGATCGCGGCGCACCTGGGCCTCGGTCGCGGCGTCGGGCGCGCACGCTGGCTGCCCACCCATGGAAAAACTGCTGGCTGGCGGATTTGGCATGATGGAGCGGTTTACCGTGGCTAGGGGACGCGCCGGAGTTGCGGGGGCCGCACCAGGCCATGCGCGGCGCCGAGACGCTACTGCCTCGGAGAATACCTGAGCGCGCGGCGCAGGGCTGGATCGGCCGCGCCGGATGAACAAAATACCGCGCACGGGCCGGCAAGCCCGTGCGCGCAGTCAATCTACGAATTACGCGGCGGCAGTTCCGGCACGGCCCGGAGCGCCGCGGCCGTCATTCGCCCTTGCGCTGCCAATTCTTGTCGTCAGCCAGGATGCACAGTGCCGGAATGATAAAGGTCATGACCGCAAAGATAATCACAAGGTTTTCCATAGCGTCTCCTGGCTGATGAATCAATGGCGACCAGACCGGAAACCGCCCCGGGCGCGTTCCGCCGGCGGCGGTTCGAGGGAATTCTGCGACGTCGGGACCGGCGCAATTTGATCAAGATCAAATGCGGCGGATCTTGTGCGCTTCGGTGCTAGAGTCGGCGGGCCTTGACCAACGTGCGCCCGCGTCCGGCGACGCGGCGCTACACCGCCAATGTCCGTCCCACCTGCAGCAGCCGCAAGTTCCCCAACGGCGACAGCGCCTCCGATGGCCGCGCGCCGCCCTTTCGCTGTCACGTCGCCGCACGGCGAGCGGACGGACGAGTACTACTGGCTGCGCGACGACGAGCGCCGCAGCGCGGAAGTGCTCGATCACCTCGCGCGGGAAAACGCCTACACGGAAGCCGTGCTGGCGCCCCTGGCGCAACCGGAACAGGAATTATTCTCGGAACTGACGGCGCGTCTGCAGCCCGACGAGGCCAGCGTTCCGGTATTGCACCATGGGTACTGGTACGCAAGCCGCTATCCCTCCGGATGCGAATATCCGCTGCATGTACGCCGGCGCGATGCCGAAGGCGCCCCTGAGGAGATACTGCTCGACGTCAATGCGATGGCGGCCGGGCATGAATACTTCCAGGTCGGCAGCTACGAGGTGAGTCCCGACGGACGTCTGCTCGCCTTTACGCAGGACGCGGTTGGCCGGCGCCAGTACGAATTGTTCGTCAAGGACCTGGCAAGCGGCGCGCTTTTGCCCGACCACGTGGCCAACGTCGAGACCGACCTTGCCTGGACGGCAGACGGCCGGCAGCTGCTCTACATCGAGAAGGATCCGGTCACCCTGCTGTCGGTGCGGGTGCTCGCGCATGCGCTGGGCACGGACACCGCCGCCGACACCCTCGTATACGAAGAGGCTGACCACAGCTATTACCTCGGCCTGTCCAAGAGCCGCTCGGAAGCCTACATACTGGTTTGCAGCCAGAGCACCGAGCAAAGCGAGTGGCGGTATGCGGATGCCGGCGATCCGGCGTTGCAGCTGCACAGCGTTCTGCCGCGCGAACCGGGGCACGAGTACGACGTCGATCACCACGGCGACTGCTTTGTCATACGGACCAACTGGCGGGCGCCAAACTTCCGCGTCGTGCGTGTGCCCGTCGCCCTCAGCGCCGACAAGTCCCGCTGGATCGACGTGATCGGACACCGCGACGAGGTGTTCATCGAATCTTGCGAAGCCGGCCAGTTCGCCCTCGCCGTCAATGAACGCGCCGGCGGCCTGCTGCGCATTCGCGTGCACGACTGGAAGCACGGCGACTGGCTGGCCGACGACCTGATCATCGGCGGCGCCGAGCGCTCGGGGTGCATGACCCTGGTGGCGACGCCGCAGTTCGACAGCCCCTACCTGCGATACGTCTACTCCTCGCTGTCGACACCGCGCACGACCTACGATCACGACATTGCCTCGGGCACCAGCATTTGGCGCAAGACCGATGCCGTGCTCGGAGGATACGACAGTGCCCGCTATGCCACGGAATTGCGCATGGCGCCGGCCCGCGATGGCGAGCTCGTGCCGGTATCGCTGGCCTATCGCAGGGACACACCGCGGGATGGCAGCGCAGCCATCTACCAATACGCATACGGCTCCTATGGCTACTCCATGGACCCGGATTTCCGCTCCAGCTGGGTCAGCCTGCTTGACCGCGGCTTCGTCGTGGCCATCGCGCACGTGCGCGGGGGCCAGGAGCTGGGACGCCGCTGGTACGACGGCGGGCGGCTGCTGAACAAGCGCAACACCTTCACGGATTTCATCGATGTGACCAGGTTCCTGGTCAGTGCCGGCTACGGGGCCGCCGATCGGGTGTGCGCCCAGGGCGGCAGCGCCGGCGGCTTGCTGATGGGGGCCATTGCCAACATGGCCCCGGAGCTCTATCGGGTGATCGTGGCGCATGTTCCCTTCGTTGACGTCGTCACCACGATGCTCGACGAGAGCATTCCACTCACGACCAACGAATTCGAGCAGTGGGGCGACCCGCGCCGCAAGGAGAGTTACGACTGCATGCTGTCGTATTCGCCCTATGACAATGTGCGCGCCCAGGCATACCCCGCCATGCTGGTGTTCACGGGGTTGTGGGATTCGCAGGTGCAGTATTTCGAACCGGCGAAGTGGGTTGCGCGCCTGCGCGCGCGCAAAACCGACGAACATCCCCTGCTGTTTTGCGTCGACATGAGCGCAGGGCATGGCGGCAAGAGCGGCCGGTACCAGCGATATCGCGAAACTGCGCGGGAATACGCCTTCATACTGTGGCAGCTCGGGCAGCTGGGCGACGGTCGGGCGCGGTAAAATCGCGCGGCCGCATCGTGGCGGCGCCGCAGCAGCGGCGCGCCCAAGCGCAGGAAGGCCCTTCCCCTTGACAACCGCGATACCCGCCCATGGCCATGTAACGAACCTGCGCCGCACGGCAGTGGCGCTCGTTGCGGCCCTTGCCGGAACCTTGGCCATGGCGACGTCCTGGGCTGCCCCCGCAGCTGCCATCGTATCGGCCGAAGATGCCTGGGTGCGGGGCACGGTCGAGGGCCAGACCGGCTCGGGCGCCTACATGCGCCTGACCAGCAGCGAGGACGCGCAGCTCGTCGGCGCCAGTTCGCCCGTCGCCGAACGCGTCGAAATCCACGAAATGCGCACCGTCAATGACATGATGACCATGCGGCGGGTGGACCGGCTGGCATTGCCGGCGCATGTCACCGTGGCCCTGGACCACGACTATCACGTGATGTTCATCGGCCTCAAGCATCAGCTGCTGCCGCAGCAGGTCGTGCCCATCACCCTGCAGATCGTGGACGCCCGCGGCCGGCGCCATGCAGTACAGATCCAGGCGCCGGTTCGCGCGCTCAACAGCATGGGTGCGGTGCACGGTTCACCTTCCGGCGCCGGCAAGGCCACGCCCCATGGCTGAACCCGCGCCCGGCCAGCGCTCCTCGCTGACCTGGAAGCTCGCGCTGCTCATTGCGGCGATAGCCTTGCTGACGTCGCTTTTCCTCGGCGGGCGCGCAGCGCGCTGGTCCGGCAGCCCGGTGCCGGCCGTGTTTCATGGCCGCGATATCACGGCGGAGCATTGGGGCGGCGCATTCACGCTGGCGGACCCCGAAGGCAAGGCGCGCTCGCTGGCCGATTTCCGCGGCAAGGTCGTGCTGCTCAGTTTCGGCTATACGCATTGCCCGGACGTCTGCCCCACCACGCTGGCAAAATTTGCCGAGGCGCGCCGGCTGATGGGCGCCGCGGGCGATCAGGTCCAGGGCATATTCGTCACCATCGATCCCGAGCGCGACACCGCAGGGCTGCTGCGGGCCTATGTGCCGGCCTTCGATCCCACCTTTATCGGCCTGCGCGGCACGGAAGCGCAGACCGATGCGGTCACGCGGGCCTTCCACGCCAACTATCAGATCGTCCAGTACCGCGGCAATACGCTCGTCGATCACACCGCCTCGACCTACATCATCGATCCCCTGGGCCAGCCGCGCGTGGTCACGCCATACGAGCAGACGGCGCGGTCCCTGGCCGACGACGTCCTGGCCCTGCTCAGGAACGGCTGAGCCAGGCGTCCGGCCGGGCGCCGCCGTGCAGCGCCACCAGCGACGCTGGAGGGCCCGCGGCCATGCACTTCTCGCCCAGGCGCTTGGCCATGTGCCGGATCAGCGTCTCCGCCGGCAACCGGATACCAAAAGCGACGAGCACGGTGACCAGCAGCGCCGCTCCAAAGGTCTTCATGTCGATGCGCAGGGGTGACATGCGCGCATAGGACCGCGCGAACCACAACTGCGCAATCAGGCCCACCGACAGTCCCACCGCCACTTCGAGCCAGGTATGGACGCCGAGCGTGACGCGGGAAACACAGATGGCTGCCACGAACGCGCCGGTGACCAGGTATATGGCCCAGCGCACGAACGCCGCACGGCCCGAGGCAACCAGATTGGCCAGCGTCCCGTAGACGACCGCGCTCAGGCACGCGTGGCCGCTGGGGCTGGACAGGCCGGCGGCCCAGTGCGCGCCGCAGGAAAGGAACACGATCTTGAGAACGGTGATGAGCAGGCCCGCCACCAGCACGGAGCGCAGCAGCAGCCAGGCAAGGCGGCGGGAATGGAAGAACCAGAGCGTGACCACGCCGACCAGCGCTACGGGCAGCAACACCCCAGAGTCGCCCGCATCGGTAAAAAAACTGGCTACGGGAGAAAAGATCAAGACGGGCATCATCCAGTGAAGTAGCGACGCGGCCGGATCGGTGGCGCATGGCCGCTGCGCCGAGCGCCCGGCATTTGCCGGCAGCGCCCGGTACCCGATGCTACGCGGCATCGGATGGCCCGACGGCCACAGAAGGTACCAAAAAACGCCCCTTGCCCGCATTTAATGGCAGCCAGGAACGCGATGGCAAGACCGGCCGGCAGAAATTTCCCTGGGGTGCGCAGTGGGGTCGCGCTAGAATGAAACGGCGCCCCAGACCCCATCCCATCCGCACAGATTCCGCCCCCATGCAAAAAGTAGCCGCAGCGCGCGTACAGCGCTCGCATTACCAGGCGCCGGCCTTTCTGCTCGACAACATCCTGCTCGAATTCGACCTGGACCCGGATGTCACCGAAGTCAGTGCCACGATGGCGCTGCGCCGCAATCCGGCGGCGGTCGGCGACATCCTGGACCTCAACGGCGAGCAGCTTGAACTCGTGTCCCTGGAGCTCGACGGCCACGATCTAGGCCCTTCCCAGTACCAACTCGAGGAAAACCTGCTGCGCATTCCCGCGCCGTCGGCCGACACGTTCACCATCCGCGTACGCAATCGCATACACCCGGCCGCCAACACCTCGCTGATGGGAATGTATGTCTCCAACGGTGCGATCTTCACGCAATGCGAAGCCGAGGGCATGCGGCGCATCACCTGGATACCCGACCGGCCCGATGTGCTGGCCCGCTACAAGGTAATGCTGCGCGGCCGGCGCGATCAGTTCCCGGTGCTGCTTTCCAACGGCAACCTGATCGAGCAGGGCGATTTGCCCAACCTGCGCCACTTCGCGCTTTGGGAAGACCCGTTTCCCAAGCCCAGCTATTTGTTCGCTGTGGTGGCCGCCACGCTGGCCAGCCGCGATGCCCGCATCGTCACGCGCAGCGGCCGCGAGGTGCTGCTGCAGATACTGGCCAAGCCGTCGGACCTGCCGCGCCTCGATCACGCCGCAGCCTGCCTGCGGCGCGCCATCGCCTGGGACGAGTCGCGCTTCGGGCGCGAGCTCGACCTGGATCGCTACATGATCGTCGCGGCCGCCGATTTCAACATGGGCGCCATGGAGAACAAGGGCCTGAACATCTTCAATGCGAAGTATGTCCTGGCCGATCCCGACATCGCCACCGACACCGACTTCGCCACCATCGAGTCGATCATCGGCCACGAGTATTTCCACAACTGGTCGGGCAACCGCGTGACCTGCCGGGACTGGTTCCAGCTCAGTCTCAAGGAAGGCCTCACCGTCTTCCGCGACCAGGAGTTCACGCGCGACCTGCTCGAAGCCGATGCCCAGGCGCAGGGCACCGACCCGGTATCCGCGCGGGCCATCGCGCGCATCGACGACGTGCGCAACCTGCGGGCGGTGCAGTTCCCCGAAGACGCGGGGCCCATGGCGCACCCGATAAGGCCCGATGCCTACCTCGAGATCAGCAATTTCTACACGGCAACGGTGTACGAAAAGGGCGCCGAGGTGGTGCGCATGCTGCAGACGCTGCTCGGCGTGGAGGGCTTCCGCCGCGGCCTGGATCTCTATTTCGAGCGCCACGACGGCCAGGCCGCCACCTGCGAGCAGTTCGTGGCCGCCATGGCCGATTCCTCGGGCCGCAATCTCGATCAGTTCCTGCGCTGGTATTCCCAGGCCGGTACCCCGCGCGTTGCGGTCAGCTGCATGCCGGACACGGACGCGGGCACCCTGGAAATCCGCATCACCCAGAGCTGCCCGCCCACGCCCGGCCAACCCGACAAGCAGCCGCTGCACATTCCCTTCGCGCTGGGGCTGGTCGGCCAGGATGGCAAGGATGTGCCGCTGCGCCTGGAGGGCGAGTCGCAGGCCATGGGCACCACCCGCGTGCTCGAACTCACCCAAAGCACCCACACCTACCGGCTGGTGGACGTTCCGGCCGGCGTTGTGCCTTCCTTGCTGCGCGATTTTTCCGCGCCGGTCATCGTGGAGCACCGTTACGCCGACGAGCAGATGGCGCTGCTGGCGGCTCATGACAGCGACGGGTTCAACCGCTGGGAGGCGGGCCAGAAGATCGCCCTGGCCGCCCTGCTGCGTTCCACCGACGCCCTGGAAGGTGGCGAGGGACTGCTGCACAGCCCCGCGCTGCGCGCCCTGACCGAGCGCACCCTGCAGGATGCCGCGGCGTCGCCCGCGTTTCGCGAGCGCAGCCTGCAGTTGCCGGGGGAGATCGTCATCGCCGAGCAACGCGCCATCGTCGAGCCCCAGGCCATACGCGCGGCGCGCACGGGCATGCGCCAGTGGCTGGGCGCCGAGCTTGCTGCGCAATGGCAGGCCATCCATGCGCAAATGTCGGGCACCGAGCCGTACTCGCCGGATTCCGCCCTGGCCGGGCGCCGCGCGCTCAAGAACCTGGCGCTCTCCTTCCTCGTCCTTGCCGGCGACCCCGCCGCGCTCGACCTGGCACGCCGCCAGCTGGCCGACGCGGACAATCTCACCGACCGCCTGGCGGCGCTGGTGGCCATCGTGCACAGCCCTGCACCCATCAAGGCCGGCGTGCTGCTGCAGGTGGCACGCGAATGGCAGCACGAGCCGCTGCTCATGAACAAGTGGTTCTCGCTGCAAGCCACCGCGCCGGCCCACCCCGGCGAACCCGCTGTCATCGAGCGGGTGAAGGTGCTGCTGCGCCACGGCGCGTATTCGGAAAAAAATCCGAACAACGTCTACGCCCTGGTGCTGGGCTTCTGCAATGGCAACCCGGCCGAATTCCACCGGGCCGACGGCAGCGGCTACGCCTTCTGGGTGGACCAGGTCACCCGGCTCGACCGCATCAATCCCATCGTGGCCGCCCGCATCGCCCGCACGCTGGAGCGCTGGCGCCGCTACACCCCCGATCGCGGGCGCCTCATGCGCCAGGCGCTCGAGGCCGTCGGGTCCAACGCCCAGATCTCGCGCGACGTGCGCGAAATCGTCGACCGCGCGCTTGCCGCTTGAACTACCGGAGAATGCCTTGGCCCGACTTTCCCTCACGCACTTCCTGATCCGCTGCGAACGCACCAACGGCATGGACGCCAACCTGCGCCTGCTGCTCGAAACCGTGGCGCGCGCGGTCAAGACCATCTCGCATGCCGTGGGCCACGGCGCCCTCGGCGGCGTGCTGGGCAGCGCCCAGACGAGCAATGTGCAGGGCGAAACCCAGAAGAAGCTCGACATCATCGCCAACCAGATGCTCATCGAAGCCAACGAGTGGGGCGGCACGCTGGCGGCCATGGCCTCCGAGGAAATGGACGAGCCGGTGGGCATTCCCGTGGCCTACCCCCGCGGCGACTATCTGCTGCTCTTCGATCCGCTCGACGGATCGAGCAACATCGACGTGAACGTCTCCATCGGCACGATATTCTCGGTGCTGCGCGCGCACGGCCCCAAGGCCGAGGAGGCGGCTTTCCTCCAGGCCGGAACTTCCCAGGTTTGCGCGGGCTACGCGGTCTATGGCCCGCAGACCCAGTTCGTGATCACCGTCGGCCAGGGCGTGCATGAGTTCACGCTGGACAAGGACACCGGCAGCTTCCTGCTGACACGCGAGAACCTGCGGATACCGCCGCAGACCCAGGAATTTGCCATCAATATGTCGAACATGCGCCATTGGGAGGCGCCGGTACGCCGCTACATCGACGAATGCCTGGCGGGCGCCGATGGGCCCCGCGGCAAGGACTACAACATGCGCTGGGTCGCGTCGATGGTCTCGGATGTGCACCGCATCATGCAGCGCGGCGGCGTCTTTCTCTACCCGCGCGACCGGCGCGAACCGGGCAAGCCGGGCAAGCTGCGCCTCATGTACGAGGCCAACCCCATGGCCATGCTCATCGAGCAGGCGGGCGGCGCCGCCACCAACGGCGAGCAGCGCATCCTCGACATCACGCCCACGACGCTGCACCAGCGCGTCGCCGTGGTGCTGGGAAGCCGCGAAGAGGTCGAATACGTCACGCAGCTGCATCGCTAGGGCCGCGGTCGGCTTCGAAGCAGCCGCCAGCACACGGCCCGTCTAGCGCTGCAATCGTGCCGCGCGCGATCCCTGCCCTGCTCTGCCTGGCAGCCGCCTGCCTGGCCTCGTGCGCATCGACGGGCGATGTCGGCCCGGAGTACCTTGGCGGCTTTGCCCGCGCTTTCGCCTGGTCCCCCGATGGCAGCTCGCTCGTGGCAGTCCGCAGGACGGACCTGCGCGTTTACGAGGGTCATGATTTTGCATTGCAGCGCACGATCGCCACGCTGGACGCGGCCGCCGCCTACAGGGTCCACCAGGCGCCTGCCACCGTAGCCTTCACCCGCGATGGCGCACGGCTCGCGACAGCCGCCTTTGATTCGGGAGCGACGATCTGGGACGCCCATTCCTGGGAGCGCCTGCTGCGGATCCCCGCCACGGAGAAGATCACCGCGATTGGCTTTGCCGGCGATTCGATGCAATTGGCTGGCGGCGGACCCAAGGGTCCGCTGGCAGTCTGGGACAGCCGCAGCGGCGAGAAGCTCTGGACGGCGATCGAGGAACCCTCGGGGGTGCTCGCAATCGCCGCGTCGTCGGACGGAAAATGGTTGGCTGCCGGCACCGAGGACGGACGCATTGTCCTCTGGGATTTGCCGGCCCGGAGGCAGGTCGCGCAGTCCGCGAGACTACCGGGGCGCGTGCTCTCGGTCGCCTTCTCGCCGGATGCGACGCGGCTGGCGTCGACCGCCGAATGCGTGGATGTGCGTATGTGGGAGACACGCAGCGGCGCGCTGGCGCAGCATCCGATAGACCCTGCCGTGCCTTCGCCGGAACAGGCCAGTGGGCGGGCGATCGCGGGCCTGGCCGCGCTGGTGAGCAATGTCGCTTCGTTCCGAACGATCCACGCACCATCGGGCGCAGTGCCCAGCGCTTCGGCCTATGCGCCGCCAGCCTTCGATTGCCAGATGGCGTTCTCCGCAGATGGACGGCTGCTGGGCATAGTCCATCACTCCGAGGAACTGTCCGCCAGCTACCACACGGAAATTTTCGATGCGGCTAGCGGCGGCTTGCTGTCCCGGCTGCATGGGACCATGTCGGGCGTGGCATTCAGCCCCGATGGTTCACTGGCGGCGACCTCGGGCATCTTGCATCTGCTGCTCTTCGATCCCCTGACAGGCTTGGAAAAGTCGCAGATCCGATAGGCTGGCGCAACCACGGTTCGAAACCATCGCCGGCCGCGGTGCGGCCTGACGCCGCTTCAATGCGGCGTGTGCGCCCAGGCGATCGCCAGATCCTGGTTCTGCGCGATCACCTCCACCACTACTGGCGGCTGCAATGCGGCCGCCTGGGCCGCCAATTCGGGGATCAGGAATGGCGCAATCGCCACATAGGCATCATGGCCGGGCGCGATCGCCGATAGTGCTTTGGCACGGTCCGGCACCGCCGGCACGTTGCCCTCGGCGTAGAAGCGCAGGGATGCCGGCGCCTTGAGGCCCAGATAGAGCAGCGGACCCGGTGCGGACAGCTGGCGTGCGCGCCATTGCGCGACCAGGCTTGCGCTGGAATGCGCGTTGATATGGCCCGGCACGACCAGCACCATGAGCACCAATAGCGCGGCGGCCGACGTGCCCAGGGTAAGGGCGAGCGCGCGGCGCCAGGCGGGAGCGCCAATGCGTGCGGCCAGGAAATCGGCCAGGAGGACGGCCAGCGGGCCCAGCACCGGCAGCACGTAGGTCCAGATGATGTTGCCCGCGAAACTGAAAAAGGCCACCGGCACCAGGACCGCGAGCAGCAGGTAGGACCGCGAGCCGTCGCCCGCCGCAGCGTCGGGGCCGCCACCCTGGCGAGAGCGCACACCGGCAACGGCGGCGCCACCGGCCAGGAGCGTCTGGACCCCCAGCGCGCACGCGAAATACACCCAGATCATGCCCATCGGCTCGGCGTGCGCGGTGCCGTAGAGGTCGCCGCGCCACCCCGGCTGAAGAAACCGCATCACGTGCTCGCCCAGCAGGAAGTAATAGACGAAGCCCGGCGTCGCCCGCTCGGCCGCGATGTACCACGGAACGCTGAGCAGGGCCGCGAGCACGGTTCCGCCGATCCACGGCAGCGCCGACCAGACGGTCCCGAGGCGGCGCTGCCACAGTGTCCACAGGGCGATGGGTAATCCGCCGTAGAGCAGCACCACGGGCCCCTTGGCGAGCATGCCGATTCCGATGGCCACGAAGAAACCATAGCGCCATGCTGCGCGTCGCGCGCCGCGCAGGACCACGGCGTGAAACGCGGCCAGCATGGCGGTGCTGCAGGCGGCGAGCGCGGGGTCGGTCATCACGGCGCCCGCAGCGGCAAAAAAACCCAGGCCGGTGAACAGCAGTGCGGCCGCGATGAGGCCGGCCCAGGGTGCGGTGGCCGTGCCGCGGCGTGCCTGCAGCGCTGCCGCCCAGTTTGCGCTCAGCAGCAGGACCACCAGCGCGCACAGCAGCGAGGGCAGGCGCAGGGCGAACTCGTTCACGCCCAGCAGCCGCATCGCGGCTGCGCTCAGCCAGGCGTAGAGCGGCGGCTTGGCCCAGAAGGGAGTTCCCGGAAACTCCTGCGGCGTGATCCAGTTGCCGGTGGCGAGCATCACCCGCGCGATCTCGCCGTAGCGTGCCTCGCTGGTGTCCATCAGCGGGTAGCTGCCCAGCGTCAGGAGCCGCAACAGGAACATGGCCGCGAGCAGCGCGAGCAGCAAGCTCGCGCCGGGCACTGCCGCCAAGGCGCGCCAGAGCGACGCCGCGGATTTCAAGGAACGAGGACGCAGGAGCCGGTGGTTCGCCGGGCGGCAAGGTCGGCGTGCGCTCGCGCCGCATCGGCCAGGGGATAGCGCTGTTCGATGGCCACCTTGATCGCCCCGCTCTGCATCAGTCCGAAAAGTTCCGCTGCCGATTCCAGCAGCCGCGCGCGCGAAATCACATGCGTAGCGAGCGTGGGGCGGGTGACGTACAGCGACCCCTTCTGCGCGAGTATGGCCAGATTGACGCCGGCGACGGGTCCCGAAGCACTGCCGTAACTCACCATGAGGCCGCGCGGCTGCAGGCAGTCGAGCGATCCCTCCCAGGTGTCCTTGCCGACGCCATCGTAGACGACCGGCACCTTCTCGCCCTTGGTCAGCACCTTGACGCGCTCGACGAAGTTCTCGGTGCTGTAGTTGATGGTTTCCCAGGCCCCGTGCGATGTTGCGAGCCGCGCCTTCTCGGCACTGCCCACTGTGCCGATCAGCCTGACGCCAAGCGCGCGCGCCCACTGGCAGGCCAGCAGGCCCACGCCGCCCGCCGCAGCGTGGAAAAGTATGGTTTCGGTGCCCTGCAGGCGATAGGTCTGGCGAAATAGGTACTGCACCGTGAGGCCCTTGAGCATTACCGCGGCGCCTTCGTCGTAGCCGATGGCCTTGGGCAGGGGCACGACGTGATGCGCCGGCACGCAGCGCAGCTGCGCATAGGCGCCCAGCGGACCCGAGCCGTAGGCGACCCGATCGCCCGGCTTGATGTCGCGCACGCCCGCGCCCACCGCGTCGACGTCGCCGGCCGCTTCCATTCCCAGCCCGTGGGGCAGGGGCGCGGCGTACTGGCCGCTGCGGTAGTAGATATCGATGAAGTTCAGACCGACGGCGCGCTGGCGCACCCGCACCTCGCCCGGCCCGGGATCGGCTACCGGACGCTCCACCAGTTCCATGACCTCCGGCCCGCCGGTACGAGCCACTTCGACGACCAATGCTTTCATTTGCTGTCTCCAATTCCCGCACCGCCGGGACCCGGCGGGCCGCGCCCGGGATCCGCGACCTGCCGGGCAGCATCCGGGATAATAGCTGCCTGCCCCGGGCCGGGCGCCGCCAGCAGCACGCCCGGGCCCGCTGCAGCGCTGCCCGCCGCATGTCCGATCGGAACCCGCATGCCCCGCATCTCCGTGTACATCATTGCCTACAACGAAGCCGAGAAGATCGAGGCCGCGCTGCGCAGCGTGGCCTGGGCCGACGAGGTGGTCGTCGCCGACTCCTTCAGCACCGACGGCACCGTCGAGATCTGCGAACGCCATAAGGCGCGGGTGATCCAGATCCCCTTTGCGGGCTTCGGCAAGCTGCGCAACACGGCGCTGGACGCCCTGAACGGCGACTGGGTGTTCAGCCTGGACGCCGACGAGCGCTGCACCGCGGCCGCGGCGGCGGAAATCAGGGCCACGGTGGATTCGACCGATGCCGCCGACGCCTACTGGGTGCCTCGGCGCAACTTCGTATTCGGCCGCTGGATGCGGCATTCGGGGTACACGCCCGATTACCGCCAGCCGCAGCTGTTCCGGCGCGGACGCCTGCGTTACACCGAGGACGCGGTCCACGAAACCTTCGTTCTTGACGGCCGCCTGGGCACGCTGCGCGAGCCCATCGCCCAGATTCCCTTTCGCGACCTGGCGCAGATGCTCCACAAGATGCAGCGCTACTCCACCCTGGGTACCGAGCGCCTGCGGGCCCGGCAGGCGCCGGCTTCCATGCCTGCCGCCCTTATCCACGGCGTGGCCGCATTCCTGCGCCATTACGTCTTCCAGCTCGGGTTCCTGGACGGCTGGGCAGGATTCATCATCGCTTTTGCCAACCTGGAAGGCACTTTTTACCGCTATGCCAAGCACGTCGAGGAGCGCCGCGGACTGGTGCAGGAACCGCCCCTACCCCACAGTTTCCGAAACTGAAGGCGGTAAGGCGTTGAAAAACGCGGAGACGCTAGGCGGTTTTCGCGATACCAGCACCAGGGGGGGGTGCGGTAACTTGCGCTTTTAAGTTCCCCAAATCCGACCCATGCAGCCAGCGCTCGCCGTCGAACGCCCTGATACTGCCGCGCCGCAACCTGCCATACCCGCCCATATCGGGCGGTTTGTCGTGGGCGAGGAGATCGGCAGGGGGTCCAATGGGGTGGTGTATGCGGCCACCGACCCGGTATTGGGCCGCGATATCGCCATAAAAGCCATACCGCTGGATCCCCTCAGCCCGGGCCAGCGGGGTGCGGAAGCCGGCTTCCTTCAGGAAGCCAAGATGGCCGCCGGCCTGAACCACCCGTCCATCGTGACGGTCTTTGATGCCGGCAGAACCGAGTCCATTGCCTATATCGCCATGGAGCGGCTCCATGGCTCCGATCTGCACCATTGGCTGGCCTCGAACCGGCCCATGTCGCCCGAAGGCGCGGCCGCGCTGATTGCGCGGGTTTCCGACGCCGTGCACTTCGCCCACCGGCGCGGCCTGATCCATCGCGACATCAAGCCCAGCAACATCTTCCTGTCACGGGATCTCAAACCCAAGGTGCTGGACTTCGGCATTGCGCTGGCACAGGGCAAGCAGGGCAGTGCCGATGAACCGCCCAAGCTGATCGGCACCCCCAATTACATGTCGCCGGAACAGGCCCTCGGGCGGCCGCTCGATGCGCGCAGCGACGTGTTTTCGATCGGCGCCATCCTCTATGAAATCATCACCGGCCAGCGGGCCTTCGATGGCGCCAATGTCGATGAAATACTCACCAAGGTCGTGAAGGTCGATCCGCCGCCGCTGGCCAACTGGCGGCCGGACGTTTCGCCGGCCATAGGCGAGATCGTGTTTCGCGCGCTTGCCAAGAATCCGGCCAACCGCTACCAGACGGCCGCCCAACTGCGCAATGACCTGGCCGCATTTGCCGGCCGGCCGGTTCCGCCCAGCACGTCGCCTCCCGGCGAGTCCCCCCAGGAACAGCTCCAGGCGGGACCGCAACTGCCCGGACCGGGTCCGCTGATCGCCACCGGATGCGCAATCCTGGGCCTGTCATTGACGTTCGCCTTTTGGTACTGGAGCCATCGCGGCGAGGTCGATAATTCGGCGGCGCCGACGGTGCCGGCGGTAACGACGGCGCCACCCGTATCGGCGCCGGCCCCGCCGGCCAGGCTGCCCGATCCGGCAGTTGCCGGTCCCGCCACGACACATCTGGCCGGGGCGAATGCGTCCAACGGCAGCAGCGCTGCGCTGGGCGCGCCGGCAGGAGCCCCGGCCGCGGCTCCCCCAGCCAGCGCAACGGCCAAGCACGCGCCGCGCAAGCCCGCCCGGGTGGTGGCGACGCCGCCGCCACCACCACCGGAACCGGGAACGCTCTCGCTGGCGATCGTGCCCTGGGGACAGGTCTTCGTGGACGGCAATGACGTAGGGGTATCGCCGCCGCTCAATCACCTGAACCTGAGCGCGGGCGTTCACCAGGTGGAAGTCCGCAATGGGGCAGCGTCCCCATACCATGTCCAAGTAACCGTAGAGTCCGGCAGGAATTTCGTCCTGCAGTACCGCTTTTGATGGCCAGCCAGCAGGCAGGGCAGATCGCGCGCAAAATGGCGCTGGCGCGCCCCTGGCGTCCAATCCGATGAATGAAACACCCAGCGTCCCCACCCGGGCCATAGGCAGGTACACCATCCTGCGCGAGCTGCGCAGGGAGCGGCACAGCGTGTCGTACGCGGCCGTCGATCCGGTGATGAACCGCCAGCTGGTGGTCAAGGCCGTGGAACTGCTGCCTGCCGGCGTGCGCCTGTCGCCCGACGAGCGCAAGCGGGTGGAGCAGGCGTTCGTGCGCCAGGCGCAGGCAGCGGGACGGCTGCAGCATCCGCACATCGTCACGGTATTCGACGCCGGCCTGAGCCACGCCTTCGGGTTTCTCGTCATCGAGCGGATCAATGGGCGGCCGCTGCATGAGCTGCTGGCCGGTGGACTGCGACCCGAATTCGTGCAGTGCGCAAGCATTGCGGCACGCATTGCCGACGCGCTGGAATGCGCGCATGGCAACGGCGTGGCCCATGGCCATCTGGGGCCCCAGCACGTCTACCTGCTGAGCGATGGCTCGCCCAAGGTCTCCGGTTTTGGCGGCTGGATCGACGACGGCGCAAGTGGCGACGAGGCTTTGGCGGGGACCGAGCGCCTGTTGCCGTATTTCCAGAACGAGATCACCGAGGAAACGCGCCGCGCCGATGTGCGCGCCCTGGGTCAATTGCTGTACATGATGCTGGTCGGGCGCGCGCCGCCGGCCGACGCCGCCGCTGCCCCAGCGGGCCACTCGGCCACGCTTGCGGCGCGCCCGGATACCCCGGCCGTGCTGGCGCACCTGGTGGACCAGAGCCTGCTCGCCAATCCCGGTGACGCAGCACGTTCGGCCGGCGCGCTGCGCGACGCCCTCACCGCCTTCATCTGGAACGAACGCACCGACAGCGTTGCGCCCAATTCCCTGGGCATACCGCTGGCCGCACCGCCAGAGCGTCCACCGGTGCATGTGGCCACCATCACGGCGGCCGACGATGTGCCGCCCCTGTCCGATCCGCCCGCGGTCAGGGCGGCGCGCGAGGCCTTCGGCGCACCGGCCAGCCTCAACGGGTCCGCCGCCACGGCACACGATATACACAACCCGCTGCTCATCGCCGTGCAAGCGCAGATCGAGCGCCTGCGCCCCTGGGCCACCCGCAATCGCCTGCCGCTGATGGCCGGTGGCGTCCTGGTTTCCGTCGGCATTTTCCTGGGTGTCGTGCTCGGCAACCTGCGGCTGAACGAAGCGCCGGCAGCCGCGCTGCCCACAGTCACGGCACCGGCGGGCGAGCCGGCTGCGGCCATCCCGGGCGCAGGCGCCGCGGCTGCAAACCAGCCAGCCACGATCGTCGCGGTGCCGGTATCGTTCGATATCCAGCCATGGGGAGAAATATTCATCGACGGCAAGCCCACGGGAGTGACGCCGCCGCTAACCCAGGTGCCGGTGCCCGCCGGTCATCACCACGTCGAGATCCGCCACGGCAGTTCCCCCAGCTGGGAAACCGACATCGACATTGCGGGAAACTCCACCATCCATATCGAGCACCGTTTCGCAAAATGATCAACCGGCTATCCATCCGCATTTGCGCACGCCCCGCATTGACCCTGATCGGCGCCGGCATGGTG
>Ga0075030_100000585_pt1 | contig 31886 bp, 33 predicted proteins | sample LitLauG_LLR_2012_FD_71393 | JGI IMG/M metagenome (GOLD analysis project Ga0075030, IMG submission 71393) | Freshwater sediment microbial communities from Pennsylvania, USA - Little Laurel Run_MetaG_LLR_2012 | ecosystem: Environmental > Aquatic > Freshwater > Creek > Sediment | place: USA...
GCTCTTGGGTTCTTGACGCCGCTGATTGCAGCCTGCGCCATGTCGGGGTCGTCACTGCTAGTGACGCTCAATGCGTTGCGCATGCAATGGATGAGGCGGCGCGCTTGGACATTCTGATCTTGCTTGCCCCCGCGGCGGTGTTCATGGGTCTCTTGGGACTTGCGGCTTTCCTGTGGAGTCTCAAATCGGGTCAGTACGAGGACTTAAAGGGCGCGGCGCACCGCATCTTGATTGATGACGACGATGACGAGCTCAGCGGCGAATGATCAAAATCGATGCGGGGCGCGCGCGCGCGCCTAGGCGCGCTTCTTGAAGACCGTGGCGCCCAGCGCCCGCGGCGGGGCGCCTGCTTGGCTTGCTAGCCGGTGATTTGGCGAAGCAGCGGCCTCTGAGCAGGCAGGATTTTCTTCAACGCTTGACCCAGCGTGAAGAAGCGCAGTTGATCGACTTCGCGAAAGCGTGCGCGTTTGCCCGAACGTGGCGGCCATTCCATTTCGAACGTGGACGGTCCGGGAGCGACGTCGCACTCGAGCGCTTCAAACGCCCAACAGCGCACGCGCTTGCCGCTCTTTTGGACGATCGGCCTAAGCTCGCGGAACGGCGGATCTGGGCGCAGCCCCGTTTCTTCGATGAATTCGCGCTTTGCAGCCTCCAATGGATCCTCGCCTTCTTCGGCCAGACCTTTTGGGACCGACCAGGCGCCCAAGTCCTTGCCGGCCCAGAACGGACCGCCTGGGTGCACCAGCAGCACCTTGATCGGCCCCCTCGCGGGACTTGTATGCAGCAGCAATCCGCAGCTCGTCGTCATCGCCCATTCGCCCAGTTGATCGGCCGCAAAGCGCGCTAGCCCCGCGCGTGGTCTTGTTGCCTCCAAGGAGGCCAAACATGAGCACCAATCAAGCCGCGAACGACGCCGAGGCGCTGCCGGAGCAATTCCGGTGCATTCGATTGCAACGCGCGCGTGAGGCTGGGCGCCCCGAGGGCGATCGCGACATTGGTTATGTGATCATTGCGCCGCTGACCCCTGAGGGCCGGCTGGATCCCGACCTCGTGCGCTCACACAGCCAGCACTGCACCGTTGCTCGATTTCGGCCCGATTGTGATGTTGTGCACGGGCGGTTGCGTCGTCGGCCTGGCGGGAGTTGGGCCTTTCACTATGAAGTGTCCGACGACGGCGAGGACGATGATGCGGGTTACCGGCTAGGCGAGCATCGTTTTGCGCCAGGCGAATATGTGACGATCGCCGAGGACGACGCCGCGCACACCTACCGCGTGGTCGCCGTCGAGGCGATTTAACTCCGCGCAGGTTCCATGCCACAGAGGGCGCCAACGGGGGCATCTTGTTGCTTGGTCCAAGTGTTCTTGATGACCCTTACCGGCCAGCTCAGGCTTCTTGAGCACGATGGGTTCAAGCATCGCGCTTAAAGCCAAGGACGCACATTGCGCGGGATCAAAGCCGGGGCGCAGGAAAAGGCGGAAATAGTCTAAAGACCGGAGGAGGCGCCCATGAACCGCGTAAAGACCAAGGTTGCGCTCATAACTGGCGCAGGTCTTGGCTTGGGACGCGCCAGCGCCCTCATGCTGGCGCGCGAAGGCGCGCGGGTGATTGTCACCGACGTGCTCGAAAAAGAGGGCGCAGAGACCGCAGACGCGATCGTGTCGGCGGGGGGCGAGGCCATGTTCTTGGTTCACGACGTCGCTAAGGAAGACGACTGGCGCAGAGTGGTCGCAACAACTGTGAAGCGCTTTGGCGGTTGTGACATCCTTGTTAACAATGCTGGCATTGCTCAGCCAGGCAATGTCGAGAACACAACGCTTGAAGAGTGGCGACGGCTGATGTCCATCAACCTCGATGGCGTATTTCTAGGCGTGAAGCACGCGGTTGGGGCAATGAAGGCGAAGGGCGGCTCGATTATCAATCTTTCCTCGATCGAGGGCCTGATCGGGGATCCTAACTTGGCGGCCTATGACGCGAGCAAAGGCGGTGTGCGGCTTCTGACCAAATCGGCCGCGCTCTATTGCGCGCGCGCTGGCTACAAGATTAGGGTCAATTCAATCCATCCCGGCTATATTTGGACGCCGATGGTGGAAGGCTACGTCGCTGCCCAAGCCGATCCCGCCAAAGCGAAGGCGGAAATCGCAGCGCTTCATCCTGTCGGCCATATGGGCGAGCCCGATGATATTGCCTATGGCGTCGTCTATCTCGCCTCAGATGAATCGAAATTTGTCACCGGCGCCGAACTGGTGATCGACGGCGGCTATACCGCACAATAGGGGGCTTTCCGATGCAACCGCTCCTATGCCGCGGTTTGGTTTACCCCTTGCTGGCGGCGCTGGCCTTGCTAGCCGGGTGCGCCAGTACGCCGGTTTACAGCCCGCAAGGGGCGCCATTTGCGAGCGGCTACGCCCAACAGCGTGTGGATGAACGACACTGGCGGGTCGAATATTATGGCTCTCCGCGCGCCTCGCGCGCGCTGGTGGAGCGCTACCTTCTGTTTCGATCCGCTGAACTCACCACCGGCAGCGGCTATCAATGGTTTGCGACAATAGATCATCTCACCGATACAGAAATCGTCATCTATGCGCCGCCTCTACCCGGCCGGGCGCCGCCGCATGGAGGCCGTTACGGCGATCTTGGCATGCGCGGCCCGGTTTCGCGTCCGCCTTCCTTCGATCGGTTTGTGTCGCGTCAGACAATTGAGATGGGCTTGGGCGCTGCCCCGCCCGGCGCCTTCAACGCCAGCGCTGTGGAACAATTGCTCGCCCCAGCGGTGTTGCAGTCGCGAGCCCACGCAGGCTGACAACGCGGCGCTGTCTGCATTCGCTGAGTTTGCGCGGGTGAATGCTGCAGCGGATGCATTTGACTTGCACGGTTGTGAGACCTATCAGGTGGCCGTCGCGCCAAACGCGATCTGGCCAACGCCATCGCATCTTGGGAAGGACCTAGCCTGCGTGTCGCGCCGAAATCGAGGGCTTGGCTTTCATCACGCGCCGCTTTGCGGCCGGACTTTAACCCCATGATTGAAGTTAGATTGCGCCAGGCGATGCGCCCCGTTCGGCTGGCGCACTGAAGCTCATGCGCGCCGCCTTCGCCAAGACATCGCATCGCGAGCGTCACACGATCGGTCGCATCGGCTGGTTGAGGGCGGCCGTGCTCGGCGCCAATGACGGCATTGTCTCAACGGCCAGCCTGATCGTGGGGGTCGCTGTTGCCGGAGGATCGGCAAAGGCGGTGCTGGTTGCGGGCGTGGCGGGCTTGGTGGCGGGTGCGATGTCCATGGCGGCCGGAGAGTTCGTTTCGGTCAGTTCCCAAGCTGACGCCGAAAGCGCAGACCTTGCCAGAGAAGCCGAGGAATTGCGCGCCGATCCCGCCCTGGAAGAGGACGAACTAACCCACATTTACGAGGCGCGCGGGCTAGAGACTGGATTGGCCCGCGAAGTCGCGAAAGCGCTCATGAGCAAGGACGCCCTTGCCGCCCATGCGCGTGACGAACTTGGGATCATCGAACTTACCCAAGCGCGTCCGCTGCAGGCCGCACTGTCTTCGGCGACTTCCTTTGCGATTGGCGCGGCGCTGCCGCTGGCGACCGCCATCGTATTTACACACACGATGGTCGCCGCCGTTGTGATCGCCTCGCTCATCTGTTTGGCGGTGCTTGGCTATCTCGGCGCGCGCGCCGGCTCTGCCTCTCCGATCAGGCCAATCCTGCGCGTTGCATTTTGGGGCGCAGTGGCGATGGCGGTCACGGCCGGCGCTGGTCTTTTGTTCAAAGCGGCAGGTTAGCTGCCTTGCGGCGCCCGCGCGCCTTGGTCTTGGATTGATTGCAAGTACGTGACCAGCGCATGGACGTCGTCGGGTCCAAATTGAAATTGCGGCATCGCCGGGTGACCAACGCTGATGCCTTCCGCCAGAGCCTCTTCAAGAGTGTTGACCCGATAATTGTGCGACAAGGTGCGGAAGGGGGGCGCCTCGGGGGCGGGGCTCTCTCCGCTGCGAGCGACCGCATGGCAGGCTGCGCAATTGGCTTCGGCGATCTCGTGACCGCGCGCGATAATGGCTTGCTGGTGAAGCGCTTCGCGCGAGGTCGTGCAGGCGCTGACACAAAAGATCGCGGCTGCGGCGAGCAATCTGATCATGTCTACTCTACCAGTGTTTGCGCTGCGGGGTTTTAGTCTTCTCGCGTGCGCCAAGCGGCCCAGCCAAGCACGATCCCAAACAGAGAAAAAGCGGCAACTACGAACCAAACCACGGGATTGTCCATCGCATCACCTTTAGGGACTCAAGCAGGGGAGGCTGGCTAAGCTGCCGCGGCGAGCGCCAGCGTCGAGCGATTGCGCATCACCACGTGGCGCGAGCTGGGCAGCGCAATCGCGCTTTGCCGCTCCATTTCGGTGAAGCTGCGCGACACCGTTTCGATGGTGAGGCCGAGATAGTCGGCGATGTCGGCCCGAGACATCGGCAGATCAAAATCTGTGCCGTGCAACAGCCGCTTTGAGATGCCAAGCAAAAAAGCGGCTACGCGCTCGCCGGCGCTCTTACGTCCAAGTATGAGCGCGTGATCGCGCGCCTCATCGAGCGTTCGAGACGCGTACTCGAGCCAGCAACGCGCGGCGCGAGGATCTTCAGCAGACGCCTTTTCCAACAACGAGCGGCGCACGATGACCAGATCGGTTGGCGACAAGGCCTCGGCGGTCAATGTGTATTTGGCGCCGAGTTCAACGCCGAACACTTCGCCGGGCAGGTGAAAGCCGAGGATCTGGCGACGGCCGTCGCTGGTGAAGCGCATGGTGCGCACCGCGCCCGAGACCACGCAATAGACGTAGTCGGCGGCTTCATCTTCGCCGAAGATCTCGGCGTTGCGATCGAAGTGCATGCGCGTGCCGCGCAGCGAAAGGGCGGGCCCTAAGTTGATAACGTCGGCGTTTTGCTGTGAGGCGCTCATCGCTTCAACTCCTTCGATGGGGATGAAGGCTAGAAGCGTCCGTTTCGACGCGAAATTCGGGTTCGACGCTTAAGGAGAACCCCGTATTGCCTATTGGCCTAGGCCTGGTGTCTGAAGGGGGGTAAAAATTCGGTTTCGGACGCAGTACGCCTTGTATTTTTGGCCATAATTGGAGGGTCAGGCGTTGTGGAGAGCGGCGATAAGGTGATGGGGGCGGCGCCGATACGCGATCGACTGGGCGCGCTTTGGCGCGCGCAGGGGCGCTTAGTCGCCCCCGACGCTCTGATCATTTTCGCCCTGGCTTTGGGGCTGGTTGCGGGCTTGGCTGCGTTGCCTGCGCACCTCACCATCGACACGGTCGTGCTCCTGGTTCCCCCCATTGTGGCGGCGGCGGCGTTCTGGCGCGGCGGCGCGGGGGCAGCGATTGTCGCCGGGCTAGGCCTCCTGCTGGCCTGGCAATCGGGTCCTGCGCGGGGGTCCTTGGACGCCGGCGCCTTGGCGTTCGTGTTGGCGTTCAGCGCGATTGCGGCTGCGCTCGGCGAATGGGCCGTTCGGCGTCGACGTCTGCGAGAAGCCTCAGCGCGGGTGCTGGAAGAACGAGAGGCCCACCTCCGCTCGATTTTCGATACCGCGCCCGAGGCGATGATCGTTATCGACGCGGCAGGCATCGTTCAGTCCTACGGCCTTTCAGCGGAACGCCTGTTCGGCTGGCGCCCAAGCGAAGTGCTGGGGCGCAACATCAGCATGCTGATGCCTGAGCCGTTCCGCACCCAACATGACAGCTATCTGCAGCGTTATCTCACAACCGGCGAAAAGCGGATCATCGGCATTGGCCGCATCGTTGTGGGCGCGCGAAGGGATGGCTCGACCTTCCCAATGGAGTTGGCGGTCGGCGAAGTCAGCTCACCCGGGAGTACGCGGGTTTTCACAGGCTTCCTCCGAGATCTGACCGAACGGCGCGAAAACGAAGCGCGTTTGCAGGAACTCCAGGCCGAGGTTGTGCATATATCGCGCCTCACCGCGATGGGTGAAATGGCCTCGGCGCTGGCGCACGAACTCAATCAGCCGCTGAGTGCGATCGCCAACTACCTGAATGGCGCGCGCAAGCTGATTGGGCGGGGCCCGGCTAGCGAAGCAAAGGTTAGTGAAGCAGTTGAGAAAGCCGCCGGCCAAGCGGTCCGCGCCGGCGACATTATCCGCCGATTGCGTGATTTCCTAGCGCGTGGCGAAGGGGAGCGGAGCGTTGAGTCTCTGGCCAAGCTCGTGCACGAAGCCTGCAATTTGGCGCTAGTCGGCGCTAAAGAAAGCAATGTTGATGTCGCCTATTCTATGGACCCGCACCTCGATCGCGTGATCGTTGATCGGGTTCAGATACAGCAAGTCATAGTCAATCTTGTTCGCAATGCCTTGGACGCCATGCAGGAACAGGGCGGCGGCCATCTCGATGTCGCCACCACGATCGCGGATGGCGCCGCGACGGTAAACATCGCCGATACTGGGCCCGGCGTCGACGCGCAGGCGGCGGCGCGGCTTTTTCAGCCATTTGTGACAACCAAGGCTAACGGCATGGGCGTGGGGCTTTCCATTTGCCGCACCATCGTCGAATCTCATGGCGGGCGCATTTGGACCGAACCCAATCCCGCCGGCGGCGCGGTGTTTCGTTTCACAGTGCCGCTTGCTGAAGCAGAGGAAACAGCATGAGCGGGGATTTTGTCGTTCACGTTGTCGATGACGACGAGGCGGTGCGCGACTCGCTGAGCTTCACCCTAGCCGCCTCCGACATAAAGGTTGCGAGCTATCCCTCAGCGCTTGACCTGCTGAGCCAGGTCTCGAGCCTTGCTCCAGGCTTGATCATTACCGACGTGCGCATGCCAGGCATGACCGGGCTTGAGTTGGTGGCGAAACTGAAGCAGCTGGGCGTTGGGCTGCCGGTCATCGTGCTGACCGGCCACGCCGACGTGGCCATGGCGGTGGAGGCGATGAAGGCTGGCGTCGTCGATTTCATTGAGAAGCCATTTGACGACGCCGCCTTGCTCGCCGCCGTGGAGGCTGCGCGCCAGCGTTTGCAGGGCGACGCCGGGCGGCTGGCTGTGCGCGACGAGATTTTGGCCCGCATCGGACAACTGACGGGCCGCGAGAAAGAGGTGTTCGAGGCCATCGTCGAGGGTGAATCCAACAAGTCTGCGGCGCTCAAGCTCGGCATCAGTCCAAGGACGGTGGAGATTTACCGCGCCAACGTTATGGAGAAGATGCGCGCCCGGACGCTGTCGGACCTGGTGCGAATGGCGCTTTTGCGCAGCTCCAATTGAGTAAAATCAAAGCATGGCGCCGATCGCCTCTTAGGGTCATGGGCCATGGATTGTCGTGTTCCCCGGCCCGGGCGATTGGTGGTTGTCGACGACGACCCCCATGTGCTGGCGGCATTGAGGTTCACTTTTGAAGCTGACGGCTGTGAGGTTTTCACGCTCGCAAGCGGCGAGGACCTGATCAAACAGCCCTCGCCGGCCGGGATCGACTGCATCATCATTGATGAGAGGCTGTCGGGCCAAAGCGGACTTGACACCCTGGCGCAGTTACGGGCCGCCGGCGTCACCACCCCAGCTATCTTGATCACCACCCACCCATCGTTCCTGGTCCGTCGGCGCGCCGCCAAACTCGCGGTCGACATTGTTGAGAAACCGCTCATTGGCGACGAGCTCTCGCAGCGGGTTAGCGCTCTGATGTCAAGATGAGCGCGCTTGGGTTTATCGCGGCGGGTTCATCGTAAATTCCGCGCGCGTTGCGTTTTGCTTGGCTGGCGTCAAGCGTGCGCCAAGCGCTTTTGCAAACGCCAGCATGGAAACGTTTTCAGGCAGGATATCGCCATAGACGCTTTTGGCGCCGCGGGCCTTGGCGTAGTTCAAGATATCGTCCATCAGCGCCGCGCCGATGCCGCGCCGATGCTGGTCGCTCCTGACCAGAATGGCGAACTCGGCGGTTTCGATTTCCGGATCGAACATAACGCGCGCAACGCCGCCAAAAGCGCCATCCGGCAGAATAGCGGCGAAGGCCATTTCGCGATCATAGTCGAGTTGGCATAGACGCGCTGCGCCGAGCGCATCATCGGTGCGGACCGCTCCATGAAAACGCAATCGCAGATCGGCGGCATCGGTGCGTTGGCCCATGACCTGCAGCGACAGCGCATCCGAGGGCGTGAGCGGCCTGATCTCTAGATCCTGGCCATCAACCAGGAGCAGGCGACGTCGTAGCTCGTGGGGGCAGGGCGCAATCGCCAGCGTCGCGCGCGGCGTGCTTGCGTTTAACACGATGCGCGCGTCGAGCGCGATCGCGCCGCTTGCGTCAGCCAACAAGGGATTGATGTCCAGTTCGGCCAGACATGCATGGTCAATGATCAGATCCGAGATCGCCAAAAGCGTGCGGGCAATGGCGTCCATGTCGGCAGGTTTGCGGTCGCGATAGCCCGCCAGCAATTTTGCGACGCGCGGGCGGGCCATGAGATCGTGCGCCAACGGGGCGTTCAGCGGCGGCAGCGCCATCGCCGAATCGGCCACAACTTCGACAGCTGTTCCGCCTTGGCCAAAAAGAATGACCGGACCAAAAGTGGGATCGACGCTTGCCCCAACGATCAGTTCCTGGGCTTGGGGTCGTTCAACCATCTCCTGGATGGTAAAGCCATCGATGCGCGCATGCGGCGCGTTGCTTCTGACCCGCTCCGCCATGTCAGTCGCCGCGCGCTCGATCATCTCTGCATTGAGACCAAGGGCAACGCCGCCGACGTCCGATTTGTGGGTGATGTCGGGGGAGAGGATCTTCAGCGCCAGCCGGCCTTCGATGCGAAGAGCGGCCGCCTGCGCCTCGGCTGGGGTGGCGACCATGGCCGTTGCAACTACGCTCACTCCATATGCCGAAAGCACGTCTTTGGCCTCGATTTCGGTGAGCAGAGCGCGGCCTTGGCCAAGCACGCCTTGGAATATGTTGGCGACGGCCTCGATAGCGCGCTTATCGCGTGGGGCTTCAGCAACGGGCGTTTCCAGAAGCGCGCGCTGGTTGGCGCTATATTGCGACAAGTGCAGAAAGGCTTTGATCGCGTCCTCCGGCGCGTCGAAGCTGGGTATGCCCGCTTTCGCAAAAATGTCGCTGCTACGCGCCAGGCTCGCGCCGCCGGTCCAACAGGCGAGCATCGCTCGCCGTGGCATTGTCGCATGGACGCTAGCAGTGGCGGCTGCGCATTCGGCATTGTCGGTAACCCCTGTCGGGCAGTTCATGACAAGAATTGCCTCGCCACTGGGCTCGGACGCCAGCGCTGCAAGGGTATCGCCGTAACGGCGCCCGTCCGCATCTCCTATGATGTCAATCGGGTTTGCGCGCGACCATTGCGGGGGCAACACCGCGTCCAACTTTGTGCGCGCTGCGTCAGACAATTCCGAGAGCTTGCCGCCGCCGTTTTCGAGCGCGTCTGCGGCGAGTACGCCAAGCCCGCCGCCATTGCTGACTATGAAGAGACGCTCGCAATCAATGCGCATGCCGGTGTTGAGTGTTTCGGCGGCGTCAAAAAGATCGCGCAGGGCATCGACGCGCAACATGCCGGCGCGTCGGAACGCTGCATCGTAAACTGCGTCTGCGCCAGCCATGGCGCCGGTATGGGATGCGGCCGCTTTGGCGCCTGCGACGCTGCGGCCAGCCTTGACGACGATGACCGGCTTTGCCCGCGCAGCGATGCGGGCGGCGGACATGAATTTCCGCGCTGCAGTAATCTGCTCGACATAGAGCAGTATGGCGCCGGTTGCCGCGTCCAGCGCAAGGTAATCGAGCACATCGCCGAAATCGACATCCGCCATATCGCCAAGCGATAGAAGATGAGAAAAGCCAATGCCGCGCGCTTGGGCCCAGTCCAACACGGCGGTGGCGATGGCGCCGGATTGGGTTACCAACGCCACGCGGCCCACGCGCGGGGTCAATTGCGCGAAACTCGCGTTCAGGCCGGCGATCGGCGATAGAAAGCCTAAGCAATTGGGCCCTACCACCCGCATGAGCCAGGGATGCGCCGCCGCCAGAACGTCGCGCCGAAATGTGGCGTCGCCGGCGCTGATCACGATGGCGGCGCGGCAGCCCGCAGCGCCCAGTTCCGCGATCAGCGCCGGCGCGCCCGCAGCTGGGGTGGCGATCACCGCAAGATCGGGCGCGCGCGGCAGCTCGGACAAGGACGCGAATGCGGCTCTGCCCGCAATCGTGGCCTCGTGCTTGTTGACAAAGAAGAGTTCGCCGTCAAAGCCGCCTGCCAGAAGGTTGCGCGCAGCGACTGCGCCCACGCTTCCCACGCGATTGCTCGCACCGATGAGCGCCACCCTTTGGGGATGGAATAGAGCGCTAAGGTTGCGCGTCGTCATGGGATGAGAACAGCAGCGCCCTGCAAGCGGCCTGACCGCAAGTCGGCGAGCGCGCGCTCGGCTTCGAGCAGAGGGTAAGAGCGCGTATGCACGCGCACGTCAGCCTTGCGAGCCGCTGGGAAGAACGATTTGGCGTCGGCGCGCGTGACGTTGGCGATAGAAACAATCTCGCGTTCGCCCCACAGAATGGCGTACGGAAAACTCGGAATGTCGCTCATATGAATGCCGGCGCAGATGACGCGGCCGCCTTTGCGCACTGCGCGGAGCGCTGCAGGCAAGAGTGCGCCGACTGGCGCATAGAGGATGGCGGCGTCGAGGTCCTCCGGCGGGCGCTCTTCTGAGGAGCCCGCCCACGACGCGCCCAGCCGGTTCGCAAAGCTTTGCGAAGCGTGGTCATCAGCACGCGTGAAGGCAAAGACCTTTCGCCCTTGGTAGAGCAGGATCTGAAGCGCGATATGCGCTGCGGCGCCAAAGCCGTAGAGACCGATGTTTTGGCCATCGCCGACGCGTTGCAAAGAGCGCCAGCCGATCAGACCCGCGCACAGAAGCGGCGCATCCCCCGCATCATCTCCCTCCGGCGTCAGCGGAATGACGAAACGTGAATCCATGATGATGTGGCTCGCGTAACCGCCGGGGCTGGTGTAGCCGGTGAAGCTTGCCTCATCGCAAAGGTTTTCGCGCCCGGTCGTGCAATAGCGGCAGCGCCCGCAGGTCGCCGCCAGCCAGCATACGCCCACGCGCTGGCCGATAGCCAAGTCGAAGACATCTGAACCGAGCTGATCGATGCGCCCGACGACTTCATGTCCAGGGACTATAGGATAGGCAATGTTTGGCAGTTCGCCGTCGATGACGTGAAGATCGGTGCGGCATACGCCGCAGGCGCGCACTCCAATGCGCACTTCATGGGGCGCAAGTTGACGTTCTGCCAACGGGGCTCGCGTCAGTTTTTGACCGGGCCCGGCCTGGATCATGCAATAAGGCGCAAGGCCAGGCGCAAGGCCAGTCGCAAGGCCTGTCGCAAGGCCAGGGCGCGCGGGATCCGGCGCAGCCGGCTCTGTGTCCTCGGGTCCTGCCACATGCATTCGACCTAACCTCGTGTCGCGGCCGAGTTGCCTGGCCTTCTCAATGCGGCGTTGGCGCTCGCTGTTGGATAGAGCTTCCATCGCGCCAATCAAAGTGCGCCGGACCGGCGAGAAGCCGCCGAAGCCGATGACGCCCTGCATAATATTCCCCACCCCGTGCTGGTGAAAGATGAATTGATAGAAAGAAGCCGGCCCTGCCAAGGGTGACGAAGAGGCGCGCCGCTTGCTCAAGAAATGCGCGCGACAGCGCCGACGCCCCGCTGAGCCAGGCGGAAACACTAGTGACAAGGCGGCTGCGCCAGGTCAGGTCCTTGCGCGCCTCCCGGATCGCGCGGTTCCGTGGCGGGGAGGCGAATTCCTGCGCCGAGCGGAAAAAAGTGACCTCCATCTCCGCGAGGATGATTGTTGAGGGCCTCGTTGCCGCGCGCGCCAATGAGAGAGGCGCGTCCGAAGCGCATGACAAAAACGCCCGCGATCAGGATCGGGGCGCCCATTCGACGATGAGAACGCGCTTTGTCACCGCAACCAAGATGCGGCTAGTGGCGAGCGCCCGGCTTTGCGCGCGATCAAGCCGATGATCGCGCGGTGTTGATCGTGCGCAATGCAAAGGGCGGCGAAAATCCTATGCTCGGGAGGCGCGATAATAACGCGGCAATGTTTCGGAAAGGAACGAGCCATGAAAGAAGTTGCAACCACCACGCCGGCAGCGGTCCCTACGCCGTTTGCGGCGCTGCGGCGCGAAATGGATCGACTGTTCGAGGACTTTGGCGCTACCGCTTTTGGCCGCGCGCCTTTCACCTTTGGCGGTTTGCTTGCGCCCGAGATCGATTATGCCGAAACCGGCGACAATATCGTCGTTAGCACCGAGCTGCCTGGCGTCGAGCTGAAGGACGTCGAGATCTCGCTTGATGACGATGTCCTGACCATTAAAGGCGAGAAGAAATCTTCGCGCGATGAGCAGAAGGAAAGCTATCGCTACGCTGAGCGGACCTTCGGCGCCTTCGAGCGGCGTTTGGCGTTGCCGCCTGGAATCGATGCCGATCAAATCAAGGCGGAGTTTTCGAAGGGCGTGCTGAAAATCACGATGCCTAAGCCCGCCCATACTTCGGAGCTGGCCAAGAAGATCGCTATCAAGGCAAGCTGAAAGGAACGCCGTCTGCTAAGATCCCCCCGGCCAAAGTGTGCGGGCATGATGCAGGCCGAAGCGAGCGCGGGATTTGACCGCCCGCAAAAACTGAGTGGTCAAATCCCGATCGCGGGGCTCTCGGTGAGCCGGGCGAGGCGCATTGTGCGGGGGCGCCCATGTCGAAATCTTTTCAAGGGCGTGATGGCGTTGTCGCGGGAAACGGGTTTTTCATGCGGGCTTCCGCGAAAATGGCGCCGTGCGCGAAATGGCCCGCTGAAGGCTGGCGATCCGACACCGCCCCAATGGTGCAGCGCCAATTTCCGCGCCAGCTCGACCAACGCAATTGGGCTCGTGCTGGTCTTGCGCAGCCAGCGCTCGGCGAAGTCAAGCCGCGGAGGGGATGTCGAGATCGGATTCCATGGTTATGCGGTCGCGTCCATTGCGCTTTGACGCGTAAAGGCAAGCGTCGGCGCGTGCGACCAAGGCTGCGGGCAATTCTCCCGCGCGTTGTTCAGCGATCCCGATCGAGATGGTGACAGCCCCCAAAACGTCGCCCGTGGATTTGCGGGTCAATCGCTTCGACCTTACTGCCGAGTGAATATTGCTGGCGATCGCGTAAGCTTGCATCAGAGAGCTGCGCGGCACAATGATCGCGAACTCTTCGCCGCCGTACCGGGCGGCGAGCAGATCGCCGTGCGCATGCTGGCGAAGCACCGAAGCAATGAACCGGATCACTTGGTCGCCCACGAGATGACCCCAAGTATCGTTGAACTGCTTAAAGTGATCGATGTCGCACATCATCAAGCAGAGGCTTGGGCCGGCTAGGCTGGCTTCGCCAAAATGGCGGCGCAACGCCTCGTCGAACAGGCGACGATTGGCGAGACCGGTCAGACTGTCGGTCAGCGCTTCTACCTTAACAGTTTGCAGCGTCGCTTGCAGCGAATCCACTTGGCGGGAGGACGCATCCATCCGCTGCGAGAGGGCTCGATTGTGCGCCACCATATCGCGTGTTGCTGCGGCTATGCTTGCAACCGCGCCGATGAGCGCGGGCCCGCGCGCGCCGCCGTCGATGGCCTCGACTGCCTGCTGCAGGGTTTCGGCGCAGCCATCGGCTTGTGCGCTGGCCTCGCGCAGGGCAGCCACGACGCCGGCGAGCTCGCGAACGAGCGACTCGCTCGTCTCGACCATTTCCACCGTCAGCCGCGTGTTGGCGAAGTAGCGCTCGAAGAGCGTCTCATTGAAGGTGTCGGTGAACGGGGCGCCGCTTTGCAATTGCGCGTCGATCTCCCGGCTGAGATCGGGATGCGCGCCGGAGGCGTAGGCCAACCAAGTTTCGTAATTGGCTGGCGAGCAGGGAATATGGTTGGCGCCAAGCAAGTCGACGGTTTGACGTGCAAGCTTAAGGCCGTCTTCGCCCCGATAATGCGAAAGGAGATCAGGCATGAAAGTCCTCAACGGTGCGGGCGAGGTGCGGGCTACAACCGTAAAGGCCAAGTTAAAGCGTTCGGTAAGACGAATTACATTCCGGTTGTGCACAGAAACGCCGGCGAGAGCGCCCCAACGACGCAAGCAGCCTTCAGAGCCGGGGGATGGGGGCGGCGCGAGACAAGCGCGCGAGGGCGGCAATGTCGGAAACTGAGCGGGGCTAAGCTAATGCTTGCCGGATAGGCGCCGGCAGGGCTGCTGCTGTTCATCGCCAGGCGCGCCAATCTCTTTGACCCGATCGATTCGATCGGGGCCCTTGCCTACCTTTACGCCGCGCGCGACAAATCAGGAGCGAAACACTTCAGTGTCTGGTCCGCTTGGGGAGCGCTTATGTCGCGTCGTATTGTTGGCACGGTCGCTGAGTACGTGACAGGCAAGACCCGAGGCGCTGACATAGACATCAGACGCATCGCGATGGAGACGAAACCCGGGCGGCGCACTATCCTCAACAACACCTCCGCATCCCAACAGGTCGCGGCGCTGATACAAGTTGGCGAACAAGCGACGATCTATGTGGGCGGGCCTTTTTTATTTATCCTGCCAAGTCAGATTTTTGGAGTGCGCGCTGGGTCAGGCGAGGCCTTTCACGCGCCGCGGGCGATATTGTGGATGCCGGGCGCGTTGTTGATACTGTTGATTGCCGTCCCGCTGGCGATGCTGCCGATCACTTTACTATTGTTTCCAATGCTCGTGCTGGCCTCGATTTGGATGATTTTGATTTCGTGGAGCGGGATGGGCGCGCGGGCTCGCTTCAAGCGCGATGGCAGACTGCTCAAGAACAAGCAGGTTTGAGGCGCTCAAGCCGGAACGTAGGTTAGCCTTATTGCGTCGCCGATCAACTCGCTGGTCAAGAGGCGCAGTGGAGGTCGCGGGCCGGCGAAGAACGGTTTGCCGCCGCCGAGCACGACGGGATGAAAGTAGAGCTGATACTCATCGATGAGACCAAGCTCGGTGAGGTTCTGCGCCAGTTCTGGTCCCGAGACTTCAATCGAGCCAATGTGCTCCGCCTTCAGGGCGCGCATCGCGGTCTCGATGTCGCCTTCAACCAAACTAGCGTTGGGGCCGACCGATCTTAGCGTGCGCGAAACCACCCATTTTCGCTGGCGCCGCCAGGCGGCGGCGAAGTCGCGATAGGCCGAAGTCCAAGTAGGGTCGTCATCGTCCCAATATTGCATAACCTCATAAGTACGCCGCCCGTAGACGCCGCCGGTCGAGGCGCGCACTTGCGCGATGAAGTGCTGAAAAAGTGTAAGGCCAGGCGCAAACGCCTGGTGGTCGACATAGCCGTCGAGCGACTGGTTCATTCCAAAGACGAACTTCGCCATGCCGCAGGCCCTCTGTTCAAGCTCCATCTAAACGGCTTTGGCGATTATAGCGAGGAGCGGCCGGCCTTGGGTTGGTGGCGCGGCCGCGCCTCAGCGCGCTTGTCGGGTCAAGGTTTATGTGAGCTTCCGCCCTTGAGTTGGCCTGCGGCGCGCCTAAGACAAGGCTGTGGCGCTTAGAATCGCCTTTTCGTTCCTGGGGCTCGCGGCCTTGATCATTGGCGCGATGATCTTCGCGCTCGGTCCCAATACGACCGGTCAAGTGTTTGCAGCGATGTTGCGCGTCGTGATCCCAAGCGCGCCACCCCTGTCCGGCCTGGGCGGCGCCAATATCGATAGCGAGATGCGCTTCTATGCAGCGCTTTGGATGGCCTATGGCGGGACGGCGCTGTGGGTCGCGCGGGCTCTTGAGATGCGGATCCATTTGCTGCGCTTGATGTTGTTCGTGTTCTTCCTCGGCGGCGTTGGTCGCGGCATCTCATACCTGATCGCGGGCGCACCCCATCTGCTGTTTGTCGCGCTCATGTGGATCGAGATTGGGCTCCCGCCACTTTTGATCGCTCTGTCATATCGAGGCGCCAAAGCCGCCTTGGATTAAGCGACGCCACAAATGGACCAGGACAATGAGGCTTGCAGCCACCCTCAACAGGCAGAAATGGAGCCCGGACCGGGGACGTTCACTTGATGGTTAGAACGACCGGACCCGATGCCGGGTCGCTCACGCCTAGACCGCCGCCCAGATCTTCGAGCGTGTCCCGGAAAGTGTCGAGACTCTTAATCATATGCGGCCGCGCGTTTGCGAGCGCGTTCATGTCGCTCCATTCACCGACAATGCAATAGCTCCGCTCGCCAGTCTTGATGATATTAGCTCGCTCGAGCCCGGGCCAATTGGCTTGGATGCTCTTGTGGGCGTCGAGGAAGTCTTGGTCGCGCCCGGGCTTCACCCGAAAACGCACGGCGTTGAATGCTGTCATGGCGCACTCCTGAGATTGGCGGATGAATATTGCGCCCCGACAAAGTGAAGAGCAATTGCTGCGCCTTTCGCCCCGATTGGGCGTTGAGGCGCCTCAGCCAATGGCTGCTCGAACCCAGGCCCCGCTTTTACCGCCTCGGAACGGAATTTGACCAGGCGCGCTGGCGCTCATGGTCAAATCCGCTCCTGGGCGGCCCCTGATGCTTCTAGCGCTGATGGGGCCCAGAGGGTTTTGCCGAAGCGCTGCTCGGGGCCTCTATTGCAGCACAAGCTCGTCGCGAACCTGCGTCACGCCGGGGGCAGCCCAAGCGGCGTCTTCGGCCACGCGGCGGTCCCGCCATGCCTTGACCGAGCCCTTGAGCGTGACCACAGAACCCGCAACATCGACTTTGATGCCTGCGCTTTCGAGATCAGCGCTCCGCGCTAAGGCCTTGGCGATCCGATCCTTGATATCCTGGGTCGTGGCCCGTGGTCGGACGGTGATGTTGTTGGTGACGCCGATAACGCCATTAAGGCGGCGAACGGCGCGCTCGGCCTCTTGCTTCTGATAGTTCCATTCGACCGCGCCGCTTAGCTTCACCCAGCCGTTGTCCACCGTGACTTTGACAGCGTCGTTGGCGTTGGCCATCCAAGCAATGATATTGAGCGCACGCGTTGCGATTTCGTCGTCTGCGCGCTTGGCGTTGGACGCAAGGCGAACTTCCAATTCGACGGCGAGCCCGCGAACGGCTTTGACGCGCTCCACGGCCTGTTGGGCCAGGGTCTTTTGCATAAAGTTAGGCACGTGCCCGGTGAGAGTGACGACGCCGTCTTGAACGGCAACTCCGATGCCTTTGGCTGAGATAGCGGGATCGAAGTCCAGTTCATCGATGACATCTTCGCGAATGGTTGCGTCAGACATGGCCTTCTCCTCGTGTTAGGGAGACCATGTTTTCCCTTTTCTGGCGGCTGGTGTTGAGCGCGCGCAAATTCTGGGCCGTGCCCAGACCGCTCGCGGATTTGATCTTGATCAACTGCCGTGGCGCTGAATCGTGCATATATGCCTTCGGCCGCCGCGACGCGGTCCCGCGACGGCGCCCTTGATGGCCTGCCTCTTCTTCCTCTTCCCCCCGGAGGCGGCTTGTCACGGGGCGCCGTCACTTCCGGTGAGAAACCCATGAACGCGATTGCATCGCAGATGCGGCCCCGAGGCGCGCATTGGAATGTGCCGGAGGCCTTCGTCGGCGTACTGACGATTGTAGCGGTTTCCAACACCAAGGATGCGGCGCCCCGGCTTCGCGCCGTGCACGCGTTTGTGCAGCGTTCGCCGTTTCTGGCTGGGTTGGGCGAGCAGGGTTTGGTTCAGATCCACGCCGACGCCGTCAACCGTATCGCCGAAGCCGGCGGCGCCGCGCTCGAGCAGGCATGCGCTGTGCTTCCATCCCAGATGCGGTCAAGCATGTATGCGGCCTGCTTCGACATCCTCGCCAGAAGCGGCGTTTTGTCGGCCCGCGACCGTGAACTGGCGAACCTTTTAGCGGGGCTTCTTCATATTGAAGCCGGGCTTGCACAGAATATCGAGAACGTCTTGCTCGTAAAAAACCGGTTCTAGAGCGGCGGGCGCGGTCACCCGGCGGGTCTGGGCGAGGGCGTTGTGGGCCATCTTTAGGCGCCCCAGGATGCGGGGGATATCTGTCGATGGAGGCGCTGGCGCCCGAGTTTGAGCGCGATCAACGCGGCCGCGGCGGGGTGGGCCAGACTAGCGGCTGCTTTATCAAGGCGAGCGCTCATGTCGTTTAAGGACATCATCATTCCCGTGCTCAACGTCGAAGAAGACGAACCCGCGCTGAAGGCTGCGGAGATCGTCGCCAATATGAGCGATGGTCGGCTAAACGCGGTCTTCATTGAAATCGAGCCCGACCCATTGGCTACGGCGGACGGCTATATCTGCGGTGAGGTCTGGGATCGTATTGTAGAAGACCTGGCGCAAGCCGCCAGCGACGCCGCATCGGCTCTTCAGGCGCGTACTGGCGCGCGCCCGGTGAGCATGCGCGAACTGCGCACGCGTCCGAGCGTTATGGGAGAAGATATTTCAAGAATATCGCGCTGCGCCGACCTCACAGTGATCCGTCGGCTGGGCAGCGCCGGTGATGACGCTATCCGATCGGAGATTTTCCAAGCGGCGCTCTTTAAATCCGGGCGCCCGGTCCTGTTGGCGCCGCCGGATTGGCGCGCCAACATTGGCCGGCGTGTTCTAGTGGCCTGGAGCGGCAAGCGCGAAAGCGCCCGGGCCTTGGCGGATGCGGCGCCTTTCGTTGAAACCGCCGAAGCCGTTACGGTCGCCACTGTGGGCAAACATCCATTGCCGGAAGGCGCCTCCGGCGAGGACATCGCAGCGCACCTGGCGCGTCATGGGGTCAAGGCAGATGTCAAACGCATTGCACCAGAGAGCGGGGACGAGGCCGACGCCTTGCTTGTAGCAGCGCGCGACGTTGGGGCCGATCTGATTGTCATGGGGGGCTATGGGCATGCGCGCGCCACGGAGTTCATTTTTGGCGGGGTTACGCGGATATTGTCGCGAAGCTCGCCCATCCCATTGCTGATGGCGCATTGAAAACGCCCTCGCGGGCGTTGGCGCCTCCCTTGCTCGGCGTTGCGCGAAATCAAAGGCGCCGCCCAGGCGGGGCCTAGTCTCTGTTGAGAGGTGGATCATGGCCGTCGATTTCAAGGCGCGGATTGCGGAAGTCGATGAGTACGCGATGAAACTGCGCGACTTGATCCCAGATACAATGAGCGGCTTTTCGGCGCTCTCGCGCGCAGCTCAGGCAAGCGGCGCACTCGACAAGCGGACCAAGGAGCTCATTGCCGTCGCGATCGCGGTCGCGGGTCGCTGCGATGCCTGCATCGCCTATCATGTACGTGGCGCGGTGCGATCAGGCGCCACGCGCCAAGAATTGAGCGAAGCGCTCGCTGTGGCGATCCAACTTGGCGGCGGGCCGAGCGTGAATTATGCGGCCGACGCGCTTAGGGCATTCGATCAGTTTGCTCAGCCGCAGTCCTAGCCTCAAGGTTTGGCGGGCGCTGTGCGAAACGTCCGCGCCGCGCGCGAGGCGGAAGGGGCCTCGTCAGACTGGCGAGGGTCGCATCGAGGGTGATTGCGAAATTAGATTTAAATGCGCCGGGTTGTGTCGCTTGTCCGAGATAGCCATGCGCTCCAGTGTGGCCGATATGGCCGAGCTGCACGATATGAAGGCGGCCGTCTCGCTTGGCCCTCCGCCATGGAGAACGTAGAGCAATCGGCCAGCGCGCCGCACACATCAAGACCGACGCACGAAGCGCCAAGTCATCATCACCCGTCAGGTGATCGAAACGGTCGACATAATCCAAACCGGCGGGCGCAATAATCGTTCCTCCAATCGAGATGACGCCGATTGGCCCTCGCCAACGCCGCGCGAGAAAAGCGGCCGCGCCAATCGCCATCTGGGCGCCGCCACTATAGCCGATCATGGTGAGCCGCTGCGGCGGTTGGCGCGCGCTCCAACCGGCGTCCTGCAAGGCTTCGAGGATTAAAGACGCTAGCGCGTCGTTGAAGATCGGTCCGTAGCGGCGATCCGCGGAGACTAACAATTGAAAGAAATTTCTGGCATTGATGAGCGAGGTCAGCACTGAGGGCCGCGTTGCCCGCATCCGTTCGAGCGCGCGCCACAGCCATCGAAAAAAGCGGGCGCCGCCAAGCAAGGCTGTGCCGGACGCTGCATAAGGAAAGACGGTTACAATGCGGCCAACTCCGCCCAACTTGCTTTTGAGCGCTTCAAGCAGCGGCCGCTCGTAGGGCGTGTGGACGCGGCCATCGACACTATCAATGCCGCCCAGGTAGACGATGTAGTGCACGGGTGAATTGGCCGATAGCGCGCCCTGATGGCGCCGCCAACGTCTTGGAACGGCGTGGTGGCCAGCCCACCAGGTCATGGTTTCAAGAGGGGCCAGCGTTCCAGCTACAAAAAACGCCGTCGCGCCCATGCCGAGAAACCAGCTTATCGCGGCCTCAAACACTGGGCGCCCCGCCAATGATCAAGCCCAAGCGGTCAAAAATGGGGGCGCTCAGATAGCTGCCGAAATGGCGAATAATGTGATTTGCGGTCCACCCAGCGCACGCGCAGAGCATGGCGGCCCCGAGCGAGAGACCGGCGACAGCGAAGAGGCCCCATCCGACGCACGCCATGGTCCAAGCATCGAGGCCGCGACCCAGCAATTCCCCATAATAGGGCGCAATGGTGAGGATCCCCAGCAAACGCGGCGCGTAACAAGCGGCGACGACGCCGAAGATCAACCTAGACGATGTGTGCGCGCTATTACCAAACTGGAAAAGCGCCAGCGCCACCCAGGTCCACGCCGCAACAGCAGCGACATGCACCAATGCGGTGAGCGCGTAGCTGGCGATCGCGTGCAGCAGGCGCACGCGGCGGGTGACAAGCACAAAGCTCTGACCCGCCATTTCGGAGAGCCCGGCCAACAACGGGACGCAGACCACACTCAAGGCGGGTGCGCCGGCGAGCGCGACCAAGGCCTGACGCCGAAACAGCGCCACGCCGGCTAGAAGCGACACCGTGTGGGCGAGGTCTGCCACACTAAACTCCGGCATCACTGCTAGCGGTATCGGGCGTCCTAGAGCTTGATCCGACGCAACTGGCGCCTGGACCCAGAGCTTGCGCCTGATCAATGCGCTTGGTTCGCAACAATGGGAAGGTGGAGCTCAAACAGGAGACAACCCATGCCTTACCGCGATGTGTTGGCTATTTTTACGTCGGGCAAGGAGGCGCAAGTTCTGCGGGCCGCTGAGCTGGCTGCAGGCAAGACCATCGGGCGCGTTGCGGCGCTGCAAGTCTTCGAGATGCCCGAGACCATCGCGGGCAATGCCCCGGAAATGCTGGCGCTTTGGCCGCAGCTTCTCGCGCAGACACGCGCCCTGGCCGGCGAGGAGAAGAAAAAGATCGAGCGCCAATTGAACGGGCTTGAGCTCACGCATGAATTGCAGTCGATGGAAGCTCCGCGCGGTTTGGCGGGCGAATGGGTCGCGCAGCGCGCCATGCACGCCGACATTTCCATCATGCAAACGCCCCGTTCCGATTTGAGCAGGGCGATATTTGAAGGCGCGCTGTTCAAGTCCGGTCGTCCGCTCATTTTGGCGCCGTCGGCGTGGAAGGGAGAAACTTTAGGCGAAACCGTCGCCATCGCTTGGAAGCCGACGCGCGAAGCGGCGCGCGCCATCGCCGACGCCGCGCCCTTCATCAATGCGGCTAAGAACGTGGTTTTGTTGACCGTGGACGCCACTTCTGACGGATATGGCGAGGGGCCTGGGCGAGACATGGCTACACACCTGGCGCGCGACGGCGCCCGTGTTGAGGTGCGCAATATCTCCGGCCAGGGGCGGTCAGTTGAGACCGCGATTGTCAATGAAGCAAAGGCGATCGAGGCGGACCTGCTTGTCTTGGGAGGTTACGGTCATGGTCGCCTTACCGAATTCGTTTTCGGCGGCGTCACGCGCTCGTTGTCTCGCGAGTGCCCTATTCCGATCTTGATGTCGCACTGACGGGAAAGCGGCCCCCGATTCTTGGCCGGCGTCGCGCGCGCATTGGCCCAAGAGCGATCAAGGGTAGCGCGCCAGCAAGGGCAGCGTGAAAGGTAGCGCGGGCCAAGCCGCGCTGCTCCTCGCTCGGTCAGGCTGTGGCTAGAGGTGCTTTATGCGGCAGCTCTCAAGCCACACTTTGAGCTCATCGTGACTGCCGCAATGCTTTGGTTGGCCATAGGCGGCTGGGAGCGTGACGCAACCCGCCTGCGCATGGATCTCATCGCGGATACGCTTGGGAAGATAGGGCCAAAGCACGCTTACGGCGGCGCCGAGTTTGATCAGAAGGCGGATTTCGTCGTCGCCGGGGTGAAGCGCCATCGGCCGCGGCGCGCCGGCGCTCTCCTCGCGCGCAAGTAGGGAGGGGGAATATGGGCTTTCATTCATGGGTTCGCCGTGGGGCACGGTTTGCGCGCCATCAGCGGGGCGATGGCCCACAATATCCTCGCCGCGGCCGACTGAAAGCGTAGGCTTTTCGCTACACGGCTGGCTCATGTGGTTCCTCATTGAGGGCCTATCTGGCACAGCCGCGCGCCAATCGATTTGACGGAGCGCAAGAGAAAAAGCGATTAGACGGTCGCGATCGGCGCATCGCCTCGGCGGTCTGGCTGCAGATGAGCCTGCCCAAGAAGCCGCAGCACGTCCTCTTGAGCGCAGAGCTGGGTCCCCGGCGCCAATAAGCTCGCCGCACCCGCCGCCAAGCCATAGCGCAGAGATTGCGCAAGGTCGCAACCGCTGTCCAACGCCCATAGCATGGCGGCGAGAAAACTGTCGCCGGCGCCGATCGAGCTGACGGCCGGGGTAGGGATGGCTGCCGCCGACAGAATTTCATTGGCAGTAACGACAATAGCCCCTCGCGCAGCGAGGGTGACGACGATGATCTCGGCTTGGCCCGCCGCAATGCAGGCGCTCGCAGCCTCTATGATCGCGGCATGGGTTTCCAGGCGATGGCCGACATATTCTTCAAATTCCGATAGACTTGGTTTTGCCAAATAGACCGCGCCGCTCTCCAGGGCTGCTCGCAGCGCCGCGCCGCCTGCATCGACGACAAATCTTGAGCCCCGCTGCTTGGCCAGCGTTGCGATCTGGGCGTAGCTATCGCCCGGCGCGCCCGGCGGCAGGCTGCCGCTGGCGACCAGATAGAGAGGAAAACGCGGCGCCAAGCACGCGAATACGTCGAGCACCCTTTGCAAGTCTTGCTGGTTGAATTGCGGTCCGGGCAGCACGAACCGAAATTCATGCAAGGATTCATTCTCAACGACTGTGAAACTCTCACGCGTTTGGCCAGCGATGGGAGTTTCCAGAGCCTGAACGCCTTCGCTGAGGATCATATGCTCTAGCAGCGAACCGATGGCGCCGCCGGAGGTATAAATCGCCAGGGCATCGCCGCCCAAACGACGCACCACGCGCGCGACATTGATGCCGCCGCCGCCAGGATCGCGTCGTTCCTGGGCGCAACGCAATTTCACGCCCGGGGCGACACGCCCAACGGTCGCGTAAACATCAACTGCGGGATTGAGAGTTATCGTGACGATGCGCGACATCGCTCAAAGCCACGAAAACGCGCCGAGCAGCATGCTCACACGCCCGTCTCCCCACATCGGCGTCAGCAATCGCCGATAGCCGGGACCCTGATGGACAGTGGGTCCGTGCGCTTCCATCGTGGCGCTTGCTTGGGCGTTGAAAAACTCAAGCGGTGATGACGGCGCAATCTCGTCTGAAAAGCGATCGGCCAGCTGTTGGCCGTATCGCGCCTCGATTTCGCCGCCGACAATGGCGCTGAAACGAAACCGCTGGGGCTTATCGAAAACGTCGACAAGCATGATGTCTTTGCTGACATTGGCCAGCGCCGATGGCAAAAAATCATCCCAAAAGGGGGTGTCATTGGCGCCGCGTTTTAGCGATTGCCAATACTGTTCCACGCCCCGAAGGCGAGGATCGAGCGCCGAACCGGGCGAAAACGGGTGCGTGGACATTTGGCCAAACTGCTCGAGCGGTGTCGCCGACGCATTGATCCGCCTCAACACGCGGGTTTGCTCTGGCGCATGCGCATCGCTGCGGTTTCAAGGGGCGCTGGCTCGGGGCTGCCGCGGGCTCGAGGTGCGGGGGCTGTTTTTTTGGGGGAAGACCTTGTTCGACGACGCTCGTGCGGCGTTGGCAGATAGCGTCACACTACAACACTGCAGCCAGGGCGAAGGCGACAATCATCGGCCCGGCGGCGACCAGGAAGAGCTTCCACGAACTTGAACCTTTTTGATGGGGCTGCGCGAAAATCGTGCCTCAACAATACTGGCAGCGCCGCATGCCGGTTGGGCTTGCATCGGCGCCATCGGGCACAACGCGTGCAAGTTGAGCGGGTCATCGCTTGGGGAGCGGCCCGCGTGCGCGCGAAGCGGCGCAAACTGGACAAATTGTCTTTATAAAACAATGGCGCGCCCGGAGAGATTCGAACTCCCGACCCCCAGATTCGTAGTCTGGTGCTCTATCCAGCTGAGCTACGGGCGCGAAGGGGCAGCTCAATAGCCGTTGACCGGGGCGGTGGCAAGGCAAGCCCTTCCAACTCGCCGCCATTGCGGGCAGGGTCTGCCCCGCCTGCGCTCTTCGGCGGCAAGGTTCGGCCCGAACATCGCACTCTTCTTGCATGAACGGGGCGCGTGAGTATTTTCCCGCGCAAATAACGACGGGCCTCATTTGACGCCCGCCGACCGCCGAGGGAGGCACCGTCCACTCATGCACGCTACGCGCCGTTGGGTCGTCACCGCGTTTGGATCGACCATGCTTATGCCGGTTGTCGCAGGCGACGCCTCAGCCTTGAACCCATCGCGCGCTGACCGCGCACTTTCTCAATTGGCGCAACATTGGCTCGACCAATCCATGCGCCTTAACCCAGTTGGCGCCACCCAAACCGGGGACCACCGCTTTGATGGGCAACTCGATGACGTCAGCGCCGCAGGCCGCAATCGGGGCCTGGGTTTTGCCCACCAAACGCTCGACGCGCTCAATCGTATTGATAAGCGCGACCTCTCGCGCGCTAATCAAGTCGATGCGGCTTTGCTCTCGAACGCTTTGCGCGCTCAGATCTGGACCACCGAAGTCGTTCAAGAATGGTCCTGGAATCCGATCGGCTATCAAAGCACGGCGGGCGGCGCCATCTACAGTCTGATGGCGCGTGAGTTTGCGCCATTGCCGGTGCGCCTGGGCGCGGCCACGCGCCGTATGGAAGCGATGGGAGGCTTCCTTGCACAGGTTCGAAGCCAACTCGATCCAACCAAAGTGCCGACCCCGCATGCTGCGACCTATGCGCTGCAGAACCCGGGATTGAAGAGCACGGTCGCCGATATGGTCGAGCCGCACAAGGATGCGCTCACCGGCGCGGCGCGCACGCGCTTGGAGGCGGCGATCGCTGCTCACAACGCAGCCGTGGACGCCCACCAGCACTGGATCGAGACAACGCTCGCGCCGGCGGCGAAAGCCGACTTTCGCGCCGGCGCTGAGCGTTTTGATCAGCAATTGCAGTTTACGTTGCAATCATCGCTAACCCGGCAAGAAATTCGCCAGCGCGCAGAAGCCGCAGTGATCAGCGTGCGCGCCCAAATGTATGGCGTTGCCAAGCAAGCCTTGGCCGGGCGCGCCGGCGCGCCGCCGACGCCGGACAATCCTACGCCAGACCAGCAGCAAGCCGCCATTCGCGCCGCCATTGATCTGGCTGCGGCTGAGCGGCCGCCGCGTGATCACGTGGTGGCGTTCGCCACCGGCACGGTCGAGGAAGCGCGCCAGTTCGTCCAGAGCAAGGATCTGATTAGCCTGCCGCCGGGCCCTGTGCACGTGATCGAAATGCCGGAATACGCCCGCGGCGTCGCCGTCGCCTACTGCGACAGTCCGGGGCCGCTCGAAAAGAACCTCGACACTTATTATTGCGTGTCTCCCATCCCCAACGATTGGACCGAGGCGCAGGCGACGTCTTTTCTGCGCGAGTACAACACTCGCGCCATCGCAGATGTTGGCGTGCACGAGGCGATGCCTGGGCACTATGTGCAGCTTTTCCACTCCAACTCGTATCCCTCGGTTGTGCGCGCTATCCTCGGCTCGGGTTCATTTATCGAGGGCTGGGCGGTCTATGGCGAGAGCATGATGGTCGAGCAGGGCTTCCGCGCCGACGATCCGCTCTACAAACTTTCCCAGCTCAAGGTGCAGCTGCGATCGATCACCAATGCGATCATCGATCAAGCCATACATTGCGACGGCATGACCCAAGATCAGATGATGCAGCTGCTAACCCAGACTGCGTTCCAGGAGGAACGGGAGGCCGCCGGCAAGTGGCGGCGCGCCCAGCTCTCAGTGACCCAATTGTCGACGTATTTCGTGGGCTATTCCGAGCATTGTGAAACCCGCGCCGCGGCGCAACAGCGCGACGGCGCCAACTTCAATCTGAAGGCCTATCATGACGGCATCCTCGCCTATGGATCGCCGCCGATGCGCTATGCTCGCGCGCTCTACCTCAATGAGCCGATCACTTGATCAACGTCGAGAACAATCCGAGCTTTGACCGGCACGAACGGGTTGTGCCGGTTGGCGAGGAGGCTTTGGGCTATGCGGGGTTCGTTGCCCTGCATTCGACGCTGCTTGGCCCCGCAGCTGGGGGATGTCGCATCTGGAGTTATGAAAGCGCCGATGCGGCGCTGAGTGATGTGCTGCGCCTTTCGCGCGGCATGACTTACAAGAACACCATGGCCGAGCTTCCGCTCGGCGGCGGCAAGGCGGTGCTCTACAAGATGGGCGCTGACCGCGAAGCTTGTTTCCAGCATTTTGGCGGCGAGATTGATAAGCTGCATGGCGCCTACATCACCGCCGAGGACGTTGGCGCAAGTGTCGCTGACATGCGCGCCATCGCCGAGCGCACCGCCTACGTTGCAGGCCTGCCGAAAGAGGAGGGTCAAGCGGGCGGGGATCCATCGCCATGGACGGCATTGGGCGTATTTGGCGCCATCGAAGCGCTTCTCGATGGCTCGGTGCAGGGCCGCACGATTGCTGTGCAGGGTGTAGGCGCGGTCGGTTCCCACCTTTGCAAATTGCTTGCCGAGGGGGGCGCCAAACTGGTGATTGCCGACGTGAACCATAACAATCTCGCGCGGGTAGAGCCGCTGGGCGCTGAAGTCGCGCCGGTCGCGCAAATCCACGCGGTGACGGCTGATGTATTTGCGCCATGTGCGTTGGGCGCGTGTCTCAATGCCCGCACTATTCCAGAACTGGGCGCCAGGATCATTTGCGGCGCGGCCAACAACCAGCTGGAGACCGAGGAAGACGGGGCCCGGCTGGCGGCGCGCGGGGTAACTTATGCGCCTGATTATGTCGTCAACGCTGGCGGCATCATTAGCGTCTCTGCGGAATATTTGGGCGAAAGCGCCGCGGCAGTTGAGGCGCGCGTGCGCGGCATCGCCAAACGCGCGACCGAGCTCATCGCGCAAGCCAAGCGCGATCGCGTTTTGCCGCACCAAGCGGCCGATAGGATCGTGCGCGAACGCCTTGCGGCGGCGAAGAAACATTAGGGGGCGGGCATGAGCCCATCGAGATCCAACGCGCTTTCCCTGCACGTGCCCGCCCCGCGCGCGCGCCCCGGTGACAAGCCGGACTTCAGCGGCTGGAGCTTTCCTGCGCCTGGCGCGACCCCACGTCCTAACGTGGACGCAAGCGGCGTTGAGTTGCGCGACTATGCTTATGGTTTAATCCGCGTGCTCGACATGGACGGCGCCGCACTCGGCCCCTGGGCGCCGCATCTGTCGCCAGAATTGATGCGCATGGGCCTGCAATACATGCTGCTCACACGGGCGTTTGACGAGCGCATGCATCGCGCTCAGCGCCAAGGCAAGACCTCGTTTTATATGCAATGCCTCGGCGAAGAGGCGATCGCGGTGGCGCAGGCGCTGGCGCTTAATCGCGACGACATGTGCTTTCCAAGCTATCGCCAGCAGGGGCTGCTCATCACGCGCGAGTATCCGCTCGTCGATATGATGAACCAGATCTACTCCAACGCTGCCGATCCGCTCAAAGGCCGGCAGCTGCCGATCATGTATTCGTCGAAGCAGTACGGTTTCTTCACCATCTCCGGCAATTTGGCGACCCAAGTGCCGCAAGCGGTCGGCTGGGCGATGGCCTCGGCCTATGCTGGGGATGTGCGCATTGCCGCCACTTGGCTCGGCGAGGGTTCGACGGCGGAAGGCGACTTTCACTCGGCGATGACTTTCGCTTCGGTTTACCGTGCGCCAGTGCTCATCAATGTCGTCAACAATCAGTGGGCGATCAGCTCGTTCCAGGGCATTGCCGGGGGCGAGCAAACCACTTTCGCCGCGCGCGCCGTTGGGTACGGCATCCCTCCGCTTCGCGTCGACGGCAACGATTTTCTGGCTGTCTATGCGGTCACGCAATGGGCGATTGAGCGGGCGCGTTCAAATCTTGGCCCAACGCTCATCGAGCATTTCAGCTATCGCAGCGGCCCTCACTCGACCAGCGACGATCCTTCTCGTTATCGTCCCGCCGACGAAGGCCGCTCTTGGCCGCTGGGCGATCCGATTGAGCGCTTGAAACGCCATCTCATTGTGCTGGGCGAATGGAGCGAGGAACAACACCAGACCTCCCAAGAAGAAGCCGCCGAGAAGGTCCGCGCCGCTGGGCGCGAAGCTGAAAGGATCGGCACGCTCTCCGACACCGCCCATCCCCGCGAAAGCATGTTTGACGATGTCTACAAGGAATTGCCTTGGCACTTGCGCGCCCAACGCGAGGAGCAAGGCCGATGACGTCCATGACCATGATCCAAGCGCTCAATTCGGCGCTCGACAACATGATGGCGCGCGATCCCAACGTGATGACCTTCGGGGAAGATGTCGGCTATTTCGGCGGCGTCTTTCGCGTCACTGAACACCTGCAGGAAAAATACGGCGCCAGACGCTGCTTTGATGCGCCGATCAATGAGGGCGGCATCGCCGGCGCTGCGATCGGCATGGCGGTGTATGGTTTGCGTCCCGTCGTCGAGGTGCAATTCGCCGACTACATGTATCCCGCTTATGATCAGCTGGTCAGCGAAGCCGCGCGCATCCGCTATCGCTCCGCGGGCGAGTTCACGGTGCCGCTCACTGTGCGCATGCCCTATGGCGGGGGCATCTATGGGGGCCAAACCCACAGCCAAAGCCCCGAAGCGCTGTTCACTCACGTCGCGGGTTTGAAAACCGTGATCCCGTCGACGCCCTATGACGCCAAAGGCTTGCTGATTTCGGCGATCGAGGACGACGATCCGGTGATCTTCCTGGAGCCGAAGCGAATTTATAACGGGCCGTTTGACGGTCGCCGCGATCGCCCGGTGTCGCCTTGGTCCAAACATGGGGCCAGCGAAGTGCCCGACCAGCATTATCGCATACCGCTTGGCAAGGCCAAGCTGGTGCGCCAAGGGGCCGAGGTCACCATCCTCGCCTACGGCACCATGGTGCACGTGGCGTTGGCGGCGGCCGAAGAGAGTGGGCTGGACGCTGAAGTGATCGATCTGCGGACGCTGGTGCCTGTCGATATCGAAACCATCGTCGCTTCCGTCAACAAGACTGGCCGTTGTGTCATCGTGCACGAAGCCACCCGCACCTCCGGCTACGGCGCAGAGCTCGCAGCTTTGGTGCAGGAACATTGCTTTTATCGTCTCGAAGCGCCCATCGAACGCGTCACAGGGTATGACACGCCATACCCGCATGCGCTCGAGTGGGAATATTTCCCAACGCCGCCACGCCTCATCAAGGCGATGCGGCGGGTAATGGAGGCCGCATAGATGGCCGAGTTTGTGTTCAAGCTGCCAGACGTCGGCGAAGGCACTGCGGAAGCTGAAATCGTGGCCTGGCATGTGCGTCCAGGCGACCTCATCAAGGAAGACGCCCCGCTCGTCGATGTGATGACCGACAAAGCGACGGTGGAAATGACCTCGCCAGTGTCGGGCAAGGTGGTCTCCATCCATGGCGAGCCCGGCGATATGGCGCCGGTTGGCGGACCGATCGTGGTGTTCGAAATCGACGGCGCAAGCGAGGGGTCGGCCAAGCCGGCCCCGGCGCTGGAGACCCCGGCGCCGATTGCGCCAAAATCCCAGGGCGGAAGCTCGCAAGCCCAAGCGCCGAAAGCGCCTGCGCCGCTGGCGCAGGCCAAGCCGCGCATCAAAGCCCAATCTGGGGCGGTCTGGAGTGAAGCCCAGACGCAAGCGGCAATGGGCGCAAAGTCTGCGCCCTCCCAGGCCGTCGCGAAGCCCTCGCCACGCGACGCGGCGCTGCGCGAATGGGGACACGCTAACGCTTCGCCTGCGGTTCGCGCTCGCGCGCAAAAGCTTGGCGTCGATCTGGCGAGCATTCGCGGCACCGGTCCGGACGGGCGCGTCACGCACGAAGATTTGGACAATATCCTCGCCCCGGTGAAGCGCGGCCATAGCGGCGGTTCGGCGCTTGCGCAGCGCCATGGCATCGAGCCGGTGAAGGTCATTGGGCTTCGCCGCAAGATCGCCGAGAAGATGCAGGACGCCAAGCGGCGCATTCCCCATTTTGCTTATGTTGAGGAGGCCGATCTCACCGAGCTCGAAGAGCTTCGCGCCCACTTGAACGCCAGCAAGCGCAACGATCAGCCAAAGCTGACGCTGTTGCCGTTCTTGATGCGGGCGTTGGTGCTGGCTTTGCCGGACTTTCCGCAGATCAACGCGCGTTTCGACGATGACCAGGGGGTCGTTTATCGCCACGAGAACGTCGACATCGGCATCGCCACGCAAACCGACAATGGCCTGATCGTGCCTGTGGTGCGTCACGCTGAGGGGCTCGATGTCTGGGAGAGCGCCGCTGAAGTCGCCCGCCTTGCTGCAGCGGTGCGCGCCAATACAGCAACCAAGGAAGAGCTTTCAGGCTCCACCATCACAATCACCTCGCTCGGGGCGTTGGGCGGAGTGGTGACGACGCCGGTGATCAACCACCCCGAAGTGGCGATCATCGGGGTCAACAAATTGGTCGAGCGCCCGGTGGTGAAAAACGGCGCCATCGTCATCCGGAAAATGATGAACCTGAGCTCGTCCTTTGATCACCGCGTCGTCGACGGCTACGACGCCGCCGCCTTCATCCAGCGCGTCAAGGGGATGTTGGAGCACCCTGCGAGCCTCTTTATGGATCGCTAGGCAATGGCTTGGCGCCAGGCGCGCCAGTGATGAGGTCTTTCATTGCGGGGGCGCCGGCGTCTGGCCAGAGCGGGCCTTCTTGGGGTTGGGATACCCAAGCCTCGCCGCCGAGCGCCACCCCCGACCACGCCAAGGATCAAGAAAATTCCCTTTTTTGTCAAAGCGTCACAGCGCTTTGACCAGCCTTGTCTTCACGCTTTCACCGCAAGCGCTTAAGACAAGCCTACAACCATTTGCGAATGGGCCCACAGACGCTGGCGGGGGCGAGCGGGTATGGGCTTTGGGGACCAGCGACATGGCGGACGTCTTTATCTCTTACGCGAGCCAGGATCGCGACCGCGTCAAACCCCTTGCCGATGCGCTGCAATCTCGGGGTTTCAATATCTGGTGGGATCGTTCGCTCGCGGCGGGCCAAGATTATGCGCAAATCATCGAGCGCGAACTGAAGAATGCAAAAGCAGTGATCGTGGTGTGGTCGAACGCTTCGGCCGCGTCGACCTATGTGCGCGACGAAGCCGGCCGAGCGCGCGACGAAGGGCGGTTGGTGCCGGTGATGCTTGACCCCATCGCCATTCCCCTAGGCTTCGGCGCGTTCCAAGCTGAAGATTTCACGCGCTGGAACGGGGCTGTGCGCGCCCCCCAAGTCGGGCTGCTCGAAGAAGTGCTGCGCGCCAAGCTTGAAGGCCGCGATATCGACGGAAAACGGATCGCCGACCAGCGCCGCAAAGTGGCCGGTCGGGTGCGGCTCGTCTCGCTGCTTACGGTGTTGGCGTTGATGGTGGCAATCG
>Ga0075030_100000588_pt1 | contig 31832 bp, 31 predicted proteins | sample LitLauG_LLR_2012_FD_71393 | JGI IMG/M metagenome (GOLD analysis project Ga0075030, IMG submission 71393) | Freshwater sediment microbial communities from Pennsylvania, USA - Little Laurel Run_MetaG_LLR_2012 | ecosystem: Environmental > Aquatic > Freshwater > Creek > Sediment | place: USA...
GAGCCGGTGACGTGGAATCCGCGCTGCTTGAGCATCCCCGCCAGCGAGGCCATGGCGGTGCCGCAGATTCCGATCAGATGGATGTGTTTGGGTTTGTTCATCTCGTCAGAGTTCGACCGCGGACTCCAGAATTCTCAGGCCCACCCGTTCCCCGCGCACCGTCAGCTTCGCCCGCACTCCGAACGGTAGTGTAATGTTTCGCGAACTTACGTGGCCGGAGCGGACACCGAAGGTCACCGGAATACCCAGGTCGCCGACGACGCGCGTGACAACTTCTTCCAGAGTGTAGCCCTGGTTTGCGGTTTGCACGCAGTCGAGCATCTCTCCGAACACGATGCCATTCACTTCATCGAGATACCCTCCGAGTTTTAGCTGCATGAGCATGCGGTCGATCTGGAACGGTTTCGCGGCCACGTCTTCCAGGAACAGGATCGTGCCGCTGGCATTGATCTCGCACGGCGTACCCAGGGACGCGACGAGGATCGACAAGCACCCGCCGTACAGAACGCCCTCGGCTTCGCCATCCCGCAGGCCGCGAACTGCCGCGTCCACAGGCACGTCCCAAGGGGAAGAGGAGGACATGGCGGCCTGCCAGGAGGCCAGGTCGACGCCGTCGTCGTGGGCCCAGTCTTTCGCGACCATGGGGCCGTGAAACGTGGTCAGGTTGCCGGCATCGGCGAAGCAGGTGAGCAACGTGCTGATGTCGCTGTAACCGGCGAAAATCTTGGGATGTGCCTTGATCTTTTCCAGATCCAGGGCTTCGAGCAAATAGTTCGCGCCATAGCCGCCGCGGGCGCACACGATAGCGCGGACATCTGCGCGCGCGAACATGGCTTCCAGCTCGCGGGTGCGGCGCTCGACCGAGCCGGCAAAATAGAGATCGCGTTCGAGGATGGAATCGAAAAAAAAAGGCACATATCCTGCACGCCGCAAAGCCTCGCAACCGGCCTCAAGGTCCGCGCGCTTGATGTTACTGGCGGGCGCGACGATGCCGACAGTATCGCCGGGACGAAGCGCTGGCGGCTTGACATGCGGTCTGTCGGGCAAGCGACGGCGAGAGAGCATGGATTCCTTTTTTGCTTCGTGCATCCCGCGCATCGCGGAACAACGGCATCAACTTAGAAAAAACTCACCCTGACAGACCATGCGGGCGGTCCCGCGCAGAAAGACGTTCTTCCCTTCCCTGCGGACGGTCTGCGTGCCGCCGGGAGCGTGGACTCGCACCGGCGAGTCGGCGCGCCCGGTCGCGATGGCGGCCACAGCGGATGCGCACGAACCGGTTCCCGAGGACTGGGTTTCCCCGGCCCCGCGTTCAAAAAAGCGCGCCCCGACGTCGTGTTTGCCTTGTGGCCGTACCAGTTCGATGTTCACACCCTGCGCGAAGCGGGAGTCGCTCTGGACTTCGGCCGCACGCGTTTGCCAACCGGCGGGGAACTCCGGGACGAAGACTACGAAGTGCGGATTCCCCATCGACACCGGGATGCCTCGCACTTGGCGGGCGCCGACCGTCAACGCCAGTTCCGGCTCGACGGAGGCTTCGCCCATCTCGATCTCGAATTCATATTCCGAATCACGGCGAGAAATCAGGGAACAAATCCTGCTGCCCGCGCCGGTGAGAATCGCCATGCGCTCCTTGCCCTGAGTGGAACACACATACGCCGCGACGCAGCGGGTTCCGTTGCCGGAGATTTCTGCCGGCGAACCATCGGCATTGGTCAGGTTGATCTCCACGTCGTAGGAGAGGTGCGGCAACATCCACTCCACGCCGTCGGCGCCAACCCCCTCGTGGCGGTCACAGATGCGGCGCGTGAAAGCAGAGATGTCCTCGGGAGCCAGGCCGCCTTCGATCAGCAGGAAATCGTTGCCGCAGGCGCTGGCCTTGACGAATGGGATGCTTCGCCCGCGCCGGTTCACTCGCGCTCCAGGCGTCCCAGCGAGATGGCACTGCGCAAGGTTTTGGACGCTCGCAACTGCTGCAGCAACTGCCTCTGCTCGCGGTTGCAGCCCTCCACATCGAATTGCAAGCGGACGTGTTCGCCGGTATCGCCGGCGTTGACGTTCTGCATCAAGCGGTGATGGCTTTCCAGAATGCGGTTGACCTCGTGGCTGATTTCCTCGACGCTGGTCCCGGTGACTTCGTAGCTCGACACCAGCAGTTTCAGGTTGAAGGTTTCTTCCAGGTGTCCGAGAAAAAACAGAGCCAACAGGACCATGCCCGTTGAGAAAACCGCGGTCAGGTAAAGACCACCGCCGGCAGCCATTCCTACCGAAGCCACCACGAACAGAGTCGCGGCCGAGGTCAAACCGGTGGTGAGTCCGCGCGTGTGCAGAATTGATCCCGCGCCAATGAAACCGATGCCGGGGATGATTTGCGCGGCGATGCGGGTGTAGTCGGAGGGTTCGGCCGCCAGACTGCGTGAAAGCAGGGTAAACAGCGCGGCCCCGAAACAAATGAACATGTTGGTGCGCAAACCGGCGGCGCGGTTCTTCAGTTCGCGCTCCAGGCCGATGGCACCGCCGAGGATGGCGGCCAGCAGGAGCCTGGTCAACGAATTGCCGACCACGCCGCTCGCCATCTCCCGGTTCAGCAAATCGATGAAAGGTTGCCAATGCATGGGCAGCGTGTCCGCGAGAGCAGGCTCCGATGGCCGGATTCTATCACTGCACCGCGGAGGGCCCGCGTTAACCCGGGTGATTACCGGGTGCGATACAGAACCGCGCGCGCCTGGCCGGTAACGTGGATCTCGACCAGTTCGCCGAGGTGCTGTCCCTGCACCGCCTGCCACACCGGGTCGCCCTCGAAGGCAACCACGTAGTCGGCGTACTGCGAGGGATGCGCCAGGGCACGTTCCCACAGTCCGGCAGGATCGGAGGGCTGCATCCAGACACGGTGATTTCCTTCGTTGATGACGCGGCGCAATGGAATGCCGGCCTGCTGCAGCGCGCCCACGTGGTCTCCCACGTACATCAGCAGGGTGACGTTGGAGGGCAATTTTTCGAGCCATGCGGCGACTTGCTTTTCCAGCTGATGGCGAGTGCGCATGTTCACCTGCGCCTCTTCCAGGCAAATCGGGCCGGCGCGCCAGATCGACGCGTAACTGGTGAATCCAAGGACCAGCAGGAGCAGCACTGCCACACCCCTCAGCCTGGAGTTCCATCGCTCGAGCCGCAGGACGAAATAGAAGACCAGACCGAGGCCGGCGGCAAAGGCAGGGAGCAACTGCAATCCGTAGCGAACGTTGTAGTGGGTGAACGGCCAGAACGCGGGGACGAAGATGGGGACGCCGCCGTAGGCCACCGAGAGCGCGTAGAAAGGGAGCGGCACCAGCAGGAAAAGCAGAGGCAGCGCGCGCGAACGGGTGTGAGGCGACAGCGCGGCTGCGATCATGCCCAGCGCCGCGAGCAACAGCCAGAGACGCTCGATCCAGGGATTCACTGCGACGTTGGACTCCGCCGCCTTGACGAAGTAGAGGGTCGCAGTCAGAGGATAACCAACACCGGGATGACCTGGATTGCCGCCCGCTTGAGACCGCCGCTCGATCGCCTTGGCGGAATACGGGCCATTTTCAAATTCCAGAGGATTGCGGTAGACAATTCCGTTGTAGGCAAGCCACAGTGCGGGCGCAGCGGCGGCCAGAAGGAGGAATTTTGCGGTGGCAGCGCGCGCCGGCCAACCGGACTCAGAGGATTTTCTCCTGATCAACATCCATGCGAGAAATGCGCACGTCATCGCCCCGGCCAGGAACCATCCGTCGTAACGCGTCAGGCAGGCAGCCGCGAGGCAAAGTCCGCACCTGGTCAGGGCTTTGGCGTCCCCCGGGATGGACTCGACAAAATACACCCCCGCCCAGATAAAGAGCGCGAGATAGAGCGCCTCCCCCATGGCGGTCGCCTGCATGTAAATCAGGTTGGGATTTGCGGCGTAAACCAGGGCGGCGATCCAGGCTGCCGCGCGGGCGGGCGGGTCTTCAGGGCCGCCACCCAGAGCCCCTCGGATGAGGCGGAACAATCCCACGCTGCCAAGCACGTACGCGGCCAGGGAGGGCATCGACCCCCCGGCGCCGTCCCGCCACATTCGATCGAAGAGAAGAAACGGGATCATCAACAGGTGAGGCAAAGGCAGCCACACGGTGCCTAACTGCAGCAGGCCCGGAGTCCGGGAATCGAAGACCCGGCGGGCAATGTTGATGTGAGCAATGGCGTCGCCGTAGAGCAGCACCTGTCCGCGCTGGTAGAAGAAGAGAAACGAGATAACGGCGACGCAGGAGGCGAGCCAGATCAGGAGTTGGGCCGGAGAGTCCCAGTGGGAAGGTGCAGACGGCTTGGCTTTTGGCTTGCGCATCGACGATGGGCGAGAATCAACGCTTCGCCGCTCTCAGCGGCTGAAGCCGCACCCTATTACTTTCGCTGCGGCTTGAAGCCGCACTCTTTAGAAAACCGTTCCCTTAGGCGGTAAAGCCGTGCTCTTCCCTTTTTATCCCAGATGGGTTAACTCGCGGAAGACCTGGAAGCGAGCGTCGATTTCGTCGCGGGTCAGAGACTGCAGGCGCTCGGTGCCGAAACGTTCCACAGCGAATGATCCCATGACGCCGCCGTAGAAAAGGGCGCGCTTCAACGCTTCGCGGCTCACTTCTTTCTGGGACGCCAGGTAGCCCATGAAACCACCGGCGAAAGAATCGCCCGCGCCGGTTGGGTCCTTGACCTCCTCGATCGGTAAGGCCGGAGCTCGAAAAGGATGATGGCCCAGACCGAACGCACCATCACGAAAGAAAATCGTCGCCCCGTATTCACCATGCTTGATGACCAGGGCCTGCGGGCCCATGGCCAGCACCTTGTGGGCTGCCCGTGGAAGATTCGTCTCACCCGCCAGCATTTTGGCTTCGGTGTCGTTGATGAGCAGCAGGTCAACCAACTTCAGAGTCTCGGCCAGTTCCTTGGGCGTGCCTTTGATCCAGTAGTTCATGGTGTCGCAACCGGTCAGGCGGACTGCCTTCATTTTGCGCCGCACGTTGGCCTGCAAGGTCGGCTGGATGTTGGCGAGGAAAAGGAATTCTGTGTCGTCATACTCGCTGGGGATGCGCGGCTGAAAAGTTTCGAAAACGTTCAGATCAGTGTAGGCCGTCTTAGCTTCGTTGAGATTCTCCGCATACGATCCGCCCCAGCGGAAGGTTTTGCCTTGCGCGCGCTCGATCCCACGGGTGTCGATGCCGTGGTCGCGGAAAACGTTCTCCTGCGCCGGTCCAAAATCGTCGCCCACCACGGCGACCACGCGAACTGGCGTGAAGTAGCTGGCCGCCAGCGAGAAGTAAGTTGCGGCTCCGCCGAGAATATTGGTCACGCTGCCGGATGGCGACGTGATGTCATCGTATGCGACGGAACCGACTACCAGGATGCTCATGCGGGTTGGGATGTCCTTCGCGTCTTCGTGCGTTCCCTGAGCCTCACACGCATTCACCACCGAGGACACGGAGGTACACAGAGGAAGAAATTTTCACTTCACTGGTGCTTTCACATACTTGCCTAGAATCAACTTCAACTTTTTCTTTGCGGCCGCCGGGATTTTCTTGCGATCCGTCAGAATGGCATGCGCCAGGGCTGATCCGCAGTGGCAGGTGCGCGCGCGCGGCATGCGAGCCACAGTTTCGCGCACGACTTTCGCGGCGTTCTCGGCATTCTTTAACAGAACCGCGATGACCTGGTCCACGGTGACCGCATCATGGTGCGGATGCCAGCAGTCGTAGTCGGTAACCATGGCCACGGTGACGTAGCAAAGTTCTGCCTCGCGCGCCAGTTTGGCCTCCTGCAGGTTGGTCATTCCGATCACGTCCATGCCCAGACCTCGATAGACGTTCGATTCCGCCTTGGTGGAAAATTGCGGGCCCTCCATGCAGAGGTAGGTGCCACCCCGTTTGCCGACGACGCCGGCGCTTTTGCAGGCTTTCTCAACCACCCCGGCGAGTTCCGCGCAGATCGGATCCGCGAAGGCAATGTGCGCCACTACGCCGCTGCCAAAAAACGTGTCGACGCGGTGGCGGGTGCGATCGAAAAACTGGTCAGGGATAACAAACTCCAGCGGCTTATGTTCTTCCTTGAGCGATCCCACGGCGGAAATGGACACGATGCGCTCGACGCCGAGTTGCTTGAAACCGTGAACGTTGGCGCGAAAGTTCAGTTCGCTGGGAAGGAGTACGTGGCCGCGTCCGTGGCGCGCCAGGAACGCGACTTTGCGGTCTTCGAGCGTACCGCACACGTAGGCATCGGACGGAGCGCCGAAAGGGGTGTTGAGCCGCACCTCTTTCACCCTGGTCAGCCCGGGCATGGAATACAGGCCGCTGCCGCCAATGATGCCGATTTCCGCTTGTGGCAAAGCTCCTCCTGAGGATGCGCGGTGCAAAGTCAAACCCGTGATTATACAGGAGCACATTTTGCTGAAAGCTGGGAACGGGGCGGGCGTGAAGCCGGCACTCTACGCGCTACAATTTCAGCAATGAGGTTCTGGTTCGGTTTCTGGAGTTTGCTTATTCTCGGCGTGCTGGCGAGCGCTCAGAAGGGCGCGCAGGATAAACCCGTCTCCGCGCAAGCGTCCGCGACCGTGCCGGTGACCATCGACCACGGCCGCGTCATCATTGATGCGGACGTGACCGGCCCCAACGGCTCGACACAAAAAGTTCACGCCTGGGTTGATAACGGCAATGCCGAACTGGAGCTCTCCCGGCGGCTGGCCACAGTGCTGGGCCTGACCGTGTCGTGCGCTGCCGACTCCTGTTCGGCGCCTCCGCCGCCTTCGATCGCAATCGGTGGAATCAAGATACCGCTGATCGAAGTGAAACAAGCGCGTATCCCGTTGAGGCCGGTGGGCGCCGCTGCGGTGCTGGCTGGGGGAGTGAACGCCGAAATCAACATTCCAGCGACGGTGCTCCGGCGGTATGACGTGCTGGTCGACTTTCCGGGCCGGAAGCTTTCCCTGGGATCGGCGGGAACCATCCCTTTCCGCGGGGCCAGCAGCAAGGTATTGGTCAATCCGGAGAACGGGCTCATTCAGATTCCCAGCCAGATTGAAAAGCGGAAATTGAATCTCGGACTTGATCTGGGGTCCTCGATCAGCTTTCTAGCGGAGAACGTTTTTACTTCCCTGGCCGCAGCTCACGCCGATTGGCCCCAAATGACCGGGGCCGTGGGCCCAGCCAACATGTGGGGATTGGACGACGAACCGAAATGGAGGTTGATGCGCCTTGACCGGGTCCAATACGGGCCACTGTTTCTGACCAATGTGGCGGTGGTCGCTTTCCCGAAAGAACGAATGGAATTTTTCGAGAAGCGTGCCGGGGTCGCGACCTCCGGCCTGCTGGGATCGCAAGCGTTTCTGAACTACCGCGTGGGAATCGACTACGCGCGTGCGATGGTTTATTTCGAAATCGGACGAATGTTCATGTTCCCCGACTTCGATGTCATTGGCCTGGTGCTGCGGCCGGAAGACGACGGGAGTTTCACCGTACTGAGCGTGGCTGACTTCGCTGGGAATCCGTCCGTTGCCGCGGGGGAACGCGGCGTTCAGCCGGGCGATCACCTGGTCTCGGTTGACCAGATTCCCGTGCGCGGCGCGACCATGGGACAGGTGTGGAAAATGCTGGGAGGAACTCCCGGCCAGGAACGGGAGTTAACCATCGAGCGTCGGGGCAGGGATTTTGCGGTGGCGGCGCAGGTACAGCATTTCCTGGGCGAAGTGCCCGAGGAAGAGAGCAAGCGGAAAAAGAAGTAAGGATGCCACGCTTTCGCGCCACGCCTCTGCTCATTTAGCAGCGGGCGCCGGGGCCAACAACTCTTTTTCCAGTGTGGCGGTTGCGGCCGCATCCAGGCTCTCGGTGACCAGCACGGTGTCGCCTTGCGCTTCGATGACAACTGCGCCCTCCTCGGTCACCCAGGAGTGGCGGCCTTTGAGCGGCGGGGGTTTGGGGTGGTCTTTGGAGGCTGATGGAGGAATGGCCGGTTCCAGCGGCGCCGGGTCGCCAGCCTCTTCGGCCTTCTTGTAGCGCTCCTTGAGCGAACCGGCGTAGATGGCAGCGAACTCTTCGGCGGTTGTGGAACTGGACCAGCGCGAAACGTAAAGCAAGCCCAGCGGAGCGGCCGCATTCAATTTCGGCCTCGCGGCGTAGTAGTATCCTCCCCGCCAGTCCGGATACAGTTCCTTCGAGAGCGGCTTGCCGGCATACTGTTCAATGAGCACGGCCACGTCAAACTCGCCCATCGCCCCGATGTCGAACTTCTGGTAATCCTTGAAATCGTGCTTGAAATCAGGCACGGGCATGGGATCTATGGTTTCACCCGCGAGGTAGGTATCCGGCTGCATGATCTGGCGCGTGGTGCGCGGAGGACTCCGCAGGAGTCCGGCGAACGCCTTCTCCTTGCCGACTTTCTGCAACAGCTTGACCACAAATTCCATGCCGTAGCTGTAGGGAAAAGTCATCGACTCCTTCAGGAACGTAGGCGCCTCGTTGAATACTTTCGTTCCCGGAGTGCCGGTGAGTGTTTCTTCCTCCATGGCTTCCAGCAGCGTGGGCGAATCGGTGAGCGTGTGCCCCGTGGGTGAGAGTGCGTACTGGAACATCATGGCCTGGGCCTGGCCTTCGACTACGGCCTCGCGGACATCGTCGATCTCGTCGTTTTCGATGTCCTGGGGCGTGGGATCTTTCCTGATCTCTCCCAGATCCTTGTCGCCGCGCTTCATCCATTTCTCCAGTCCCACGGACTGGTCTTGCAGCGCGTGGGTCAACTCGTGGGCCATGACCGGTTCCTGCTCTTCGATGGGCACCCAATCGAGCAGGTTGACGGTCTTGGTTTTGGGATCGTAAAAACCGGCAACTTCCTCCCGCAGCAACGCGACCAGGAAGGTTTGCAGATCGAACTCTCGCGGCAGCAGGCCGAATTTCTTGAGGACGAGTTCGGAGCGGCGCAGCCGCCTAGTGTCTTCGTCGTTCAGATGCTTGGTGAGAAAGGCGACAACTTCATCCCGGCTGCTGAGTTTGCGCTTCACTTCTTTCTTGATGGGCAGGCCCGTCTGCTTGCTGTCGAAGTCGAGGATTTCGTCGACGGAATGGAAGAGTTCTTGCGCCTGCCGAGGAGTAATTTTGACCTCCCGTCTTTCCTGATCGTCGGCCGCCTGATCCTTCGGTTCCTGGTCTTTGGGCGGGACTGGCTTAGCTTGCTCCGGCGGTACTGCGGAGGGCTCCGTGGCGGCGTTCTTGTCCGGCTGCGTGTCTTGGGCGGGTGCGGAAGGCAGGAGCGCAGTCAGGACCAGCACAATCACGAGAATTAGCCATTCGGGCCGCCGGATTGGCACTTTAATTGGGCTCATCAAGACTGAGTGTATACGTTTCACTATACTTACTGCCGTGGACACCGGCAGCCCCGTCAATCTTTGGACGTCGAGCGAGCACGTTCGTGATTACCTGGAACGCGCCGACTCGATCCGCCACCGCCAAGAAGGTGAAGCGGCGCTGCTCGAATTCGTGCCGCCCGGGGCGCGACGAATTCTCGATCTCGGCACCGGCGACGGGCGCCTGCTGGCGCTGGTGCGGAATGGGCTTCCGGCTACGGAAGCTGTGGCGCTGGACTTTTCTCCGGCCATGCTCGACGCTGCGCGAAAGCGGTTTGCGGCCGAAGCGGCCGTCACCGTGGTGGCGCACAACCTTGACAAGAGCCTGCCGGAACTGGGCAAGTTCGACGTGGTGGTTTCCAGCTTCGCCATCCACCATCTAGTCCACGAGCGCAAGCGGGAACTCTACGCGGAGATTTGGGGAGTGCTGAACGCGGGCGGCGTGTTCTGCAATCTCGAGCACGTGTCTTCACCCAATGCGCGCCTGCACCAGGAATTCCTCGAGCGCATCGGTTTTACGGTCGCGACCGAAGACCCGTCGAACAAACTGCTGGAAGTGGAAACCCAACTGCAATGGCTGAGGGAGATTGGCTTCAGCGACGTGGATTGCCACTGGAAATGGCGGGAACTGGCGCTGCTGGCGGGCCGGCGGCGGTAGCGGTCACGCATCCTCACTTGCGCCGGCCATCTCATGGCAGAATTTCCTGACCCACTTGAGGATGACAGCGCAATGAGTGACAGAATCAAATGGTGACTCGGTTCGCCACCCACTCGCCCGCTTCCCTTGTGCCTAACGAACCGCCGATGTCCCCTGTGGTCTTCTTCTGGCGCACGGCTTCGAGCACCGCGGCTTCGATTTTGTCGGCTTCTTTCGGGAACTCCAGATGGCGAAGCATCATGGCGGCAGTCAGAATCGCGCCCAAGGGATTCGCCAGGTTCTGACCTGCGATCGGCGGGGCTGAGCCGTGCACCGGCTCGAACATCGAAGTCTTGCCGGGATGAATATTCCCGCTGGCGGCCATGCCGAGGCCGCCCTGCAAGCCGGCGGCGAGGTCGGTGATGATGTCGCCAAACATGTTGTTGGTGACGATCACGTCGAACTGACGTGGGTCTCGCACCATCTGCAGGCAGAGCGCGTCGACGTACATGTGCTGCGCGGTGATCTGCGGATATTCTCCGGCGACTTGCTTAAAAACGCGCTGCCAGAGGCCGCCGGCGTGCGTCATGGCATTGGACTTGTCGCACATCAGAATCTTGGCGCGCGGCGAACCGTCGAGTTTCGTGTGGCTCCGGCAATACTCAAAGGCGTAGCGGATGATGCGCTCCACGCCTTTACGGGTGTTGATGTCCTCCTGCGTGGCGATCTCATCCGGAGTGCCCGGTTTGAACACGCCACCCGCGTCCGTGTAGACCCCTTCGGTGTTCTCGCGGAGGACGACGAAGTCCACGTCCTCCGGTTCCGCGCCTTTCAGCGGGCACAAAGCCGCATCGAGCAGGCGCACCGGGCGCAGGTTGGCGTAGAGGTCCATTTTGAAGCGCATGCCGAGCAGGATTTCCTTGGCGTGAATGTTGGTCTTGACCCGAGGATCGCCGAACGCCCCGGCCAGGATCGCATCAAAATCACGGGCCAGCATGGCGAAGCCGTCGGGCGGAACCGTGGTTCCGTCGCGCAGGTAGCGGTCGGCGCCCCAGTCGAATTCCGTCAGCTCAATCCTTGCCCCCGTCGCCTGCATGACGCGAACGGCCTGCGGGATGACTTCTTTGCCGATTCCATCCCCGGCAATGACGGCGATGCGCTTCAGCCCTGGCTTTTGTGGGTCCACGGCAGGAAAGTTACCACAATCGCTATAATCGAAGTATCCGTATGGGGCTCACTGCTCTCCAGGCTCACAGCAAAGGACTGGGCGCCACCCGCACCGGCGAGTATCGCGGCGCGATCACGGCCGTGCAATTCTCCGATCCGCAGCAAGAATTTTCCGCGCTGCGAACCACCTGCGGCGTGTACGACCTCGGCTACCGGGCGAAAGTCTCGCTGACTGGAAGCGATCGCGTGCGCTGGCTCAACGGGATGGTGACGAATAACATCCGTGATCTGGCCGCCGGCCAGGGCGTTTACGCGTTCCTCTTGAACCCGCAAGGCCACATCCTGGGGGATCTGTACGCCTACCACCAGGGCTCGTCGATCATGGTGGATACCGACCGCAGCCAACTGGAAAGGATTCTGGCAACCTTCGATCACTACATCATCATGGATGACGTGGAGGTCGCGAATCTGGGCGACCAACTGACGGCACTGGGGATCGGCGGACCGGATTCGCGCAAGGTGCTGCGGGCCGCCGGCATTGAGATTCCGGAGACCCGTCCCCTGCAGATTTTCGAGGCCAAGTGCACCTGCGAGTGTGAATGCACCAAGTGCACCGCGGTGCGGGGCGAAGACTTGGCGCACGAGAGTTACGAATTGTGGCTGGCTCCGGAGGATGTGAGCAAGACCTGGGATGCGCTGCTCGCCCAGGGGGCTACGGCTGTGGGTTCTGAGGCGCTCGAGATGCAGCGCATGGTGTCTGGAATTCCGCACTATGGGGTAGACATCCGCGAACGGGATCTGCCGCAGGAAACCGAGCAGGCGCGGGCCCTCAACTTCAACAAGGGATGCTACATCGGCCAGGAAATCGTGGAGCGCATTCGCTCACGCGGCGCGGTGCATCGGAAGTTTACCGGCTTCCTGATCGACGCCGCCGCAGCCGTTCCTGCGGGAGCAAAGATCACCGCCGGCGAAAAAGAAGTGGGAGAGATCACGAGCGCGGCAGTGGTTCCCACGGGCGGCGGTGCGAAGACTTTGGCGCTGGGCTACATCCGGCGGGAAGTCGGTACGCCGGGCCACCAGGTCCTGATTGGCGGGAAGAAAGCCGTGGTGGTGGAATCCCCGGTGGTGAACTTGTGGGCGCACGACGATCTATCTCTCGAGCCGCGGCGGGCCTGAGAAAAATTTTGACGCAACGATCGCGGAGGATGTTTCTTCCGCTTTAGACTGAGGAAAGATTATGAGTGAAAAGAAATACGAACAGTCCGGTTTCACGGTAACGGATCGGCGGCTCTTCAACTCGGAAGGCGAACTGCGCCAGGAAGTCGAGGAACGCAGCGAGGCCGCGAAACCCGCGCCTCCCGCCCCAGTCGAAGAAATTCCCCGGGCGGAACTGACGGCGGACCCTGCCGCAGTCGAGCCTGAAAACCGCGACCTGCCCGTTCCGCCCACCAACGCCGAACAGGAAGCCCAGGCGGCCGCCTACCGCCAGTCTTCCCAAGATCTGGACTCGGAGGTGGAACTCAGCGGCCGTTCCGCCAAAGAGTTCGAGATGACGTTCGAGCGCTTCCTCGCGTCGCTGTACATGACGGCGATGTTGCAGCTTGGGCTGATGCGGGAACAGGGCGGACAACCACGCATTGACATCCTCGGCGCACGACAGACGATCGACACCCTCAGCCTGATCGGGGAGAAGACCAAGGGCAATCTGACGCCCCGGGAAGAGAATTTCCTGCATAACACGCTTTACGAGCTTCGCATGGCGTACGTCGAGGTGACCAATGCGCTGGCGCGGCCGCCGCAGCCCGGACCGGCTACCGGAACCAGCGGCAAATGAAAGCCGAACGATGAAAGCCACCCTGACCGTGCTGGGCAGCGGGACGTCGATGGGAGTGCCCACCCTGGGATGCGACTGCGCCGTCTGTCATTCCACCGATCCGCGCGACCGGCGCACCCGCCCATCGATTATGCTCGAGTACGACGGCAAGGTCGTGCTCATCGATACCACGCCGGATTTTTACACCCAGGCCATTCGCCAGAACATCACGCGGGTCGATGCGGTGTTGTACACCCACACTCACGCCGACCACATCCTGGGCATCGACGACCTGCGGCCGCTCAGCTATCAGCATAAGCCGGAGAGGCTGCCACTCTACGCGCGACCGGACGCGGCGGCGTTTCTGCGCAAGATGTTTTCCTACATCTTCGACGCTGACTACAAATTCGGCAGCTTGCCGCAACTGGAACTGTGCCCGATCGACGGACCGGTGGACGTGCTGGGGGTGCGCTTCGACCCGGTGATCCTGATTCACGGCGAGACCCAGATCTACGGCTACCGCTTTGGGTCGGCGGCCTACCTGACCGATCACAGCGAGATTCCCGAGCAATCTTTTCATCAGCTGGAAGGGCTCGACATTCTGTTTCTCGATGCCCTGCGGCACAAACCGCATCCGACCCATTCGACGGTCAAGAATTCACTGGCCATCGTGGACCGGGTGCGGCCGAAACGCGCGTTCTTCACGCATATCTGCCACGACCTGCCGCACGAGGCGACGAACGCGACGCTGCCTAAGCATGTGAGGCTGGCGCACGACGGGATGAAGCTGGAGTTTGAAATTTGATAACCGCGAAGCCTTGAGTCTTTCGATCAGCCATCACGCATCAGCCCTTTCCCGAATGCAGGTGTTTCACAAACTCGACGAGGTCCCGGCGGATTTCGGACCCACCGTGGTGAGCGTGGGCAACTTCGACGGCGTACACCGCGCCCATGCGCACGTGTTAGGTGAGATCGTCGCCCGGGCGCGGAAGGGCAGGGCGAAGGCCATCGCGGTGACCTTTGAGCCGCACCCGGCCCGGATTCTGCGGCCGGAATCCGCATTCAAGCTGCTTACCCCCAGGGCGGAGAAATTGCGCCTGCTCGCAGACAGCGGCGTTGACGCGGTCCTGCTGCTTCCCTTCGGCCGTGACCTTTCCCTCATGACGCCCCGGCAGTTCGCCGAGCGGATTCTCCGCAGGGTGCTGCACGCGCGCGAGGTACACGAAGGCTTCAACTTCCGCTTTGGGCATAAAGCGGCGGGCGATATGAAGATCCTGGCCGAGTTCGGGCGTGAGATGGGATTCGAGGTTACGGAGTATCCGGAGATGACACTGCGAGGGGAAACGGTCTCCAGCAGCCAGATCCGCAGACTGATTGCCGAAGGCCGCGTCAGCCGCGCGCGACACCTTCTGGCGCGGCCGTTCTGCATCCTCGGCACGCCCGGCCGCGGACGCGGCTACGGATCGAAGTACACGGTGCCAACCATCAATCTCGCGCGCTATGAAGAACTGGTGCCGAAAGATGGCGTTTACATTACGTGTACGCGCGTCGGAACCGAGAACTTCGACTCCGTCACCAACGTCGGGAACCGTCCGACTTTCGGCGCGGAACTGTTTGCCATTGAGACTCACCTGCTGAATTTTCATCCTCTGGAACTGACGCCTGAGACCGATGTGGAGATCGGCTTTCTCGACCGTCTGCGGGACGAAATCAAATTTCCTTCGGTGGAAGCGCTTCGCGAGCAGATCGCGCGCGACGTGAAAAAGGCGCGACGCTACTTCCACTTGCTCCATCGAAAGTCCGAGCCGCCGCCCAGCACTTGATCCTTCGGCGTGCTCGAAAATCCATCTGCTAGTATTTCGACAAGCCTGCCCTCGGCTGAAATCAAGATCACCCTTGCATGCGGTCTTTCTGGCAACGCCGGGTGGGACAATCTGGACAACTCGCCCACTGCCTGGCTCTAAAGAATCCCGGTGCTCAAACCCTTCCTGAACAGTCCAGCCTGGCGCACCTTTCGGTCGCGGCTCAGCCTGAATCATTCTCTGCCGGACATGCTCTGCCGGACATGATGCATCCGGGATCGAACCATTCCCAGATGTTCGATGGGAAAGCGCTGCTGCACGGGCTGCGCAAGGCCGGATTCGCCCCGCCCAGGGTCAGCGAATAGCGCCAGGGCGCGTTTCCGGAAATCGATCGGATCGAACTGGAAGTGCGCCGCCGGCGAGAGCTTGTACGTCGAGGCCGAGAACTAAACGGCTACTCCATCGGGTCGACGACGACCCCTTCCTCATGGTTCGCCCCGCGCCCTGGCAACTGCACGATCACAATCGCTGACAGGACAAGCACGATACCTACCGTCTGAATGGTGCGCAGACTTTCACTCAGCAACAGGGCGGCGAGCAGGATCGAGAATACCGGCTCCAGGCAACCGGCGATGATGGCGCGGGTGGGCTCGAGATATTGCAGGCCAAGGAAGTAGAGCGAGAACGAGCCCATCACCGAGATCATGGAAAAGACGAACAGGAACACCCACTGTGCCGAAGAGTAATGAGAGGCCGCCACCTTCCATGGAGGATTGATGAAAAGCCAGAACACGGACGCCGAAGTCAGCGTCCAGACGAGAACGCGCCAGCGGTCGTAGCGGGCGAGCAGGCTATGTCCTCCGACGTTATAGAAGGCGAAGGAAAAGGAAGCGACAAGGCCGGCGAATAGCCCATTTGCGTCAATGCGCAGATCCGCAGAAGACTTGTTCCCGACCAAGCCGATGGTCAAGGCGATGCCTGCGATTGCAACCGCAACTGCGGCGACCTTCTGGGGCGAGAGCTTCTGCTGTCCCCGCACCGCCACATAGAGCAGCACCCAGACCGGCGCCGTGTACTGCACGACGATGGCGATGGCCACGCTCGTCCTCTGGATGGCCACGTAGTAGAAATAATTCGACACGGCCACACCCAGCGTCCCCAGAACTAGACATCGGGCCAGATCGGCAACTGGAAGTCTGATTCGCTGCCATCCGTCCCGCAAGACAAGGGTGGGAAGCAGTACCAGCAGGGCGAACGACGTGCGGGTCTGCGAGAGGATGAGGGGATCGATGGGATGCGCGGCCTCCCCACTCACCACCAGTTTGCCGGTAAAGACGGAACGGCCCAGCGTCGCGGACACTCCCCAGAGAAATGCAGCTGAGGCAATGAAAAGGTATCCACGCAGGGGATGGGCGTCGCGTCTGGAGGCAGTGGAACTCAGGATTCGGTCACCGAATCCGATGATGGAGCCGGATCGAGCCACTGGTCAAGCCGTTCTGGATCAAAGCCGATCACGACCTCTTCCGTCTCACCAGCAATCAAAACCAAAGTCGGGGTCTCGTAGCTGTCGTATTTCTCGGTCATGGCGCGATAGGCCTCGCTATCGGCACGGATGTCGCGCTCTTCGAAGGCGATTGCCTTGGCCTCGAGGACGACTCTCATCAGTTCGCAGGAAAGGCAGCCGGGCTGGGTGAAGAACAGCACGCGAGCATTCATGAGCTCATCCCGAATCGCTAACCAGCATCGTACTCGATGTGGACGGAAATCTTAGCAGTCTTTTCCAGCATTGCCGAGACAGAACAGTACTTCTCCTTCGACAGCCGCACCGCGTCCTCCATGGACTTGGGCTCCACTTTACCGCTCACGCGATAGATCAGCTTGATCTCGGTATAAACGGCCGGATACCCCGTGGCCCGCTCGCCCTCGGCGCGAACCTCAATAGCGGTAAAGGGTTCGCGTTTCTTGCGCAGGATTCCGACCACGTCGGAGGCGGTGCAGCCGCACAGGGCAATCAGGACAAGTTCCATGGGAGTATTCGCCGTCTTTTCCTTGGCCGTGTCCATAACAATGGCGTGATGGGAAGTTGCTTCGGCGGTGTAACGTTCCTGGTCGGTCCAGATGCAGCGGGCGGAAATCACGTTTCTACCTCCGGTTGTCGGTGCTGGGCTCAGGGTGAATCAGGACCCGGAACAATTCCGGGGCTTCCTGCTTAAAGCGAATTTCCAACTCGGTCTGCACGTCATGCACCCGGGCGAGCGAAAGATCGTCGGAGAGCGTGCAGTGGCAGGAGACGAACAGGCGCCCGCGAACCCGCTTAAAGACGAACTCGTGAACGTCGAGGATCTCCGGAAACTGGGCCGCGATCGCCTTCAGCCGGCGCTCGAGCCGCTCGTCGCTGAGTAGTTCTTCGGAAGTCTCGATCGTTGCCGGCTCGCTCTCGATGTGGGTCAGGATGTCGGAAATCTCCGGCACCTCGTGGCGCATATCGGCTTCGAGTTCGGTGACCTGATCGTGAGCCTCTTTCAGCGTCATGCGCTCGTCGAGTTCGACGTGCTGCTCGACGTGGAGACGTCCTCCGACATCCTGGACGCTGATGTCATGCACATTGAGATTCTTCTGGGTGGCGACGGCGCGAACGCGGTCGAAAATATTTTCGGAATGCTGGGCCCGCGGCAGAGGTTGCACGGTCACATCTGCATCGGGAAGGATACGGCGAACCGCCTCGGTTACGGCCGCAGCCATTTGACCCGAGCGCTGGAAGGTCACGGTACGCGCCAGCCCCACGTTGAGATCGGCGAAGTAGCGGTTCCCAGCCCGTCGAATGCGCACGCGATCCACTTCGAGCACGCCCTCGACGCGCGAGACCGCGTCGTGAATCTGCGAGCGCACTCCAGCCGGGGCGGCGTCGAGCAATGCGTCAACCGTACGCCGGGCCAGCCGCCAGCTCACCGAAACCACAACCCCGGCGACGAAAAGCGCCGCAATCGGGTCGGAATCGCGCAGCCAGTCGACATGGTAGGTTCGGCCGGCAAGGACCAGCGCGAGACCCAACACCACCACGCCCGCCGACCAGATGTCGGTGGAAAAATGCAGCGCATCCGCCTCCAGCGCCTGGCTGTCGTACTTGCTGGCAATTCGGCCGAGCACGCGGGAGCGCCACCAGTCGACCGCCATCGAGACCAGCATGACCGCAAACGCCGCGGCGGAAGGTTCGATTTCCACGTGGTGGTAGAAGAGACGGAGCACCGCTTCGTAAATAATCCAGCCGCAGGTGATCAGCAGCAGGCCGGTTTCGGCGAACGCCGAGAAATTCTCGATCTTGCCGTGACCGTACTGGTGGTCGGCGTCGGCCGGCTTATCGGAAACTCCGACCGAGAAAAAAGTGATCAACGCGGCGATCAGGTCGAGACCGGAGTGCGCCGCTTCCGACAGAATGCCGAGGCTGCCCGTGGTCACGCCCACCGCGACCTTGAGCCCGGTGATGACCAGTGCCGCCAGAACTGAGTTGCCGGCGGCCGAGCGCTTCTCGGCACGCATGGATTCAGGGGACGAAATGGCAGGACTTCCCGACACTCGAGGATTATCGCTGGGGCGCAGGGAAAGTGCCAAGCAAATCGGGTCGGGTTCAGCACCCGCGGGCACTGCGGTTCCCAGAGGAGCGCCGCGCGGCACAGGGTCCTGTTGATCGGTCGTGATCGATCTGTCCTACTTCGGGACACACGCCTCTAACTTGAGCAGATACGCTTTGTGCTAGGATTTCATGTTTAGCAGTTTTCACCTTTCCGGTGGACCAATCCTGGAGGAATTCATCTATGCGTAAGAGTTGGCTGCTGTGTGTTCTGTTGGGAACGCTGGCTTGGGGGCAAGCCGCGCCCAGTGCGCCCGCGGCGGCGCCGGCCCAAGCTGCTCCGTCGGGGGCAACCCAGTCGCAGAAGCCGGCGGTGCCGGCCGACACCTCCGCGTCGGTGCCCGACGCTGCAGCGGTGATCACGGTGAAAGGTGTTTGCTCAGCCCCGCCCAAGGGGGCGGCTACCGCTGGGGCTGCGGCGAAACCGGCGGAGTCTGCAACCTCCACCGAGGACTGCAAGACGGTCATCACCAAGGCCGAGTTCGAGAGGCTGATGGCGAGCATTCCCAACTCCTCTCCGCAAATGAGAAAGCAAGTACAGGGACTGTTGCCGCGGTTAATCGCCATGTCGGAAGCCGCGAAGAAGAAGGGGTTGGACAAGACTCCGGAATTCAAGGAATTGGTGAAAGTTCAGACCATGCAGATCCTGGCCAACGAACTGACGCGCAATGTTCAGGCGGAGGCCGCGAAGGTTCCCGAGGAAGAGATCGAGCACTACTACAAGAGCAATCTCCAGACCTTCGAGCAGTTCAATCTGGAGCGGCTGTTTGTGCCTCGCTCCAAACAGGTCGAAGCCGATGCCAGAGATGACGATGAGAAAGACGAGAAACTGACCGCAGAGCAGAAAAAGGCCAAGGAAGACGCGGACAAAGCCAAAGCGGCCGAAGGAGAAAAGGCCATGGTGAAACTGGCCGATGACTTGCGCGCGCGGGCCGCGGCAGGAGAAGACTTTGTAAAGTTGCAAAAAGAAGCTTTCGAAGCTGCGGGAATGAAAATCGAGTCGCCCACCGTGTCTTTGCCCAAGGTGCGGCGGACCGGACTTCCGGCGGCGCATGTCGCGGTGTTCGAACTGAAGGTGGGAGAAGTTTCTGCGGTCATCAACGATTCCGGCGGCCACTATATCTACAAGGTCACCGGCCGGGAGACGATCGCGTACGACCAGGCGAAGGAAGAGATTCGCAGCAAGCGGCAGAATGATCGCGCCAAGGAAATGATGGAGAAGATTAACAGCTCGTTCACGGTGGAAACCAACGAGGCATACTTTGGTCCGGGAGGACCGGCAGCGGCTCCGCCGCCACCCGTGGCGGGTCCAAAGATGGCTCCGCCGCCCCAGGCTCCCACGGCTCCTCCCGCTGCGAAGCAGAACTGATGGCGAAACCTGTGGTTGTGGTCACCGGCGTAGCCGGGAATCTGGGCTCCAGACTCTTGCCGCTGCTGGGACGATATTCGGTGATTGGCGTCGACATAAGCCCGCCACGAACCGATACCGAACTGCAGTTCGAGCAAATGGACCTAGGCGAGGAATCGTCCACCCGGACCCTCTACGAACTGTTGCGCGATAAGCGCGCTGAAGCGGTGATTCACCTCGCCTTTGTGATCGATCCGGTGCGCACCGGCGTGCTGGACGTCCGACGCATGTGGCAGATCAACGTGGCGGGAACGGCGCGGGTGATGGAGGCCATCACCGAAGTGAATCGCACCGCCGACGACGGCATCAAGCAGTTCATCTTCCCTGGAAGCGTTTCCGCCTATGGGCCGGACTTGCCCGATCCGGCGACCGAGGACTCTCCCCTGCAGGCGCACACGCTGCCTTATGCCATTCACAAGAAAGAGTCCGACGAGGTCGTGCAACAGCGTTGCACCGCCCTGCGCGGATGCAGCGCGTATATTCTCAGGCCGCACATCTTCGCCGGCGCCAGCGTGGAAAACTACCTGATGGGCGCATTCCGCGGCAATGCCAACGGCAAGAGCGCCCGGGCGGAAAGGATGCGCGCCGCAGGCAAGCGGCTTCCCTGCATGCTGCCACGCGGCCAGCAATACCTGGACAACAAGATCCAGTTTGTTCACGTCGACGACATGGCGCGGCTGCTGCGCCACCTTCTGCAGCGCGAACCGGAAACACAGCGTCTCACCGTGCTGAATGTGGCCGGCCGCGGCGAGCCCCTCACGTTTGCCCGCTGCATCGAGATCGCGCAGGCGAAGCTGGTGCGCGTGCCGGGAAAGTGGGCCATGCGGCAGGTGCTGAAATTCCTCTGGCAGCAGAGGATTTCGGCGATTCCTCCCGAGGCCCTCCCCTATATGACCGGCCAGTACATCATGAATACCGACCGACTGCGCCGCTTCCTGGGACCGGAATACGAGCACGTGATGCGCTACACGGTCAGCGACGCTTTCGCCGATTCGTTTCGCCGCGATGCCGTGACCAACTGAATCGCGACCTCCGAGTCCCGCGCTCCGCTACGCGAGTTTGCCGCGATATAAGCCGGCGATGCCAAAGGTGTATGGCGTCCAATTGGCTTCGGCGAACCCGGCTTGTCGCATTCTCGCCAGCATTTCTCCTGGCTCCGGAAAGCGCTCGACCGACGCGGGAAGATAGGCGTACGGGCCGCGCACGCCGGACAGCAGCGTTCCCACCCGCGGCAGCACTTGCTTGAAATAGATGCGATAGAGCGATCCCGTCGCTCCCTTGGGCTCGCCAAAATCGAGGATGCCGCATTCCCCTCCCGGGCGCAGCACGCGCGCGATCTCGCGCAGGCCCGCGTTGTAGTCCGCCAGGTTGCGGAATCCAAACGCCGAAGTCACCAGGTCAAAATATCCGGCGGGAAAGGGCAGGTTGAGAGCGTCCGCCTCGATCCAACCGGGACGCGTTCCGTTTTCCGAGGCCGCCGCTTTCGCCGTCGCGCGCTGCAGCATGGCATGGGAGAAATCGGCGCCCAGAATCTGTGCCACGTTCGTTCCCGCCTGGCGGCGCAGAGCAAACGTCATATCGCCGGTTCCGCAGCAGAGATCGAGGATGCGCGCCTCCGGGCGCGCCAGGATGTGGCGGAAGGTGCGGGCGGTCCGGCGCCACCACACGCGGTCGACGTTGAACGACAACAAGTGATTCAGCAGGTCATAGCGCGGCGCGATGGAGGTGAACATCTCGCGCACGGCCCGGCCTGCTGAGCGCGGATCGCTCGCGCCTTGCGGAGCAGCGCCAACAACGGTAGGTTTGCCGAGCCCCGACACGGTCCTCGCTATTTCTTCCGCTTCTTCTTGAGTTGCGACACGACGCCCTCAACCTGCCGGGTGTGGTTCGTGTCGTGCCCCGCAAACATGCGGGTGAGATGCGCGATGGTTTCCTTGCCGCGTTCCAGGTGCATGCCATGGCGGTCCCAGGCATCGCGGGGCAAAGCTTTCAGCATGGCCAGGTTATTTTCCCGCAGCACGCGAAAAACTTCGATCGCAAGCCTCGGATCCCTTTTGCCGTATTGGAAGACGGATGCCCACACGTCCTGATCGAAAGGCTGAATGGTAACGCCATCCTGGCCGACAATCGATCGCATGCGCCAGCTGGCAACAATCTCGGCGTCGGCGAGGTGGGCCACGATCTCAGCGATCGACCACTTCCCCGGCGCCGGCTGCCACTTCAGTTGCTTCGGAGTGAGCCCTTTTACCAGTTTCTTCAGTTTGGCGGCGGTGCCCCGCTGCACTTTGAGCGCGTCCTGGCCTTCCACATGGCCGAGAATCCGTTGGATGTATTGCTGTGCTGTTTCTGGCATGTCTTTTTTCTCCCCAACTACAAGCGCATTTCGTGGTACGACATTCCCTCAGGGGCTAAAAGCCCGCTGTACACAGAGCAAGAGCGGCACCGCTGAAAATGGGTGCCCTTCGAAGAACCGCAAGAAACGAGAACCGCCGTCAGCTTCCTGTAGCCCCGCCGCAGACCCGCCTACTTCCCCCAGGCCCATCCGCCCCGGGACAGCCGACGCAGTTCTTCCACGGCATCGAGCACGATCTTCTCCGGGATATCGCTGGCGACTTCGACCTTGCCAATCTCGCGCGGGAGGATAAAGTGCACCACCCCATTGCGCGTCTTCTTGTCAGATTGCAAGCGCGCCAGGATCTTGCGCGGTGCCACGTTCACCTCGGGCAGACGGCCCAGGCTCAGCACCGCGTCGGCAATCCGGCCCGCGGTCACGCTATTGCTGCGTCCCACGCTCAGCGCAATGTAGTTGGCCGCGATCATTCCCCAGGCGACGGCCTCCCCATGCAGCAGCCGGCGGTAACCGGTTTCCGCCTCGAGCGCGTGGCCGATGGTATGGCCCAGGTTGAGCACCCGGCGGAGGCCGCCCTCGCGTTCATCGGCGGAGACCACCTCGGCTTTAAGCTTCACCGACTGTGCGATCACCCACTCCAGTTCCACCGGATCGCGTTTCAGAATGCGGGCGCGATTCTGCTCGAAGCGCAGGAACAGTTCGACGTTCCCGATGATGCCGCACTTGAGCGATTCGTACAGCCCGGCGCGAAATTCGCGCTCGGGCAATGTCTTCGTAATGCTGGGATCAATCAGCACCACGCGCGGGTGATGGAACGTCCCCAGCAGATTCTTCCCGGCTACGAGATTGACTGCCGTCTTGCCCCCGATCGATGCGTCCACCTGCGCCAGCACGGTGGTGGGAATCTGCACCAGTTCGATTCCGCGCATGTAGAGAGAGGCCAGCAACCCGCCGACATCCCCCACAACTCCGCCGCCCAGGGCGAGGATGACGGCTTTGCGGTCCGCGCCCAGGCGGGCCAACTTTTCTGCCAGGCCCTCGACGCTTGCCAGGCGCTTGGACGGTTCGCCGTCCTCCATGGTAATGACTTGCGGCGTGAAACCCGCCGCCTTCAACGCGCTGACCAGTTTCGCTCCCCAGCGCTTGCGCACCGGAGGAACAGTCACCACAAAGATGCTGCTGGCTTGCGGCAGCAACTCGCTCAGCACCGAGCCGGTGCGGGCCAGAAGGCCATTCTCGATCACGGCCTCGTAAGGCCGAGGTGGCACGTGGATGGTCACTAGCGGCATGCGGATTCCATCATAGCCGATGCGTCGGAATGCTTGCTCCGCGCTGCAAAGTGGTACCATTTCCCCTCGATGAAGGGTCTTCCGGCCGAAACCGACTTCGTCGTGATGGGAGCCGGGGTCGCGGGCTTGCGCGCAGCCGTCGAACTCGCCCCGGCTGGACGTGTGCTCGTGCTGGCCAAGCGCCAACCTGCCCACGCGTCTGCCAGCACCCAGGGCGGACTGGCGGCGGTGTTGAGCGACGAAGACGAAATCAGCCTCCATCTCCAGGACACACTGACGGCGGGTGAAGGGCTGTGCAATCCGGCGGCGGTCAAGCTTCTGGTCGAAGAGGGCGCCGAGCGCATCGAAGAACTCATCGCCTGGGGAAAGCATGAGCGCGGCGGCACCCGGCTTGTTTTCGGACCCGAAAGCGGGCACCCCCGGGGGCGCCTTCTGCACGCCCAAGGCGACTCCACCGGAACCGAGATTCTGCGCGTCTTAACCGCCAGGGCACATTCGCTCAAGAACATTTCGATTGCAGAGCTTCAATTTTCCACCCGCCTCCGCGTCTACGACGGCTGCATCACCGGCGTCTCGGTTCTCGACGACAAGGGCGTTCCCCACGAAATTGCGTGCTCTGCCCTCCTGCTCGCGACCGGCGCGATGGGGCAACTCTATCGCAACACCACCAATCTGGAGGGGGCAACCGCCGATGGAATCGCGCTGGCCTATCGCGCCGGAGCGGAAGTCAGCGATATGGAGTTCGTGCAGTTTCATCCCACGGTGCTCTACCTGAAGAAGGCGCCGCGTTTTCTTTTGTCGGAAGCCTTGCGCGGGGAGGGAGCGCAACTCCGCAATATCGAACTCAACCGGTTCATGGGCAAGTATCACCCGCTGGGAGATTTGGCGCCGCGCGACCTGGTCGCCCGCGCCATCGTTCACGAACTCGAAGTCTGCCGGGCCAAGGATCCCGTGGTTTACCTCGATCTTACCCACATGAATCCGGCCAAGGTGCAGAAGCGATTCCCGCGCATCTACACCACGTTCATGCAGCATAATATGGACATCACCGAGGATCTAATTCCCATACGCCCAGCCGCGCACTACGCGATGGGCGGGGTGCGAACCGATCTCGATGGCAGAACGACGGTGGCCGGCCTGTACGCTGCGGGCGAGGTCGCGGCTTCCGGAGTGCACGGAGCCAACCGGCTGCCCAGCAATTCCCTGCTCGAAAGCCTGGTGTTCGGAGCGCGCTCCGGCAAAGCCATGCGAGCGGAGCTGAAGCCACCGGGAAAACACGAATCTCCGCCCCAGTCTGCTTACGCCAACGGTCCGGTCGACGCGGCCGTCGAACAGCTGATTGGCCAGATTCAGGATTTGATGTGGAGCGAGGTCGGAATCGTGCGCACCCGCAGTGGAATGCAGAAAGCGATCAAAACCCTGGAAGAGATGCCGCCGAAACTGGCGCATCCCAGCACGCGCCGGGCGCATGAGGCGGCCAACCTGCACCTGGCAGGACTACTGGTCGCCCGTTCTGCCTTGGCACGCGAAGAAAGCCGCGGAGCGCACTATCGCATCGATTATCCCGATCATGACGACAAGAAGTTCCTGAAACATTCGGTCGTCCGGGGCGACAAAGTGGTATTCCCGGCCAGCTGAGGAAAGAGCAACATGTGAGCCGGATTCCGGCGGTTGCGGTTGCATCGAGTGCAGCGGAAAACGCAAATTCCAGGTTCGCGCTGGCGCAGCGCGCCCGCCAGAGCAAGCTCACTTGGACCGGGCCTTTGATCCTGGTGGTAGGGCGCAGCGTGCTGATCATCGCCGCGCAGGCCGTCACGGCGTGCCTGCTGTGGCTCCAATTTCATCATTGGTCATGGGACGCCGCCGCCAAGTGGTGGACCGTCTACGGCACGCTGGTCGACTTAGGTTGCCTGGCGCTGATGGCGGCATACACCCGCAACGAAGGTATCCGGATGCGCGACTTGATTGGGCGGGTCCGGCTTCGCTGGGGACATGACTTGTTTCTGGGAGCTGGCTGCTTCCTGTTGATTTTCCCTTTTTTCCTGTTTGCCGCCCCCGGCGCCAGTTGGCTGTTTTACGGAAGCATTCAACCGCCTTCTTTCGCCGGAACTCTGACCGATCGGGCCCTGCCGACATGGGGAATGATTTACAGTTTCAGCCTTTGGTGGCTGATCTGGTCGCCCACCGAGGAGATGACCTACCAGGGCTATACCCTGTCTCGCCTCGAAGTTCTCTTCGGGAGCCGGTGGAAGGCCGTTGGCATCGTGGCTTTCTGGTGGGCACTCCAGCACAGTTTCCTTCCCCTCATTCTGGACTGGAGGTACATAGCCTGGAGATTCTTCGCGTTCCTGCCGGGAGTGGTGGCGTTCACTCTGATATACCTGCGCCTCCGCCGCCTGCCGCCGCTTATCGTCGCCCACTGGTCGATGGACTTCAGCGCGCTTTTCTTCACCTTGAGGCTGTGAGTTTCCGGGGAAGAGGCCAGTAATCAGTGGCCACGTCACTCAGTCTGCGCTCTTTGCCGGATGCAACACCGACGCCGCTATGGAGAGCAGGATCACTCCCGACACCACGCCCAAGGTCACCGAAGTGGCAACCTGGAAATGATTCGCGGCAATCATTTTCATTCCCACCAGAATCAGAACAATCGCCAGCCCGTAGTGCAGGTAGCGGAAGACTTTGATCAGTTCCGCAACCGCGAAGTACATCGAACGCAGTGCAAGGATCGCGAAGACATTCGACGTGTACACGATGAAAGCGTTCAGGGTAATCGCGAGCACCGCCGGGATCGAGTCGACCGCGAACAGTAAATCCGTCGTCTCGATGAAGAGCAGCACCAGCAGGAGCGGAGTGGCATAGCGCCCTGGCTTTCCGCGCCAACCGCGGACAAGAAACTTGCTGCCCTGATAGGTATCGGTCATCGGAAGCCAGCGGCGCAGCGCCCGCACCAGGGGATTTTTCTTCGGGTCAACCTGGTGCTGGCCTCGCAGGAACCGGATTCCGCTCACGATGAGCAATCCCCCGAAAACGTAGAGCACCCAGTGGAACCGGTGGATCAGGCCAACGCCCATGAGGATGAAAGTCCCACGCAGCAGCAGCGCTCCAATAATTCCCCAGAACAGCACGCCGTGCTGCTGCCCCTCCGGCACAGCGAAGTAGCGGAAGATCAGGAGAAATACGAAGAGGTTGTCGACGCTCAGCGAAAGCTCCAGCGTGTAGCCGGCAACAAATTCCAGCGCGGATTGTGGGCCCTGCCAAAGAAACAGAAGCACGGCAAAGCCCACGGCAAGCACGACCCACACGGCGCTCCAGGCCAGGGCGTCGCGGGGATGGACAACCTGACCCGCGCGGTGAAACACCCGCAGATCAAGCACCAGCATGCCCAGTGCGAAAACGTTGAAGAGAATCCAGAAGTAAAGCAATCTATTTCTGCCGTCCCCGCTTGCCGCTGACCCAATCGTCCCATATGCCGAACTGCTTGAACATTTCCTGGGAGTGCGTGTCGGCGATGGTTTGTTCGATCTGGGCGTGGGTGAGACGCGGGCCGATTCTCTCCGGCAGGTTGGCCAGGCCCACACTCAGCGCAGCCGCTTCCGCCACATGTTTCTTTAACTGCGCGAAGTCGACCTTGTCGTAGGTATCGGACACGGCATGGTAGTTCTCCAGATAGTTGGCCTCCTGCTGGTCGGCCACAAACGTCGGTACGCCTTCGAGCATGAAGTCGAAGTGGTCGACGCCCCACTCCATGTCCAGCTTCAGTTGCTTGACGTCGAACTGAGCCAGCGGGATGATGAGTTCTCGGGCGGTGTCCACAATGTCCTTACGGCCGCCGATGAAAAAGCCCGTGGTCTTGCCGGTGCCGGCGTCGTAGATTACCACCCCGGCGGCCCGATCCAGTTCGCTCCGGTGGCTTTCGGCGTAGGCATGGGAGCCGAGCTGTCCCTGCTCCTCCCCGGAAAACAGGATGAAGCGGATGGTCCGCTTTGGCTGCACTCCCGAGGCCTTGATCGCCCGCATTGCGTCCACGACCAACGCCGCGTTGCAGCCGTTGTCGAGCGCCCCCGTCCCGAGTTCCCACGAGTCGAGATGGGCCCCGAGGATGACAAACTCGTCCGGCTTCTCGCTGCCCCGGATTTCGGCAATAACATTGGAGGAGCGGATGGGACCGCCGATTTTATTGGGAATCGAAAGATCACCCCACACCATGTCGCCCCCGGCCAGCAGGCGCGCGATGCGCTCGCCGTCCTCGCGCCCCACCACAACCATGGGGAGCCTGTCGATCTCCCCCTCCCCCGAGTTGGTGTGCCGGTACAGGATGTCGTGCTCGCGCGTGGCCTCGAACGCGACGGCCTTGGCCTTGCCCTTCACCGCAAGATCCACAATCGGCGGCGCTTTGGCGTACTCGCCGAACAAGTCGTCCCAGGTCTTGAGAACCGTGGTGTGAACCAGGACAATCTTTCCCGTAATATCTCCGGCCTTCTGAAAACCTGCCTCCGTGCCTTCGCCCACGTCGACAATCTGAACGTGCTTGAGCGGAGCAAGCGCCGGAGCCCAGGCCACCGACACGCTGCGCACAGGGAACACAGACAGCACGGTTCCGCCTACCTTGGTACCGATGGTGTACGAACTGGTGGCGATGAACTCGGTATCGCCTTCAGCCCAGGAGTTTGCGATCGTAAAACCTTCTGCATGAACTGCGTCGGCTCCGGCGGTCATGAACGCCTGCATGCCCCACTCGACCGCATGCTGCATGGCCTGCGTGCCGGGCACGCGGCCGCCGATCTCGTCGGTCAAATGGTGGAGGTTCACCTCCAACGAAGAGGGCTGGAGGGCGGCCTGAATCACTTGGTTTTCGGCGGGAATATCGGCGACAGGAGCCGCGGCAATCGAGGTAAAGCTGAAAATCACAAGGAAAAACAGGGCCGTCGTGATTCGCATACGGAGTGCATTAGAAACGAAATCGGGTAAAAGCGCAAAATCGCTGGGATCACTACACCTCTATCCGGAACCGCGCCGTTTTTCAGGCGAAGCAAAGGATCTCCCAGACGGTCAACGCGCGTGAGATCACTCAAACCCGGCTGAACTGCTCCGGAATGATGATGAGGGCGGCGTGCAAAATGAGGACTGCAAAGCAAAAGGCTGCAACGCGCCCGTTGTCACTTCGGCGGCAGCGGTTCCATCTTGTCGAGAATGCTCATGGTCTCGAGGATGACTGCACCCACAATCTCCAGGCTCTTGGAACTGAGTTTGTCGACGGTGTCCTGCGGAGTGTGCCAGAAGACGTTGTTGTAGCCGTACATGAAGTCGATGAGATCCGCGCAGGCCACGCCGCGCTTCATGAAGGGAATGTGATCGTCGGAAACCTGGTTGTTGCGTTCGAAGAAGTGCGACTGGTATCCCAGGCGGCTCGCCGCCTCGTAGATCACGTTTTCCAGCCAGGGAGTGGAGTTGGCATCGCGCTCGATGCTGAGGTCGGCGTCTCCGACCATATCAGCCAGCAGGAAGGCTTTGATCTTCTTCAGCGTCCCGTCCGCCTGCCACTTTTCCGCGAGATGATTGATGCCGTAAAGGCTGTCATCCAGAAACGGCATCTCGGTTTCCGGCTTCATCGCCTCCTCGGCGTCATCCCACACCAGCCACACGCTGTAACCAGTCCGCGGCTTGCTGCGCAATTGATCGGCAAGGCCGAGCAATATGGCGCTCGAAGAGCCTCCGTCATTGGCGCCGACATACGCGGTATCGCGCAGCGGGTAGTTCGTGTCGTAGTGGCTGGCGACAACAATGATCCCATCTTTTGTTCCGGGAAACTTGGCGATGATATTGTGAACGGGGAACTTACCGGCAGGCGTGTCGGCCGTAAAAGTGTCGTTCTCGACCTCGTCGCCTTGCAACCGGGACAGCAGATAGTTTTCGACCTTCTTGTGATTCGCGCTGCCCAGCGGCCGCGGACCAAATTTCACGATGTCTTGCACACACTGCATGGCGCGGTCGCCGTCGAACTTGGGCGGCGGACCGCTGTCGGGCGGCAGGTTGCGCGGCGGAGCAGAAGTGTCAGGAACAACGGCAGGCGTGGGTTGGCCCTGGGCCGAATCTTTCTCGTGATCGCAGGCCAAGCCGCTCAGCATGGCGCCGACCAGCAGAACCGCGACAACCAATCTGGGTTTTGTCATGACGCTTGCTTCGCTCTCCGCGCCTCCCGCTGCTTGGGATGCACTACATAGGCAACGCCAATGCTCAGTGCATACAGCGCCAGCATGGGTGCGGCGAAAACGCACATGTTGATAACGTCTGGAGTGGGCGTGACGATTGCTGCGAGAATGAAAATGACCAGAATCGCGTAGCGGAAATTCTTGATCATGAACGAGGGCGTCATGATCCCCATGAACGCCAGGAAGAAAACCAGGATCGGCATCTCGAAGATCAGCCCCATGCCGAGAACGATGCTCAGGAAAAGCTGCGTGTATTCGCCGACCGTAATCATGGGCTGGAACTGGCCATTGAAGCCGATGAAGAAATCCAGGGCACGGGGATATGCGATTCGGTACCCAAAATATCCGCCCAGCGTAAACAGCGTAATGGTCGACACCATGAAAGGCAGAACGTAGCGCTTCTCGTTGCGATAGAGCCCGGGCGAAATGAACATCCACAACTGGTACAGGACGTACGGAGAGGTCAGAAACAGGCCCGCCAGCATCGCGATCTTGATGTAGAGATTGAACGGTTCGGTGGGATTGAGATAGACGAGCTTCTCATCCAACTTGTGCGAGTGCAGCGCGTCCATGATGGGCTTCTGCATCACGGCGTAAATCTTTTCGCGATATCCCCAACAGACGGCGGTGCCGGCGATGACGGCTACGATGGAGTGCACGATGCGCTTGCGCAGTTCCTCGAGGTGATCGAGGAAGCCCATGGTGGGCATGGTCTCGGTTTCCGGCTCGCGGCCGGAGGCCGCGGCGAACTCAGACATGCGACTCCTGCGAGGTAGAGGACGTTACCCCGTCTCGGGTGACAGGGTTTGGCTCGGGGCTCGCGGCCGGCGCGGCGCCGCTGCCGGGCGCGCCGTTGGTTGGCGAGGCGTGGGTGGCTGAGGCAAAGAGCGGTTCGTCGTCGGCAAAGCTGGTCGCCGCGGCGGGCTTCGGCGGAGTGGTGGCTTCAACCGGACTGGCCGGCGCCGCAGCCCCGGTGGGATCGGCATTCAGGGTGCGGCTCTCGGTTCCGTCTAGCGGTGGACTGGGGGGGAGGATGGTTTTCTTGCGGTCCTCCACCTCGAGATGGGCGATTTCCTGCTCAATCTGCGCCTTGAATTCATTCGACGCCCGGCGGAATTCGTTGAGCACTTTGCCCACCTGGCGGGCGATCTCCGGCAACTTCTTCGGCCCGAAAATGACCAGGGCCAGGAAGAACAGGAAGATTGTCTCGGAGAAACTCATGCGCTTCATCATACTGCCGGAGAAGGAAAGGCGGCAATCACTCGAACTCACTCCAGAAACGCCTGCCATACCCTGTTCGCGAAAAAAAATGAAACGCGGGGCGGTGGCCTGCGACGGAATGGGCAAGCCTTGCCGGGTCTTACGGCGGGCTTAGCCCGGTTACTGCAGGTTGCGGGGAAGGACCTTGCGATCCCGCCCGTGAAGCCCCGTCAAATGTTTGGCTGGAGGTCCCTTGCCTGGGATCAATCTGGCAGTCGGCTTGCTCGATCCTGGGCAACCGGGGCGGGATGGCGACTGAAGTTCCGCCAGCGAGATGCCGATAAGGGCTTGGGGCGAATTTCACCATTGAGAGGAAGGACGATGTCCGTATCAGGGATTTTCAGCAGTGACCTTTCCATTTACAGCAACCAGAATGCCCAGAATAACCGGCAGCAGTTCCGCAAGGAATTCGAGCAGTTGGGCCAGGATCTGCAGTCCGGAAACCTCTCGGCGGCGCAAGCCGACTTTGTGTCCCTGCAGCAACTGGGGCCGCAAGGCACGTCCACGTCGGCGCAGGGCAACAGTCCGCTAGCCCAGGCGTTCAATCAGTTGGCGCAGGATCTGCAGTCGGGCAATCTTTCGGCGGCCCAACAGGATTTTGCCAATATACAAAAGACCTTCCAGAGCCATTCCGAGCAGACCCATCGCCATCACCACCATCATCAAGGTGGGGGGAACAATAGCGAGGTCAGCCAACTGTTTAGCCAGCTGGGCCAGGCGCTGCAATCCGGCGATCTCTCGGGGGCGCAGCAGGCTTACAATTCGCTGATGCAGGCGTTCGGCAAGGGCAGCGGACAGTCGTCGACTCCGTCGGCGACCCAATCGGCGACGCAGCAGCCGGCCACAAATGGCGTCTCGGTGAATGCGTAGCAGTTCCGAGTAAAGCTCGATTTCGC
>Ga0075030_100000589_pt1 | contig 31822 bp, 17 predicted proteins | sample LitLauG_LLR_2012_FD_71393 | JGI IMG/M metagenome (GOLD analysis project Ga0075030, IMG submission 71393) | Freshwater sediment microbial communities from Pennsylvania, USA - Little Laurel Run_MetaG_LLR_2012 | ecosystem: Environmental > Aquatic > Freshwater > Creek > Sediment | place: USA...
GCTCGATCCCGACCTACCTGCTCCATCACCTCGCCCGCGAGCCGGGCTTCCTCGACCGCTTTACCAGCGAATATCAAGTCGGCAGCTTCCCCGAGCTCGTCGGCAACGGCCAGGATTTCCTCGCAACCAAGGTCTCCTACAAGCTCAACCTGCGCGGCCCAAGCATCAGCCTGCTGTCGGCGTGCTCGACCTCGCTCGTCGCCGTTGTGCAGGCCTGCCAAGCCTTGTTGACCTACCAGTGCGACATGGCACTCGCGGGCGGCGCGTCCATCTCCGTGCCCCAGAAGCGCGGCACCATCCACGTCGAGCACGGCATGTCGTCCCCCGACGGCCACTGCCGCACGTTTGACGCCGACGCCAACGGCACCGTCTTCGGCTCCGGTGTCGGTGTCGTGCTCTTGAAACGCCTCGACGACGCCATCGCCGACGGCGACCACATTACCGCCGTCATCCGCGGCTTCGGCATCAACAATGACGGCTCAGCCAAGGTCGGCTACACAGCACCCAGTATCGAAGGTCAGGCCGGCGCCATTCGCATGGCCCATGGGCTTGCGGACGTATCGCCCGGATCGATCGGCTACATCGAAGCCCACGGCACCGGCACCCCGCTCGGTGATCCGATCGAACTTTCAGCGCTCAACCAGGTCTTCCGGGCCGGGACTGGCAAGACCGGCTTCTGTACTATCGGTACCGCGAAAACCAACGTCGGCCACCTCGACGTCGCAGCCGGCGTAACCGGGCTCATCCATGCAGCCCATATCGTGCGGGAAGCCGAGTTCCCGCCGACGCTCCACTACAAGGCGCCGAATCCGAAGTTCAACATGGCCGCCAGCCCGTTTCGCGTCATCACCGAACGCACCCCCTGGACCACGGACGGCGCACCTCGGCGCGCAGGCGTCAGTGCCTTCGGCGTCGGCGGTACCAATGCCCACGTCGTGCTGGAACAAGCCCCACTCGCCTTCTCCACACCGACGCAAAAACCCGCCCACCTGCTCACGCTGTCGGCCCGCACCCCGGCAGCCCTCGATCAGATGAGCGCCAACCTCGCTGCACATTTGAAATCCCACGCCGACACGAACCTTGCCGACGCAGCCTGGACCCTCGCGACCGGCCGCCGCCGCTTTGCGCACGCCCGCACCATCCTCGCCCGCGACGTGACGCAAGCAATCGCGGGGCTCACTGGCACCGACTCCTCGCTCGTCCAGACTGGCACAAAAATTCCCGCGACCCCGGCCGTCCATTTCTTATTTCCCGGCCAAGGCGCCCAACACATCGGCATGGGCCGCGACCTTTACGAAAGCGAACCACTCTTCAAGGAAACCATCGACCGTTGCGCTGAAATCCTAGGGAGTGAACTCGGCGCCGACCTGCGCGACCTGATCTATCCCACCGGCGGCACTCCGGAAACGGCACAGGCTAATCTCAAAAATACGCGCATCGCTCAACCCGCGATTCTCGCCATTGAGATCGCACTCGCTCGCCTCTGGATCTCATGGGGCATCGCACCCGCGTCCATGATCGGCCACAGCGTCGGCGAATTCGCAGCCGCCCACATCGCAGGCGTCTTCTCGCTCGAAGACGTCATGCACCTGGTCGCCGAGCGCGGCCGCCTGATGCAGGCACTTCCTGCTGGCGGCATGCTGTCCGTCCGCCTCGATGGCGAAGCAACGGCCAAACGACTATCCGGCAACCTGGCGATCGCGGCCGTCAACGCGCCAACCGTGACCGTCGTCGCGGGCCCGCAAGCGGAGATCGACACCCTCGCTGCAAACCTGAAGGCCGACGGCATCCAGTGTCGCCCTCTCGTCACCTCGCACGCTTTCCATTCCGGCATGATGGACGCCGTAATCGCCCCCTTCCGCGCCGTCGTCGCGAGCGTCGCATTGCACCCGCCGCAGATCCCGATCCGCTCTTGCGTGACCGGCGAAATGCTGTCCGCTGAAGAGGCGGCGTCGCCCGACTATTGGGCCCGCCACTTACGTGAGCCGGTCCGCTTCGCCGATGCCATCGCACCGTTGCGCAACGAGCCCGGTGCGATCCTGCTTGAAGCAGGCCCAGGCAATACGCTCGGCACACTCGCCCGCATGAAACCCGGCAACGCGAAATCCCAAATCGTCGTGTCGTCGCTCGGCGGCCCCGACAGCGCCGAGCCGGGCTTTGAAACCATCCTCCAGGCGCTTGGCAGCCTCTGGATCGCAGGCATCACCCCCGATTGGTCCGCGGTCCATGGCACCGAAGCGGCCGACCGCCGCCGCACGCCACTCCCATCCTACCCCTTCGAGCGCAAGCGCCACTGGATCGACGTCAAACTCACCCCGCCCGCCGCACCATCTGCGACCGCAAATCCCATCGCATCCCTCCCAGCTGACGAGCCCCCGATGACCATCATGACCCCGCCGCCCGCCGTAGCAGTCATTCCCGCAGCCGGCGCATCCGATGGCCGCAATACGCGCATCCGGGCAGCGCTCGTCGATCTGTTCGAAGACCTCTCCGGCATGCAGCTCGGCGAGGTCGGCAACGCGACATTCTTGGAGACCGGATTTGACAGCCTGTTCCTGACCCAGGTTACGCGCGCGCTGCAAAACAAGCTCGGCATCAAGATCACCTTCCGCCAATTGCTGGGCGACATCGCAACCTTCGACGCCCTCACCCGCTACGCCGCCGAAAAACTCCCGCCGGAACAATTCGCCGATCCAGCTCCAGCCCAACTGCCTGCCGCCCCCACCGCTTCAGCTCCACCAACTCCTGTCGCTACAGCGGCACTCGAATCGGCGATCGCCACAGCTCCAGCCGCAATTGTGACCAGTGCCGGCGTCGGCGCTCTCGAGCGTGTGCTGCGCGACCAGATGCAGACCATGACGCAGGTCTTCGCCCACCAGCTCGACCTCATGCGCTCCGCTTCGCCCCAAGCTGCAGCACTGGCAGCCCCTGTCGCCACGCCACCCTCACAAATCCCGCACGTCCTCCCGGCGGCAGCCATTGCTCCCACCCCCGCAACCACTCTTGTGACTGTGGACGTATCCGCTACGACTTCGGAGCCAAAAGCTTTCGGCCCCTATAAGCCGCTCCAGGCGAAACTTTCGGGCGACATCACTCAGGCCCAGCACGACGCCATCCAATCGATCGTCGCCCGAACAGTGAAAAAAGCCCGCCGCTCGAAGGAGCTGACGCAAGCCCACCGCAAAACTCTGGCCGACCCGCGCGTCGTCTCCGGCTTCCGCGAGGCCTGGAAAGAGATGGTGTTCCCCATCACCATCAACCGCTCCAAGGGCTCCAAGCTCTGGGATGTCGACGGCAACGAATACATCGACATCCTGAACGGCTTCGGTCCGATCATGTTCGGCCATCGCCCCGAATTCATCGAGAAAGCCGTCGACGCCCAGCTTCGCGAAGGCATCGAGATCGGACCGCAAACACCGCTTGCCGGCGAAATCGCGGACCTCTTCTGCGAGCTGACCGGCAACGAACGCATGACCTTCTGCAACACCGGCTCGGAAGCCGTGATGGCCGCCATGCGCGCCGCCCGTGCGGTCACCGGACGCGACAAGGTCGTGCTCTTCACCGGCGACTATCACGGCATGTTCGACGAGGTGCTCTTGAAGCCCGGCAAGACCAAAGCCGGCGAACCCATCGCCCTGCCGCTCGCCCCCGGCATCCCGCGCGCGTCCGTGTCCAACATGGTCGTGCTCGAATACGGCACCGATGAAAGCATCGCCTGGATCAAAGCCAACGTGAACGACCTCGCCGCCGTCCTCGTCGAGCCGGTCCAGAGCCGCCGCCCGGACTTCGCCCCGGTCGCGTTCCTGAAACAACTGCGCGAGGTCACCAAGGCCTCTGGCACCGCCCTCGTGTTCGACGAGGTCGTCACCGGCTTCCGCACCCACCCCGGCGGCTGCCAGGCGCTGTTTGACATCCGTGCCGACATGGCAACCTACGGCAAGGTTGCAGGCGGCGGCATGCCGATCGGTATCCTCGCCGGCCGCGCCGAATTCCTGGACGTGCTCGACGGCGGCCAATGGCAGTACGGCGACGCCTCGATCCCCGAAGTCGGCGTGACGTTCTTCGCCGGCACCTTTGTCCGCCACCCGCTGACGCTCGCCGCCGTCAAAGCCGTGATGGAGCGCATCAAGGCAGAAGGGCCAGCCCTGCAGGAGAAGCTTGGCGCGCGCACCTCGGCGCTCGTCGGCCGCATCAATGCCGTGCTCGCAACCCACGGCATCCCGACCAAGCTCAAGAACTTCTATAGCTTCATGTTCTTCAAGTTCGCGCCCGATGAGCGCTTCGCCTCGCTGTTCTACAACCTGCTGCGCTTGAACGGCATCCACATCCTCGAAGGCTTCCCCTGCTTCCTGACGACCGAGCACTCCGACGCCGACCTCGATAAAATCGTGAGCGCGTTCGATGCCGCCGCTCGTGAAATGCGCGAACAGGGTCTCATCAGCCAGGCTGAAGGCTACGCACCAATAACGACCGCAGCGCGCCTTGCTCTGACCGAACCCCAACGCGAGATTTTCCTCGCCAATATGCTTGGCGACGACGCCTCGTGCGCTTTCAACGAGTCCTTCTCCGTCACCTTCGACGGCAAGCTCGACGCAGCCGCCCTCACCTCGGCACTGGATAAACTTGCCGCCCGCCACGAGGCCCTCCGCCTCACCGTCGACCCCGACGGCGAGCACGCGACGATCGCTCCTCACCTGAGCCTCGCGCCCACGCTGACCGACCTCGCAACACTGGATCCCGCCACCCGCGATCAGGCCTATGCCGAACTGCTGGCCGCCGACGCCCGCGCGCCGTTTGATCTCGCAACCGGCCCCCTGGTACGCGTGAACCTCGTCACGATGAGCGCCGAGCGCCACATCCTGGTGTTCACCTCCCACCACATCGTCTGCGACGGCTGGTCAACGAACGTGATCTTGAACGACCTCGCCGAACTCTATTCGGCTCAACTCGAAAAGCGCGAACCAAGCCTCGATCCTGTTATGAGCTTCACGGCCTACGCAAGCGATGCCGCCCGCGCAGCAACAAGCTCCGAACATACTGACACCGCGCGCTACTGGATGGACCGCTTCAAATCCATCCCCGCGCCCCTCGACCTCCCGCTCGACCGCCCGCGTACCCCCTCACGCTCGTTCGCAGGCAACACGCTGCGCCGCGCGGTCGAAAAGGAAACCTACCTCGCCATCAAAGCCCTCGGCGCCAAACACGGCACGTCCCTGTTTGCAACCCTATTTGCCGGCTACGCTGCCCTGCTCGCCAAACTCTCCGGCCGCTCCGATATCGTCATTGGCGTACCGATGGCCGGCCAGCAGCTCGTCGATGGCGGCAGCCTCGTCGGACACTGCGTCAACTTCCTGCCGCTGCGCTTGGAATTAGACCCAAACAAAACCTTCATCGACCTCCTGAAGGCGGCCAAGAGCGAAGTGCTCGATGCCTACGATCATCAGTCCTATACCTACGGCACCCTGATACGCGCGCTCAACATCAAGCGCGACCCCGCTCGCCTTCCGCTGACTGAAGTGCAGTTCAACGTCGAGCAGCTCGGCGCGGGCGCGAACTTCGCGGGCCTCTCCACCAGGGTCGAACCCAACCCGAAGGCCGCCATAAACTCCGACCTGTTCGTCAACATCGTCGAAGGCAAAGAAGGTTTGGAAATCGACTGCGACTACAATACCGCCCTCTACGACGAAGCAACGATCTCATCCTGGCTCGACGGCTTCGCGACCCTGCTCGCCGGCGCCGTTCGAGACCCCTCACGCACGATTGCCCAGTTGCCGGGTCCCGCAACCAATCCCCCCGTCGAAGCCGCCACGCCCACTCTGAGCGACGCCGACCGCCGCCAACTCGCCACCTGGAACAAAACCCAAGCCGCCTACCCAGCATCATCTATCGCAGCTCTATTCGAATCCCAGGTCGCGCAAACTCCAAACGCCGCCGCAGTCACCGCGGATGGCACCGAGTTGACCTACGCGCAACTCAACGCTCGCGCCAACAAGATCGCCCACCACCTGCACACGCTCGGCCTGAAACACGGCGACATGGTCGCCTGCTGTCTGCCCCGCTCGGCCGACATGGTCGCAACCGTGCTCGGCATCGTCAAAGCAGGCCTCGCCTACGTGCCGATCGAGCCGACCTACCCGCGCGAACGCATCGAGTTCATGCTCTCCGATACCCGCGCCCGCGCGCTCATCACAGTCGGCGCCGTCGGCCTTACCGGTTTCGACGTCGAAACGATCTACTTGGACGACACCGATAGTCCCGTTTGGCAGCAGCCCGAGACCAACCTGCCCAACATCGCGGGTCCCGCCAGCCTCGCCTACGTCATGTACACCTCCGGTTCCACAGGCCGCCCCAAAGGCGTAATGGTCGAGCACTGCTCCGTCGTCCGCTTGGTGCGTGGCACGAACTACTGCCCCTTTGCCGCCGATCAAGTCTTCCTCATGAACGCTCCGCTCGCGTTCGACGCCTCCACCTTCGAAATCTGGGGCGCACTACTGAACGGCGCCCGTCTCGTCGTGATGCCCGCCGGCGAACCGTCGATTTCCGAACTGGCCCGCACCATTCGCACACACGCCGTCACCACCATTTTCCTGACAACCGGCCTGTTCAACATTCTGATCGAGCAGCACACAGCCGACCTCGGCAGCCTGCGCCACCTGCTGACCGGCGGCGACATGGCCTCTCCCCGCCACATGCAACAGGCCCTCGAGGGCCTACCCGCATGCAGCCTGATCCATGTCTATGGCCCGACCGAATGCACCACGTTCTCAACCTTCGCTCCACTCCAGCGCGGCGCGGCACTCCCCGAACTGGTTCCGATCGGCCGCCCGCTCGCCAGCGCTCGTCTCTACGTGCTGGATGACAACCAGCACCCGCTCCCCGTGGGCGAAATCGGCGAACTCTACATCGCTGGCGACGGACTTGCCCGCGGTTACCTAAACAACGCCGAACTTTCGGCCCAGAAATTCCTCGACCTCCCCATCGGCCAAGCGGGAACTAATGAGCGCGTCTACCGCACCGGCGACCTCGTCCGCTTCTTGACCGACGGCAGCCTTGAGTTCCACGGCCGCATCGACAATCAGGTCAAGCTGCGCGGCTTCCGCATCGAACTCGGCGAAATCGAAGTGCTGCTCCAGCGCCACGCCGATGTACATCAGGCCTGCGTTGTCGCCGAGCGCAACGACGGCCGCGTCAGCCGCCTCGTCGCCTTCTGCATCGCCAACAAGGGCCGCCAGATCAACGCGGGCGTCCTGAGCCAATACCTGAGCTCAAAAGTGCCCCCGTTTATGGTCCCGGCCGCCATCATCCCCGTCGACAGCTACCCGCTGACCAACAACGGCAAGACCGACCGCGCCAAGTTGCTCGCCCTCGAATTCGCCAAGCGAGCCGAGCGGGTCTACGTCGCCCCGCAAACGGACGCCGAACGCACGCTTGCCGGCATCACCGCCGAGATCATGAAAGTCGAGCGCGTCGGCGTCACCGACAACCTGTTTGAGATCGGCCTCGACAGCCTGAAAATCTTCCAGATCACCTCGCGCGCGACCGCCGCAGGTTTGAAGGTCACCCCGCGCGCCATCCTCCAGGCCCGCACCATCCGCGGTGCAATCGAGGCCGCGCCCGTTGCGGCTCAGTCAGCTCTCGCAACATCGGGGGCGATCAAACCGGTTGCCCGCCAGCGCGTGAAACTCGGCTCCGCTTCCGGAGAAAGTTCGAAATGATGCCGCTCCAAAGTGAGCAAGTGCTGAAAGCCTGCCACGCGACCGCAGACGGGGACGACGGCGACGTCTTCCTCTTCGACCTTTCGCCGCAGCAGCTTCGCTTCTGGCTCCAGGACCGCAAGGATCCCGGCAACCCTGCCTACAACGGCGCCTTCCGCCACGAATTGACCGGCACGCTGAACGCCGCCGCACTCGAACAGGCATTCAGCGATCTCATCGAGCGCCACGAAATACTGCGTGCATCGTGCCGCGAAATTGACGGCGCACCGCGGCTCGTGGTCGCCGAACGGCTCACCTTCAAACTCGTCCAACGCGACCTGACGAACCTCCCCGAACCCACCCGCGCGGCACAAATGGAAGCACTCTGCGCCGCCGACGCGCGCTTCCGCTTCGATCTCGCACGCGGCCCGCTGATCCGCGTCGGGCTCATCAAGCTCGAGCCGGCCAAGTCCGTATTGACCCTGACACTGCATCACCTCGTCTGCGACGGCTGGTCGATCGGCCTCATCATGGACGAGCTGGGTCCGCTCTATCAGGCCCGCGCGTTAGGCCAGGCCCCCTCGCTGACGCCCCTCGCCGTCCAATACGGCGATTACGCAACCTGGCTCCAGGACCACCTGAAGTCTGCCGACATTGCCCGCCAGACCGCCTATTGGAAACGCCAACTCGCGAACTATCGCCGCCTGGACCTTGCCCCCGACGTGCCTCAACCCGACGGCACGGAACGCTCCGCAGGCCTCGACGCCAAGATCGCAGCCCACGACCTCCCCTCCGATCTCATCGCCAAGCTGAAAGACTTCAGCAACGCCCAAGGCGGCACGCTCTTCATTACCGCCCTCACCGCCTGCACCGCCGTGCTCCGCGCCGCCAGCGCCCGCAAGGACATCGCGGTCGGCACCCCAGTTGCAGCCCGTGGCCGCCCCGAAGTCGAAAAGATCGTCGGCCCGCTCCTGAACTACGTCGTCCTCCGCTCGAAACTTGGCGGCGATCCAACCTTGCGCGAGCTCGAAGCCGACGTGCAAACGACCGTCCTAGACGCATTCTCCAACCAGGACGTGCCCCTCGAACACGTCATCACAGCACTCGCCGAAAACGCTACCCCGCCGCTAGAGCCGTTCTATAGCGTGAGCTTCATATCCCAGCGCGCATTCGCCGGTGGCAGCACTTTTACGATCGACCGCGCCGGACTCAAACTGCGCACGCTCCCCTCGCTCTCGCAAGGTGCGCTCTACGATCTGTTTTTCTTCCTGATCGAACGCGAGAACGGCTGGCGCCTCTCGCTCGAGTACCGCACTCAGCTTTTTACCAACGCCCGAGCACATGCTCTGCTCGCCGATATGGTCGCGGTCCTCGGCCGCATGTGCGAAACCCCCGATGCGCGATTGTCGGAATTGAACCTGGCTTCGGCTCTCACTGGCAGCGATTTGATCGACGGCACAGACGAGGAATCCGGACCCTTCCAACTCGCGGCAAGCTACGCGCAGGAGCGCTTCCACCTTCTGGATCGCGCAAACCCGGGTAGCGCCACCTTCAACGTCCCCGTATTCCAGCGCCTGTCAGGCGAACTCGACGCGGACCTCCTGGAACGCGCTCTACAAGCGATGGTCGCGCGCCATGAAAGCCTGCGCACCACCTTCCGCGAAATCGACGGCACGCTTTACCAGATCATTCACGAACACACCCCGCTCGTCCTCGCGCACGCCCCACTTCCGCCCGCCGGTGATACCGACCAAAGCCTCAGCGCCTTCATGCGCACCGAAGCCTCAAAGCCGTTCGACCTCGAACACGGCCCCTTGATCCGCGCCACGCTGGTCACCATCGGCGCCGCCAACCACTTACTTGCCCTCACCCTTCATCACATCATCTGCGACGGCCAATCCGTCGGCACGCTGCAGAAGGAACTGTGGACCACCTATGCCGCCCTGAAGGAGCGCCGGCCGGCAGGCCTTGCCCCGCTCACAATCCAATACGGCGACGTGGCCGTGAACCAGCGCGAATGGCTCGAATCTCCCGATGCCGCGGCGGAACGCGCGTTCTGGCACACCAAGCTCACCGGACCGCTACCCGTCCTCGACTTCCCCCTCGACCGGGCACCGGGCAAGGCCTCGACAGCAGCCGGCGGTATCGCCGTGCGCACGCTCGCCCCGCAAACGGTAGCAGCCATCAAGCAGCGCGCGCAGGCGGAAAATGCAACGGTCTTTGCCATCACAGCGGCGGCCTTCGCAACCCTTCTGGCACGCTACAGCAACGCCGAAGATGTCCTCTTCGGATGCCCCGTCGCGAATAGGTCTCAGGAGACCGCGGGCCTCATCGGCCCCTTCGCAGGTCCCCTCGCCGTACGCGTCGATTTAAAGGGCGACCCGAGCTTGCGCTCCGTTCTCCATCGCACGCGCGACGAAGTCTTCGACGCTCTTTCCAACACCAACTATCCCTTTGAGCGCCTGGCTTCAGAGATCGACGCTCGCTCCGTGCAGGGCCGCAAGCCGCTGTTCCAGTTCTACTTCCTGTACCAGTCCGCCTTCGTCACGTCGCAGCAAACGGCGGGTCTGACGATCACTCCAGTATCGTCCCAAGGCGTCGGTACGGCCTACGAAATTCAACTCGCCCTGATCGAGCGTAGTGGCCGCGTCACAGCTCAGCTCGAATACAACAACTCCCTTTTCGACGCCGCAACCGTCGAGTCGATTCTCGACGACTACGTCGGCATCGTCGCCCGAATGCTGGAAACGCCCGATGCCCTCCTGTCGCAGATCCCAGCACCCAAACGGCACGGCAACGGACTGCTGACCGAAAATCGCTCGGCCTCCGTCCAGAGCTACGCTCCTCCCACCACTGATGACGAACGCAAGCTGGTCGAAATCTGGCAACGCCTGCTCGGCCGCGCGGCCATCGGCATCCACGACGACTTCTTCGCAATCGGCGGCCAATCGATGCTGGCCGCCCGCCTCATGATCGAAATCGCGCGCGAACTGGGCGTCCGCCCCGACCTGTCGCTTCTCGCCAACAACCGCACCATCGAAAAACTCGCCAGGCACTTGAACCCAAGCGCACCCCGCCGTGCAGCCACCCTCGTCCCCCTCCAGCCTCTGGGTTCGGCGCGGCCGTTATTCTGCATCCACGGCGGTGGCGGCCACGTGCTCCACTATTCCGACCTCGCCAAAGTGACCCCGCCCAACCAACCGGTCTACGGCCTCTCCGCGCCCGAACTGCGCACTGGCGATGACCCAAGCGTCGAAGTCCTCGCAAGCCTCTACGTCGCCGAAATCCGTAAGGTTCAGCCGCGCGGACCTTATAAGATCTGCGGCTATTCCTTCGGCGGCATCGTGGCCTTCGAGATGGCAGCTCAGCTTGCCGGTGCTGGCGAGCAGACGGACATGCTGATCATCCTCGACACCGCCAACCGCGCCTACTACCGCCACATGCCGCTACGTGACCGCATCCCCTACTGGACAACGTTCCTGACCAGCCGCGGCAAACTCTATCTCGACCGCCTGGCCGGAGGCCGCTGGCACGAACTGTTCGGCAGCATCAAAGCGCTCGCCCACAAACAATCCGATCGGTTGACGTGGTCTGTCGCCGGGGTTCCCAAGCCAGACCCTGCGCTCGCCGAAGATCCGATCTATCTCAACACGATCGCCTTCGACGCAGCCGCCGACCGCTATACGCCCGCAGCTTACGAAGGACGCGTATTGCTAGTCCGCTCGTCGGCCCGCGCCGCCGAATATAAGCACAATCCGAGCTTGGGCTGGGAGAAGGTTGCCCGCGGTGGCGTCGACGTCGTAACAGTCCCCGGCGATCACCTCAGCATGGTCAAGAGCCCCAACGTCGAGACACTTGTTGCCCACCTCGTGGAATATCAGCAATCGGCGTGCCGCTGAGTTCTACTCGGCCGCCAGTGAAACAGGTTTTGCATGCGCCCCTCCCGGCATGATTTCGGCGAGTCGCGGGAAATGGACGGCGGGATTACCGCGAAGAACGGCCAACAGCTCGCCGCTCAATGCCCAGATTGCCTCATCGTGGATCAGATGGTGTAGCAAAATCCCGATCGGCAGCGCGGGATCGACATACCCCTTTCGCCGGATCCGCAGCTCACCCAGCAAAGTTTCGGCCACAAGCTCAACTGGCTGCGCAGTTTCCCTGGACCAGTCGACCGGATCGATCTGCACGTCGAGCAAACGAACCGCGACCGGCAACCGCACCGGAATTCCCGGTAAATACACCGCCCGTCCCGCCATCCGCGCGAGACGCTGAAGATTGACGGACGGCGCACTCGACAACGCGGCAAATCCAACTCCCGGCAATTCTCGCGCGACACACGAATTGATACGATTGAACGGCGGCACAAAGACCGCAGGCACATCAAATGCCGCACGGAATGCCGCTAAGGCGCATCGCAGGTCGTCGATTTGAATTGCAAGCGGCCTTTCCGGCCCAAATTCGGCGGGCCTCCCCGGCGCCCCATGATTGATGTGCATCCAGCCGTGACACATCGGATAAAACAGCGTCGAGCCGGAATTGAGATGAGAAATCAGGTCATCGCCAATTCTACCGGGAATGACACCCAAACCGACGTCAATATCATGACTAAAAGCCAGGCTCGATAGCCGTTCCAACTGTGGCGTCGCCTGGACCGCATCGTCATCGCGCACCCAAAAGCGCGCAAACGTTCCCGCCCTGCGCCAGCACGAAAGTTCCTGCTCCACACTCGACCAAGCCGACACGTCAACCACCTCACGACGTCCAATAGCAGAATAAGCTCACGCCGCATAAAGGCCAATATGCAGCCCAACGCGGAACGCAAAATACCACAAACCCCAATCGACCACCGCAATTAACTCTGCAAATAGCTACCGGCCAACGCTTGGCGTGCCATCGTGTAGGATTGGTAGGCGTTATTCGCGATTAAAACATTACCGCCCGCCGTGAAATTGCAGGATCAACGGCCAGGATATTGGCTATTCGGTCGAGATTTGGGGAACACGTCATGACCGCATTATTCGCGCCTCTGGTGCAAATTCATAACCGCGAACGCGCCTCCACGCTAACGCCCCAAACCAGAAGCACGATCGGGATCGCTGGCACTTCAATAGAACTGCACGACGGTCCAGACAGCCTCGGCGCCGAATGGTGCGAGCTCGAAAAATCCGCGGTCACGACCGTATTCCAATCGCACGCCTGGGTTTCGTCCTGGTGCCGCACCGCAGCCCCCGCGCTCGCCGAAACTCCTGTGATCGTCACCGGTCGCGACGAAGGGGGCAAGCTCGCCTTCATCCTTCCGCTCTCCATCACGCACCAATTGGGCATGCGCTGGCTCGGCTGGCTTGGCCAATCGCACGCCGGTTATGGCTTCGGCATCTACCGACGCGATGTGATCGCGCGCCTCGACGCAAAAGCACTACGCCGCTTGTTCCGGCACATCGCCGCCATGCGTCCGGGCCTCGCTGGCTGCCGCCTGAAAAAGCAACCCCTGACTTGGAATGGCGTTGCCAACCCGTTCGCCTTGCTCACACGCGCGCCGTCACCATTTGTCGCCACCGCTTTCGACCTGAAGCCCGATTTCGAATCTTTGATGTCTGCAAACTTCAGCTCGAAAAAGCGCTCGGAGTTGCGCCGAACTTTGTCCCAGCTGCGCAAACAGTCGCCCGTCACGATTGAAATCGCTTCCACACCCGAGCAACGGCTAAGAGCCTTCGCAGCGTTCCAAGACCAGAAGTCGGCACAGATCGCAGCCGATGGTCGCGCCAGCCCGTTCGCAACCGCACCCATCGCCGCGTTTTATCGCGATTATCTGGCGAGCGATGCAACGGCCGCCCAAGCCGCCATCGGCACCATGACGGTCGGGTCCGAGATTGCAGCCGTCGATATAGCCGTCATATTCCAGGACCGCATCTACGGCCTCAATCGCTCGATGAAGGCCGGCGACATCCGCAAGAGCTCGCCCGGACGCCACGTCAATAGCGCCCTGATCGAGCGCGCCTTTGCACAAGCCTGCGCGGTCTATGATCTGGGCCCCGGCGAGGCGAGCTATAAGGACGACTGGAATGGCCACACCGTACCGATGTTCTCAACCGAATTCCCCCTGGCCATACCCGGCATGATCGCAGCCCCGGCATTTGTCGCCGCCGCGCATGCCACGGCCGCCCTGAAACGCCAGCCGAACCTATGGAACGCTCTCGATCGCTTGCGCGCGAAAATCCGCCTTCACCGCGTCCGAAAAAAACCCGCGACATGACCCAGACTCTTGACCTGCGGCCCGCGAGCGCGCGTAGCGCTGCGACAGCAAACCCAAATACCCACGCGGGAAAGATTTCCCGTTATGCCCGGCCCTTGAAGGTCGCAATCGCGACACCGCTGGGCGCCGGTGGACGGGGTGGCATGGACCGCCTGGCCGATCTCGTGATCAACCACATTGACACCAGCGCGGCACACGAACGCATCGCCGTGACGCGCCTCACCACTAAAGGCGGCCGCGGCAAAAGCTATGGCGCACTGGTTTTCGCCTCGAGCCTCGCACGCTTCGCCGCGCTCTCGAATTTTCGTAAGTTCGACCTGCTGCATATCAATCTCGCAGCCGGCGGCAGCTTCACCCGCAAATCGATCCTCGCCACGATCGCACGCCGCGCGGGCATCCCCTACGTCGTGCATATCCACACCGGCCGTTTCGCAGAGTTTTGGAATGGAGCAAGTCCGGCCCGCGCCGCCCGCATAGATCGTCTGATGCAAAGAAGCTCCGGGATTATCGTTCTGGGCGACGTGTTCAAGACCATGGTCACCCAACGTCTGCCCGGCTGTGCGGGCAAAATCCTCGTGCTGCCCAACGCAACTCCGCCACGGCCCAAAACCCAGCGTCATTGCGACGCCGGCCAACCTGTCCGCATAACTTTCCTCGGCGTCCTATGCGCCGCCAAAGGCGTGCCGGAATTGATCGAAGCCTTGGGTCAAATAGGCCCCGGCCTGAATTGGACCGCGACACTCGCAGGCTACGGCGAGATAAAAGAAACACGTGCCCGCGCAAGTGAACTTGGAATTGCAGACCGCATATCGACCCCCGGCTGGCTCTCGCCTGCCGGCGTCGACACCCTGCTCGCAAACACGGATATCTTCGTGCTGCCGTCACACTCCGAAGGCCTCCCGATGTCGATTCTCGAGGCATTCGCTGCCGGTATTCCAGTCGTCGCAACCCCGGTCAATACCGTAGCGGATGTGGTGACGGACGGCGTCAACGGCCTGCACGTACCTCCAGGCGATACGAACCGGCTCGCTCACGCGTTGGCAAAACTGATCCGCGACCCGGACCTTCGCGCCCTGCTTGGCGACGCAGGCTTCGACGACCACAGCCGCCTTTATCATCCAGACTCTTATGTTGCTCGCCTGGCGACGTTTTGGCAGCAGGCCTCAATATAGCAAAGCCCCCGCAATTATCGCTGCGTTCTGCCACCATGCGGCGCCACGGCGTATTCAACCAAAGCCTTCGCCAGCATTCCCGCAAACAATGTATTGGTGCGCGCATAGCGCCACCACATCCGCTGCGGCTCCTGATACGTACGATAAAGCCATTCGAAGCCGTTGCGTTGCATAATCGGTGGTGCACGCCGGACCTTACCCGCAATCACATCAAACGAACCGCCAACCCCCATGATGAACGGCACATCCAGCTCATCACGGTAGGCCGCAAGAAAACGCTCCTTGCGGGGGCTGGGCATTGCTACAAAAAGACAATCCGCGTTACTTGAACGAATATCCGCAATGATCGAAGCTTCATCCGCAGCTTTGAAATATCCATCCCTAATTCCGGCAATCTCAAGCGTTGGATGCATGTCTTTGAGGCGGGCCGCCGCAGTGGCAACAATCTCCGGCCTCGCGCCGATGAGATAAGGTCGAAAACCCCGCTGAGCGCAAACCGCAATCACCGCCCCCATCAGATCGATCCCCGTAACCCGCTCCTCCACCGGTTTGCCGAGCAACCGCAGTGCGACCAGAATTCCCATCCCGTCGATGCCAATGAGATCGCTGGCGCGCACATCGGCCGCGAGCTCGGGATCGGAGCGCATATTGACGAGCTTGGCGACATTCAGCGCGACGTGATGCAATCGCTTGCGCTTCTCGATTCGATCACAAATTAATGCAACGGTCTCAGGCAAACTCAAAACGTCGACCGGACAGCCGAGCAAATCGACACGCATGAAAATTCCCTACATCGCCAAAATTGCAACGCAACAGCCCAATTGCGCGCGAACACGACACGGGGGAGAGTAGCGGGACACCGGCGCCGGATTTCAAAAAAGTAAAAAATAAGTAAATTTCACCAGTCTAATTACCCAAACTTGACAGTCCAACGACCGGCACCGACAAAGCAGAACAACCGGTCAACGCGAATTTACCCACAATGGAAATAGCTTCCGTATCGCTAAAATCAGTCATGGGGTATACGGCTATCGCGGCCCCGATCGCAGCACTGTGTTTTGCCGTGATCGGTGTGGTCGCATTCAAATACCGCCACCGGATCGAGGCCATTCCGGTCCAGCTCGCGGTAAAGCCCGTCCCAAGTGGTCCAGCATCGCCACTCCGGCTATCGCAAGCGGTGTTGGACGCATCCGGCGAGATGTTTCCTGTCGACGTCTGGTTTCCCGCCAACGCGGAGCACTCACTTTCTCCAGAACAAAGCCGCTTCCCAGTCGTCATCTACGCTCCCGGCTGGGGCAACTCACGCGACGACAATACCCTGCTGTGCGCCGAGCTCGCCAGTCACGGCTTGGCAGTCTTGGCCCTCGACGACATATCGAAATCGCCGTCCCCAAATCCCGCTGATCGCGCCCGCGACACCGCCCCCTTCGACCTTTCGTCGGATGCCGCCCTCGAACGATCCTTGACCGCCGCCGACTGGCGTTTGAACCGGATGACCTCGCGTGTTTCGGCCATCATTGGCTGGCTGCACGCGCAGGAATCCGCTAAGATACAGGGGCCGCTACGTGGCCATCTCGATACATCGCGCATCGCCGTGCTCGGGTTCTCGTTCGGCGGCTCCGTCGCGGCAGAAATGACGCGGCTTGATTCCCACGTCGTGGCCGCGATCAACATGGACGGCTGGCTGTTCGGCATCAGCGCCAAATTGGGACCCGAGAAGCCTGTGCTGATCTTCAACAGCGATTACCCCGAACTCGCAGCCGATAGCACGAGCAATGTCCCGGTACGCCGCCTGACCGCAAAATTGACGATCGCCAACCGCGAGCTTCAGCAACGCGACGCCGGTCACGCCGGAACGATAGCGCTGCTGTTTCGAAATACCGATCATGGCGATTTTTCCGACGAGCTATTCACGCCCCCGCTCGGCGCCTATCTCGAGCAATGGCACCGGACCGGCGCACAACGTCTCCGCTTGCGGGCAAACATGAACCAACTGATCCTAGGCTTCCTCGAAACCCACCTCACCGGCGCAACCTCAAACCCGCTCGCTCGCATCCCCGACTTGGAGAACTCCGGCATCGAGATCTTGGCTCGATGACCGCAGCCCTCGATCTTTGGGTCTTTCCACTCGACCCGCGCGAGCCACTGGCCGGCCTCGAAGCGATGCTTGCCCCGGACGAACGCATCCGCGCCGGCCGCTTCGTCCATGCCACCGATCGCGAACGCTTCATCACCGGCCGCGGCTTGCTGCGCGTGATACTCGCGAGCTATCTTGAGGCCGCTCCCGCGAGCCTCGTGATCGCAGCCGGCCCCAACGGCAAACCGCAGCTCGATGAGCAACGCGCACCCCTCCACTTCAATCTTTCCCATTCCGGCGCAATTGCAGCCTTGGCCGTCACACCCGCCTGCGAAGTCGGCATCGACATCGAACAGGTTCGCCCGATCGAAACCGGATTTGCCGAGCGGTTCTACTCTAAGGCCGAAAATGCAGAACTCGCCACGCTTCCGCAAGCGGAGCACCTCGTTGGTCTGTTCCGGTGCTGGTCGCGCAAAGAGGCTATACTGAAGGCCCAGGGCGTGGGGCTACTCGGCGACTTCAAATCCTTCGACGTGGAAATCGGCGACGTCGCTCGCCCCCACGTAGCAGGCCTAAACGGCCCCTGGTCACTTGTAGCCTTCACACCGGCACCCGGCTATGTTGGTGCTCTTGCCGCCCGCACGGCCGAAATATCGATCGAGCATCGCTTGCTGAGCGAAATCTGGCCGTCACAACCGCGCTCCTAGGCTCCATAAGGCTAGGCCATTTCGACGGAATCGGGGGCTGAAATCAGTGCCGAAAGATCGTCCGTTCCAAACCGCACGTTCGCATATTTGATTGAAACGATCTCTTTGACGGGCGCGCTGTTATAGCCCTGCTTGCCACGGTAGATGCCGAACTTGAACCAGTATTCCTTCTTGCCCGAGGTTCCGAACGGCGCCGCAATATCGAGCACCTTCTGCCCGTTGAGCCACGACTGCCAGTGCCCCTCGCCGCCATCGGGATCAAGCACCACGCGCTCCACGATGTGGAGCCAGGTTCCCTGCTCCAGCTTGGTATGAAACCGCGACGGAAAACTGTCGCGCGGGCCGCCCTTTGCCCCGCCGACCCAATGCAACACACCGCCTGGTTTCAAGACAAGCCCGCTCCACGGATAAATCTGGCGCAGGATGCACCAATCCGACGTCGACCACGGCCCCGGCTCGTAATACATCGACCACGCCGCCCACAGCACCGCCTTAGGCGGAAAGCGCGTCTTCCACCCGTCGAGTTCAGCGCGCTCGTTTCCGTTTGAATCCGGGTCGTCCTCAACCCAGCCATTGCCGGGGATCATCGTGAACTGAACGAATTTCGAATTATAGGCCTTAATTGCGAGAGGATTGCTCCCGCACTCGGCCTCATATTTGATACCGCATATATCGATCTTTGACCCGACCGGCAGTGGCCGCCACGTATTCTGAGCAACAGCTTCCTTGCAGCCGGACTGCGTCCCCGCAATCCCGACCGCACTGGTTCCGATAACGAAACCGCGCCGCGAAATCGAGCTCATGCGGCCCTCCCGGTGAGGCGAGCCCATACCCCGGGTTTACGCTGCCGCCACAAGGCTTCGGCTTGACCGTTGCCCAGAACCACGAGCTTGCGAGCAAGATAGAGCACCCTGAGACCCGGCGGACACCCGCCGCCCCGGCCGATCGCACGCTCGACCACGCTGCGCAAGTTGGCGTAGATCACGAACACCGGCCGCTCGCCCTCACCCGCCTGCGAAGCGATCCGCCGTAACACGATGGTGTTGGTCATCTCGTCGAACGCATTGAAAATGATGCAGACGGCAGGTCCAGCCGGGAGGTCATACGCCATGGCATCACCCAGAATGGGTTTGATTGGAACCCGCGTGCCCGTCGCCTTACGGAAAATTGCGATATTGCGTTCCGCCGCATCATGCAGCACCGCGCCATACTCGACGCCCTCGACCGCCTTGAAGGGATACTGCGCCGCCAGCATCAGGATCTTGCCCTTGCCCGACCCGACATCGACAAATGTAAACTGCGGGAAATCGATTGGCAGCAACCCCATTGCGCTATGAAAAATGCTCTCCCAGAACGGCCTATAGACCCCATAGGGATCGCCCCCGCTCAGCACGCCCGCATCCTTGAGCGCAACCTCGCTCGCCGTATCAGTCCCAAAACGGCGATCGAACGCCCGGTTCAAACGTTCCTCCCGCCTGAGCTTGACCTGGAACAATACCCACTCGGCCCGCATTCGCAGCCAATCGGGCTTGCTTTCCGACCGGATAAACCCATGAACCGTGCCCGCGAGCTTACTGATCATGCCGTGCCTCACTTTGCAAAAAACCCAACTACAGCAATCAATGCCATCGAAATTATAGCCCCTCGCACGCTCTCAACTCGCCGCCGCCAACACCGGGTCGGCCGCCGCTTGTCCCTCCGGCTTGAAGATGACGCACGCGATCGCAAGCCGTGGATCGACCCGCCGCGCGACGAGCCCGCCGGCCAGCCCGAGCGCCGCCACATGCCACGACAGCAATGAATACAACGCAAGCTTGAGTGACCCGGTGCGGAAGGTCATGAACAGAGAAAGCCCGATAAGCCCCGCAAATGGGACCGTCACGAAGGGCATCGCAACGCTGCCCCGCAACGCGAGAGCGAGCACAATCGCCAACGCCCAAAATCCATAGACCGCAATCCCGATCCGCACGATTCTGACCTCGCGGAGCACGGCGGCGAGATACCCTTGAGCGAACCCCGCGCGCACGATTTCGCCCACGCCCAGCACCATGCCGCTCCGCACGCGATGCCACATGAGGCTGAGGGTCGGCTTCGTATGACTATAGTGATCGACCGCCTTTTCATGCGAGCGGATCAGCGTCCAGCCCTTGGCACGCAGCCGAGCGCCTAAATCGTATTCCTCGTTACCATGCAGGTTGCGATCGGTTAGGTATTCGGCCTCGATGATAGCTGCACGGCTATAAAGCGCCCCACCGGCCAGATATTCGCGTTGATGCGGCTGCTCGATCGCCTGTCCGCGCTCTTGCACGTAGCGCTCATTGCGTTGGCGCCGGCTTTTGAACTCGAGGTTCTCCGTCCGCATCTCATTGATGACACCGCCGAACCCGGCAACCGTTGGCCGTTTTTCGAGATAGGCGATCGCCGTCCTGATGAACCCCGCATCAAGTTCCATATCCCCGTCGAGAATGTAGAGATAGCGCCCCCGGCTCAACTGATAGCCGAGCTGCGGCCCCGCCCCGCATCGCCCCTCCGCACGATGGCGTACCTGCACGATGGTAATCGGATAACGCCGCGCGATTTCGACCGTTCTGTCGCCAGAGCCGCTATCGGCGACAATGATTTCGCAATCGACACATTTTGCGACACGAAGACAACTCTCGATGCATCGAGAAATATTGTCTTCTTCATTGAGCGTCTTAATAATAATACTGAGCATCGTCATGGGATAAGAACCACAATTGAACCATTCATATCGACAACTACGATCGCACGCCCAATTCAAAAGCAGTCATCCCGTCGATGCGCTCTAGGCGCAAAAAAGTCAACGATGACCGGCAAGTTAAATTACTCATGCTGAATCGGCACCCGCCAATACGCTCGCCGAATTGCGGCTATGCACTATTCTGACCAATGGTGGCGCCGCCACCCGTGGCGACTGGGCCCGGCGAACCGCAGCAATCAAGGCCGCGCGGCGCCGTTCGGCCTTGGCGGCCATAAGCCCTTCTGCGCGCACCGCCGCAACGATCGGCAACAGCACGGCAAAAATTCCTGCCGGCGCAAGAATGACTGACTCGATATACGCCGTAATAAGCAACACCGTCATGATCGCGATCGGGAACGCCGCAACCTTGGCCGCGCGCGCCGGACTGTTGATCTGCAGCTGTGCCGCCTGCCAAAACATCAGAAGGTGAAGGACAATAACCACCACGCCCCCGGTATATCCGAACGCCACCAGCATCTCGATATAACCGTTATGGGCCTCACCCAGGGCCAGATCCGCCTCCTCGGCAATCAGTCGTGCCACAAATTTGAAGCCCGCGGCATAACCGTAGCCCAGCACCCAATTGCCGGTATTAAGGAATGCCATCACATAGGGCCAATACGTCGCCCGCCCGGTCAAATCGGACGAACGGCCGAGCATACTGGCCATTTGGTCAAACAGCCCCGACGTCGTCAGGGCAATCCAAACCACGAGAAACATCACCAGCGTCCGCGTCAGCTTGCGCCGGATCTTGAGCGGCTGGTTCGCATTGGCATAAGTAAGGCGGAAGGTGAAAAACAGCGTCGCCGCCACCACCACACCCGTCGCCGAGCCCGACCCGGCGAGACACGCAATCGAACTCGCCAACCCAAGCAGATAGGACATCGGGCTACCCGACACCTTCGGCCCATAAAACAGCAGCAGCGCCAATGTCAGTCCGGCAAAAATGCCCAGATCGACTTTGTGAGAAAGAATTCCGCGCCACAGTCCGGCGTGAACGGTCTGCGCCTGATCCGTAGCCTGATGCACGGCGACATCGGGAAACGCCACCACCCACACGACCGAAAGCAGGCATCCGAAAGCCATCGTCCGCACGATGATTTTGATCGCCTCGGCGCTCCCTACCCGGCCGACCATGGCGATACCGAGCAGACAACCAAACAACAGCTGAAACGACCGCCGGACGGTTACCGACGGATCGACCGACCAGGCCGCCGACATGAGAGCGATCGCACACATCACGAGCAACGGCCAGCAGTGGAAGGCGAGCCGCGTTGCTCGCTTCGAAAAGATGATGTATCCACCCGCCAATACGCCGGTGGACCCCATCGCGATAAGCGGCGGGATAGAAAAGCTGGCGCCGAAATAAAGCACGCAACAAATATAGAAAGTGGCCCGCATTACCAAATGCGCGGCAGCATCGTCGCCGGATCGCCTGACTCGGCCTAATGTATTCATGAACGCCACCGACATCAGGCTCTGCCCCAAATTTCTATACCCCAGGAGGCGATGCCCCACAGGAAACCAAATGCGCGCCAAACGTAGCCGTAGGCAATACACGGCGCCAAATGCAAGAATCCTGCCTCCTGCCAGACCGCCCGTTCGGCATCGCGACCGCAGAGCACAGAAGGTAAAAATAACGACGCAGAAACAGCACACTAGGCACGCCAGAGCCAAACGGGAGTGAACGCCAGGCGTGATCCGGAATCGCTCTGAAAGTCGCAGTATGCACCCGCAGCGCGACGGCCCATTTTTGAAACAGCGACAGAATTAAGGACATGGTTTGCGCGATTTAACCTTAATAAATTCCAATGTATTGCAATTCCCGCCCAAAGAATATGATATCAACCAGCAAGGTCGCCTGAAATTTTATGAGACGGAACGCCTCGCAGAATCGGCTGAATATCCGTCGATTTGACGGCGCGGGCCCATAGAGCAATCGGCGCCCAATAGACAAGCGCAGCCTTGGATTTGAATATGATCGACGCTGCCGCCTTGGCGCAAAAGCTCATAAGCCGCCGCGCCGATATACTCGGCTACCTATCGTCAACCGCAAGCCTCACGATCGGGCTCGTGGCCCAGACCCTGGCATTTGTCATCATCGCTCGCGTTCTGGGCTCCGCACAGTATGGCGAGCTGACGCTGGTGATGACGTGGTCCTCGATCGGCCTGATGTGGTGCGGTCTCGGCTCCGGCGAGATGATGCGCCGCCGCGTCGCCCGTGACCGCGCCGACTACCCGTTGGCACTTGGCCACGCCCTGCTCGTATTGGGCGCAACAAGCATAGTCATTGGCCTACTGACCGCACTCATTCTCCAGTACGCAATTTCGATCGATCCCGATCCGTTCATGAACTTCCTGATCATCTTGGCGCTCGTCGCCAGCAACCAGGGCCTGACCGCCTGGAACTCCTTGGCCGAAAAGATATATCTCGCCCACGAGCACTATGCCGGGGCCAATATCATCAACATTGGATCGGGCTTGGTGCGCGCCGGCGTCGTCCTCATCGCGTGCTTCGCTTTCGGTGTCCATGACCTCCCCGGCTGGGCTTTTTGGCTGTTCCTCTCCTCGCTAATTATCGCGGTCGCCTGTGCGATCGCCGTGATCCCTTTTGGACCGCCGCGCTTCTGGCTAATCCGTGAAGAATTGGTCCGCGGCTCGACCATGAGCTTGAGTAGCCTGATCTCCATTCTGCGCATGAACGTCGACGTCATGGCGCTTGGTGCTGTAGCCCCACCCGCCGTAGTTGGCATCTATGGCGTCGCCCGCCGTATCGTCGGAACGGCAGCAATCGTCAGCCATTCCTTTGATCGCCTCGTCTATTCCAAACTCGCCATCGCAGGCCGCGATGGCCCAGCCGCAACCCTGCAGCTCGCCACCCGCTATTCAGGCCTCGTGACCGGGCTGACCTTGGCTGCCAGCGCATTGTTGTACGTCGCCGCTCCCATCGTAATCCCGGTTTTCGGTGCCCAATACTCAGCCGCCGTCCCGGTGTTGAAAATCACCTGCTGGACGCTGGTTCTCACCAGCCTGCAGTTCCTAGCCATGGACGCGATCAACGCCGCCGACCAGCACAAGATGCGCCTGATGGTTGAGGGAGCAGTGAGCCTCGTCTGCATGGCACTGGTCTGCGCTCTGACCTACGGCTACGCGCTCGATGGCATGTTGATCGGGCTCTACGTGACCCAGACGCTCATCGTTGCAGCCCTTTGGGGGACGCTGTGGTGGCTCGCCCAGCAAGGTACGCCAGCCCCCAAAACGGAGAGGCCAATTCCCGCCGCCCAAGCCGTCCTGAACTAGGAGCAGGTACGTCGTGCCGATTACAAATCAGAGTGCCCACCCCGCCCGTCGCCATCGCCCGACTCGGCACATGACTTGCTTTGAAACACTTCAACCGGCTTTGAACCCCGCCATGTTATCGCCCCGCAGTCCTTAAGTGCCCCAGATTAATCGCTTGTATCCTAACGTTCCGAGGAAATTTGAATGAAACCGGAAATTCCATCCACCGAACTGCGGATCCTGGGGCGTGACATGGCGAGGTCACAAGGACCCGCCCAAACCGGCGCAAACTTCGCCTGGGAAGACCCTGGCACGGAGTCACTTACCGGCGCCTTCCAATATACGGTCTCGCTTTTGCGCCGCCAGTGGCCGATCCTCGCGACCGGAGCCGCTCTTGGTCTGAGCCTCTTCATTCTGACCCTCGTCGTTGTCCCAGGACAATACGAAGGCACGGCCACGATCATGTTCGACCCGACCAAGATGCAGGTCTTCCAAAGCCAGATCGTTTCCGACAACACTTTGGAATCAACGACCGCACTCGAAAGCCAGATCCAAATGATCAGCTCCGAGGCGGTCGCACGCCGGGCCATGAAAAAACTTAACCTGTTCGATGACCCGGCCCTCGCGCCGCCCGAGAAGGGACGCATCGAGCGCTGGTTCGGCCCCCAAGTTGCGAGCTACTTCGGCCGGCCGGCCGCCCACAGCGAAAAATGGAAAGAGCACTACCGCGTCGACGCCTTCATGGGTGGTATCGACGTCAAACGCCAGTACGGCACCTATGCCGTAAACATCGGCTACATGGCGGACGATCCGGCCAAGGCGGCTCAATACGCCAATGCGATCGCCGAATCCTTCATCGAAAAGCAGATGGACGACTTCAAGGGTCTTAATGAAAGCGCTGCCGGCTGGCTGCGTACACACTTGGACGACGTCGGCCAACAGGCGGCCTCGGCCCAAAACCAGATCAATAGCTTTCGAAATTCGAACAGTATGGTCGAAGGCACCGGCCAAGCCTTGTGGGAACGCCGCATGGGCGAACTCAATGCCCAGCTAATGGCAGAGCGCTCGAAAATCGGCGATGCCGAAGCTCGCCTCGAACGCGTCGACGCCGCCATCAAGGAATACAATAACGCGACGGTGAAACCATCGCTTCCCGACCTGATGAACAATCCCGTCGTCACCAAGCTGCGCGAGCAATATTTCGAATTGACCAATAAACGCGCCGAATTCGTTTCCCGCTATGGCGCCAAGCACGAGGCCGCCCGCAAGATCGAGCAGCGGCTGAATGAAATCCACATGGCCATGCTCGATGAATATCAGCGCCTGGCAGAGTCCTATCGCAGCGACATCGATATCGCCAAGCGCCGCGAAATAACGATCGCCGCCGCCTTGAAGGAAGTTGTCGACGAGACGCGTTCGGGCGAATCCGCCCGCATCAAGCTGCGCGAAATGCAAAGCAGCGCCCAGAATTATCAAGCGCTCTACGACGGCTTCCTCCACCGCTACACCGAAGTGACCGAGCAGGGCGCGTTCCCCTTCACCCGCGTCAAGCTCTTCAACGAAGCGAGCGAGCCGATGGGCCGCAACTATAAAAAACCGGCCAAGCTCGGTGCGCTTTTGATGGGACTGGGTTTTGCCATTGGCTTGAGCGGCGCACTGCTGCGCGAGTTGAGCGATCGCACCTTCCGCAGGCCCGACGACATCGAACACACACTTGGCCAGCACCTCGTGGCCATCGTGCCGGATTGGAACACAAGTTCGTCCCGCCAGCGCCTCTCGTTTGAAAGCAAACCGGTAGCGCCCGTTTCCGCGCGCTCCATCATACGCAAGAACAGCATCATCTGGGCACCAGATATCGCCCCCCATTCGCAGGTGGCAGAATCGATACGTGCGATCAAGCTGATCCTCGACCAGAAGCTGTTCGGCCAGTCGTCCAAGGTCGTAGGTGTGGCATCCGCCATGCCGGGCGAAGGATCCTCGACGGTCGCAGCCTCCCTCGCCATCACCGCCTGCATGTCGAACGCACGCGTCCTGTTGCTGGACTTCGACCTGCGTAATCCGGTCCTCTCGGGCCAGCTGGCACCCAAGGCCGCAACCGGCTTGATCGACGTCCTCGTCGGCGACGCAGCCTTCGACGACGCGGTCTGGACCGACCACCAGACCGGCCTCGCGTTCCTGCCGACCGGAATGCTGCGCGGCATGCGCCCGGACGAACTCTTGGGCAGCACCGCCGTCGACCGCTTCATGTCCGAGATGCGGACCCGTTACGACTACATCGTGTTCGACCTGCCCCCGCTGGTTCCCATGATCGACGTGGCGCTGACGGTACGTCTCACGGATACGTTCTTGGGCGTCGTCGAATGGGGCCGCAGCGAAAAGGAGGTGACGCGTCTGGCCTTCGATCGCGTACCCGAATTCTCAAACCTCCTGATGGGCGTTGCGATGAACAAGGTCAACCTGAAGCGCCTCGGCCTTTTCGACCCCAACGCCGCCCACTGGTTCAACGAAAAACTCTACGCCAACTATAACCGTGTGAGCGACGTTCGGACGGACGCCCGCCGCGGCCAGTGGACTCGCTCGGCATAACTCTGACGCCAACGCGGCGCGGTGTGACGACCAGCACCGTGCCGCGGGAACACGATGGAACAAGCCTCGATGCGAGTTGTCCTCTCGGATGCCTTGGCGCACAGCGGTGCTAGCAGCCTGATCGGCACCCGCTACCAGGGCCGCGGCACGATTCTGATGCTGCACAGCATCGTCGACGACACCAAGCCTTACCTCGGCCAGACGCTGCGTTGCTCGATAAAAACCCTCGAGCGCTCGCTGCGTTGGATACGCGACCAGGACCTCGACATCGTCACGCTCGACGAAGCGGTTCGGCGTCTATCGAAACCGCAGTCCCGCAATTTTATCGTCCTCACATTCGACGACGGCTACCGCGATAATCTGACCCGCGTATTGCCGCTCATGGAGCGGCACAAAACCCCTTTTACCGTCTATGTGCCCTCCCGAATCCTAACTCGCGACTTGGATGGCTGGTGGCTCGGTCTGGTCCCGCTCGTACGCGACAACGAAACGGTGGCCGTCGCAGCCATGGCACGCAGCTTTATCACCCGCACATTCCACGAAAAACAGGCGGCGATGACCGCGATCGGCCGCTGGGTATTCGAAGATGGCCGCCGCATAGCCGAACTCGCACCCACCTTCGCGCGCTATGGCATTTCGACCGCAGCCCTCCTCGACGAAGAAGCGATGACCGCGCCCGAGCTCACAACGCTCGCGGCAAGCCCGCTCGTCACCATCGGCGCCCACACACTGACACATCCGTTCCTGTCGCAGCTCCCGCATGCCGAAGCGGCGCACGAAATCAACGCCTGCAAGATCGAACTCGAAGCCCTCCTCGGCCGCAGCGTCGATCACTTCTCATATCCATATGGCGCAGCCGGCGATCGCGAAGCAGAGCTCGCCCGCCACGCCGGCTACAGCACCGCAGTGACAACCGCCAACGGCACCCTGTTCCCCGTCCACGCGAGCGCCGGACACCGCTTTGCCCTACCCCGCGAAACCCTGGACGAACACGACACGCGCGGCTGCCTCCATTGCCGGACTCGCGGCGTTTATCGCTTCCTGAAATCCCGCGCTGGCGCTCCAGCCGCCAACTACCGCGCGGCGGTCTGAAAACAATCCGGGCCACCACGCGATGTGGCAGCCCGGGAAGTAGTCACTGATGCGCAGTTCGCAACGAGCCCAAGGCCGCTTACGGCACGGTCGGGACCGGGGTCGACACGGGCGTTGTCGTCGTCGCGATGACGGACGAGCTTCCGGTACCGTGGATCGCTGACTTCAGGCCGTAGAAGGTGATGCCGGCAATCATCGGCTCTTCAACTGCAAGGCTCATCTGCTGCACGTAATTGAAGAACTTTTCCTGCTCGACGGTGCTCGAGTTGGCAACGTAAAGCACGTCCTTGTCGCGGATCGGGAATTCGGTCGTGAGGAAGAAACCTGCCGGATCGCGCATATCGACCTGATAGACGATCGGGATGATCTTACGATCGCCGACCGCACACTTCGGATCAAGCTTCTCGACCAGTTCACGCCGCTCGGCACGATAGAGGTAGACCCACGAAGGTTCGGCTTTGGCGTCGTTGAGGCCACCGGCTTTCGCCATGGCTTCCGCCATCGACAAGCGCCATTGCTCGAACGGGAACTGGCCCTGCCGCTGGTGAGCACCGAACGCGAGGAACGTCTGCGGCTGCTTATAGAGATAGATCGTATCGTGCGGCCGCACGTAGATGTTGTTGCCGGGCTCGCGAATGAGCGCTTCGAACGGCGCGATCTCGATCTTGTTGTTGCGCTCCAGCAGCACCCACGCTTCAGGCCCCGGAACTCTGGGACCACCAGCGCGCGAAATTGCATCCAGCATGCGCTCGCCCGCAGCATTCGAACGGAACCGCGTCGGCGTGCCGACCTCGCCAAGCACCGAGATCAGCGCCGCGCGCTGCTCGACCACCGTGACGACGGCCTGCGGATCGAGGGCGCGCGACTTCAACGCGCCGATGATCTCGTTCTGAACCTCGGAGACCGTACGGCCGCGCGCCTTGATCGGGCCGGCGTACGGCACGGTGATATTGCCTTCGTTGTCGACTTCTTGATTGGGCAACGTGATGTAGTTGCCCTGACGGATGCCCCCCTCGAGCGGGAAGAACAACCCGCCGGCGCCCGATTCATAGAGCGTCACGCTGATAACGTCGCCAATACCGATCCTCAGGCTCGTCGGTCCGCGCTGATCGTCGAATCGACCGGCAAATCGCGGCTGCGATTGTTTCGCATAGGGCAGCGTGGTCGGCGTAACCGGCACGACGCAATAGGGCAGCTTATCGCTGCGCCCGACTTGAACCTTGGCCGTCGCCGCGCGCTCGACAACTTCACCGCGTGGCCCATCCGCGGGCAACCCGCAGCCGCCCAGCGCCAGAACGGCAGCGCCGGACAATCCAGCTGCAATTGATCGCAATAAGACCATGAATCACCCCGAGTGAATTAAGTCTGATCAGAAAAATCAGGCCACGCCATACGAGGATGCCCAAAACTCAGCAATCAAACTGCTGAGCACCAACTTCCGGGTTACACGATTCGGCATTCCGTCTGAAGCCGCCCTCGGAATCACACGATGCTTAGTGGGGATTTTGGGCCACAACGGGGGATCGGCGTTGGATAAAAGCCGCAACCCGACGCCTCAAAATCGACGAAGCAGCGCTACTAAATCACATAGATTCAAGGGAGTAAGAGAAACCAATTGCTCCGAAACTCTGTCGGGAGCTTGCAACCTTAGATTCTGTCGCCAGTGCGTCTTATCCACAGTCACGCCGTGGGAAAGCTGTGAATAGCCATAAAACGGCATTGCACGAATCAATTCGCGATCGAAGCGGCCGCATTAATTTGCGATTTCAAAATGTGACGCGCCGCAAATAATTGCGAGCCTGGCGAACCCGCCCACGGAGCCCGCGCGCCAAGATCATCGGCACACCGCGCCACGAGGCGGCACTGAGGTATTCATAAAGCAGCGCTTCCTCCGCACCGAAATCACTTTTGAAACTCTCCGCCCCTATTGTGAAATCATAGGTCGAACATCCCTGATCGGCCGCCCACTGCATGCTCTCCATGAAAAACTGCAGCCCCGGCGAATAATTGCGCCACGTCTGCGCGACGAACGTCGGAAAGATCATGAGGAAATCCGCGCCCTGACGAAGCCCATACCCAGTCGCGATGATCTCGTCATCAAGCATCAAAACCTGCATGACGGCCGCCGCGCCCGTAGCGCCAGGTCGCAACAGATCCCGGTAGAACGCCTGATAACGGGCGTCAGCGAGAATATTCCCCCGCCCCATCGTACGGCATCGCTCGGCCCGCTGTGCGACCATGACGTCGAAGAAACGCAACGACTCTGCCGCCGTCTCGGCCGTCCTGAACGTAATCCGTCCCCGTTTCGACAACTTGCGCCGCCGCGCCCCCAGCTCGCCGCGCAACTTCTCCGGCATACGTTCGGCCCATGTCGGCGGGCCGCCATCGAGCCGCATCCTGAAATTCGACAGGCGGAACGGACGCACGTTGCTGAGCCGTAATAGCGGGTTGGGGGTGAGACCGAGCATCGCCGGCATCTTCGACAATCGGATCAAGTCGGCCGCCGGCAAAAGCTTGCGCGCCTCACCCCAAATCGCCGACACTTCGGCGGTCGACGGATAAAAGTCCGCACCCATGACCGGCGCGATATAATCGCTGACCTCGAGGTCGGCCCCCTCAATCACCCTGAGCCCGTCCTGCATCCGCAGACATAACGGAAGGATCATCACCAACCGGCCCCGCCTCCGGTCACGGACAATCATCACGTGCCATGAGATGGCATGCGCCGGCGCAATGTGCTGCGTCCAGGCGGCGAAGGCATCGAAGTTTTGAAAGACGGTGCCGCATCCATCCCGTTCGAGCGCCCGCCATCCGGCTTCGATCCGGCCAAGGTCGTTGCACAGTTCAACGGCAAACCGGCCCCCTCGCACCCGCGCCGCGCTCGCCACGCCAACATCATGCGCGGTATCGTAGAGAGGAACGAATGTATGATCCGTCATCAAAATTGCCTGGAAACCGCAACAATCGCAAGTTGCCAAAGCAATAATGATGCCAATTCGTCCTAGATCCGATTAAAAGGCTGCAATTCCTGCATCGGCGTCAAGCCTCACGGCGATCCCAGCGGCAGCCATGGCCGCCTTGGCTTCGTGAATTGTGAACGTTCCGAAATGGAAGATCGACGCCGCGAGCACCGCGCTGGCATGTCCGGACTTAACCCCATCGACCAAATGCGCCAGCGTGCCCACACCCCCCGATGCTATCACCGGGATCGAGACGGCATCGGCTACTGCCCGCGTCAACCCGATATCGAACCCCGCCTTGGTGCCGTCCCGGTCCATCGAGGTCAGCAGGATCTCACCAGCCCCCAGTGCCGCTACGTCGCGCGCGTAAGCGACGGCATCGAGCCCGGTCGGCTTGCGCCCGCCGTGCGTGAAAATCTCCCAGCGGTCTGCTTGACCCGCCCCGGATACCTTCTTCGCGTCGATCGCCACCACGATACATTGCGCGCCAAACTTCTGTGCACCCTCTGCCACGATTTCGCGCCGGGCGACCGCTGCCGTATTGATCGACACCTTATCGGCGCCGGCATTCAGCAGCCGGCGGATGTCGTCCACCGTCCGCACGCCCCCGCCGACGGTCAACGGCATGAAGCACCGCGACGCAGTCCGCTCCACAATATCGAATATGGTCTCGCGATTATCCGAACTCGCCGTGATGTCGAGGAAGCAAAGTTCGTCGGCCCCCGCCGCGTCGTAGGCGGCAGCCGCCTCCACCGGATCGCCGGCGTCGATGAGGTCGACAAAGTTGACCCCCTTGACCACCCGGCCATCCTTCACGTCCAGACAAGGTATGATGCGTGTTTTGAGCATGAGGCTATATCGAACAGCCCGAGCCCCAGATCAACACCTGTTCCCGACCATGCCCGTTTCAGCACCCTCGTCCCGATACCGACGTACCTTGATCATGGCGGCCATCCGAAGCAAACGGTCAATGGTCAGTGCGGTAGCCCGATGGTGAGTTTTGACTCACTTCGGAAATGGTCGCATCGAGAAGCGTGAGGTCTTAATTTCGGATGGATCATGCGGCGCACGAGGGGCCGGATGCGTGACAAATGCAGCACGCTTTCCAGCTCCTTGCAAATAAGCCGGATTGCAGTGCCGCGATTCTGTTGTCGAAAGCCATGCGCTCAACTAGGTTTCAGGCCGAAATGAATCATGTTTTGGAGGGGCAGATGCGGTCCTTGAAGCTTGGCTTGGCAGCG
>Ga0075030_100000590_pt1 | contig 31820 bp, 39 predicted proteins | sample LitLauG_LLR_2012_FD_71393 | JGI IMG/M metagenome (GOLD analysis project Ga0075030, IMG submission 71393) | Freshwater sediment microbial communities from Pennsylvania, USA - Little Laurel Run_MetaG_LLR_2012 | ecosystem: Environmental > Aquatic > Freshwater > Creek > Sediment | place: USA...
ATGATACACTATCTAGAAAAGATGTTGAATTCTAATCTCAGATATGGTATCATTTGGTTTTTACAAACTTCAAGTAATATGAAATGAAAGCATATCTTCATGGTAAAATTCACGCAAAAAAGTATGGCGGCTGTCCAGATGACTATGCTGACATCGACGACTTCATTGACTCAACTAAACAAGCAGTTGCGGATGTTCGCCACCGAGCAATCCTCCATTCAGCCTTCGGTTGTTTCCTTGTTGAACAACTATTTGGCCGGACTCGGTTTAACTCAGATGGCAAAGAGTATTCACCGAGAGACATTGCAGAAGATCACATCCAACAAGATCTTGGATTCATCCCCACAATGGAACATTATCTAAAGAACATGACCATTCAGCCTTGGATGAGTGGAACCATGAAGAAAAACACCAAGAAAAGCATCAAACTAGAGGACTAAAGGATATATTATGAGTAAATTGAGCACAGCTTTCGAAAAATTGGTTAAAGAACAAAATGAGCTAAAACAGAAGTTTCAGCAAGAAGGACAAGCATTATTTAAAGATGCATTTTTGGAATTCTTCGATAAGAACCCAAACATTAATGCAGTTATGTGGAATCAGTATACACCATACTTCAATGATGGCGATGAATGTGTCTTTAGTGTGAATGGCCCATGCTTTACCAATGCCAAAGATGATGATCTTAATGATGTTAGGGGTTATGGTGAATATGAAGGAGAAAATGAAACAATTTGGGTGACTGATGGAACATCTGAATTAACTTCTGATAGACCATACTACAAAGAAACTCAAGATAAAGTGGCCGCTTCTGGTGGTGTCGATATTGACTCGTGTATCTTTTTGGAAAAACTGATTCTAGATGATGCTATGGGAGAAATCTTGAAGGCTCTTTTTGATGATCACACCCAGATTATTGCTACCCGTTCCGGCTTTGATGTTTCGGAATACGAACACGATTAATATGTTATCCATCTTTCATTATTTTTCAGCCAAAGAACGATTGGTTGAACATGAAAAAACCATCATGATGCTTGGTGGTGAATCTGAGTGTCAACCAATGATTCTTGCACAGCGGGATTTCATAAAAATGGAATTGGAATACTATCGTAAACCAGCAAAAGTTTGGTCGATAATTTTATGCATACTTCCAGTTATTTTTATTTTTCTTGCACCATCTGGATATGGTGTAATAAGTAACATTGTGATGAATTGCTGCATCAAGTAAACTTCCAAAAATAATGCCATTCGGATCAATAACACTTTTTGCATTTGGATTTTTTGCTGCCATCAAACCATAACAAGGATTATTTTCACCAGAAGTCCTAATCGATTGTAAATGTTTTCTTTGAGTATTATTTTCCCAGTGAGATTTTACAATTTTTTTAAGTTTAATTCTCACATCATTTCTACGGCATGGATTTTTGTCGCCATATAATTTATTTTTTTCGGCAACAACAATACCAGTTCCACCATCACCTCCATCAGTACGATTTCTAAGTATACCAGTTTTTTTATCTTTTCTTCCCCACCAGCGGATATATCTGCGTTCAAGAGCAAAAGCACCAATTTCGGTAAGATTGCTTTCCATGATTATGATTTTAGATTTATCTTTTGGTGGATGTATTACATCATTTTTTGTGTGTTTCCATGCTCTGTTACCCTTACCTTTACCAATGTAATAAAGTGAACCGTCTTTACGGAGATATGCATAGATGTAATAAATACTTGACATGGGCTGTGTTTCCTGTTAGAATTGTAAACATAGAGTAGGTGGAGATTGCCGTCTCGTGACCTACACCCTTATTTATATCATTTGAAAGGTAAATTATGAAACCAACCGCAAATTTTAAAATGTCATCAACCACCAAGAATATGCTTTCCGCTGGTCGATTCCGCAATAAGGAAGACCGTGATGGCTTTCGTCGCGCAATGGTTCAAGCGGAACTAAAGGCAAAAGACGTGGATCGCTTCACTTTTGGCAAACCATCCAAGAACGAAGAATAAATATCAGTTTATCATATTGAAAGGAAATATCATGAGCACATTTGTTGAAGTAGATTCAGTCGAAAAGAACTGTAAAGTAATTATTAATTTGGATAAGGTCGTAGAAATCGCACCATTGTCAGCCGGTGGTTGTGCAATTTTCATTACAGACTCTGCTGCTGTCAATGGACGCACCGCTATCACTGTCAAGAACACATATAACGAATTCAAACAATTCGCATTGCAAACTGTCACTTCCGATGATATTGCGGCACGTATTAAGAATCTTCCCAAAGTTTATACGGAAGGATATCCACCAAACGTACCACAAGATCAACGTATTGCACCAGAACCTCGTCTTCCTGAATTGGAAGTAAAACGTGGCCCAGGTCGTCCACCCAAAGCATCAATCGGGACTACATCTTCTGCTCTAGGTTGATAGTAAGTTTGAAAAGGGAATAAATAATGGAGGGATAACCTCCATTTCCTTTTATCGGAGCAACAATGCCAAGTATCAAGAGTTTCAAATCATTCGTCAAAAATCCAGAGCTAGTAGAAGCGGTCAAAGCCAAAAAGAACCCAGAAAATGCCAATTTCGATAAGAAAATTCTTATCATTGGCTATGGTAGTGTTGGGTCCGCAGTATTACCATTAGTTTTGCGTCATATCACCGCCGATCCTAAGAAAGTTACCGTCATTGAAAAAGATGATCATGGTAAAATTTTCCGCAAGCGTAATGCTGGCAACGGTGTCAAATATGTTAAAAAAGAAATCCTTCCCAACAATCTAGAAGCTACATTAAAGCAATACACCGAAGCTGGTGGGTTTGTTATTGATGTATCATTGAATATTGCCGCACATGCAATTATTGAGTGGTGTCTAAAGAACAATGTGATGTATTTGAATACTTCACATGAACGCTGGGGTGATCAACAAGATGAAAAAATTCCTGATCTTTCTGAACGCACCTTATTTCATACACATAATGAAATTCGCAAAATTGGTGCAAAATATCCGAATGCTGCTACAATTTGTGCTACTTCGGGAGCTAATCCAGGTCTTGTTACCCATCTTACTAAAGCTGCTTTACTTAAAATTGCTGCTGAAACGGGTGTTAAAGTAGAAGAACCTACGGACAAAGAAGGCTGGGCTCAGTTGATGAAGAAATTGGGTGTCGAGGTAGTTCATGTGGCAGAACGCGATACTCAAATTATCGACAAACCAAAGATGAAAGACGAATTCGTCAATACTTGGTCTGTTGAAGGTCTTTGGGCCGAAGGTCGTGCCCCATCTGAAATGGGTTATGGAACACATGAACCAAAAGAGCTAGAGAACGGCACTATTCAAGGCCCTGCTGCGTTTTTACATCAACCCGGCCTAACGGTACTATGTAAGTCTTGGGTTCCAAATGGCGGGCCTTATAATGGTTTCTTAGTGCAACACTCGGAAGCTATCACAATGTCTCAGTTCTTTGAAACTGAAGATGGTAAATTCCGTCCGTCTGTTTATTATGTGTACCAACCTACTGACGGTACTTTGGCATCTATTCATGAACTTCGTGGTCGTGAATTGGATATGCAAACCAAAGAACGTATTGTTAAGGATGAAGTCGTATCTGGTATGGACGAACTTGGTGTATTGTTAATTACCAATAAAGGTAAAGCATACTGGCACGGTTCTCAATTAGACATCGATTCTGCACGTAAATTGATTCCTGGTGAAAATGCTACATCTTTGCAAGTTGTTGCCAACATTCTTGGTACTATCATGTGGGCTTTACAGAATCCACGTAAAGGTTATACTGAACCAGAAGCTATGGATCATAAATTCATCCTAGAACATGCAATGCCATATCTTGGTCCGGTTCCTTTCGTTCCTACCGATTGGAGACCAGAAGAAGATAAGAATCGCTTGTATCCACGTCCATTCAATAAAAAGTCACCAAACGCACTGGAAAATTTCCGAGTTTGGAACTAAAATTTAAGGTATATTATGAGTTTGCGAAGTAGATACGAAGACATTAAAAATTACATACAGAGAGACTTCACATCAAACCGTCTTAGGTTTTGTTTAGAGGTCTTCTCTTGGGCATGTAGCATCATAACATCGATTATCTTTGCGATAACCGTCCCCAATATTCCTGTAATCCCGCTTTACACTATCTTTATCCTTGGTTGTGCATCCACATTGTATACCTCATGGACAAGAGGTAGTTTTGGTCTTATGTTGAACTATGGGTTCATCATTGGAATTGATTTTATTGGACTTGGAAAGATGCTGTTGAAATAATGTTTAGACTTGTAGCCAAAGCATTGGGAGAAAAAACAGGGGATAATGATAGAGAAGCCGATATAATCGCTTGCATTAGAATTGGCATTGTGCTATCATATATACTTACAAACTGTTTTATTGTGTTCGGGGTGATCCGGCACTGGAATAATTAAGGAGAGTGATTTGAAAGATTTTTTTCATGATATATATCAATCTTGTTTAGTAGGATACACAGAATTTCGTAATTTTTTGTTTGATCTTCGGTACGAAAAAGAATTGATTCGGTTCAATTCTATAAAAATCCGAAAGCGGCAAAGAGTTAACGAACTAAAATATAAAAAACACTTTCAAAATAATGGTCCTTCGAAAAGGGATGTTATTGATACTTATGTTGTGTCAGAATCCACACCAATATGGGTGGATATCCTTAATAATAAGTATAAAAATGTTGTCCCTATTCATCCAAAATTTTACATTAAACGAAACGAGAATGCCTAATGCCGCGATATGATTTTTTAAACAAAGACACTGGTGAAGTTGAAATTCACACTATGTCATACAAAAAGCTCGATGAATTTAAAGAAGCGAATCCAAATCTCGAACGCTATTTTGACGCTAGAGACATTCCAATTCTTTCCGATGGAACCCGTATGAGTGTTCCCGGTATTGGACAGCCACATATGGCATTCGAACGAGGTGTAATTCAAAGAATGCAAGAAACTATTCCTGGAAACACAATGTCACAACATAAAACCAAGCTCCCTAGAGAATTTTAGTATCATATTGACATTTCCACCCACTACAAGTATTTTTCTTGCCCTTGGCGACCTGTACCATATTGCTAACATTAAGATTATTTTCTTTACAAAATTTTCTTAAACCTGATATTTTTATAATTTCACCGGATGGACTAGTCATGATATACTTTTTTTCCATTTTAGCTCTGTGTTCTGGTCTTGTCCAAACTTCAGTTATAGATTTCGACAAGTTTTCTCTACATTTTGGAGTTTGATAAATGCTATCGGGATCGTTCCACATCCTCGAAATTGAATCTGATATTTTCGATGAAAGGATTTTACTGTTATATGTGGAATTTGGATCAGTCCATTGAGATTTTCTTATTTCACTCCGTTTAAGTTTCAACTCAAGTGATGCTCCCGAAACACCTTCTCCGCCATCAGTTTTATTTCTAAGGATTCCCGTGTTGTTATCTTTTCTTCCATACCAACGGATCAAACGTCTTTCTAATGCAAGCGCACCGATTTCAGTGAGATTTGCTTCAACAATGACAATTTTTTCTAGGTTTTTTGGTGGTTGGATTTCTTTTTTAGTTTTTAACCATGCACGGAGTTTATGTCCTTTACCGATATAATACGGAGTTCCATCTTCTCGCAAATAGCTATAGACATAAAAGTTTGATGGTATATTTTTTCTTGAATAAATATTCATGCTGATAGTTCCTTTTAACTGTTAGAGTGGATGCAGAGGTCCAAGTCTGGTGATCCACACTTATTTATAATTTCCAACATATGAATTCACAAAGCACCCAACAAATTCCCATACTTCTTGGTGGTGGCCATTACAAACCACCAGTTTATCAAGAACAAATCAAGAAACGCCCTCAACCAAAAGTGCCTGCACTGCTTAGAAAGGATACCCCTGTCTACTCAAAAACTTCCAAATAAAACTCATAAACAATCTACAAGGAAAGTTTCAATGGCAAGCAATAGAAAAAGCGCACCCCAAAAACGTGAAGAAATGATTGATAATGATGCAACAACTCATATGCATCAGCCAGCTATTTCAAATTCATTAAAGATTAAGTTAGATCACCTAAAGACTTTCGAAGCATTGACCAAGAATCAACAGAAATTCTTCGATGCATATAAGCGCGGAGACTATTTCTTGGGATTATTAGGTTCTCCAGGTGTTGGTAAGACATTCTTGGCTCTTTATCGCGCCATTGAAGAGGTTTTGGACAAGAGTAACCCATTCGAACATGTTGTGGTTGTTCGTTCAGCGGTTCAAGTTCGAGATCAAGGATTTGTACCCGGTACACTCGAAGAGAAAATGGAAATTTATGAAGTTCCATATAAGGAAATTTGCGAAACTCTGTTTGGTCGTAAAGATGCGTGGGAACGCTTAAAGGAACAAGGACATGCCCGGTTTATATCTACTACTGCCATACGTGGTATTTCTATCGATAATTCAATCATTATCGTGGATGAATGTCAATCAATGACATTTCATGAGTTGAATTCTGTTATTTCTCGTGTTGGTCATCGTTCTAAGATCATTTTCATTGGTGATTTGAAACAAAATGACCTGATCAAGAGCCGTAATGACGTTTCTGGACTATCTCAATTTTTGGATGTAGCAAAACACATGGATGAATTTACAGAAGTTACCTTCACTCCAGACGACATTGTTCGTTCTAGTTTGGTGAAATCTTGGATTGTGGCGTGTGATAAATTAGGGTTTTAATCGTTTGTGTATCGTACATAAATCACAATATATAAATGATTTTTTTGTATAAATAATTCTAATTAGTTTAATGAAAGTTAACCATGTCAGCAATATTAGGAAATGGTAATATCACTTTTGGTGATGGCACTGTTCAATCTTCAGCCGGATCTCAATCAATTTCTTCCAATGGATATCAAAAACTACCGAGTGGTTTGATTATTCAATGGGGTTCTATATCTGTACCATCTCGTGTTATAACCGCTTTTAGTTTTCCGATCACGTTTCCAAATGCGTGTTTAACTGTTAATTTACAGGCTTCCGGTACAGGCTCTTATAACAGTGATTTGAACGGTACATCGGTGACTTCAGTATCAACATCACAGTTTAATGTATGGCTTAATTCGTCTTCGTGGCCTATGTACTATATTGCAATTGGTTATTAAGGAGATTCAATCATGTTTTATTCAAGTTCAACCAAAGGTTTTTATACTAACGAAATTCATGGTACTAATATGCCATCAGATGTAGTTGAGATTACCGACGACACACATCAGGCATTATTGGAAGGTCAATCACAAAATAAACACATTAAAACTGATGCGGATGGTCTTCCTATATTAGTCGATAGACCCGCACCAGTAGATGTTCCGGATACTGGCGTTATACCTTCACAATCTACGGTTTCGAATTAAATTTCAAAACATCAGTTTATGACCAAGCACTAAAAATTTTATTGATAACAAATTAATGAAAACTAAAAAACTAATCATGAAACTATACCGAGCCGAATTTGAGCATAATCTCGAAAAGGCCAAAAAGCTATGGATGAAGATACTCAAAAAATCAGTCAAACATAAGCATACTGAAACTGTACAGTAACATAAATACTAAAATAATCTATCATCAGAGGAATAACCATGTACCTAACAGAAGAACAAATCCAAAGTCGTGAAGAATCTTTTCTAGAGCTAGTCGAAGCCGTCGCAGAAGAATTCTATGACATGAACGAAGAATATACAATGTCCGAGGAAGACGCTTATGTTACTTCTTTGTTAATGGATTATTTTGTGGAGAACTTTAAACAACCTACCATGCGTGATGCCGTTATGGAATCATATACTGGTGTTGGTGTTAATGATGCGTTGTATGAAGAAATCATGGAAATGATGTTGGATGAATCTATTGGTTCGTTTGTTGCTGGTGCTGCTCATGGTATTCGCAATTTATTGAGCAAAGGTGGTAAAAAAATGGCTCAACGTAGAGCAAATACTGCCGGTAAACGTGCATCTTCATTAAAAGCTAAATCTTCGGCTGCTGCTAAGGCTGCTAAAGGAAAGACCGGTATTCGTGCCACATTCCACCAAGCTAAATCAGCCGCTGTTAAATCTCGCGCTGATACCGCATCTACCGCTCATTCGGTTGCCAAGACAGATCGTGATGCCGCTTCTGCAAAACACGCAACAAATGTAAGAAAAACTGGTGAATTGGCCAAGAAGATCGATACTGGAATTTCTAATATCGGAACCAAAATCAAGTCTGGTGCTCACAAAGTTGTTGGTGCTGCTGGACGTTTGGCTGGTCGATTTGCATAAACTGTTGTATTTTTACAACACAAAAGGGACTTGACAGTCCCTTTATTTTATTATATAATTGAATTCTTTCAATGGGAAACTATTGAAGAAATTATAGTTGTATGAAGCAACTAGAAACATGTTCTGGACGTGGGTTCGACCCCCACCAGGTCCACCATAAGGAAGTTTATGAGAACACTATTAGAACAATATCGTGAAAAGAAACGACAGGAAGAAATACAACGAACCGGTATCGAGGGATATTGTATTTGTTGTGGTGCTACATGCTATGTCGGAAAAGAAGTAGAACACGATAAAGAGTGTATTTGGTATGAAGAAGATTCCTTATGATGGGCCTGTCATGGTTTCGACAGGGCAAAGAGTATAGAAGTGGACAACTTGACACAGAGAGTCATTAAAAGTAAAATGCAATAAATGCAGCAAACGATGATCGTTTCCTAATGGTCGCAAACGGCTAAAATAGGAATGGGGTTTTGGTGGTTGTCCTTATTTTCCAATCAATCACTAATTTTATTAATTTAAGGAGTTTTTAATGAAGAAGTTCGCAATCGCAGCCGTTTTGGCTTTGGCTACTATGGCAGCAAATGCTGTTGAATTTGGTATCGTTGGTTCAACTGTCGAACAAAAGAATCATTTCACCGATTCTGTTGGTTTGACTGTTGGGCAACATTTCGGTAAATTTAGTGTGACCGCTGAAGCCGACCGTGATGTTACTAAAAATATCAATAAATTCTCAACCATTGGTGGTTATGATGTTTTGACATTGGGTACTGCTACTTTTGCCGTTAAAGCTGGCGCAGGTTATGTGGATACAACTAAGTTGATTCCTGCTGATCGTATTGTTGGCTTGGTTGGTGTTGGTGTGTCCGTTCCAGTTACCAAAACTGTAGCAATGACCGCTGACTATCGCTACCAAGAAGGTCGTGATCAGGCCAAAACATACAATGGCAATACTTTCACAGTAGGCGCTAAATTCTCGTTCTAAGAGAATCTTAAAGGTTTCAATGGGGTTCCTAAAACCCCATATATTCCCTCAACTCTAAAAGAAAACATGCAAAGTAAATCAATACTTTTTAGTGTACTTTTGTCTGTAATTATTGTATCTTTTGGTTTCATAAATTCAAACATGACTCCTTCTTTGCCTTTCAAGGTATCATTCAGCGATCTTACTGAAGGTGCTAAAGAACAAGTTACATGTTTAGCCGAAAATATCTATTTTGAAGCGGGTGTAGAACCGGAAGATGGAAAAAAAGCTGTTGCATTCGTGACCATCAACAGGCTACAATCGGGTTTTGCCAAAGATATCTGTGGTGTCGTCAAACAAAAGACAGGCCATACTTGTCAGTTCTCGTGGTATTGCGACAAAGAAATTACCAAAAAACGCTTGACAATTAAGGACACTGTAGCTTATAATCAGATTTTGGAACTATCTACCAATGTGTTCATTAATTATGATAAAATGGAAGATGTTACTGAAGGAGCGACGTACTACCATGCAGATTATATCAATCCTAAATGGCGACATTTGGACAAGATAAAACAAATTGGTAGACACGTTTTTTATCGTCACAAAGACGATTCTATTGACCGAAATAAAGGGATCATTTAACATGAACGATGTAAGCAAACAACTCATCACATTTTTTGTATGCGCGACAATTATTTTTACATCTGCTATTTTTAGTATTCTGCAATATAATATAAATGAGCGCAATTTAGTGGCAAAAAACATAGAATTGGCTATCAACAAAGGTGCTGATCCGGTGTCTGTGCGTTGTGCACACACTTCAAGCACCGACACAATCTGTCAACAATACGCAATGAGTAAACGCTAATGCCAACACATGATGAAATTGCAGTATTCAGTCTAAAGATTGAAGCCATCGCAAATACTAAAAATATTCTTTGTACCGAAGCTATTGTGGACTACTGTGAAGAATCTGGAATGGAAATTTTGACTGCTGCTAGTCTTGTTTCGACCCATTTAAAATCGCGTATTCAAGACGAATCACAATCCCTTAATCTATTGAAAAAGACTAGCCGACTTCCACTATGAGCGATAACACAGGTTATGATACTTGCGTCATGTATATGGGTATAAAAACACATTTCACGACAAAATCGTATGATTACTTAAAATATCGCGGCAAAGTAAACCTTTCTAAAGACGCTTATCTCAAAAGAAAAGACAAATATTCATTTGAGAAGCTGGCTAGAAAACGTGATTTGTTAGAAACTAAAGATTTCATTCTTGCTAACTTTGTATATGGCAATGAACAATGGATTCGAACTTTATTATCACCAGAAGGCGAAAAAGCATACGAAGAATGGTCATTAGCAAACAAATCGTTGACATATACGTTTGAGAATGATATAATGCATCTTCTTGAATTGGTTGATAACCCATCAGAATTATTCAAAGTAGTAAATGGTCAACATCCAATTATTTTACGAGAACTAATGGGGAAGTCAATCAAGTTTGAAACTTTGGTTATAATGAACGATCTGCTCAACCTATTCCCAATATGGGATAAAAAGATCACAGACGATATCATTTGGCCACAGTACCGAATGAAGTGTGTAAAATACACTCCATTCATTTATTATGACAAGCCTACATTCAAGGCTATTTTGAAAGAGCGAGTAGAAGAAAATGCCTAAAGTTACTAAGATTTATTTGGATATGGATGGTGTTATTGCTGACTTTGAGAAGCGTTTCTATGAACTATATGGTATGTCACCAAAAGATGCGGAAGCACGTAAACAGTTCGGAAATAACTTCCAGAAGTTGATCGATGACAAACATTTCTCCACTTTAGATCTTATGCCTGACGCATTGGACCTTTTACAATATCTTAAACATCAAATGGTTCCTGTGGAAATTCTTTCATCCACCGCCCGTGAATCAGTGCATAATGCTGTTTCATTTCAAAAAGATGTTTGGTTACAAAAGCAGGGTATCAGCTATCCTCGCAACTTTGTACCCGGCAAACAACATAAGCCAAAGTTTGCCGATGAAAATTCTGTGCTGATTGATGACACAAAATCAATCATTGATGCATGGAATAAGGCTGGTGGTATTGGCATTCATCACACTGATGCCTTGACAACCATCTCAATTTTAGACGTTTTACTACGCGCCTAAATACCTACTACATTATGTGTAAGTGGACAAATCGCAAACATTAAAATACACCGTTATATAAGGAACATACTATGGATTTCGCAAAACTTCGTCGTGGTGACAATACTTTCGCAAAGCTGAAAGAACGCGCTACCGAAACCCTCAACGCTAAGGCAGGCGGCGAGGATAAAGAAAATTACTGGAAGTGTGAAGTGGACAAGGCTGGCAACGGCATGGCTACCTTCCGTTTCCTACCCGCTCCACCAACCGATGGTGAAGACGGTATGCCTTGGGTTAAGATCTTCAACCACGGATTTCAGGGTCCTGGTGGTAAATGGTTGATCGAAAACTGCCCAACCTCTAAAGGCCAAACTTGCCCAATCTGTGAAGCAAACTCTGTTTTGTGGAACTCGGGTATCGACGATAACAAAGCCATTGCTCGTGAACAAAAACGGAAATTGGCTTATGTTGCTAACGTCTATATCATTTCGGACCCCAAAAATCCAGAGAACGAAGGCAAAGTTAAACTGTTCAAGTTCGGTAAGAAAATCTTTGATAAGATTACCGAAGCCATGAATCCCGAATTTGATGATGAAACACCTTTGAACCCATTTGATTTGTGGGAAGGTGCTAACTTCAAGTTGAAGATTCGTAAGGTTGATGGTTATCAGAATTATGATCGTTCCGAATTTGAATCACCAGCACCTTTGTTGAAGGATGATGCCAAGATGGAAGAGATCTGGAAATCTGAATATTCTTTGAGTGCTATTGTCGATGACAAGAAATTCAAGACATATGACGATTTGAAGGCTCGTATGCAGGAAGTTTTGGGTAATAATACCCCACGAACTACTGTTGAAACTTTGAAAGAAGCGGCCCATAAATCTTCACGTCCTAATTTCAGCCGAGAAGAAGATTCGCCGATGCCACCAGCAGTATCGGATGATGATGATCTTGATTACTTCTCCAAGCTGGCAGAAGACTAATTCAAAACCCGCCTAGTGCGGGTTTTTTTATACCGGTCGTAATGACTGTTTCTGTGTTTTTAAATATGTGGACTCATCCGATCTAACCGAAGCAGAATCTAATGAAATGGCTCCAGAACTTTGCCCACCACCAGCATTAATAGTTTTAGATTTATCAATAATTATTGATTTGTTTTCTGGTGGTGCCATATTCATTTCATTATTGGTGTTTATAGCGGCCTGAACTCGTTGGCCTAATGGATTAGGTTCCGGCTCAATAGGAACGGCCATAGCAGAGGGAATTGGTGTAGTTGATGTCATAGTACCAGTAGGTGCTTTTTTAGGCGGTTCTACCGGCTTTGCTGCCCTTTTAGTGGTAACTGGTGCTGGAACTTGTTTCATTTTACGTTCGGCATATTCATCAGCTTGTTTCAAAAGCTCTGGTGGAGGTTCCATGCCCTTCTTGTCTTGAAAGGTATAACCACCATTAAATAAACCACCCATATAAGTCTTACGATAACGATCATAACCTTTATCCAATAAGAAAGTCCCAATCAAATCTTGTTTCTTCTTAATTTCCTTAGAAACGGTTTGTTCTCTTTTAATTTGTTGTTGGGCATATTCTTGGCTTTCGTCTGTAAGATTTGTTTCCTCTGGATCACGACGACGGTTTTCGTGAATCTCTTTCATTGCGGCTTGTGCTTTTTCACCACCAGCTTCACCGGCTTTTTCTTCTGTTGATTTTTCCAACTTTCCTTTTAAGAATTCAGCAGCAACTAAAGAACCAATACCTAAAGCCGCAACTAATGCAGCAGGAGAAGCCAAAGCACTAAGTAACCATTTTGCGTCTTTCAATACATCCAGAACGGTTTCCACTTCTTTAAATTTTTCAAAGATGCTATTTTCTTTCGGTTTTTCAATTGGTTTTGCTGTTGAGGTAGACCCAATTTGTTTGCCGGTTAATGCGGAAATAAGTTCATTATTCCAACGTTCACGATTAGCATCTTGCTCTTCTTTAAAATCTTTATCAAGCTCAAGACGTTTAATATCTTCTTCATGATAGTTCTTTATTAAATTGTAAAGTTTACCAACAACATCACCCAATGCATCATTTTTAACGACTGGTTTGTTTTCTTTATCACTAACTTTACTGTATAAAGGATCTTTCGGTTTTCTATTCTTTTTATAAGATAAAGTATCACCCTTTATAAAATAATCCATTCTTTCTTCGGATGCATTGGTAAGTCTTCCCACAATACCAGCACCAAAATCACCAGCAATGTTTCTGGCGACATTCAATGGATCGAACTTTTCTTTAATACCAACCATCTTGGCTTTGAATTTATCTGAAATGCTTCCTTTTACAGCAGAAGTAAAAGTTTCATCAGGATTCTTCAATCTGCGACCAATCAAATCCAATAACTTAACAGAACGCAACTTATTAGCACGAGAATAACCCATGTTTTCATTGAATTCTTTTTCGCCAACATCATTTTCTTTCTCTCTTAATGCGGCAGAGACTTTTCTTCTAGCAGCAAGAGCAGGAATACCTTTTAATTGCTTGTGTTCGTCATCAGTTGCTTTACGCAGAAACTTATCAGAACCATTTGATAGATACCAACATTCTTCCACTTCATCAAAGACGAAGATTTTTCTTTCATTGGTATTTTTATTGAATAGGGTTCTTACGATTGGTGCTGCCATATCTTATCCTTAATACGCTGACATAAACATAGGCAAATCTTGAGTATCTTTTTTAGTCACTGCTATCGCAGGTGGATTTGCTGGTTTTATGATAGAGGTAACGGTATTATCCACCACCAGATTTGTGTTGGATTTTCCCTTTGGTTTTATCTCTTGATTCTTAATTGAAGCATCTTGCAATCTTTCACCGGGAACTTTTGGTGTTGTATCAACAGTAGATGCGTTCTGTAATCTTTGTGCTTGCAATGTCTTGGACATTTCTTCTACAGATATCAATGCTTTATTACCGTTTCCATAATGCGAACTCTTACCACCGGGAATATTTGGATCGGCAATAGATGCCCATTCTAATGACAATTCGTGTATAGCAGACATTAACAATGTAGGATCATCTGTTTTACTGGACAAATATGCCTGTAGATGTGGCTTTCTAACTTTCAACAAATAATCATTGAATATCTTTTCTTGTGTGTTCGCATTAAACTTGGCTTTTGTATCCAACCTTAAAGTCTTAACGGCATCATTTAATGTGCCGGGAATAATTTGATACTTGCCGACAGCAAATAATTTATCTTTCTCATCTGGCGAGCCCCATTTAATAGACTGTCTACGCATGATTTCACCAATAGTCATATCTTCTAAATTGACTTTACCGGCAGACATAATCTTATCTTTACCATCCACTTTTTTGGTCCCCATATTGGCGGCATTATATCCAGCTTTACCGGATTCACCTTTTTCCGCAATAAGTTTGCCCAACATAGCAGTACCACCAACAGCAACAGCAGTACCACCAACGGCAACAGCAATTTCTCCAGCAGACATAGTAGCAACAGTGCCAGCAGCTTCTCCCGCAGCACTTACTATTCTTGAGGTTATACTAGGTTTTGGTTCTGGTGGTGGTGCTTTAATTGCCGTTTCTTTTGGTTTCTTAACGGATGCTTTTTTCTTTTCGACAATAGGTTCTTTTTCTGGCGGTGCTTTTTTTACACTCATCGCTTGCTTAACAGCATCCAATAGTTTTTTATGACGTTCTTCTTCCTTCTCGTTCAGAGTCTTTTCGAAGTCGTGTGACAATTCATATTGAGTGACTTTTTCTTCGTGTGCTTTTTCTAAGAAAGAAACAAGTTTAACCATAACGTCAGTTACAGATTCATTTGTTTTAATTTTAGTGCCCTTAGCCACCGTAGAGAAAAATGCGGTACTAACATTACCGACTTTAGATTCTTCTTTGGATTTTTTAGAACCAATCATTTTCTTCATTTCGATTGGTGCTTCTTGAATTGGTGCTGCTAATTTATCACTCATATCTGGACCAGCAATTGCTCTAGCAACAGTCTTTGGTTTAGAACTTTCAGCGATCTTTTCTGCCTTTTCCTTGAACAAATCAGACATAAGAATGTCTTTATCTTCTTTTGCGGCGGTATCTTTTTGTTTTCTGAAACCACCATTGCCCGCCAACTGTTCGATGACAGAAGTCAGTTGTTTCTTTTGTGCTGGTGGCTGTCCTGGTGTTAATTTGTTCATCTACTTGCTTGTCTTTGTTTTATTTTTTCATTTTCACTTTCAATGTACTGAATCAACATAGCAACATAGATGTCCCTTTCCCAAGGGATCATATTTTCCAATTCACTTAAACTATACTTATGATGCTGCATTAATGAGAAATTTGTAGTGTAATAATTTCTCAAATTATCATGCCGCATCGTTAACCGAAAAAACTGTCAAGACCCTCCACGTCTACTGAATGGTCAAAACCACATTTTCTGCATTTCAATTCGATCTTCTTATTTAACACAGGAAGATTATTGAAAAAGTCTTCAATCTTAGAAAACTGATCGGCTCTTAGAGATTCAATAAACTCAATAAGTTCTGCTGGATCAGTTTCTGTGGCATAATAGAATTGTTCGCCATCAAAAATAGAATCGATACTACTTACAATCATATCAAAAGCCATATCTGTGGTACTATCAAACTTACTTGCGCGTTCCAAAAATGAGAATTCTGGATAATGCAATTTGATACTGATCTTATCTGTCAACTGAATATTGTTGTCAGCAACTTTGCTCATATCGACTTGAATATCGAGAAGATTGATACGAGAATCCATCATATTACCACAAATTTTATCATCAACTTTGTTTTCGCAACGGTATTTGCTTTCTACAATTTCACCAACAGAACGAGCACGAAGGTTTAAGAAATAATACTCTACATCGACGATAGGCAACTTATCGATGTTGATGTTTTGTGTCAAAGTACAATTATGAAGAACTTGTTTGATGTTCTTTTCAATAGTTTCTTTATCATTCGATTCCATAGCCATAAACAAATTTCTTTGTTCTTTGACTAGGAACGGACGGAATCTGATGTGTTTTTTGGATAGAGGTAAATCTATTTCATAAACGGGCGCATCAATTTTTGGTAAAGCCATTATATTTCCTCATTAAAAAATCAATTATGGTCCACCGATAGTATCGGCAAAATTTCCAGAACTTGTATTATTATTATTTGACGGTAAAAAATTTGAAACTGCATTAACCGCAGTGGTCGCAACAGAAGCAACTGAAGAAACCCCACCAGAAACAGCATCAACGATAGTACCAGTTATAGTAGGAGCACTTCCTGTTGCTTGTTGTAATTGATTTCCTATCATTGCATTTACATTAACATTTTCAGACGAAGGAAGAATACCACTTCCTTGCAATACACTAACACCGCCATTTTGCCAATAGTCATATGCAAATACAACTGTTAGCTTGTGATATCCATCAGAACTCCAGTCAAGATCTAGTTGATTTACAGCAATAGGATATGCATTGAAAATATTAACGACATATGATGGTTGATTATTTACATTATATTGTGTCACTGTGATGGTCGATGCATAACCAGTACCACCACCAGAATTATCTAATTTGTATCCAAAATCAAACGAACCAGTCGGATTTATATATTCCATCCAAATGTCGAAGAAAGTTTTTTCTGACATATCACCAGAAACAATGAATGTCAATTCAAGATCATTATATGATGTATGTATTGGGTGTTTTTGTGTTGGATTGGAACCAAACTTTTGATCGACAGTACCGAATGTTCTTCCAGGAAGTTGTGCATTCTCACATCTTAATGACAATATACCACCAGTTTGTTTTTTAAGTGGTATAAGTGGCTGTGGTACATTAATTCTAGCCAAGAAACGATTGGGTCTTGCTACGTCATTAGTAAATGAAGATAGAAAATCATTTAAAGGATTTGCTGATCTTCCTGCTGATACCATTACTGTTTCTAATGCCATTTATTATTCCCCGTCCTGATTGAAATTTGCCATATGGTCTTTCCATGCTTCCACAGAATCCAGCCACACTTCGGCAGCTTTGGCTTTTTGAAATTGTTGAATAGGTAAAGCCATAGCAATATCCCATTCGTTTTCATGAACTTCCAACAAAGGAGATTTAATATGAGGTTCCAAGTAACGCTTAATACACGGACGAAATTCAGCAAGACCCTTTGTGGCTTTAAGAATGCTGTAAGTAATACGCAATCTTTCGATTTCTTTATCTTTGGTGATAACAGATCCTGGGGGATTCAGTTTCATCAATTTTCTTAAGAAAGCAATTCTGTACTTTACCGGAAGATAATGCAAGTTTAAACCCAAAAAGCCATCCGGATATAGTTCTAGAATCAAAACCAAAGGAAATTTATCCCAATAAGGTAAAGTGTCTTTTAATTTAGCATCATAGTAAAAAAAGTAAAGATGTCCACGATCACGATACTTCGGATGTTTGCTTCTTTGACGAGAGGTTTCTTTGGAAATCTGCGAAGCAAAACTTGATGTGGATTTTAAGGCATTAATTTTTTGATTAAGCCATTCCACCGCTTTACTCGAAGCGGTTTTGAGCCCAAGGTCCGATTTCTGGTTACCAAGGATCGTTAGTTTTGAATTTCTAGGTTTTGTTGCCATTACTTATTTAGGTCACTAGACCCAACTCTTTCTCTGTCCATTTTTGGAATTCCCAACCTCTATCGGCACAATATTCTTCAGCAGCTTTCCATTTCGCCTGATTGACACCCCAAGTCATAACTTCGGTAATATACCCTTTAGTCTTTCTTTTGCGCGGAGTTGGTTCTACTGTTTGTTTTTTCGGCTTTACTTCTATTAACATAGTCTTCAGTTTGTTGTCTTTGGTACGATATTTTACCAGAAAATCAGGAAAATATCTATGTACTCTGTTATCAACAGGTGATACATAGGGTATGATAAGCTCTTCAGAAGCCCATGAAATAATGTGATCGGCTTTGTCTAGATATGACATAACCTTACACTCCCAGGATGAGCGGTAAATGATATTTCTGTGGTCACCCACATACTTTTGTGGATTCTTTGGTGTAAATCTTCCAGAATATGCCATAAATAGTAAATAAAGTCTTTTAAAAAGAGAAATAAATGCCAGATACTTCAGCAATCACATTACAATCTGTATCCCAACAAAGTTCAGGTGCTACCAGAGGTCCGTTACAAGCCCTTTATCAAACATCTGCGGGTAATAAAACAACTTTATTATACCCACTTGATTTAGGAAATGGAACAAAAAATCACTTCATAAAGTTTTGGATAAAGAACATCGACACGTCTTCATTAGTTCAAAAACTACAAACAACACAAGAATCGTTTAAAGAAAACGGTCTTCCAACTGTCGGATCGATAACCGCTTCTCCACCAACGGTCGAATCTTTGGCTACCATATGTCTATATATGCCAGATACTGTGCAAGCCAATTATAACGCTTCATACGATGAATTAAGCCTCACTAATGACTTAGGAGACATGGCCAGAAATATTCAGTTTGCCGGAACTGTAGCACAAGGTATTGCTGGCTATGCTAAAAATAAAACTTCACAATTTGGTACAGAAGCAGATCTTGCTGGATTGGTGCCTCTTGCCGACAGTTTTTTAAATGGAAATTTATCAAAAGTGGTTCAAAGTAAAGCTGGGTTTGCTATAAACCCAAGAATTCAAACCATTTTCCGTGGTGTCGATTTTCGTACATTCCAATTGTCATTTAATTTAACACCAAGTTCACAAGAAGAAGCACAAGCAATCAATAACATCATAAACACATTTAGATATCACCAAGCACCGGACATTCTTAATAGCACTAATGCTTCTAATGGACTATTCTTTGTTCCACCTTCATACTTCAATATTGAATTCATGTTTGGTGATGCAGAAAATCAATATCTACCAAGATATGGAGATTGTGTACTAAAAGGAATGGATGTTAACTTTGCTCCTAATGGATTTGCTTCCCACATTGATGGGGCACCAGTTCAAACACAATTGACTTTGGAATTCCAAGAAATCGAAATCGTTACTAAGTCCAAATTGAATGCTGGCAAAAACGTCAGCAATTCCGGCCAAACTGCCTACAATCCCTCGCAAGGACTACGTTAATGTTATATTTTAATCAACTACCATTAACAACAACCACAGATTATGCTGGCAACAGTGTAAGTGTTACCAACATTTTAGAACGTGTTGAGATTATTCCAAAGTTGTTGAAAAATCCTTTATTGTTTTATGCGTATGACATTCAGGATGGTGACACACCAGATATCATCGCCAACAAATACTATTCGGACCCATATAGATACTGGACTGTTATGTTTGCCAATCAAATGTTTGATTATGAAGGTGATTGGCCAATGGATCAAAATCTTTTCAATGTGTATCTTGTTGATAAGTATACAAACGATACAGCAAATTCATTAAATGTTCCAGCGAATACAGTTACACCAGCAATGGTTTCTGCATATACACAATCCACTATCCAACAATACATTAAAACTGTAACTACTGTGGATAGCAGTACCAACAATTCTAATACAGTATATTATGTAATCGATCAAGATTCATACAATACAACAGTCCAAGGTACACAGACACTTCCTTTTAATACCGGGGCGTTTGTGACAATAACAACATTCGCATACCCACAATCTATCTTCGATTATGAAGTAGAAACCAATGAAGCAAAACGAAGCATCAATTTGATAAATTCTTCATATATTGGTGCAGTGGAAAGTCAACTATCTTCTCTTTTGAGCAAATAATATGTCAGGAATTTTAAATGTACGGGACTTTAATCTAACCCACTGTGTCTTAATGACAGGGGCGGGTGACATTGATTTGCGCCTTATCATGGTGGAAATATCTTACCATGAAGATATTTTCAACAATACAGCTTCTGGTTATATTCTTATTTCCGAATCACAAGGTTATGCAGAAGGTTTAGGATTAAATGGAAACGAATTCTTACACTTAACTTTCAATAAAGGTGGCGACACCTCTCGTCAAATTGATAGATACATGCGTGTGTATAAGTTAGACAAAAGAAAGTTGGAAGAAAATATAGCTACAGAATCATATTGTTTGCAGTTCTGTTCCGAAGAGTTGCTTTTATCAGAACAATATAAGATATCAAAATCTTATACAAACATGTCAATCGATCAAATGATTCTCGACATTTGTACAATGAAACCAGGATTGAACATATCTCCAAACAAACTAAATCCTGATAACATCAAGAAATCATATGGGACGTATGATTTTATAGTTCCAAACCTGAAGCCATTAGATGCCATCAATTGGCTTTGTGTATACGCACTTCCCGGTCCAGATGTTCCTGGTGCTGATATGATATTCTTCGAGAATAAAAATGGATTTAATTTCACATCTTTACAAAATCTTATGGATGCTAAGGATGTCGAGGTATATGATATATACACATACGATCCAAAGAACGTACATGGTATAGGAAATCAAGACATAACCGAACAAATGTCGAATGCTTTAAGCTATGAAATATTAAACTCATACGACACATTATATGGTGTCAATTCCGGAGTGTTTGCCAATCAATTAATTTCGGTAGACATTCTTACAAGAACACGAAAAACAACCAACTTCGATTATTTTGCATACTTCAATGGTGATAATGGACCTCCATCTTTAGGTTTAGATGATAATCCTATTATCAATAACTACGCCAATAGAAATGGGGATCAACTAAATCAAACAAGCCAAGCTGTGTTGAAACTTGTATTTTCTAATTTTGATGAACACAATCCAACATATTCGGCATTGACCAACGGATGGAATCCACCAGCAAATTATCCTACTGGAAGTTCTTCTATTGCACCAAATATCAATGCAGAAACTTATATTCCTTGGAGAACTGCTCAACTTTCTCTCGATAACTATATTAGATTAAAGTTGACACTTCCCGGTGATCCAGATCTGACGATAGGATCTGTTATAAAATTCGACCTATTATCCAACAATCCAGGAACACGAACACCTAATGCATATTATTCGGGTTACTACTTAGTAACTGCTGTTCGTCATGTCATCAATCAAAATGAATATAGAACAATTATAGAAATTGCCAAGGAAAGTGTTCGTTCAAAATATTTTAATACACCCAATTCTAATGATTGGAAAGTAGCGTTAACATCATGAAATCAGTAAATAATTTTGCAGGGCTAAATGGTTTTGTATGGTGGGTCGGTCAAATCCAAAATCGGGTCGATCCATTAGGAATTGGAAGGTGTCAAGTGCGTATCTTCGGATGGCATAGTGACACCATTCCAACTCAAAATCTACCTTGGGCGCATCCAGTATTGCCCATAAATAACAGTACAACCTTTTCAGCACCAGCCCTTGGTTCGTGGGTCGTGGGATTCTTCATGGATGGTGAAAGTGGTCAGTTCCCAATTATGATGGGTGTATTACCCGGCATCGTACAACCAACAACATCTTAATCATGTCAGTAAATATTCAATTAGCACCAATTCTGCCATCTTCTACCGGCCTCGGAAATAATATGGTAGAAACCGATCCACCATATGCATTGAATGGTGGTGATGCTATTTCTGCTGGTATGCTTTCTGTATCTCAGCTTTCACAAGGTATCATTGCTAATACCGGTATTGAATGGGGCAATCAACAGGCATTACACATTTGTGAACCTTTTGGCGGCAAAGGCACACTAAACACACAAAAAATAACTAGAATAGGCAAGGCAAGAGGAATTGTTCTTCCAAATTCAGTTCCTAATGGTTCACCAGTTCTTCAACTTCAACTGTTGTTAAAATCTTCAACTATTCAACAAGCAATAGCGCAGGTTCGCGCAGCAATTTCTTCTGCATTGTCCAGTCTTACCGGAACAACCGGTCCTTGGTTAGAAGACATGGCTGAATATGTTAAAAATATATTGGTTCCTTTGAATCATTATCTAAAATTAATCATATTTTATGAATCAAATATCACATTATGGGAAAATTATATCAATAAAACCATTGCTTGGATCGAAAATTTACCAGCCCTTCTTGGTGCGGCACTTGCTGAATGTCTTGCTTTATTAAAAGCCGGTTTAGCAAATGCTTTTTCAGCTACTGTTAGCTCTGGTGGAGTTGTCGGACAAGTTATTCAATCATATCAATTGACTCAAACCGCATTGGCTGGTGCTAAACAAGTGGTTTCTGGTGCCAATCAAGTAGCTACGAACATACAAAATCTACCAACAGTTCTTCAGAACAATACAAATGCAGCAGTAAATAGCTTAACCAATCAGGTTAAAGGTATTCAAAATACATTTACTGCACCACAACTTAATGTGAAAGTGATGTAATGACAATTAAACAAGCACCAAACGGAAGTATTTGGTATAATGATGCCAATACATCAATAGGACAATCACCATATATCGATGTTAAACAAACAGCCAGCGGCCACTTTATGTTGTTTGATGATACTCCAGATGTCGAAGTAATTCAAATGCAGCATGGTCCTACAGGAACATATTGGAGAATAAACCCGGACGGAAGCAAAGAACAAATCATTCACGGCAACAACTTTACTTTAGTTATCAATGATAACAATTTAGTTGTGCAAGGTGTATGTAATATCGAGGTTCATGGAGATTCTAAACTTCATGTCTATGGCGATATGCACACACAAATCGATGGAAATTTAAACGCTTTGGTACTAGGTAACCCAACAACAAGCCCCGTAGCCGCAGCAATTCATGTGGCGGGTGATGTTGATTTAACTGCTGATGGTGATGTAAGTATTTCTGCTGGTAGTAGCACGAATTTAGATCCTTTAAATCCATCTGGTTCTATCATTTTAAACACACAGGCCGGAGTTATTATCAATGGTGATGTTACCGTTAATGGTAAGATAATGTCATTGGGTAGTATTTCTGCCGGTGGTCCTTTAAATCCATTTGCAAATATTACTGCTGGTGGTAAAGTCATTGGACAATATGGTTTAGAAACGTTATTTGGTGGTGTTAATGTGGGTTTTACTTCGGAGTTAACAGGCCCAGCAGCCGCTTCCGAATATGGTATCGTTAAAGCAATGACAAGTTTCTTAACCCCAGGATTGGTTGCGGCAGGAGTATCTGTTACTGCACCCATTATTGCTGGTGTGATAACTTCAGATATCCAAGGACCAATGGGATTATTGCGTTTATTTGGTTCACTACATAATCATATTGCGCCTAATGGCCCTACATCTCCATCTCCACAAGCTGGAATGGAATTTGCTTAATTATGAAAGAATGATATGAGTCAAAGTATTTTCAACAACTTCAATTACAATTTTGATAGCTCTAAGTTCGGTGCTGGTCTGAACTTGTCCCAAGCATCACAGAATACGCTCGCTATTTTAGCAAATAACTCAAACATTAGCACATGGCAATTAAACGCTATTGCAAACAATAATGTTCTAACATATAGCGCGAACAATGGTTCATATGTTTTAAATCGAACACAGTTTTATCAGAACCCAACAGCAACACCAGTATCCGCACTGATAACCAATTTAAACACCATCTACTCGACAGCCAATACCATTTCAGCAACATACATTGTCCTATCACAACCGACAATTTCGGCATTAGCCAATACCGTTATGGCAGATGCGACAAATTGTATTATCAGTCTTAATAAGTTCCTGTCACACACAAACAATATTTCTGGTGTATCTGCTAATACAGGCAATACAACAATTCCTTCATTAGATTTAATTACATCTGTTGGTAATCAATTAACAACCATCTTAAATAAAAGTGATGGTATTGCAAATACTGTTGGAATGCTTGGTTGTATGACTAGCTTGTTTGTAGTTACAGATTTGAATGCAAATAACACTTCACTATCAGTGGACTCCACCAATCTTATAAATTCATCTTCTGCTAATGTTTTGGCAAATCTAACACAGACGGATGTTGATATTGTAAACTTGAATAACATGGTTACAACAAGAAAAAATGGAGATTGGTTATTTTACCAACAAGCTGTACAAACAGTCCTGGGTTATGCTTCTATTGCTTCTTTTGGAAATCCAAGTCCAACACAAGCATATTTGATTAATAATGTAATCGGAACATCTTTCCTAAAACAAGCAATAGCAACAAACGGCACATAAATATCTGATGGCTACATTACAGAAAATATTCGCAGATTTAGATCTTACTTTTAACCGCATTCCTGGCAGTGGGGATGTGGCTATGCGCTATGATGATCAAGCTGTAATAGCTTCTGTAAGAAATCTATTGTTGACAAACTTTTATGAAAGACCTTTCCAGCCAAGTCTGGGGTCTAACATGAATGCTATGTTATTTGAACCTGCTACCAACATTTCTTCAGGGATTCTAGCCGACGAAATTAGAAATGTTATTACAAACTATGAACCAAGAGCACAAATAAACACACTGACTGTTAGTTTGACTCCCGACAATAATTCTTTTGTTGTTAATCTGAGTATCTTTATTGGTAATAACGTTACTGCAACAAATGTTAATCTTCTTCTTCAAAGGTCCAGATAATGGCATCTAATACACAAATTCAAGTCGCTAGTCTAGATTTTGCTGGTATCAAACAGAATTTCGTAAACTATCTACAATCACAAGATACTTTTAAAGACTACAACTTTTCTGGTTCGGCAATCTCGACTTTGTTGGATGTTCTTGCATACAACACTCAGTATAATGCATTCTACCTGAACATGGTAGCAAATGAAATGTTCTTGGATTCTTCGTTACAGCGTTCTTCTGTCGTTTCCCATGCCAAACTATTAAACTATGTCCCACAGTCTGCTGTAGGCCCTGTGGCACTGATTAACTTGACATTTAATGGAGTTACCACTTCATACTTCACATTGCCGCAATATACACGATTCATGTCTGAGGCTATCAATAACATCAACTATGGTTATGTTACCACACAAGAAACCAATGTTCAAGTTGTAAACAATCAAGCAATCATGACCGGCGTTGAACTAAAACAAGGTTCATTGGCTAATTACACTTTTACCGTTGATAGCACAGCAAATCCACAATATATTTTTGAGATTCCAGATCCACAAATCGACGTATCTACATTGCAAGTTACTGTCGCACAGTCTTCTTCTAATTCTGCATATGAAATATTTAATCCAACAACCGATTATCTGGCGCTAGGTCCAACAGATGCGGTATATTTCTTACAAGAAGCTGTTGATGGAAACTACCAAATTTATTTTGGTGATGGGGTTCTTGGAAAACAATTGAGCGATGGTAATATTATTAAGGTTCAATATATTTCCACCCTAGGGACATCCGGTGGATTGGCTAACAACTTCACTTTAATGGATTCACTTCCAGCATCATTCTCCAACTATTCTTTAATTCCTTATGAAGCAGCCACATCGGGACAAGATAGAGAATCGATTGCTTCTATTAAATTCCAAGCACCAAAATCGTTCTCCGCACAAGGACGTGCTGTTAGCAAGAACGATTATATCACACTGATTCAACAAAATAATCTCGGCATCCAATTCGATGCGGTTTCTGTTTGGGGTGGTGAAGAAAATAATCCTCCAGCATATGGTCAAGTATTCATTTCACTGAAACCAAAAGGCGCATATGACTTAACCGCGACACAGAAAACATTGCTAATTCAAGATGTCATAACACCAATTAGCGTGTTGACGGTTCAACCAACTATTGTCGATCCAGATTACACATACATTCAGCTTACCGCCAATGTTTTATATCAACAATCACAAACAAGTTTAACCCCTGGCGCTCTTCAAACAGCAGTAACTTCCGCTTTGTATGGATATGCTGCTAATAATTTGAACACATTCAATTCAACATTCAGTTCTTATGATGTATTGAGTACAATTAATGCGGTAGATCAATCAGTAATTACCAGCGATTTTGTGATGGAAGTACAAAAGAAATTCTATCCAAATTTGAACGCACCAACAACATACACACTGCAATATAATAGCGGATTGAAAAAAGGTATGTTCCAAAGTGGTGTGAATAGTTATCCTGGTTTAACTTTTAGAGACCCAGCCAATCCAGTAAATACTATCGATCAAGTATTCATTGAAGAAATCCCAACATCAACCGCTGGTGTTGATTCTATCTCGATTATTAATCCTGGTTATAATTATCAAGCCATTCCTTCTGTTACTATTGTTGGTGATGGAACCGGAGCAACAGCATCAGCAACAATTATCAATGGGGCATTGGCAAGCATCACGATCACAAACGCCGGAGTTGGTTATACCCAGGCACTAGCATATGTGACCCCGGCTATTGGAGATTCCGGCCAAGGCGCTTCGGTTATCGTTAATCTTCAAGGCCAATTTGGTACGCTAAGAACCTATTATAATAATATACTTAATGCCAAGACAGTTCTTAATGCCAACGTTGGAACCATCGACTATATAAACGGTATAATCACATTAACAAATTTCAATCCAATTCAAGTTGACAACCCATTAGGTGAACTGACAATTTCTGTTGAACCAACAACAACGATTATTTCTTCATCGTTAAATAGAATTATCACCATTGATCCATATGATCCTTCTGCGATTGTTGTTAATGTAACCGCAAAGAAATAAGTAAATGATACAGAGTAATCAAAAAACTTCACTGAAGGTTCCGTTCGAACTTCCTAAATTTATTAGTGAAGATCCAAATTACACCAATTTTGTTCTATTCCTACAGGCATACTATGAGTGGATGGAACAACAAGGAAATGTTTTAGATTTTACTAAAAGTATTAAGACTTACATGGATGTGGATTCCACAACAGAAGAGTTCTTAAAATACGCCATGAATGATTTCATGGCGTATTTTCCACAGGATATAATGGCCGATCCTGTCAAAGTATTAAAAATAGCCAAGCAATTATATCAAACCAAGGGAACACCAGCTTCGTATCAGTTCTTGTTTCGTGTTTTGTACAACACTGATGTGGACTTTTTCTTCACTAAAGATGCTGTACTGAAAGCATCTGCTGGTAAATGGTATGTTCCTAGAAGTCTAAAGTTAGCAACTTCTAATCCAAATTTCTTGAAGATTGCTAATCTAAGAGTATTCGGCCAAACTTCCAAATCGATTGCTACTATTGAAGCCGCCGTATTTGACGGTTTAAAGACTGAAGTTTTCATTTCTAACATCGAACGTTTGTTTCAATCCGGCGAAACAGTTATTGTTGTAGATTCTAATAATCAACCAGTATTATTTGATGGGAACGAGTTAACGGCAACTATCGTGGGTCAGATTAGCCAAGTGTTAATAAACCCCAACTATCGCGGTCTTAATTATCACGTAAACGATCCAGTTGTCATTTATGGTGGATTGAATTCTAACACACCAAATCCACTTGGCGCTACTGCTGAAATTGGTTCAGTTACATCTGGAGGCGTTCAACGCATTACAGTTACAACTGAAGGTTATGGTTATACGCCAGCGAATTATATTGGAAAAATTGGCAGTGGTAATACCAATATTAGCTTTGGAAATATCTCACCAACTGCTGGAGTTATTGCTGATGTTGGTTTATTAGATCTAACACATTCAAGTGGTCTTTCAAATGTTGGATATATCCCGGTTGATAGTATCGAACTTAAAAAAGATCATTACATTGGGAATATTGCGTTCAGTCATGGTGCCAATTTCCAGAATACAATGACAGGACTTTGGTCTAATGGTAACTACAATTTTGCAAATGTTGCGTTCGCCAATGCCAACACTACATTAGCACAAGCATTTACATTTACTACATTGAATACAGCACCTATTCTTTCTGTTATTGTACAGAATCAAGGTGGTGGCATTACTACTGTGCCTACTGTTGCTGCACAATCTTTATATAATTCAGACAATCCATTGGCTGATATTGGTGGAACTATTTTCTACCAACAAACTAACTTGGCAACGTTGGGTGTTCTTGCTCCAATTCAAATTGTAAATGCTGGTTATGGATATCAAAATAATGATACGATTATCATAGCCGATGGTTCTGGTAAAGGTGCTACCGCCAACATTTTACATGTGAATTCTTCTGGTGCTATTATCAACGTAGGATATACACAATTAAACAATCACTACCCAACTGGCGGTATGGGATACAATGCACAGCTTCCAAAAACTGTTTTTGTTGCCCATACAGCATCAGGAACAATTTCCTCAAGCAACACAAGCAATACAATCTCGGGCAATGGAACTTCATTTACCACACAACTGAATGTGGGCTCATTGTTGATTTCCAGTTCTAATGTGATCATTGGTACAGTTCAATCAATTTCAAATGCAAATTCATTGATCTTGACCGCGAATGCTTCAAAAACTCTTATTGCGAATTCGTTCTATTTGAATACGGCTCAATTAGTTGTTCCTGGTATTCTTGGTACTGGTGCATCTTTCTCTGTTGTTTCTAACCGTATTGGCTCTGTGACTTCTATCAATTTAATTGATAACGGACAAGATTACATTTCTGCTCCAAAAGTTTCATTGTCCGTTCAGGATTTGATAGTAAGTAATGTTGCCTTAACAGGAACTCCTATTCCTGGTGATATAATTTATCAAGGTGCCAATACCAATAATGCAACATATCTTGCTACAGTCGATTTCATTTCTATTTTAGAAGCAAATGCAAATCCAGCAAATAGCATTTATCAAATGCGTGTGTATAACCACACATCTAAACCAAGACAGAATACTGCCGGAATTATTACACCATTGAAAATTGATCGCGTGAATGCGAATATTGATTTGGTTTCAAATTATGGAACATCTCAAGTTCTACCAACATTCAATTTAACCGATTCTCGTTTCGATTCCGCGAATGGTGCTATTACTTATGGTGATGGTAACGCAGAAGCCAATGCAACATTCTTAAACGGGTTGGTTATAGGTAGCGGCCAATATCTAGATACATCCGGACAGCCAAGTTCTTTTGATGTTTTACAAAGTACCCAATACAACAACTTTACATACGAAATTACACTCGAAAAAGAAATTGCTAAGTATCGTGACATTCTATTAAATCTACTACATCCAGCGGGTATGCAAGTCATTGGTCGCTTTGCTATGAAGTCCAATACAACATTGAATTTTAACACAATGGATGTATTGAATCAAGGTTTAAATTTATATGACTTGACTGGTGCTAAGTCATCTAATGTTTCGATGTATGGTAGTTTCACCAATCCAAGTAATAACATCGTTAAATTTAACAATTTGTCTGGTGCAAATCTTGGCAATATCATCTTTGCAAATACATCTACAATCAGATTCCTAACCGCCAATAACATTGGAGTTGAGTCTTTAGTTATTGCAGTTAATTCATCAGCAAATACTATCACCTTACAAGACAATGTTTGGTTGAGTTTTGCCAATGTTGCTTATGGTGTATCCAACACAGGTAACAATAGCATCATAAATATCGAATATTTGACCAATTCGTATAACATTGTAAACAATGGTTTGTATAGCAATACGATGTATCCATTGATGGATATTATATATGCTGGAGACACCATTCAAGTTAATAACGCAACACAAGTTGTTGAAAGCATTAACTACTCTAATGGTGCTATCTATTTACAAGGTGCATTGTCTAATGGTGCTAACGGCTTAATCTCAGTAACACGTAGCTTAAATTCAACCAATGTTCAAATTTTTGGACCATCAGGAACACAATATTTCCCAGAAATTACTGATGAAAATGGTAACTCACTAACAACAGAAAACGGAACTGTACTTCTACTAGGATAATAAATGACAACAGTAAAAATTTCTCAATTACCAACGCTTAATACTCTAGAAGCAAATACAGCAAATACATTTCTGATTGCTGATGATTTTACCACTGGAGTTACTAGCAAGATTACTCTTACTACATTAGCCGGTCAGTTATATTCTAATAATGCATTGGCTGTAGGCAATAATCTTATTTTGTTTCCGGATACTATTGCTCAATTTTCTGGTAATGCTGCATCTTATTTGCAGGTCAATCAACAAAACTTTAATCCATTTGGTTCATCTGATTATATTTTGACGGGTGATATCGGTACCAATACACAAGGCTATATCGATTTAGGTATCAATAATTCACAATACAATACAGTAGCAGCAAACCAAACCGCACAGTCCCCAATGGATGGATATTTGGTTACTCAAGGTGATGGAAGCTATTTTTCTAATCTAATTATCGGTACAAGCACTACTGGTGCAAATGTTATTTTTACTGTTGGTGGACAGAACGCAAACAACATCATTGCTAAAATAACTTCTACTGGTGTAGTAATGAACACAGCAATGGCTCTCATTTTTGGAGATGGCACATCACAAACGACTGCTGGCGCATCAAACGCATATGCACAAGCAGCGTTTGCTACCGCAAATTCCGCATTACAAAATTCTGCTAACATTCTAATTCCTGGAAATCTAATATTAAATGGCGTAACAACATTTAATGGAAACACAGTATTCGAAAGCAACACAGTCCATTATGGCGCTTTGACTACAAATGGTAACAATATCACCAATGGTGTTTCTACACTTAATGGTAATGTTAATATTTCCGGAACAACAGTACACACAGGAAATACTTATTTTATCGGTGGTGTGACAGCAAATGGCATTTCTGTTCTTAATGGCCCACTGACGGTTAATGGAAACACCACAGTAACTGGTAGCACTTCGGTCATTGGTAACACAAATGTTACTGGTAATACCGTGGTAACCGGAAACACCACAGTAACTGGTAGTACATTAGTAACCGGAAACACCACAGTAACTGGTAGTACATTAGTAACCGGAAACACCACAGTAACCGGAAACACATTTGTTACCGGAGCAATTACAATCTCCGGAAATACTGTTGCTAATGGAACATCAACCCTCAATGGGAATGTTACCGTTGTTGGGGTTTTGGTAAACAATGGAACATCAATAAACAATGGAAATACTACACTTAATGGATTGGTGACAACCACAAGCACATTGACTATTGGTGGTACATTGATTCCAGCGAACAATAACATCTCATTGGGAACACCGTCTAATCCATTCAATACACTATACACAAGCAACTCTTCGGTTGTATTTGCAAATGCCAATGTATCGATTTCCGGTACATTTATGGCCAATGGTCAATCCGACTTCTTAGGTCCGGTTATTATTCAGAATCAAGTATATAATCAAAATGTTGGGTCGCTTGAAATTATTGGTAGTAACAATTATTCAACAGTTATACCCGCATCTAATGGTGTAATGATGCACGTTACCGGTTTGGATTATATTGCTTCTAAAATAATGAACGATAGTTTTGGTCCTGGAAACACATATTCTGTAT
>Ga0075030_100000592_pt1 | contig 31764 bp, 22 predicted proteins | sample LitLauG_LLR_2012_FD_71393 | JGI IMG/M metagenome (GOLD analysis project Ga0075030, IMG submission 71393) | Freshwater sediment microbial communities from Pennsylvania, USA - Little Laurel Run_MetaG_LLR_2012 | ecosystem: Environmental > Aquatic > Freshwater > Creek > Sediment | place: USA...
GAAATAGCGCGGAGTCACCTCCACCCGCGCGCCCTGATCGGCGAGCGAGCGGCCCAGCATGCAGCGCGCCGCGATGCGGGCGAGCGGCTCGCCGGTGGCCTTGGAGACGAACGGCACGGTTCGCGAGGCGCGCGGATTGACCTCGAGCACGTACACGACGCCCTGCTGGATCGCGAACTGGACGTTCATCAGCCCGACCACCTTCAGCGCGCGCGCCATCAGCTCGGTCTGGCGCTTCAGCTCGTCGATCGTGTGGGCCGGCAGCGAGTACGGGGGCAGCGAACAGGCCGAATCGCCCGAATGCACGCCCGCCTGCTCGATGTGCTCCATCACGCCGCCGATCAGCACCTGGCGGCCGTCGGCGACGCAGTCGACGTCGACCTCGATCGCGTCGTCCAGGAAGCGGTCCAGCAGCACGGGCGAGTCGTTCGACACCTTGACCGCCTCGCGCATGTAGCGCTCCAGATCGCGCGGCTCGTGTACGATCTCCATCGCGCGCCCGCCCAGCACGTAACTGGGCCGCACCACCAGCGGGTACCCGATCTCCTCGGCCAGGCGCAGCGCGTCGGAATCGTTGCGTGCGGTGCGGTTGGGCGGCTGCTTCAGCCGCAGCCGCTGCAGCAGCTGCTGGAAGCGCTCCCGATCCTCGGCCACGTCGATCGAATCGGGCGAGGTTCCCACGATCGGCGCGCCCTCGGCCTCCAGGTCGCGCGCCAGCTTCAGGGGCGTCTGCCCGCCGTACTGCACGATCACCGCCTCGGGGCGCTCCTTGTCCAGGATCTCCAGCACGTCTTCCAGCGTGAGCGGCTCGAAATACAGCCGATCCGAGATGTCGTAGTCGGTCGAGACGGTCTCCGGGTTGCAGTTGACCATGATCGTTTCGAACCCGTCCTCGCGCAGCGCCATCGCGGCGTGCACGCAGCAATAGTCGAACTCGATGCCCTGCCCGATCCGGTTCGGCCCGCCCCCCAGCACGACCACCTTGCGCCGGCCGGTCGGCTCGGCCTCGCATTGCTGCTGGTAGGTCGAATACATGTACGCGGTGGTGGTGGCGAACTCGGCCGCGCACGTGTCCACCCGCTTGTACACCGGGCGCACCCCGAGCGCGCGGCGGGCGCGGCGCACGTCGCCCGGGCTGGCCCCCAGCAGCCGCGCCAGGCGCGCGTCCGAAAAGCCCATCCGCTTCAGCCGCAGCCAGTCGCCCGCCACGAGCTCCGACAGCGCGCGGCCGGCCAGGCGCTGCTCGGTGCGAACCAGCTCCTCGATCTGCGCCAGGAACCAGGGATCGATCGCGCTCGTCTCGTACACCTGCCGCAGCCCGATGCCGGCGCGAAACGCGTCGGCCACGTACCAGATGCGCTGCGCACCCGGATGGCCGAGCTCATCGATGATCTCCTCGGCGTGGGTCGAGCGCTCGTCCAGCCCGTCGGATCCGATCTCCAGCCCGCGCAACGCCTTCTGGAACGATTCCTGGAAGGTGCTGCCGATCGCCATCACTTCGCCGACCGATTTCATCTGGGTGGTCAGCGAATCGTCGGCCTGCGAGAACTTCTCGAACGCGAAGCGCGGTACCTTGGTCACCACGTAGTCGATGGTCGGCTCGAACGAGGCCGGCGTGGCGCCCCCGGTGATCTCGTTCTTCAGCTCGTCCAGCGTGTAGCCGACCGCCAGCTTGGCGGCGACCTTGGCGATCGGGAAACCGGTGGCCTTGGACGCCAGCGCCGAGGAGCGCGACACGCGCGGATTCATCTCGATCACGACCATCCGGCCCGAAGCCGGGTCTATCGCGAACTGCACGTTGGAGCCGCCGGTGTCGACGCCGACCTCGCGCAGGATCGCGTTCGAGGCGTCTCGCATCCGCTGGTATTCCTTGTCGGTGAGCGTCTGGGCCGGCGCCACCGTGATCGAATCGCCGGTGTGGATGCCCATCGGATCGACGTTCTCGATCGAGCACACGATGATGCAGTTGTCGTGGCGGTCGCGCACGACCTCCATCTCGAACTCTTTCCACCCGATCAGCGACTCCTCGATCAGCAGCTCGCGCGTGGGCGACAGCTCCAGGCCGCTCTGGCAGATCGCGTTGAACTCCTCCATGTTGTAGGCGATCCCGCCGCCGGTGCCGCCCAGCGTGTAGCTCGGGCGTATCACCGCCGGAAACCCGACCTGCGTCTGCACCTGCAGCGCTTGCGCCAGCGAATGGGCGACGCCCGAGCGGGCCGACAGCAGGCCGATGCGGGTCATCGCCTCCTTGAATTTCAGGCGGTCCTCGGCCTTCTCGATCGCCGACGGGGTGGCGCCGATCAGCTCGACCTGGTAGCGGTCCAGCACGCCGTTGCGGTACAGGTCCATCGCGCAGTTCAGCGCGGTCTGCCCGCCCATCGTCGGCAGCACCGCCTGCGGCCGTTCGCGCGCGATGATGCGCTCGACCACCTGCCACGTGATCGGCTCGATGTAGGTCACGTCGGCCATTCCCGGATCGGTCATGATGGTGGCCGGGTTGCTGTTGATCAGCACGACCCGGTAGCCTTCCTCGCGCAGCGCCTTGCAGGCCTGGGCACCCGAATAGTCGAACTCGCTCGCCTGCCCGATCACGATCGGTCCGGCGCCGATGATCAATATCGTCTGGAGGTCCTGGCGGCGCGGCATGCGGATCTCAGGCGAGTCCCGTCAGGTTCAGTTCGTGCTCGACCAGCTCGATCAGCACATGGATCACCTTGATGTGCAGCTCCTGCACGCGGTCGGCGAAGCGCCCGGCCGGCGTGCACACTTCAACCTGGGCCAGGGCGGCCAGCGGCGAGGACGGGCGGCCGGTCAGGGCGATCACCGGCATCGACCGCTCGCGCGCCGCCTGCGCCGCCGCCAGCACGTTGGCGCTGGACCCGCTGGTGCTGATCGCCAGCAGCACGTCGCCGGCGCGTCCGTGCGCCTGCACGAAGCGGGCGAAGATCTGCTCGTAGCCGAAATCGTTGGCCACGCAGGACAGGTGCCCCGGATCGCTGATCGCCTGGGCCGCCAGCGCCCGCCGGTCGCGCCGGAAGCGGCCGGTCAGCTCCTCGGCAAAATGCATCGCGTCGCACATCGAGCCGCCGTTGCCGCAGCTGTAGACGCGGTTGCCCGCCTGCAGCGCCTGCGCCAGCACGCGCCCGGCCGCCTCGATCGCGGCCAGCGCGGCGGCGTCATGGCGCAGGCGGTCCAGCCCGGTGGCCGCCTCCTGCAGGGCACCCCGGATCAACTCCGCCGCGTCGCTTTTCATCGGGTACCCTCCTTCATCGCCGCTCCTGCATCAGGCGCACGAAACGGTCGAACAGGCCCCCCACGTCGTGCGGGCCGGGGCTGGCCTCCGGGTGGCCCTGGAAGCAGAACGCCGGCCGATCGGCGTAGCGGAAGCCTTGCAGGCTGCCGTCGAACAGGGACCGGTGGGTGATCTGGCAGTTGGCCGGCAGGCTGGCCGGATCGACCGCGAAGCCGTGATTCTGCGACGTGATCAGAACGCGCCCCGAATCCAGCTCCAGCACCGGGTGGTTGGCGCCGTGGTGGCCGAATTTCATCTTCAGCGTACGCCCGCCGGCGGCCAGCCCCATGATCTGGTGGCCGAGGCAGATGCCGAAGGTCGGATAGCCCCGGCCGATCAGCTCGCGCGTGGCTTCGACCGCGTACACGCACGGTTCCGGGTCGCCGGGCCCGTTGGACAGGAACACGCCGTCGGGCCGCATCCGGACCACCTCGCCGGCGGGCGTCTGCGCCGGCACCACGGTGACGTGGCAGCCGCGTTCGGCCAGCAGGCGCAGGATGTTGCGCTTGATGCCGAAATCGTAGGCCACCACCCGCCAGCGCGGCTCGCCAAGGTGGCCGTAGCCGCGACCGAGCTGCCAGGCGGTCTCGGTCCATTCGTAGGGTTCGCGCACCGAGACCACCTTGGCCAGGTCCAGGCCGGACATGCCCGGGAACGAGCGCGCCAGGTCCACGGCCGGGCGCTCGTCGCCGCCTGCGACGATGGCGCCGGCCTGCGACCCCTTGTCGCGCAGCAGCCGGGTCAGCCGGCGCGTGTCGATGCCGGCGATGCCGACCACCCCGCGCCCGGCCAGGTACGCCTGCAGCGACCGCTGCGAGCGGAAGTTCGACGTGGTGGCAGACAGGTCCCGCACGATCAGCCCCGCCGAGAACACCTGGGAAGACTCGTCGTCCTCGTCGTTGGTGCCCACGTTGCCGATGTGCGGGTAAGTCAGCGTAACGATCTGGCGGCAGTAGCTCGGGTCGCTCAGGATCTCCTGGTAACCCGTCATGGCCGTGTTGAAGACGACCTCGCCGCAGGCCGAACCGGAAGCACCGATGCTGACTCCCTGGAAGACGGAGCCGTCAGCGAGCGCAAGCAGCGCCGGCAGGCGGTGATCGTCGAACAGGCCGGTCAAACACGCTCCTTACGGCGGGTGGGGGTCGCACAGGGCGACAACCGGCACCCAGACGGCGATATGCGGCAGCTCACCTTGCCAGATTGCCCGATCGGGATCAGGGCCGGCCGCCTTAAACTGATCAATTATAGCGGCCGCGCGCCCGGATCCGGTTCGCGCGGGTTCAGGCACGCATGTGATTGTTCTGCCGATTCAACGCCGCTCCGGGATCCGCTCGGTTCCTGCCGGCACGCTCGCGCTGGCACTGGCCAGCACGGTCCTGTTTGTCGTGCACGCGTCGAGCGACCGCGGCGCGCAGAGCGCGGCCGCCGCCTTCTACGTGGACAGCGGCCTGGCCGCGATCGAGCTGCCCCGTTACCGGGACCACCTGCAGCAAAGCGCCGACACGGACGCGATCGGGCGCCTGGCGGAACTGGAGCGCGTCGCCGGCCCGACCATCGGCCGGCCCGCCGATCCGACCGGCGTGATCGCGCTGGTGCGAAGCGACCGCCGCTTCGAGACCGACCTGCGCGCCGGGAAGGTGGTCACCCCGTCGGACCCGGAGTACGCCGACTGGCAGCGCGACCGCTCGCACTTCGACCAGATGATGGACTCGGCGCTGGAGCAGCGCCTGGCGCTGTCGGGCCGCGCATGGAGCGAACCCTGGCGGCTGGTCACGTACCTGTTCCTGCACCCGGATGCGCCGCTGTGGCTGACGAACCTGCTGGTGCTGCTGCTGATCGGGCCGTTTGCGGAAGCGGCCGCAGGAACGGGCCTTTTCCTGCTGTGCTACCTGGGCGGCGGGGCGTTCGCCGGGGTCGTGAACCTGCTGTTGGCGAACCGGGCCGCGGTGGGCGACTGGGCGTCGCTGGCGGCCCTGGCCGGGCTGCTGGCTGCCGCCTTCGGAATCCAGATGATGCCGGGCCGCCTGGCGTGGAACCGAAGGAGCGTCGAGGTACCGGGCCTTGCCGCGCTGATGATCGTGATCGGAATCGAGGCGATGCGCTGGTTCCTCAAAGGGCGCGACGCGGCCGACGCTTCGGCCGACCTGGCGGGAATGGCGTTCGGGGCCGGCCTGGCGGGCCTGTTCAAGGTGCGCGAGTCGGGACGGCTGCAGCAGCCACGCCCGGGCGCAGCACTCCGGAACACCACCGAGCCCGGCTCCTCGACCGAATCGGCGCTGGCGCGCCAGGCGCGGGAAGCGGCCACGCGCCTGGAGACGCGCCGCGCCAAGGAACTGTACAAGGAGCTGGTCGAGCTGGAGCCGCAGCGCATCGAGCATCTGTGCGGCTACCTGAACGTGGCACTGATGGGCCCGGACGAGACGACGCTGCAGGATGCGGCGCTGCGGCTGCTGTGGCTGCGCACGAAGTCGCGCTCGGACCAGTTGCGCAAGGCCTTCCTGATGCTGTTGCAGCCGAAAGTGCTGAAGGTGCTGCCGATCGACGAGCACCTGCGGCTGGCGCGGCGCCTGGTCAAGCTGCACGAGGATGCGGCCGCGCTGCGCGTGCTGGACGCGATCCTGTCCGACGCTCATCTGCGCCAGCTGTACGGGCGCCAGCTGGCGGACTGCCTGCTGGGCCTGTACACCGGCTACACGCGCCGACGCCTGACCACGCTGGCCGAGGGCATCCAGCTGCGGCTGACGACCTACTTCGACACATCGGGCGAGCTGGGTGGATTGGCCCCGGCGACGCACGCGCCGACCACGCTGTACACGGGCTCGCCTCGATCGCGCCTGCCGCCGCGCTCGTAGATGTCGCCGCCCTTCAGTTGGACACCCGGTCGTGGTTGCCCGGTGCCGGCAGATCGCTCCAGAACTCTTCCTGGATGATTCGATACAGGGCTGCGGTCATGCGGGGTCTTTCGCTGGCAGCGAGGTGCGACCACTCGGGAAGTAGGTAGCCCTGCATTTGCGGGCAATCGGCGAAATGGATGCCGGGGGCACCTGCCTCGCGCAGCAACACATCCCAAGTGGCGGCGCGCGGGAAATCCCGGTTCTCAATGTCGAGATAAGGTCCCCGGCTGGGCATGCGGACAAAAATCAGCTCGATATGGCGCTGTTTGAGCTTCGCAACGACCTTGACCGCGCGGTCGATCTGCTTGCGCAAGGTCGCATCCATTTCGGCGCGCTGCTCCTTGTCCGGGGGATCGGAGTCCTCGATCCAGATGCTCTGCGCGAGGGCCTGGTAGGCCGCATCGTTCTCGACCTTGTCCCACATACGCGTATTGCGGTCGGCCTCGGAGACGGCGAGCTTGCGTACGTTCGTATGCACCGTCATCCCCGGCCGCAAAGGCCAGGCCTGGCGATGCACAACGGTGGCGAGGGCAAAGTCTCCATCATCGAAGGCGAAATGGGGCTCGACCAGGCGCATCGAAAGCCATTGTCCGACCCGCTGCCCAGGACCCTCGTGCCGGAAATAATCCAGCGCCTTGCCCCTGAACTCGTACCCGGAAAAGAACACGTCGGGAGCGACACCGACCAGGGCCCGTCCGCTGAAATTCGGGTCATCGGCAAGGTCCTCGAGGATCGGCAGCGGCGACGTTCCCTCCAGGGCGAGCTGGATCGGGCGCGAGCCCGACAGCCGCTCCCAGGTGTCCAGGTCGATATCGAACAGCACCCGCGAGGCGCCCACGATCACGGTGCGGCCGCCATCACCCGTATCGATACGGCGCCGCTGCATCGCCCACAGCCCGTAGCTGTTGGCGATCGAGGGACGCGCGCCGAAATCGCGCCAGTACCCCTCCCATAGGCCGACCAGTACGGATGCCAGCGCGAATGCCGCCAGCAGGATACGAAGCCAGGGGCGTGGCGGAATATCGCGCCGGGGCACGGGCTGCGCGATCCCCGGGCGGTCGGCTGCCGTCGGGCGCTCAAAACTGAAAGTAGATGAACGCATTGCCGGTTCCCTGCGCAATCACGACGGAAAACGCCATCAAACCCCACGCCAGCGCAAGCAGCGCCGGCGAGGACTCGGCCACGACGCTCTCGAGCGTTCGCCTGCGCATCAGCCAGTGCGTGGCAACGATGCCCAGTACGATCAGGCCGACGCTTACGAGTGAGAAGGTGTCGAGTATGGGTTTCGCACCGGCGTTGGCACCGACCATCCCACGCAGCACGGTCCACGCCTTGCCAAAATCCTTGGCACGGAAGAGTACCCAGGTGACGTTGACGAGGACATAGGTGAGAAGGCCGAATCCGAACAGCGCAAGGGGACCCGGGGCATAGGTGGCAAAGCGCGTGCGCAGCCAGCGCTCCGAGGAGAGGTACAGACCATGCAGGCCGCCCCAGACGACAAACGTCCAGCTCGCCCCGTGCCACAACCCCCCAAGGAGCATCGTTCCCATCAGAGCGCAGTAGGTGCGGGCCGCGCCGTGCCGGTTCCCCCCCAGGGGAATGTATAGATAGTCACGCAACCACGCCGAAAGAGTGATGTGCCACCGGCGCCAGAAGTCGGAGAAGCCTATTGCCGCATACGGGAAGCGGAAATTGTCCGGCATGGCGAATCCCAGGCACATCGCCGCGCCGATGGCCGTCGTCGAATACCCGGCGAAGTCGCAGAAAATCTGCCCGCTGAAGGCCAGCGTCCCGATCCAGGCATCGACCACGCCGGGCATGCCGCCGCGATCGTAGACACGCTCGGCGGCTTGCGACAGGAAGCTGTCCGCCAGCACGACCTTCTCGAACAAGCCGAGCGTCATCAGCGCCAGGCCGAAGCCGAGCTGGTTGGAATTGACCCGGCGCGGCTGCTCGAACTGCGGCACGAGTTCCGTCGGCCGCATGATGGGCCCGGCGACCAGGTGCGGAAAGAACGTCACAAACAGCGCGTAGTCGAGGAAATTCCTGGCGGGTGCCGCGCGGCGCAGGAACACATCGAGCGTGTACGACATCGTCGCAAACGTGTAGAAGGAAATGCCCACCGGCAGCACGATGTCCATCGCCGCAGGGTGGAACTCGATGCCCAGCTTGGCCATCAGCATCGTGAAATTCGCCAGGACGAAAGTTCCGTACTTGAAGTAGGAGAGCATCCCCAGGTTGGCGACGACGGACAGCAGCATCCAGGCGCGCCGCGCGCCCTGCCGCTGCGCGCGGACGAGCCCTTGAGCGGCATACCAGTCGACCACGGTGGAGATCCACAGCAGCAGAACGAACGGCGGATTCCACGCCGCATAGAAGACATAGCTGGCGAGCAAAAGAATGATCTTGCGCGTCCTCCACTCCAGGGGCAGCGAGAACAGCAGAAGGACGATCGCGAAGAACGCCGCGAACGCCAGCGAGTTGAAAACCATCGTGCCCCCTCCGAATTTTTCTGGCCGCGCTTATCAACCGCGCTTGGGCCATGGTAACTGCAAATGCGACGCGCTACTTCATCCGGATGCAACGATTTGGCGCACGCGTGACGTCAACCGATTGCGCCGTCGCGGCGCAGCTGCTCGATCTGCTCCCGGCCCACGCCGATCGCGCCGAGCACGTCATCCGTATGCTCGCCCAGCGCCGGGCCAAGCCAGCGCGTTTCACCCGGCGTCTCCGACAGCTTGGGCACGACCGCCGGCACTTTGAGCGGCGTGCCGTCGGCCAGCGCGTGCCGCTCGATCATGGCGCGCGCCGCGAATTGAGCGTCCTGGAACATGTCGGCCACGCTGTAGATGCGCGAGGCCGGCACCTGCGCCCGTTCCAGCGCCGCCAGCGCCTGCTCGATCGGACGGCGGCTGCACCAGTCCTGGATCGTCGCGTCGATCTCGGCGGCGCGTGGCACGCGGCCGTCGTTGTGCGCGAGCTGCGGGTCGGCCCCCAGGTCGGGGCGCCCGATGGCGGCCATCAGCCGCTTGAAGATCGCATCGCCGTTGCCGCCGACCACGATGGCCGCGCCATCCCGGCACGTATACGTGTTGGACGGCACGATCCCGGGCAGCGACGTGCCGGTGCGCTCGCGCACCACGCCGAAGCGGTCGTACTCGGGCACGGTGCTTTCCATCAGGTTGAACACCGATTCGTACAGCGCCACGTCGACCATCTGCCCGCGCCCCAGGGCGCGGCCGCCGGTGGCGTCGCGGTGCCGCAGCGCCATCAGCGCGCCGAACACCCCGTGCAGCGCCGCGATCGAGTCGCCGATCGACAGGCCGATGCGCACCGGCGGGCGGTCGGGGTAGCCCGTCACGTGCCGGATCCCGCCCATCGCCTCCCCGATCGCGCCGAACCCGGGCCGCTCGCGCATCGGCCCGGTCTGTCCGTAACCCGACAGCCGCACCATGATCGTGGCGGGATTGCGCCCGGCGAGCTGCTCGTATCCAAGCCCGAGCTTTTCGAGCACGCCGGGGCGGAAATTCTCGATCACGATGTCGGCCTGCAGGGCCAGCTCGAGGGCCAGTTCGCGGGCGCGCCCGTCCTTCAGGTTCAGTGCCACCGACTTCTTGTTGCGCGCCTGCACGGCCCACCACAGCGACGTGCCCTGGTGCAGGTGGCGCCAGCGCCGCAACGGATCGCCGCCGTCCGGATCCTCGATCTTGACCACCTCGGCGCCGAATTCGGCCAGCAGGCGCGCCGCGAAGGGTCCGGCGATCAGCGTGCCCAACTCCAGCACCTTCACGCCGGACAGCGCGGCGCTCATTCCCATCTCACTCGACCCGGCGATCCAGCATCGCCTGCGCGATCGTGTTCACGTCGGTGTACTCGAGCTCGGCTCCGGCCGGCACGCCGCGCGCCAGCCGCGTGATCCGGATGCGCTCATCGCGCGCGCGCGCGAGCTCGCCGATGAAATGCGCGGTCGCGTCGCCCTCGGGCGTGAACGAGGTGGCGATGATCACCTCGCGCACCACGCCGTCGCCGACCCGCTCGAGCAGCCGGTCCATCTGGATCTCGCGCGGGCCCACCCCGTCCAGCGGCGACAGCCGGCCCAGCAGCACGAAGTAAAGCCCCGAGTACGACAGCGACTGCTCGATCATCAGCTGGTCGGCCGGCGATTCGACCACGCACAACAGCCCCGGATCGCGCTTGGCGTCGGCGCAGGTCCCGCACAGCGGCTGCTCGCTCAGCGTGTTGCAGCGCGCGCAATGCCCGACCCGGTCGACCGCGTCCAGCAGCGCGTGCCCCAGCGAGGTCGCCAGCGGCCGGTCGTACTGCAGCAGGTGGAACGCGATCCGCTGCGCGGACCGCGGCCCGATTCCGGGCAGACGCTTCAGCGCATCCACCACGGCGTCCAGCGCCGGTCCGAGTTTCACGGTGCGAGCGGCCGAATCGGGCTCAGAACGGCAGCTTGAAGCCCGGCGGCAGCGGCAGGCCGCTCGTGAGCGCGCCCATTTTCTGCTGCGCCATCTCGTCGGCACGCCGCGAAGCGTCGTTGAATGCGGCCGCCACCAGGTCTTCCAGCATGTCGCGGTCCTCCCCCAGCAGGCTGGGGTCGATCGTCACGCGGCGCACCTGGAACTTGCAGGTGAGCACGACCTTGACCAGGCCCGCTCCCGACTGCCCTTCGACCTCAGTCGTGGCCAGCTCGTCCTGCATGCGCTTCATGTTCTCCTGCATCTTCTGCGCCTGCTGCATCAAGCCGGCCAGCTGATTCTTCATCATGGCACTGCTCCTGCTTAACTGTCCTGGACCGGTTTGATCGAGCTGGGGTCCACGCTGGCCCCGAAGTTCTCGATCAATTCTCGCACGAAGGGGTCCGAGTAGATCGACTCCTCGGCGCTGCGCTGGCGCTGCGCGCGCGCTTCCTCGCTCAGGTTGGCCGCGGTGGGCCCCTGCGTGGCGCCGATCTCGGTCGAGATCCGCACCGGGCGCCCGAAGTATTCGCTCAGCGCCGCGCGCAGCCGGTCCGGCGCGCCGGACTCGGCCAGCGTGCGTATCGGCACGCGCAGCCGGAAATGATCGCCCTCGCGCGACACCAGCTCGCTGCGCACCGCCAGCTCGCGCGGCATCCCGGCCAGCTTGAGCCTGGCGACCAGTTCGGGCCAAGGGACCTCGCCCTCCTTCGCCAAGGCTTCGGAGGGCACGCGCACGGCGGCTTCCGCCCTGGCGGAGGCGGCCGTGCGCGGCGGGCGCGGCGCGTTCAGCGCGGCGCTGCGTACCGGGGCGGGGGCCGCGGCCGCAGCCGTGGGCGCGACCTCGGGCTGGAAGGCGAGCATCCGCAGCAGCGTCATCGTGAAACCGGCGTACTCGTCGGGCGCCAGCGAAAGGTCGTTGCGGCCGTGCAGCGCGACCTGGTAGTAGAGCTGGACTTCCTCCGGCGTGAAACGCTGCGCCAGGCGCGCCACGTCCGCGTCCAGCAGGTCGTTGCCGGCCGCGCCGACCGACTGCTGCGCCAGCGCGATCCGGTGCAGCAGGCTGGCCAGGTCGCGCAACGCCTGCGCGAACGACAGGCTGCGCTCGGCCATCGCATCGGCCAGCGCCAGCAGGCGGGCGGCGTCGCGCTGCGCGAGCCCCTCCAGCACCTGCAGCAGCAGGGTCGAATCGATGGCGCCGAGCATCTGGTCGACCGCCTGCGCGTCGACGCGTCCGCCGCTGTAGGCGATCGCCTGGTCCAGCAGCGACAGCGCGTCGCGCATGCTGCCGCGCGCGGCGCGGGCCACGGCCTGCAGTGCCGCGGGCTCGGCCACCACCTGCTCGGCCTGCGCGATCACCCCCAGGCGCTCGGCGATCACCTGCGGGGCCACATGCTTCAGGTTGAACTGCAGGCAGCGCGACAGCACCGTCGCCGGGATCTTCTGCGGTTCGGTGGTGGCCAGGATGAACTTGACGTATTCGGGCGGCTCCTCGAGCGTCTTGAGCATCGCGTTGAACGCGTGCCCGGTCAGCATGTGCACTTCGTCGATCGTGTACACCTTCACGCGCGCACTGACCGGCGCATAGATCGCGCGCTCCAGCAGCTGCGTCATCTCGTCGACGCCGCGGTTGCTGGCCGCATCCATTTCGATGTAATCGATGAAGCGGCCCGCATCGATCGCGGTGCAGGCCGGGCACGCGTTGCACGGCGTGGCGGTGATGCCGCCCCGCCCGTCCGGCCCCACGCAGTTCAACGCCTTGGCCAGGATGCGCGCGATGGTCGTCTTGCCCACGCCGCGCGTTCCGGTGAACAGGTACGCGTGGTGCAGCCGCTGGTTCTGCAGCGCATGGGTCAGCGCGCGCACCACGTGGTCCTGGCCGACCAGCGAACCGAAGTCGCGCGGCCGCCACTTGCGGGCCAGGACCTGGTAGCTCATCGCGATTTGCCCCGGCCGAGGCGGCCCAGCGCGTCGCCCGCGACGCGGCAGATGCGCCAGTCGGTCAGCAGGTCGGCGCCGATCGAGCGGTAGAAGTCGATCGCGTGCCGGTTCCAGTCCAGCACCGCCCATTCGAAGCGGCCGCAGCCGCGCTCCACCGCGACCGACGCCACGTGCCCGATCAGGGCGCGGCCGATGCCACGCCGGCGCGCCTGCGGCACCACGTACAGATCCTCCAGGTACAGGCCGCGCTGCCCCAGAAAGGTCGAAAAGTTGTGAAAGTACAGCGCAAAGCCGACCGCCTCCCCGCCCTCCCACGCGATCGCGGCCTCGATCACCGGGCGGCTGGCGGCCAGCTCGTCGCGCAGCTGCTGCTCGGTGGCGACGACCTGGTGTTCCAGCTTCTCGAACCGGGCCAGGTCGCGCACCAGCGACAGCAGCGCCGCCGCGTGCTGCGGCCGCGCCGGCTCGATGCGCAGCGGTGTGCTCATGTCGTCCCTGTTCGTGAGTCGGAAAAGGCGAGCCTGATCCTCGGCACTCGGGGAATTCCGCTGTGGCTGCTTCGTTCCCGACCTGACCAGGTTTACGGCGCCTCGATGCGAGGGGGCCCGCCGCTTCGATCTTATCAGCGACCGGGCTGCGGGCCCGTTTCGAGCAACGAACCGTCCGACAGCACCAACGCGGTCCGGATCGGCCGGCCCGGCCGCAGCGCCGCCATCACGGCCGCATAGCGCGCCAGCTGCCGTTCGTAGCCGTCGCGTTCGTCCTGCGTGCAGCGCCACTTGTAGTCCAGAATCCATACGGCATCTTCCAGCTCGACCAAACGGTCGATGCGCAGGTTCTCGCCGGACGCGTCGACCAGGTCCAGTTCGTTCCATGCCGCCGCCGACGGCGCGAAGAACCGCTCCAGCGCAGCCGATCGCCTGACCCGCTGCGCGGCCTCGACCACCTGGCGCACCTGCGACGGGTCCAGCGCGAAGTCGGCCCCGATACGTTCGTGCGCCGCGACCTCCGGCTCCGGCGCGCGTTCCAGCAGCGCGTGCCAGGCCTTGCCCATCCGCATCGCGTCGGTCTCGCCGCCTGCAGGGTCCTCGCCGGCGCGGCGCCGGCCGGTCGGCAGCGGCTGCGGCCGGAACTCGGCAAAACTGCGCTCATCGCCTGGCACATCGCCCGCCTTCGCCGAGGCTTGCGCGGGTCTGGCCGCCTCTGCCGCCGCGTGCGCCGCGGCAGAGGCGGCCACGCGCCGGTACCAGTTGTCGGGGCCGCCGCGGTCGGCGCTGGCCGACACGATCAGCACCTGGCGCGCGCGCGTCATGGCCACGTACATCAGGTTCCAGTCCTCCTGCACGCGCTGCGCGCGATCGGACTCCAGCCAGCGCCGCCGCCCGGTGCCCACCCGGTTGGTGCGGCCGATCAGCGAGAAGTGCTCGGGGGCGGCCAGGTGCGGCGGCCAGTTCAGCAGCACGTCGTAGCGGTCGGGCGGACCGTCCTCGGCGCCCGCGTCGGCGATCGCGACGATCGGAGCCTCCAGCCCCTTGGCGCCGTGGATCGTCATCAGGCGCACCGCCTCGTCCGCGACCGCCAGACCCTCCTCGACCGTTTCCGCATCCTTGTCGCGGATCCACTCCAGGTCGTCCAGAAAGCGCGTCAGCGTCGGAAAGCGGCCCGCGTCCAGCGTCAGCGCCAGCTCCAGGAAGGCGTCGAAGTTGGCCTGCACCTGGACGCCGCGCCCGCGCAGGGCGCACGCCGCGTAGCGGGCGCGCACATCGGCCTGGTCGAAGATCCGGTCCAGCAGGTCGTGCACCGGCAGCACGCCGGCCGCGCGCAGCCAATCGGACAGCAGCGCGCGCGCGCGCTGCAGCGCTTCACCCGGCCGGGCCAGCGCGGCGAGGCGCGACCACCAGCTCGGGCCGTCGGCCGACGCCAGGGCCAGCAGGTCCCGGTCGCTGCAGCCGAACAGCGGCGAGCGCAGCGCGTGCGCCAGGCTCAGGTCGTCCTCGGAGCACAGGAATTCCAGCAGCGCATGCAGGTCCTCGATCTCGGCCCGGTCCAGCAGGCCGCCCCGGCGGTCCGACAGCGTCGGGATGCCGGCGTCGCGGAAGGCCCGCTCCAGCGCAGCCATGTGGGTGCGCCGCCGCACCAGCACCACCGCATCGCTCCAGCGCGCCGGCCGCGTGGCCTCGCGGTCGGCCACCTGCAGCTGAGCGACCCAGAACGCGATCTCGGCGGCCAGCTGCCGGCCTTCCTGCTCGTGGGGATCCGGGCGCGGCGCCTCGCGCGGCTGCCGCAGCACGTCGCGCAGCGCCACCTTCGCCGCGGCGGGCTTGCCCGCCGTAGCGCCGCCAGGCGCGGAGGCGGGCAGCAGGACGAAGCGGCCGTCGGCGCGCGCATGCGAGCTTTGCGGCTGGTACAGCGGGTTGCTGCCCGCGAACACCGAGTCGAGGATCGACACCAGGGCCGCGGGGCTGCGCCGCGTCACGTTGGTGCGAAGGTGGGCGGCGCCCAGGCGCTGCGCCAGGTACTGGCGCGCCGCGTCGAACACGCGCGGCTCGGCCCGGCGGAAGCGGTAGATCGACTGTTTCGGGTCACCCACCACGAACACGGTGGGCCGGTCCGCATCGCCTTCGTAGGCGTCGAGCCAGCTTTGCAGCGCGCGCCATTGCAGCGTGCTGGTGTCCTGGAACTCGTCCACCAGGACGTGCCGGTAGCGCGCATCCAGGTTCGCCTGCATGTAGGCGGCGGTCGATTCGTCGCGCAGCAGCCGGTCGGCATGCCACTCGATGTCGGTGAAATCCAGCACATTGGCGCTGCGCTTGCGGTGTTCGTACGCCTGCAGCAGGCGCGTGCCGCAGCGCAGGCCACACTCGTTCACGCGCAGCGCCTCCCACTCGATCTCGGCCGCCCGCGCGCTGCGCACCATTCCGATGGCCGCCGCCAGCAGGTCCGCGTATCCCGGATCGGGACGCGCCAGGCGCCCCGGCTCCAGCGCCTTCCTGATCGCGCCTTCCTTGGTCAGCAGCAGGTGGCGCGCGCGCGCAAGGTCCTGCACCGGATCGGCCGGCTGCTCCAGCAACGAGCACGCCGCCTCGATGGCAACGGCCAGCGCGGCCGGCAGCGGCGCGGCGGCGCGCCAGCACTGCAGCAGCGCGCGCAGCGCCTCCAGAAAGGGCGGCTGGCGCAGCATCTGGCCGGGGTGATGCAGCTCCGCGAAGCCGTCCGCGCGCAGGGCCTCGCGCATCGGCGCCGATGCGCGCTCGATCGCCCGCTGCGGATCGGCGCCGCCGAAGCTCCACCACTCGGCCCGCTTGGTGACGAAATTGCGCAGCAGGCGGTCGGTGTTGGAGTCGCCGATCCGGGTCACCAGCTCCTCGTAATCGGACAGCGCCGCGGCGTCACCCTCGAGCAGTTCGCCGGCGAACTCGTTCCACGCCTCCTCCAGCAGGCGCTGCGGCGCCTCGATCAGGCTCGCCGTGTGTGCCACGCCGCTTCCGAGCGGGGCGCGCCGCAGCAGACGCCAGAACCAGCCGTGAAACGTCTCGATGCACACGCTCTGCTCGGTGGAGGCCACCCGCTCGTACAGTCCCCGGGCGGCCGGCAGCAACTGCGCGGCCTGCCCCGAGGCGAGCCCGCGCTGCTGCAGCAGCGCCAGCGCATCGGCGGCCTCGGCGCGCGCCAGCAACGCCAGGTCCTGCAGCAGCCGCTGCCGCATCTCCTGGGCGGCGCGGCGCGTGAACGTGATCGCCAGGATCTGCGGGGGCGGCACGTCGGCCAGCAGCAGGCGCACGACGCGCCCGACCAGCAGCCAGGTCTTGCCGCTGCCGGCACAGGCCTCGACCACCGCACAGGCGCACGGGTCGAGCGCGCGCTGCACGAAGCGATCGTGCGACACCGGTTGTCCGTCCCACAGGTACTCGCTCATCGCGGACTCAGTCGGCACTCCATTCGGCGCGCCGGCACAACCCGCGCATCTCGCAGTTCGAACAGACCGGCTCCGCCCCCAGCGCCGGCAGGCCCTCGCCTTCCAGGATGCGGGCCAGGTCGGCGCGCAGCCGCCGCTCGACCGCGTTCACCCAATCGCCAAACGGCTCGGCCGCGGGAATCTGCCGGACCGTGCCCGCGTGCGGCCGGTCCGGATCGATGCCGCGCTGGAAGCTCAAGTAGCTCGCGCCGGTGGCGGCCGCGCCGAGCGCCAGGGCGTACAGCGGCAGCTGGACGTCTTCGCCGGGATTGCCGGCCGCCCGGCGCACGGCGTCGTGCGAGCGCGCCTTGTAGTCGATTACTTCGACTTCGTGATCACCCCGCGCGTCGATGCGGTCGATCCGTCCGGTGAGCGCGATGGCGCGCGGTCCATCAACCGGCAGCACCACCTGGAACGCGGTCTCCACCGACTGCGGGGTCCAGCCGGCGTCCAGGCGCCGGCGCAACCAGTCCACGTACCCGGGAATCAGGTCGAGCACGCGCCGCCGGTACGCGACCAGCGCGGGGCGCTCGCGCAATTCGCGAGCGAACCGCTCCAGCGCGATGCGCTCCAGGCTCTCGCGCAACTGCGCATCGGTCATCCGCCGCAGCCGGTCCGGCTCGCAGTCGCGGTGCAGCGCGTGCAGGATCGAATGCAGCGCGCTGCCCAGGTCGCGCTTGTCGGGCGTATCGGACACCAGCTGGCGCCGGCGCAAGCCGAGCAGGTGGCGCGCATGGAACTGGTACGGGCAATCGACCAGGCTCTGGCAGGCCCCGACGCTCAGGCGCTCCGGCATCCGGTACCCGCCCTGCGGCGCCGGCCGCTGCGAAGCGCGCGCCGCCACCGTGCGGCGCGGCAGCTCGAACGGCTGCACCGGGTCGGGCCAGCCGGCGCGCGCGGCCATCACGCACAGCCGGTCCAGCCAGGGCGACAGCGCGCGGGGCTCGTCGCCTTCGCGCAGGCGCCAGGTGGCCGCCACCTGCGGCACCGAGCACAGCAGCGTGGCCAGTTCGACCGCCTGCGCCCGGTGCAGGTCGGCCGCCGTGGTCAGGCCCAGGTCGTGGCGGACGCCCGAGGAGATCAGCACGCCCGGTTCGGTGCCCGCCGGCAGGTGCTCGGCGCCGGCGCCGATCAGGATCGCCGCATCGAAGTCGCGCAGGCAGGCGCCGGACAGCGAGGTCATCAGGACCGGGCTTTCGGCGCCGGGGTCGGAGGCGTTGGTGCTCTCGAAGTGCTGCGCCAGCAGCTCGCGGAACGCCGCCAGCGACATCCGCACGCCGCTGCCGGCCACGGCCTCGCGCAGCCGGGCCAGTTCGCGCAGCACCTCGCTTCCGACCGGATCGAGCGCCAGCGCCTCGCGCATGCCCAGCGCATCGAGCGAGCCGCCCAGCGCGGCGGCCAGCTCGTCCAGCGTGCGGGCCGCCCGCAGGCGGCGCGCCTCGGCGTCCAGGCGCGCCAGCACCGCGCGCGCCGCATCCACTTCGGGCTGCCACTCGTCCAGGCGGCCGAGCGCGCGGTCGATCGCGCCCAGTCCGCCGGCCAGGTTGGCCGAGCGCGCCACCCGATCGATCAGCCGCGCCACCGCCAGGCGGTCGGAGCCGCCGGCCAGCACGAACGGTGAGCGCAGCCAGTCGAGCAGGTCGCGGATCCGGAAATTGGCGCCGGCGAGCTCCAGCCAGCGCATCACGGCGGCCGCGGCGCTCGTGGTCGACAGCTTCCAGCCGGCCTGGTCGGCCACCAGGATGCCGGCGCGCTCCAGCAACGCACGCACGCGCCGCGCCGTCAGCCGGTCCAGCGCGACCAGCGCGATGCGTCCGGCCCCGCGGCGCAGCCAGCCCTCGGCCTGTGCGGCGGCGGCGCCGGCCTCCTCCTCCAGCGAGCGGGTCGAGAAGATCCGCAGGCGCGGCGCCGCCTGGTCGCGGGCCAGCCGGCAGCGCTCCGCGATCGGGGCGGGCGGCCGGCCCGGATCGGCCAGCTCCGGCCAGGTCAGCGCCAGCCAGCCGTGCCGGGTCAACGCAGCCGACAGGTCGCCCGGCACCACGCACACCGGCTGCGCTTGCGCCTGGCGGTCCAGCAGCGCGCGCTGCCAGCCCGCCAACCCGAACGGCGCCAGCAGCGCGAGCGCGCCTTCGGGCCGGTGGGCGCGGCGGGCCCATTGCCGCAACAGCGCTGCCGCGCCGAACTGAGCGCTGGCGTGCGCCTTCCACAGCTGCAGCACGAGTTGCGCCTGCGCGCCGGCGGCGACCGCGGCGCGGCGCCGGAAATGACGCGCCACGCTGTCGCGCCAGCGTCCTTCGAACGACTGGTCGGATCCGACCGCGGCCAGCGTGAGCTCGTCGCCCAGGCGCGCCAGCTCCGCGGCCAGCGCCCACAGGCCGCCGGGGCGGTCGCCAAACGCCTCGCGCGCCCAGGCGCTCGCGCGCAACGCCTCGAACAGCTCGACCAGGCGCTGCGTCTGCGGCCCGGCCGGCGCCCCGACCCAGCGCTCCAGCGTGGTGATGCGCGCAGCCACCAACGGGCCGCCGGACGCGCGGAACAGCGCGGCGCGCAACCACGGCCCGTCGGAGATGCGGGGCACCAGCACGGTGAGCGCGCGCAGGTCGCGCGGCGGCAGGCCGCAGCGGGCGCCGAATTCGAGCAGCCGCGAGGCCGCGGCGTCCCACCAGCGCCGGTCCAGCGGCGCCCCGACCGTCTCCAGACTCACCGCAATTTGACTTCCGGATTCTCCCCGAAGTGTTACCATACGCGCTCAGCACACCGGTCGTAACCAGCGGGCGCAACGAACGGATTCAACCGCCGGTGCCGTTTCCCCGGCACACCTCGAAATCGCCCGTTGTTTCGCGCCTGAGCGGTCGGCAAACTGAAGCATTCCAGCAATTCGGGTACCCGGGATTCCGATGAGTGACATCAAGTACGTCAGTGATGCATCGTTCGAGCTGGACGTCCTGAAGGCGTCCGGCCCCGTCCTGGTCGACTACTGGGCCGAATGGTGCGGTCCGTGCCGCGCCATCGCGCCACTGGTGGCCGAAATCGCCAAGGACTACGACGGACGCCTGACCGTGGCCAAGGTCAATGTCGACGAGAACCAGGCCACGCCCGCCAAGTACGGCATTCGCGGCATCCCGACCCTGATGCTGTTCAAGAACGGCGCGGTGGTCGGGACGCGTGTCGGTCAACTTAAGAAACCGGAGCTGGTCGCCTTTATCGACAGCAACCTCTGATTTTGTCGGTGGCGGCGGGAGGCAGTTGCCGCCCACCGCATCCCAGCGGACCCCGCAAGGCCGGCCGGTCCGCTGCAACCCTCCGGCGCCAATCCCAGGCGCCCATTCAATCGCACCCTTCGCGGCAGAACCCTTCCATGCAACTTTCAGAACTCAAAGCGCTCCACGTCTCGGCGCTGCTAGAAATGGCCGCCGGCCTGGAAATCGACAATGCGAACCGGATGCGCAAGCAGGAGTTGATGTTTGCGATCCTGAAGAAGCGCGCCAAGTCGGGCGAGCAGATCTTCGGCGACGGCACGCTCGAGGTGCTGCCGGACGGTTTCGGCTTCCTGCGCTCGCCCGAGACGTCCTACCTGGCCAGCACCGACGACATCTACATCTCGCCGTCGCAGATCCGCCGCTTCACGCTGCACACGGGCGATTCGATCGAAGGCGAGGTACGCACGCCCAAGGACGGGGAGCGCTATTTCGCGCTGGTCAAGGTCGACAAGGTCAACGGCCAGACTCCGGACTCGACCAAGCACCGGATCCTGTTCGAGAACCTGACGCCGCTGTTTCCCGACAAGCCGCTGCAGCTCGAACGCGACATGCGCGGCGACGAGAACATCACCGGCCGCCTGATCGACATCATCGCGCCGATCGGCAAGGGCCAGCGCGGATTGCTGGTGTCCAGCCCGAAATCGGGCAAGACCGTGATGCTGCAGCACCTGGCGCATGCGGTCGCCGCAAACCATCCGGACGTGGTCCTGATCGTCCTGCTGATCGACGAGCGGCCCGAGGAGGTCACCGAGATGCAGCGGTCGGTGCGCGGCGAGGTGGTGGCGTCGACCTTCGACGAACCGGCCGCGCGCCACGTGCAGGTGGCCGAAATGGTGATCGAAAAGGCCAAGCGCCTGACCGAGTCCAAGAAGGACGTGGTGATCCTGCTCGATTCGATCACGCGGCTGGCGCGCGCCTACAACACGGTGGTGCCGGCCTCCGGCAAGGTGCTCACCGGCGGCGTCGACGCCAACGCGCTGCAGCGCCCCAAGCGCTTCTTCGGCGCGGCCCGCAACATCGAGGAAGGCGGCTCGCTCACCATCATCGCCACCGCCCTGATCGACACCGGCTCGCGCATGGACGACGTGATCTACGAGGAGTTCAAGGGCACCGGCAACATGGAGATCCACCTGGAGCGGCGCCTGGCCGAGAAGCGCGTGTACCCGTCGATCAACGTGAACCGGTCGGGCACGCGCCGCGAGGAACTGCTGCTCAAGCCCGAGGTGCTGCAGAAGGTCTGGATCCTGCGCAAGCTGCTGTTCGGGATGGACGAGATCGAGGCGATGGAATTCCTGCTGGACAAGATGAAGCAGACCAAGAACAACGCCGAATTCTTCGACATGATGAGGCGCGGTGGCTAGCCCCTGCAACGCCGGCTGCGCAGGGCAAGCCGGCCCTTGGTGTTAAAATGGTGAATTGACGGGAAAGCGAATCAGCGCGAGTCAGAATCATGAAATCCGGCATCCACCCCGAATACCGGGAAGTCGTGTTCCTGGACGTTTCCAACGACTTCTCGTTCGTCACCCGCTCGACGGTCCAGACCCGGGAGAAGGTCACCTGGAAGGACGGCAAGGAGTATCCGCTGTTCAAGCTGGATACGTCCTCCGAGTCCCATCCTTTCTATACCGGCGCCCAGACCCGGATCGTGGAAGCCGGGCGCGTGGAGAAATTCCGCCAGAAGTTCGCCGCCAAGACCGAGGCCGTCAACGCGGCGGCCGCGCAGGCGTCCGCGGCCAAGGGCAAGCGCAGGTAAGCGGCTGCGATCCCTCAGCCTTCCGGAACAACGGGGCAGCCGCGCGGCTGCCTCTTTTTTTGGCGGGCTCGGCGCCGGACGATAATTGCGCGCCCACCGGACCGTTTCCGCGATGAATTTCGATCGAGACCGCCCGACGCCGTCGCGCCTGTCGGCCGAAGCGGCCTCTCGCCTGCCGCGCCCCGTGCTGCTGGCACTGCTGCTGGCTTTCGCGCTGCCGGGCGTCTTCGGCCGCGACCTGTGGCCGGAAGACGGCTCCGCCTTCGGGCGCATGTGGACGATGGCGCACGGCAGCGTGGTGGACTGGTGGTTCCCGAACATCGCCGGCATGGCAGCGCCGCAGGACGGACCGTTCCCGTTCTGGCTGGGGGCGGCCGCCCTGCGCTGGCTGGGCGGCTGGCTCGGCGAGCCGGCCGCGGGCCGCCTGTCGGCGCTGCTGTGGTTCGCGCTGGCCGCGCTGTCGACATGGGCCGCCACGCGGCGGCTCGCAGCCGGCGACCGGGCCCAGCCGATCACGCCCGCGTTCGGCCGCGAAGCCGACGCCGCCGACTACGCACGGCTGCTGGCCGACATCTCGGTGCTGATGTTCGTCAGCACGCTGGGCATCCTGGTCACGCTGCACGTGCTCAGCGCCGACACGGTCTGCATCGCGATCGTGGCCGTGGCGCTGTACGGGCTGTCGATCGCGCCGGCGCACGCCATCCTCGGACCGGCGCTGGCCGGCTGGTGCGTCACTGCGCTGGGTCTGAGCCGCGGCCCGCTGATGGCCGCCGGGCTGCTGGCCGGTTGCGTGCTGGGACTGGCGCTTTGCTGCAGACGGCGCTGGCTGGCCATGCTGGTGTGCGTCTCGTGTGCGCTGGCCGTTGCGACCACCGTGGCGCTTTGGCGCTTTCCGGAAGGATCCAGTCCGCTGCAGGCGCGCTGGCTGCAATCGTGGCAGGCGGTCGGGCTCCCGACCCGTGCCGACGGCCTGTGGCTGGTGCGCGACGCCAGCTGGTACGTGTGGCCGCTGTGGCCGCTGGCCGCCTGGGCCCTGTACGCGTGGCGGCACCACCTGCGCGCCGCGCACATCGCGCTGCCCGCCTCGGTGCTGGCCGGTCTGGCGCTGGCGCTCGTGTTCTCGACGCCGCTGAATGCCGCCAAGGTGGTGCCGGCCATCGCCCCGCTGGCCGTTCTGGCGGCGTTCGGATTTCCGACGCTGCGGCGCGCGCGCGAACAGTTGCTCGACTGGTTCGTGATCGCGGTCTACTCGCTGTTCATCATGTTCATATGGGCCTACTTCCTGGCGCTGATCACCGGCACCCCGCGTGCGATGGCCGCTTCGGTGCTGCGGCTGATTCCGGGCTACACGCCCGGCCCCAGCATCGTTCCGCTCGTGCTGGCGCTGGCGGTCACGGGCGTGTGGATCGCGCTGATCGTGTGGCGGATCCGACGCCATCCGGCCATGCTGTGGCGCGGCGCCCTTCTGTCGGCCGCCGGAATGACCTCGCTGTGGCTGATCGCGGTGACGCTGTTCCTGCCGGCGGCCGATTACAACCGCAGCTACCGGCTGCTCTCGGAGCAGGTCGGACGCCGCGTGGCGCCCGGCGAATGTGTGGTGGCCGTGGGCCTGTCGCCGTCGCTGGGCGCGCTGATCGCCTACTATGGCCACGTCCACTTCGAGCGCGACGGCGCGGCCGGCGCCTGCCGGGTGGCGCTGCAGGCCCAGTACCGCCGCTCGGGCGCGGCGCCGCTGCCGGTCAACCCGAACGGCTCCTGGGATCTCGCCTGGGAAGGACGGCGCCCGGTCCGCTCCGACGAAACATGGCGCCTGTGGCGCCTGATCCCGCGCCGCCCCGATTAGTTGCCCAGCGCGCGCAGCGCCGCGATCCGTTGCTCGATCGGGGGATGGCTGGCGAACAGCATGCCCAGGCCGCCCGTGCCCCCGTTGATCCCGAACGCGCTGATCTGACGCGGCAATTCACCCGGCTCGAGGCCGCCCAGGCGCGCCAGCGCATTGATCATCGGCCGCGGCGACCCGAGGATCTGCGCCGAACCGGCGTCCGCGCGGAACTCGCGCCGCCGCGAGAACCAGGCGACCACGATCCCGGCCAGCAGGCCGAACACGATGTTCAGCACCAGGTCGGCCGCAAAGTAGCCGATTCCCGGTCCGTCCTGCTCGTTGCGCAGGATCATCCGGTCGATCACGTACGCCAGCACCTTGGAGATGAACACGACGAAGGTGTTCATCACGCCCTGCAACAGCGTCATCGTCACCATGTCGCCGTTGGCCACGTGCGTGATCTCGTGGCCGAGCACCGCCTCGACCTCCTCCTTGCTCATCGCCTGCAGCAACCCGGTCGAGACGGCCACCAGGGCGCTGTTGCGGAATGCGCCCGTGGCGAACGCATTGGGCTCGCCTTCGTAAATCGCCACTTCGGGCATCTGCAGCCCGGCTTTCTGCGCGTGGTTCCGGACCGTGTCCAGCAGCCAGACCTCCATCGCGTTGGACGGCTGCTCGATCGTGCGCGCACCGGTGCTGAACTTGGCCACCGGCTTGCTGATCAGCAGCGAGAAGAACGCCCCGCCAAACCCGATCACCGCGGCGAACGCCAGCAGCATCGGTACATTCAGGCCCTGTGCGGTCAAAAATCGGTTGACACCGAGCACGCTGGTCACCACCCCCAGCATCACGATGATCGCAAGGTTCGTCACCACGAACAGAGCGATGCGTTTCATAGTCGTTTCACCCATGGTTCGAAAATCGACACGCGGCAGTCTACTTCAGCCGCATGACGCGCAAGCGCGCATCGGGCGGCCGGCTGCCCCCGGAACAACAATGGGTTGGAGATTGGGGCGGGGTCCCGACGTTTCAAGATCCCGACCGGGGCCGCCGGTGCGGGGCTCGTTAGAATGGCTTCAGCGCACGGAGTCAAGGGCCATGACCACGATACGGAAAGACGACCTGATCGAAAGCGTCGCAGCGGCGCTGCAGTACATCAGTTACTTTCACCCGGTCGACTACATCCGCTCGCTCGGACGCGCCTACGACGCCGAGGAGTCGGCGGCGGCGCGCGACGCGATCGCCCAGATCCTGACCAATTCGCGCATGTGCGCCGAAGGACACCGGCCGATCTGCCAGGACACCGGCATCGTCAACGTGTTCCTGAAAGTCGGCATGGACGTGCGCTGGGACGGCTTCGATAACGGGCTGGAGGACGCGGTCAACGAGGGAGTGCGGCGCGCCTACCTGGACCCGGACAACAAGCTGCGCGCCTCGATCGTCAATCCGCCCGAAGGAGTGCGCCGCAACACCGGCGACAACACGCCCGCCGTGATCCAGGTCGAGCTGGTCGCTGGCCACGAAGTCGAGGTCACGGTTGCCGCCAAAGGAGGAGGCTCCGAGAACAAGTCCAAGCTGGCGATGCTGAACCCGGGCGAGTCGATCGTCGACTGGGTGCTGAAGACGGTTCCCACCATGGGCGCCGGCTGGTGCCCGCCCGGCATGCTCGGGATCGGGATCGGGGGCACCGCCGAGAAGGCGGCGCTGCTGGCCAAGCAGTCGCTGATGGATCCGATCGACATGTCGGAGCTGATCGCGCGCGGTCCGGGCAACGAGGTGGAGAAGCTGCGCATCGAGCTGTACCGGAAGGTCAACGAGCTGGGCATTGGGGCGCAGGGCCTGGGCGGGCTGACCACGGTGCTGGACGTGAAGGTGCGGATGCATCCGACCCACGCCGCCGGCAAACCGGTGGCGATGATCCCCAACTGCGCAGCCACGCGCCATGCGCACTTCGTGCTGGACGGCTCGGGCCCGGCCTACCTGGAGCCGCCGTCGCTGTCCGAATGGCCCGATGTGCACTGGGAGCCGGACACGGAGCGCTCGCGGCGCGTGAACCTGGATGCCTTGACCGAGCAGGAGGTCGCGTCGTGGCAGCCGGGCCAGACCCTGCTGCTGTCGGGACACATGCTGACCGGGCGCGACGCGGCCCACAAGCGGATCCAGGAACTGCTGGCGCGCGGACAGGCGCTGCCGGTCGATTTCCGCAACCGCGTGATCTATTACGTCGGCCCGGTGGACCCGGTGCGTGACGAAGTGGTCGGCCCGGCCGGCCCGACCACCTCGACGCGAATGGATTCCTTCACCGAGATGATGCTGGCGCGCACCGGGTTGCGCGCGATGATCGGCAAGGCCGAGCGCGGCCCGGCCGCGATCGAAGCGATCCGCAAGCACCGCTCGGCCTACCTGATGGCGGTCGGGGGGGCGGCCTACCTGGTGGCCAAGGCGATCCGGTCGGCGCGCGTGGTCGCGTTCGCCGACCTCGGCATGGAGGCGATCTACGAGTTCGAGGTCAAGGACATGCCGGTCACGGTGGCGGTGGACAGCAACGGCACCTCGGTTCATGAAACCGGACCGCGCGAGTGGCGCGCCCGCATCGGCAAGATCCCGGTCACCGCCGGCTGAAACACCCAGATCCTCAGGTCGACCACCCATCCCACCCCTTTCCCGGAGGAGGAAAGCGGGACAGGAGCGCGTCGAATTTCTGCGGCGGGACCGGCCGCGAGAAGAAGTATCCCTGCGCGAAATCGCAGCCGACCGACTCGAGGAAGTCGAGCTGTTCGCGCGCCTCGACACCCTCGGCCACGACGGTCAGTCCGAGCTTGTGCGCCATCGCGATGATCGATTCGGCCAGCGCCCGGGCGCTGCCCCCGGTCGGCACGTCGCGCACGAAGGTCTGGTCGATCTTCAGGCAGTCGATTTCGAACTTGTGCAGGTAGGACAGCGAGGAGAAGCCGGTCCCGAAATCGTCGATCACCACGCGAATGCCGCTTTCGTGGAGACGGTGCAGCACGTCGGTGATCGGCCCATCGGCCTCCAGCAGCAGGCTCTCGGTGATCTCGATCGCCATGTTGCGTCCCGGCAGCCCGATTTCGCGCAGGTAATCGAGCCAGGACAGCACGCTGTGGCCGTCGCGGAACTGGATCGGCGAGTTGTTGACACCGACCCGAAAGTCACCCGCCACCCGGCTCGCCCAGCGCTTGGCCCAGCGGGCGGCCTCGCGGAACACCCAATCGTCGATCTGAACGATCATCCCGGTCTGCTCGGCCAGCGGGATGAAGTCCCCCGGCGGGACCGCGCCGCGCGTCGGGTGGTTCCAGCGCAGCAACGCCTCGGCCCCGCAGATGCGCCGCGTCGCCAGCTCGATGATGGGTTGAAAGTGGAGCCGGAACTGCCCCTCCGTCATCGCACCGCGCAGGTCGTTGATCAGCCGCGCGCGGGTGTGCGCCGCTTCCTGCAGTTCGGCCGTGAAGTACCCGACGCGGTTGCGGCCGCTGCGCTTGGCGGAGTACATCGCCTGGTCCGCGTTCTTGAGCAGGTCCTCGACCGAGCCGGCGTCGGCCGGATAGAACGTGACGCCGATGCTGGCGGAAAGGAAGATGGCCTCGTCGCGCAGGGTGAACACCTCGGCGAGCCGGGCGATGATGCCCTGGCAGACCTGCTCGGCGCCGTCGGCACCGGACAGTCCGGGCAGGATGACGGTGAACTCGTCCCCGCCCAGTCGCGCCACGGTGTCGGATTCGCGCACACAGGAGCGGATGCGCTCGGCCACCGCCACCAGCAGGGCATCGCCGGTTTCGTGCCCCAGCGTGTCGTTGACTTCCTTGAAGTCGTCCAGGTCGATGAACAGCAGCGCCACCGAGGCGCCGGCCCGCCGGGCCCTTTTGATCTCGTGCGCGAGCCGGTCCTGGAACATGTACCGGTTGGGCAGGCCGGTCAGGATGTCGAAGTTGGCCTGCCGCCAGATCAGGTCCTCCGACCGCTTCTTCTCCGATATGTCGCGCGTGATCCCGAGCAGGGCGCCGACGGCACCGTCGCCGTCACGCAGCGGCGTGGCATGCGTCTCGAGCCACCGCTCGACGCCGTCGTTGCCGCGGACCTGGAATTCGAGCGTTCCGCTGCCGCCACCAATGACCCTGGCGTGCAGCTGCTGGAACGCCCGGTGGTACTGCGGCAGCACGAAACCCAGCAGGCCGTGCGCGCGCACTTCCTCGACGGAGTGCGCGCCCAGCATCTGCAGGCCTGCGCGGTTCATCTGCAAAAGCCTGCCGTCGGGCCCGACCACCTTGACGCACTCGGGCTCGCTCTGCAGGATCGAATCCAGGAACTCGTTCTTTTCGCGCAGTGCCCGCACGACCTCTTCGTGCTCGCGGGCGCGGTCGAGCGCGTCCAGGGCGAACGCCACGTCGCCGGCGATCTCGCGCAGCAGGCCGATCGTCTCGGCATCGAACGAACCGGCCAGGCTGCTGTAGACCGACAGCACCGCGAACGGCCGTCCCGAGCGGTGAATGGCGAAGCTTCCCGACGAGCGCAGTTCCTTCGCGTGAACGCGCTCGCGCCAGGGACCCATGGTCGGATCGGATGCCAGATCGCCGACGACCACGCAGTCGCCGCTGCGGAAGGCGAGGCCCGTCGGGCCGCGCCCCTCCGGAACGCTGGCGCTGGTGGCGACGCTCAGGCCGTCCACACACGCCCGGTCCATCCCGTGGTGGGCGACCGGGACGATCCGCGTCAGCGTCGAGTCGGGCACGCCGATCCAGGCCATGCGCATCGCCCCGAATTCGACCGCCACGCGGCAGACCTGGGACAGCAGTTCGGCCTCGTCGGCCGAGCGCACGACGAATTTGCTGATCTCGCTTCGCACGCGGCTCAAACGCGTCAGCCGGGCGATGCGCTTGTCGGCCAGCCCCCGTTCGATCGCGATGCTGGCCAGGTGCGCGGCCTCGCCGATGACCGTCAACTCCGCCGCCAGCGGGGCGCGCTCGGTGCGGTAGTACATCGCGAAGGTCCCCAGCACGCGTCCGCTCGAGGAAACGATCGGCTGCGACCAGCAGGCGCGCAGCCCGTGCGACAGAGCGAGATCGCGGTAGTCGATCCACAAAGGATCGGTGGCGATGTCGCTGACGACGACGCGCTCGCCCCGGAAGGCCGCCGTGCCGCACGAGCCCACGCCGGGGCCGATGCGAACGCCTTCCAACGCCAGGTTGTAAGCCTGCGGCAGGCTCGGGGCGGCAGCAACATGCAGTCGCTCGCCGGCGTCGTCGAGCAGAAGAATCGAGACCACCATGGCCGGATCGCCCGCTTCGACCTCGCGCACCAGCGGCACCAGCACGTCATCCAGTTCGGCGCCCTTGGCCACGAGCTCGAGAATGCGGCTGCGCACCTGCTCGGTCCGGTCGACCGGTGCACGCGGCTGCGGCGGCACGATCGCGGAAGCGGGTAGCTGAGAGCCCATGTGGGTCGGTCCCGGTCAGCGCCGAGCCGCGTCGGGTCGACGGCCGGTGCTGCGGTTGCGCGGGGAGATAGCGGCTGCCGGGCCGCAAAATGGGTCCATTGTCCAACGGGGTGATGCGCACCCATTTTGCATCGCATCCCGGAGCGGCCGATGTCCGGAATTGGCACGCTTCGAGAGGGCATACGGGCGCCTATTGGCGCCGCCCGCTAAGAATTAAGTCGCGCTGCCGAATGAGTCCCCGCGCGGTATGTGATATATCGCTCCCGGTCGGCGCAGTTCGAACCGCTGGGTGCAAGACTGGAGCGATGAATGATCAGTCCCCTGTTCGTGGCCCTGGCCGCGTTTGGATGCATTTTCGGCGGCACGTTTCTCGGGGCGCTTCTACGCAGGAAATTGCCAGAGCATCACTTGAGCGGCGATACGAAAGACATCGTGAGGCTCGGATCGGGGTTGATCGGGACGATCGCCGCTCTCGTGCTCGGTCTGCTGATTGCTTCGGCCAACGGCACGTTTGAATCGCAGCGGACCCAGATCAAGCAGTTGACTGCAAACATCATTCTGCTTGACCGCATCCTGACGCGGTACGGACCGGAGGCAGACTCCGCCCGCAGCCAGCTGCGGCACGGCGTTGCGGCCATGGCCGACCGGATCTGGCGGGAGAACGGCGCGGATTCCAGCCAGGCGGAAGCGTTCGAGGGGAGCTCCGAGGCGCAATCGTTCTACGATGAGATCCTGAATCTGTCGCCTCAGAACGAAGTGCAGCGCTCACTGAAGGCCAGGGCATTGGACACCAGCACCGACGTGGCAAGAACGCGCCTGATTCTGTTCGCCAAGGCCGGCGGGGCACTGCCCATGCCGTTCCTGGTCGTTCTGATCCTGTGGCTTACCATCATCTTCGCGAGCTTCAGCCTGTTCGCCGACACGAACGCAACCGCCGTCGCCTCCCTTTGTGTCTTCGCGTTTTCGGCGTCGGCTGCGATCTTCCTGATCCTCGAGTTGAGCCAGCCATTCTCAGGCGTGCTGATGATTTCCGACCAGGGTCTGCGCAACGCGCTCGCGCCCCTCGGTTCCTGAGCGCACCGTCAGCGCTGCGCCAGCTGCGTTTCCAGTTCGGCCAGGCGCTTGCGCAGGACGCGCTCTTCGTTGAAGCGGCTGGTCTCATCCCGAATCACGGCCGCGATGGCCGCCGGTTGACCGTCCGCCCCGTGCAGCAGGGCCACGGTGAATGCGATGGACAGGGCGCGCCCGCCCTTGTCCACCGCCGGAACGCGCAGCAGGTCGGTGCCGTACCTCGTCTGCCCCGTCTGCATGGTCTTGTGAAAACCCTCCCAATGCCGATTGCGCAGCCGCTCGGGAATGATCAGGTCGAGCGACTGGCCCAGGGCCTCGGACGCCGCAAAGCCGAACATGCGTTCGGCCGCGGGATTCCACAGCGTGATCGCGCCGCCCGCGTCGGTCACGACGATGGCATCGCCCACGGCCGCCACGAGCTGGCTCAGATCGATGGGCGTGGCCACCGTGTGCTTCCGCCGGCCGCGCTCAGACGGCCTGGGAGGACCGTAACGAAGCGATTTCGGCGCTGCTGTAGCCCAGGTCGGCGAGCACCTCGTCGGTGTGTTCTCCGAGCAGGGGCGAGGCCGTGATTGCCGGCTTCAGGTCCGAGAACTTGATCGGGCTGCCCACGGTCAGGTATTTGCCTCGTTCCTTGTGGTCGACCTCGACGATGGTTCCGCTGGCGCGCAGCGAGGGATCGTTCGCGAGTTCCTTCATCGAGAGCACGGGCGCGCAGGGAATGTCGAACTTGCGGAGTATATCGACCGCCTCGAACTTGGTCTTGTCCGCCAGCCACTCCTCGATCGTGGCGAAGATCCTTTCGATGTGAGGCTGACGCGCCTGGGCCGTCTTGTACTTGGGATCGTCGATCCACTGGGGCTTGCCGACGGCACGGCAGATCGGTTCCCACGCGTGCCCCTGGATCGTGAAGTAGATGTAGGCGTTCGGGTCGGTCTGCCAGCCCTTGCACTTCAGGACCCAGCCCGGCTGGCCTCCGCCGCCCGCGTTGCCCCCGCGCGGCACGACGTCGCTGAAGGTGCCGTGCGGATATTGCGGATACTCTTCCAGGTACCCCACCCTTTCGAGTCGCTGCTGGTCGCGCAGCTTGACACGGCACAGGTTCAGCACGCTGTCCTGCATCGAGACGGCCACCTTCTGGCCCTTGCCGGTCTTGTCGCGGCCAATGAGCGCGGTGAGAATGCCGATCGCCAGGTGCATGCCGGTGTTGGAGTCGCCCAGAGCCGCGGCGCTCACCGTGGGCGGACCATCCCAGAATCCCGTGGTCGAGGCCGCTCCGCCCGCGCACTGAGCGACGTTTTCATAGACCTTCAGGTCGTCGTAATGATGGCCGTCGCTGAACCCCTTCACGGAAGCGACGATCAGCTTTGGATTGAGCTCCTTGATGCGCTCCCACGTGAAGCCCATCCGGTCGAGCGCGCCCGGTCCGAAGTTCTCGACCAGGACATCGGATCGCTCGATCAGCTTTTCCAGGACCTTCTTGCCTTCAGGCTTCTTGGTGTCCAGCGTGAGCGACTTCTTGTTGCTGTTCAGCATCGTGAAGTACAGCGCATCCGCATCCGGAATGTCGCGCAGCTGGTTTCGGGTGATGTCCCCCGAGCCGGGCCGCTCCACCTTGACCACGTCGGCGCCGAACCATGCCAGCAACTGCGTGCAGGCCGGGCCCGCCTGCACGTGCGTGAAGTCGATGATGCGAATGCCGTCCAGCGGTTTGCTCATGGTCGTAATCTCCTTTGATCGCGACTACTTGTACATGGTCTGCGCTTTGGTACCCGGGGCGTACTCGCGCGGATCGACCCAGATGTTGATGACGGCGCTGCGGCCGGACTTGGCCACGGCCTCGCGCGCCCGTTGCAGGGCCGGG
>Ga0075030_100000593_pt1 | contig 31760 bp, 29 predicted proteins | sample LitLauG_LLR_2012_FD_71393 | JGI IMG/M metagenome (GOLD analysis project Ga0075030, IMG submission 71393) | Freshwater sediment microbial communities from Pennsylvania, USA - Little Laurel Run_MetaG_LLR_2012 | ecosystem: Environmental > Aquatic > Freshwater > Creek > Sediment | place: USA...
CAAAACACCGTGAGCAGCACGATCACCCAAGCCGAAGCGAACCAGTAGGTGATGCGCCACGCCCGCCGGGCCAGGTCAAAGCGCAGCTCGAACAGCCCCTCGCCCAGCGCGCGGCTATGGATCCCAGGTCAGGGAGCGGCGCAGCGCGTCGGGCAGATCGGCGGTGAGCTCGATCAGGCACTCGTACACGCCCTGGGCGTCGTGGCCCTCCGGCAGGTCACCCAACAGCAGGAACCGGCTGCGCCGCTCCACAACGGTGACCAGTGCAGAGCGGTTGAACGCGCCCATGATCAAGTCGCCTTCCCAGTGGCCCGGGAACGCCCGATCGGCGGCCTCAGGGGGACGGGCCGAGATCGGCGTGATGTCGCCCAGCACGTTCTCCCGCCTGGCTTTCTCGCCCCGCCGGCGAGGACGGCGCCGCAACCGACCGGAGCGCAGCGCGCTGATCAGCTCCCTCTTCAAGCCGCCCTTGCCCTGCAGGTACAGCGATGCGTAGATCGTCTCGTGCGACACCCGCATCTCCGCTTCATCGGGATGGTCAACAACCAGTCTGGCCGCCACCTCGGGGGAGACCACCGCTTGGACAGACCGTCGGCCACCACCGCCGCCACCGCCGCCAACGCCACGTTGGCGACGAGCTTGGGGACCTTCGGGCGCCGCCCCCGCCGCCGCGACGCCTTCTGCGCCCCCGCGCCCACGTAGCCGTCCCGGCCACCGTTGCGGCCCACCTCCCGCGCCACCGTCGACGTCGGCCGTCTCATCCTCCGAGCGATCTCGGCGAACGACTCCCTCCGGGCCACGCCCAACGCGATCACCTCGCGTTCCTCCACACCCAGCCGCACTCCCGGCATCAGCCCTCCGTCGTCCTACCTCAGCCAGTCACCATGACCGACCCGTAGCAACGACCGGTGGACCCTGCCCAGCATCATCAACATCGGGTCGATGGCGGCCTATTCGGGCGGACCCGGTGTCTGCGCCTACGCCGCGTCCAAGGCGGCGCTCGTCAACCTCACCAAGAGCCAAGCCCGAGAATGGGCGCCCTGGCACGTCCGGGTCAACGTGCTGTCGCCCGGCCCGTTCAGCAGCGAGATGGTCGCCGGAGCAGAGCGAAACCGGCCCGGCTTCACCGAGATGATCGCGCGGGGCACGTGGCAGGAACGTGTCGCTGACCCCGTCGAGATCATCGGACCCATCGTCTGCCTGGCCAGCGACGCGTCGTCATTCGTCACAGGTGACGACATCTCTGTCTCCGGCGGGATGCTGAAGTAACCGGGCCACCGCTCGGGATCACCCCGTCATGCGCCAAGACCACCGGCGGACTGACCATCCGGGTTGCCGGTGATGCCACGCCTTGGGCCGCCGGCCGGGCCGTCAGAACCGGGCGGGAACGATCCTGGCCTGCTGTTATGGCACGCTGCCGGCCTCGGGTCCGGTCGTCGGGACCCTGCTCCTCCGGCATCCCGCATGGGTCCAGAATGATCGTTGTGGCACCCGGAATCGCGATTACGAGCGCCTCCAGCCTGCGAGTTAGGAGGCCTCGTCGGTGAGACGGTCGAGTTGTTCAAGGGTGTAGGCGATGATGTGGCACGCGGTGATCCGCGATGTCGCGCACCTCGAGCAGGCAGGCTGCCTGGCGTATGGGATCCAGATCCTCGACTTCTTCGGGGGAGCACTGGGTGGCACGACAGCAGGATTGCGAGCGGCTGCTCCGGCAGCGTCTCGGCGAGGTCGGGTTCGAGGAGCGTGCGAGGGAGGGAGCCAGGTTGGACATGGACGCCTTTGCCGACTTCGCCGTCGACCGGCTCCGGCAGCTCATTGCGAGGGCGGGCTGAGGTCGACTGGCGGTGACTGGGTCGTAGGGGATGGAGGCGGGGCGCAGCGTCGGTGCTGATGCCGCTGTCGTCGGTGGTCCCCGATCTCGCGGTCCAGTCGCCGGATCGGGGCCCGGGCCTTCACGGCGAAAGGCCAACCCGATGGGCTCGACGGTGGGTTCATCACCCACCATCCGCGCTCACTCAACGGTGATCGAGCCGATACCTCACACGTGAACAAGCGCGCACCCACACCTGCGTACGCCGTCGGTGCCCTCATCGCTGCGGAGGCGATGCTCCTCGCCGGCTGCGGCAGCGGCTCGTCTCAGACCTCCGTCCGCGCATCTTCGTCCGTGACACCGGGCGCGTGGCCGCGGCGCGGGATGCCTACCGGGAGTACGCCAGCCAGACCAATGCCTCGCTGGCACCGATCCGAGCGCGGATGGCGGCCGATCTCCAGAGTGGGTCAACGGACGACAGGGTGGCGGCGACCATCCAGTACGCCGCAACCTTGAAGGCAGGCGACGCGCGACTCGCTGCCATCCAGTTCCCGGCGTCGGTGCAGCCTGTCACACAGGCCGTCCTCGCCGACGACGCCGGGATCGAAACCGGGGCGGTGAAGGTGGCCAACGCCACTTGCGCACAGACCTGCACGCTGTTCGAGGAGTACGCGCTCTTCTTCCAGCAGCACGACGCGGACGTCGCCCAGCTACGAAGCCTTCTGGGCCTGGCGCCCGCTCTCACGCCAGCATCGGCGAGCGGCACACCGTAGCCGTCGGCGCTCGGGGTACAGGCCTCGAGGTCTCCTACGCCCCAGTTGGCACCGACGTCGACGGAGTTCGAGAACCACCATCTCCAGCAGAGCGTCGATGCGCAGAGGCTGAGCCACACGGACGCAACCCTCTGTGAGGCGCCCAGGCCCTGCAGCGTGTTCATCGTTGATGAGCGCGTCCCGTACTCGGTCATCCTTTGGATCCGACCGCCGGGCCCGAGACCGCCCCGCCCGAGACCGTCGACGGGCCGCCACTCGACCTCCGCGAGCTCAGGCTGGCCGGAACCATGGGGCGAGGACGGTCCCCTGCACGCCGGTGAACTCGAGGGGGCGGAACTCGACCACCATCGCCAGGTCGGCGCGGAGCTGGCCGGGATCACCCAGGAGGCGGGTCACGACGCGCACCGCGGGGTCCTCGTCGAGGGTGACCAGTCCCACCGAGTAGGGCAGGAGGCCGTCGAACGCAGGCAGGAAGCAGTGGTGCACCGTGGTCCACGAGTGCAGCCGCCCGGTGCCACCCATTGCCGTCCAGGGCATCGCCCGGCCGCCGCAGCCGGGGCAGGCCGCCCGCGGGTACCAGACCCACCGCCCGCAGCCGGCGCAGCGGGGGATGGCCAGCTGGCGGTCGGCCGCGGCGTCCCAGAACCCGGCGGTGAGCGGCCAGGTCCGGTCCGGGAGCGGGAAGTCGTCACGCACCGGGACCGCCCCGGAGCACGAGGACGCCCGCTTCGGCACCGGTGGATGCCGCGTACACACCGACGCCGGCCCGAGGCACCTGGTTGGCGGCCTGACCCCGGAGCTGGCGGACCAGCTCGACCACGTGGGCGATGCCCAGCACGTAGGCGTGGGAGTGGAGGCCCCCGTGCGGGTTGGTCGGCCAGCGACCGCCCGGCGCCCGCAGCTCGCCGGCCCGGGCCAGTGCGCCGGCGCCGCCCCTGGGGCACACGCCGAGGTCCTCGAGCACCATCAAGGTGATGATGGTGAACGGGTCGTAGACGGTGAGGACGTCGAGGTCCTGCGGGCCGATCCCCGCCATGGCGAAGGCGACCCGCGCCGCATCGGCCACCTCGGTCGTCGTGATGTCGTCGCGCAGGGCGAGGAACGAGCCCTCGGGCGCTCGGGCCAGACCCACCCCCGCCACGGTCACCAACGGGCGAGAGAGCTGTCGCGCGGCGCCGAGCGCGCTCACCACGTACGCACCGCCGCCGTCGGAGATCAGGCAGCAGTCGTACCTGCGGAGCGGATCGGCGATCAAGGGCGAGGTGCGATGGTCGTCGAGTGTGAGCGGCCGCGCGTGCATGACGGCACCGGGTGTGGCGTTGGCGTGGGCCCGCATGGTGAGCGCCACGGCGGCCAGGTCGTCGGTCGTCGTGCCGTGTTCGATCATGTGGCGGCGGGCCATCGTCGCGGCGTAGACGGGCTGGGGAAAGTAGCCGGCTGGGATCTCGAGGTTCTGCTTCACGAGGTTGTCGGCGTGGGCCTGTCCCGGACCACCGACCATGTCGGAGCGCTGGGTGGCCCAGGCCACGGCGAAGCTGTTCAGGACGTGGTGGGCCCGGCCCGCGCCGATGGCGAGGGCGGCCTCGTGCGGCGCGGTGGCGGCCCACCGCATCCCGCCACCGTCGCGGGAGACCCACATGTCATGGGTCGTGCCGAAGTGGGCGTGGAAGGCGTGCTCGTCGAACTGGTCCCCACCCATCGGGTGGTACATGATCCCGTCGATGTCCTCGGGGCGCAGCCCGGCGTCGGCGATCGCCCGCTCCACGGCCTCGGCCGCGATCTGCCTGGTGGTGCGGTTGGAGATGCCGGTGTGCTCGGACTCCCCGATCCCCGTGATGGCGACCTGGCCGCCCACGTCGGCGAGATCGACCGCGCTCACCGGCGCCTCGTCACGTGCCGACCGGACGGTCGCCGATGACGCCGTCGCCCGCCAACCGGGCCAGCTCGTCGGTGCTCACACCGAGCAGCCCGGTCAGCACCTCGACGGTGTGCTGGCCGAGGGTCGGTGCCGGCCGGTGGTGCCAGGTGCCGCCGTCGACCAGGGGCCGGAAGGGCCAGCCCGGGTAGCGGTCGTGGGTCCCGATCACCGGATGGCTGACCGATTCGAAGAACCGCCGGGCGGCGAGCTGCGGGTTGCCGTGCACCTCCCACGGCGGGGTCACCCGGGCCACCGGCACCTGATGGGCCCAGAGGGCGCCCACCACCGTCTCCGGTTCCCGGGGCGCGCACCACTGCGCCAGCTCCGCGTCGATGCGGTCCTCACCGGCCCGTCGCCCGGCCGCGTCGGCCAGGGCCGGATCGGTCGCCCACGCCGGCGAGCCCAGGGCGCGGCCCAGCCCCTGCCACTGCTCGTCGGTCGCGATCGAGATCACCACCCACTGGTCGGCCCCCGCGCAGCGGTAGGCGCCCTGCGGCACGGCGTCGGCGCTGCGGTTGCCGTGCCGGCTGAGCAGCACGCCGGTCGCCGAGTGCTCGACGACCTGTTCGGCCGCGATGTTGAGCGCGGCCTCGACCATGGTCGACTCGACCAGGCGACCCTCACCGGTGCGGCGCCCTTCGGCGAGCGCGACCATGAGCCCCACCGCCGCGTGCAGCCCGCTCAGCGGGTCGCACAGGCCCCGGGGGATCATCGGCTCGCCGCCCTCGTAGCCGGTGACCCAGGCCATGCCCGACACCTGTTCCATCGTCTGGGCGAAGCCGATGCGGTCCCGCCACGGGCCGTCGAGCCCGAAGGCGGGCATGCGGACCATGATCGCCCTCGGGTTGAGCGCGTGCACCGCCGGCCAGTCGAGCCCGAACTGCTCCATGACGCGAGGTGAGAAGTTCTCCAGCACCACGTCGGCGCCGGCGATCAGGCGCTGGGCGAGCGCCAGGCCCGCGGGCTGTCCCAGGTCGATCGTCACGCTGCGCTTGTTGGTGTTGGTGCCGTGGAACAGCGGTGCCCACTCCCACCACCCGTCCTCGCCCGCTGGCTTCACGCTGCCCATGCGGGCCGCGTCGGGACGGGTGGTGGACTCGACCTTGACGATGTCCGCTCCCAGCGCGCCGAGGGTCTGGGCGCAGAACGACCCGGCCCACGCCTGGGTGAAGTCGGCCACCCGCACCCCGGCGAGGGGCAGACCGGGTGCCCCGGATCCCAGCGCGGGAGGCGCGGCCGGCGATGCGCCAGGGTCGTTCGGCGCAGCGCCCTCCGCGGCGGACGCACCGAGCGGTGGCGCCGGGCGCGGCGCCCAATGGTCAGCCCCGTGGATCCGGTAGGGAGGGCGGGGCTGGACGAACCCGGCCGGGTGGTCGACGAACACGCCGCGCTGGACGAAGTGGTCGACGCCCGGGATCCGGGCGCCGTCGCCGACCGGTGTGACCGCGATGCGCATGAGGGAGGCGAGCTCCACGACCTCATCGACGGTCCTGTCCCTGGTCCACTCGGCGATCGCACCCCGCAGCTCCTGCACGCGTGGGGCCCGACCGGCCCAGCGGGCCAGGGTCGGGTCGGCCGCCCACTCCGGATGGCCGACGAGGGCGCAGAAGTCCTGCCACACCCTCGCCTGCACGGTGCAGAACCCGACCCACCCGTCGCGGGCCGGCTCGATCGAGGGGATCTCGACGTTGCGGTCGAGCTCGTGGCGCGGCTGGCCCATGCTCTCGGCCAGCGGCTGGTACACGGTGTGGGTGACGACCAGTGTCTCGAGGATCGACACGTCGGCCGTGGCCCCCGTGCCGGTGCCTGCCGCGCGCCACCAGCCGGCAAGGGCGGCGAGGGCGGCGAACGCGCCTGCCGTCCACTCCCCGGTCCGGCCTCCGGCGCCGAGCGGCTCGCGGCCGGGCAGGCCCCGGGGATGCATCGACCCGGACCAGGCCTGCAGGGTGAGCTCGGTGGCGGCAAGCTCGGCCCACGGGCCGCCGGAGCCGAACGGCGAGATCACCACCGACGTGAGATCCGCTCGACCCTGGCGCAGTTTGACCGGGTCGATGCCGAGCCGGCGGGCGTGGTCCCGGTCCGCGAGGACCACGGCGCACCTCGCCAGGCGGGAGTCCAGCTGTTCGGCGGTGGTCGGCGACGCCGGGTCCAGCAGCACGCTCCCCTTTCCCCCGTTGAGGTAGCCGAAGAGTGCCCGTCGCCGGCGGAGGTCGTCACCGCCGGGCGCCTCGACCTTCACGACGTCCGCGCCGGCGTCGGCGAGGAGCTTGCCGGCGTAGGCGGCGGCGATCGAGTCGCCGAGCTCGACCACCCGGAGGCCGTCCAAGGGCTGCGTCATGACTTGTGGTCAGTGCGTGGCGATCTTCTCGTTGCTGTCCGGGATGTGTTCGAGGCCGTAGAGCCGCTTGCAGTTGTCGTGTAGGAAGCGGCGAACCTCGCTCCTGGGGATCCCGGTGAAGTTCCGCTCGATCGTGAGCCGGGAGTTCGGCCAGTCGGACGCGGTGTGCGGGTAGTCGCTGCCCCACATGAGGCGCTCGAGGTTCATGTGGTAGCGGAGCTCGACGCCGACCTTGTCCACGAGGAAGCCGGCCCAGAAGCTGCGGTGGAACACGGCACTCGGCATCTCGTGCATCGTCTCCACCGCACCGCTCAGGTACCGGAACCGGTAGAACATGTCGTCGGTCTGCTCGAGCATCGTCGGGATCCATCCGATGTTGGCCTCGACCAGCACGAAGGGGATCTCCGGGTACCGCACCGGCACGCCGGAGAAGAGGATGTTGAGGCTGGTGGCGATGGCGTTCTTGCCGGACTTGCCGGCCGCGGCCAGGCCGAGGAAGGGCAGCTCTCGCATGTTCCAGGGCCGGCGGGCGACCTCGGGTGGGTTGAACGAGCCAAGGTGGATCCCGACCGGCAGGCGCGCCTCGCGGACCGCGTCCCAGAACCGATCGTCCTCGGGCATGGGGTCGATGGTGCCGTTGGGATAGGTGGAGATGAGCACGCCCCGAAACCCCTGGTCGCGCACCCAGCCGAGCTCCTCGAGCATGGCATCGGTCCCGCAAGTGGGCATGATGGCCTGCGGGATGAGCCGGCCGTCGCTGCCGTCGGCGAACTCGAGGATCCACTCGTTGTACGCGCGCACGCAGGCCCGTTGCAGCTCCGCGTCGTCGGCGGAGTAGATGGCGGCGCCGGAGAGCGTCACGGTGGGGTAGAGGACCTGGGCGTACACCCCGTCGGCGTCCATGTCGGCCAGGCGCGGCGCCGTCTCGAATGCGCCCTTGCGCATCGTCTCGTAGGTCGCACCGAGGGGGTCGACGTTGGGAGGGCCCCAGCCGGTCGGCGGTACGGGGCGCATCGCCCTGCCATCGTCGAAGGACCACTGGTGGCCGGTGTCGGTCACCACGACCTTCGGGGCGCGCGGGCGCAGGCGGGTCGGGACGCGGCTCTGCCACAGGTCGGGCGGCTCGTGGACGTGCCCGTCGCAGTCGATGATCGGGTAGTCGATGAGCGCCGCGCTCCGGAAGGTGTCTTCGGCCATGGTCGCCTCCCCCTCCCGCAGGTGCGGGACGGGCCGAACCTAGCAGCGTCCCGGCGGCGGATCCTCTGCCGCAGGCGTCGGAGCCGAGAGGGCGGCGGCGGCACGGGCGTCACCCGGGCGCTGGGTCGAGGCTCAGCAGAGGGCGGGGTCGGCCAGGTAGGGCGCCGGCGCCGTCCCGAAGCCGCGGAGCACGAGTGGCCCCGACGGGCTCAGCGACAGACCGGCGTCGGCCGCGACCCGGAGGGCCCACTGCTGGTCGGCGGTCAGGCGGGCGAGTTGCACGTCGCGCCCAGCCGCTCCGGCCAGGCCGACGACGAGCAGGGCGGTGGCCGCCGCAACGTCCGTCGCGGCCAGGGGTCCGATCCGCACCGGCCCCGTCCCGCGGCCGTCGACCACCGCGTACCCCCGATCGTCGACCACGAGCAGCGCGGCCCCGGTGTCGAGGAGGTGGCGCAGGTCGGGGCCGTGCGGGCCCCGGCGCAGCGCCCGGTCGATGCGATCGGCCAGCGCCAGATCCCCGTCGGTCCCTGCACGGACGAGCGGAGCCCCTGGCACGGGCGGTAGGTGGCGGACCGGGCCGGTCGCCACCAGGGTCGGGTGCAGGGCGAAGCCCGGCAGGCGGGCGTAGCGGCCGATGGCCCGGGGGTCCGACGAGGCCCCGATCATCCCGGCCGGCGCGTCGCTGCCCGTCCGCCACGCCTCGGCCAGGAGGGCCGACCCCACGCCCCCCGACTGGGCACCGGGATCCACGAACAGGTGCACCAGGACCCACAGGTCCTCCCGCCGCACCGCCTGGGTCATCCCGACGACCTCCTGGTCGCGGACGGCCAGGTGGGACCCCTCCGGGTCCGTCGAGGCGAGGTGAGCCACGCGGGTGGCCAGCCGGGCGATCACGTCATCATCGACCTCGAGCGGCGGCCGGCCGCCCCGCGCCCGGAGGGCGCTGGCCGCAGCCAGCAGCACGGCGGCGGCGGCACGGGCGTCACCCGCCGGGTCGGGTTGCATCGGTCGGAGGTCGAACGTCGTCGAGGGCGCGGGCACCGGTCGATCGTACGGCCGGTTGGCGCCCGGCTCAGCCCCCGTCGGCGGTGGTCACCCATTGCACCGACCCGAGCATCAGCGAACCGGAGGGATGGGCCTTGCTCACGGTTCAGCGGACCAGGCCGTGGTCAGTGGTCCTCGTGGGGTTGCCTGTCGAGCCACGCTTGCAGCGTCTCGGTTGTCCAGGTGCCATGCCTGGTCGAGCACGGCGGCAAGGATCATGAAGCCGAGCCCGCGGTGCGCGCGCCGCTTCCGTCAGCCAGCGTTCGTGCCCGGCGACGCCGCGGGGGTCGAGGTTGCGGGATGGGGACTTCCTAGGCCGCGGGCGCGGCCGGGGCGGATGCGCGTCCGTCGGGAAACGGTCACGCGGATCCTGGCCGGGTTCGCGTCCGGCGACGCTCGAATACGAGACGGTGACGACGTTCGAAAAGTACGACGGCGGAAGGCACCCTGTCGGAGTGCAGCAGCCAAGCCTCCGTACCGCCCATCGCCCGCGTGGATGAATCGCGAAGCCTAGGTCATGCGCCGTGGACCCGATCGGACTTGAACCGACGACTTCTTGCATGCCATGCAAGCGCTCTACCAGGCTGAGCTACGGGCCCTCGCGGGGCTCTGACCCTAGCACCTCGGGGTCGGGGGAGGGCCAGCCGGGATTCCCTGTCGTCGGTCGGGCGGCGGCGAGAGGGGTTCAGGGGCCGGCGTCGGGTGGGTCGCCATCGCCGAGTTGGAAGGCGATCACCCCGACCCCTCGTCGAACCAGTACCGCAGGTAGCGGACCCCGTGCGGTCCTGCACCTCGAGGTCGCGTTGATGGGCCCCGGCCACGGCCTCGGCGGTGAGGCCATCGACGTGATCGTGCACATCCAGATACAGCGGCATGACGGTTTCCCTTTCTCTCGATGAGATCTTCAGCAGGGCCGGCCGATGCGGCACGCATCGGCGGTCGCCGCGGGGGGCCGCGGGCCCCGGCACGGCGCGAGTCCCGGTCGCGGTGGCCCGTCCGACGAGGAACGACGCCGCGATCAGCGCCGCGAGGACCAGCACGGCCAACCCGGCGCGCATCGTGCGGCCCGGTGCTCCCTGGTCGTGCCGGCGTCGGAAGACATGGTGACGGTCATGGTCCTCCCTTCGCGGTCGCCGGTGCGCCCGATGGGCTCCGACGTCGAGGCCCTCGGTCGTCGGGCCTCGGGATGCACACTGCGCCTGAGGAGGGGGCGCGCACATCGGGAGCGCTCCTCAGATCGGTGCGCGCACCTCCGTAGCGTCCGGCGCGTGACAGTCATCGAAAGTCGCCAAGGGCGGTCGCTGCCACTCGGTAGCCTGTGCGCATGGCAGAGGCGTACGACCCTCAGGCGATCGAGACCAAGTGGCAGGACCGCTGGGCCGCCGAGGGCACCTATGAGGTGGACAACGACGACCCCCGCCCGCCCTACTACGTCCTGTGCATGTACCCGTACCCTTCGGGGCCGGCGCACCAGGGCCACGTGCGCAACTACACCTTCGGCGACCTGATCGTGCGTCACAAGACCATGGACGGCTACGCCGTGCTGAGCCCGATCGGCTTCGACAGCTTCGGCCTCCCCGCGGAAAACGCGGCGATCAAGACGGGCAGCCACCCGCGCCCCTTCACCGACGCCCGCATCGAGGAGCTGCGCTCGAGCCTGACCCGCCTCGGCGCCGTCTACGACTGGCGGCGCCAGGTGCGCAGCCACGATCCCGCGTACATCAAGTGGAACCAGGTCATCTTCCAGCGCTTCCTCGACGCCGGTCTGGCCTACCGCAAGCTGGCGCCGGTCAACTGGTGCCCCGGGTGTCAGACGGTGCTCGCCAACGAGCAGGTCCTCGGCGACGGCACCTGCGAGCGCAGTGGCGACGTGGTGATCAAGCGGGACCTGGAGCAGTGGTTCTTCCGCATCACGTCCTACGCCGACGAGCTGCTCGTCGCCCTCGACGAGTTGGACTGGCCCGAGCGGGTCAAGACCATGCAGCGCAACTGGATCGGCCGCTCCGAGGGCGCCGAGTTCGATCTGCCCGTCGCCGGCCAGCCCGGTGCGTCCATCCGGGTCTTCACCACCCGCCCCGACACCAGCTTCGGGATGACCTTCGTCGTGCTGGCGCCCGAGCACCCGCTCGTCGATCGGATCACCACCCCGGAGCGCCGGGCCGAGGTCGAGGCCTTCGTCGAGCGGGTCCGCCACGAGTCCGACATCGAGCGCCAGTCGACCGAGGCGGCCCTCGACAAGCGAGGCGTGTTCACCGGCGCACGAGCGGTCAACCCCTTCAACGGCGCCGAGGTCCCGATCTACCTGGCCGACTACGTGCTGATGACCTACGGCACCGGGGCCATCATGGCCGTGCCGGGCGAGGACCAGCGCGACTGGGACTTCGCCAAGGCCTACGACCTGCCGATCATCCGCACGGTGCAGCCCCCCGAGGGGTGGGAGGGGGAGGCGTACACGGGTGACGGGCCGGCCATCAACAGCGCCTGGCTCGACGGGATCTCCGATGTGCCGACGGCGAAGGCCCATGCCATCGGGTGGTTGGAGGACCAGGGGATCGGCGAGCGCAAGGTCAACTACCGCCTCCGGGACTGGCTGGTGAGCCGCCAGCGCTTCTGGGGCTGCCCGATCCCGGTCGTGTACTGCGCCGAGCACGGCATGGTGCCGGTACCGGAGTCCGAGCTGCCCGTGCTCGCCCCCGACGACGTGGAGCTCCGCCCCACCGGGGAGTCGCCGCTCAAGTACCACGAGGGGTTCCGGCGGGCCACGTGCCCGCTCTGCGGGGGCCCGGCCGAGCGCGAGACCGACACGATGGACACCTTCGTGGACTCGTCGTGGTACTTCCTGCGCTTCTGCGACCCGTGGAGCCCCGACGTGGCCTTCTCCCGGGAGGCGGCGGAGCACTGGATGCCCGTCGACCAGTACATCGGGGGGATCGAGCACGCCATCTTGCACCTGCTCTACGCCCGCTTCTACACCCGGGCGCTGGCCGACCTGGGCATGGCGCCCAAGGAGCTGCGCGAGCCGTTCCAGCGCCTCTTCACCCAGGGCATGATCCGCATGGGCGGCTCCAAGATGTCCAAGTCCAAGGGCAACCTGATCTCGCCGGCCAAGTACTTCGACAGCGTCGGCGCGGACGCGCTGCGGCTGTTCCACCTCTTCGTCGGGCCGCCCGCCGACGACTTCGACTGGACCGAGCAGACCGACGAGATCATCGAGGGGTGCCACCGGTTCCTCGGGCGGGTGTGGCGGCTCGGGACCGGCGGCCTCGACCGCCCGGGTGTGGCGCGGGCGCCCACTGCGGACGACGTCGAGATCGAGCGGGCGACGCACCGCATGATCGACAAGGTGAGCGGCGACTACGACCGCTGGTCCTACAACACCGCGGTCGCCGCGCTGATGGAGCTCACCAACATCCTCTACCGCTACGTCCAGTCCGAGGACGGGCCCCGGCAGGAGACGATCGACGCGGCCCTTGACGCCATGATCCTGGTCATGGCGCCGATGTGCCCGCACCTGAGCGCGGAGCTGTGGGAGCGCCGCCATGGTGCCACGAGCAGCGTGCACCGCCAGCCGTGGCCGGTGGCCGACCCCGCCCTGGTGCGCACCGCGACCGCGACTTTGATCGTGCAGGTCAACGGCAAGCTGCGGGACCGCATCGAAGTCGACACCGACATCTCCGAGGCCGACGCGGTCGCGCTCGCCCTCGCCTCCGCCAAGGTGTCCGATCACCTGGACGGGGCCACGCCCGAAAAGGTGATCGCCCGTCCGCCCAAGCTCGTCAACATCGTCGTCTGAGGCGGTCGCGCGTGCCCATCCCTGTTCCCTGCCTGGCGGCGCGCGTCGCCGAGGGCGCGGCGCGCCGCGACGGGAGCATCACCTTCGTCGGCTCGGATCCCGCCCTCGCGGTGCGGGTCCCATGGGCCGAGCTGCACGCCGACGCCCTCGCCATGGCCGGCACCCTCCAGGCGCGCGGCGTCGGTCCCGGCGCCCACGTCGCCCTCCTCGGGCCGACCTCCCGACCGTTGGTCACCGCCATCCAGGCCACGTGGCTCGCAGGCGGCACGGTCATGGTCCTGCCGCTGCCGATGCGGATCGGGTCGATCGAGGAGCTCGTCGCCCAGACCCGAGCCCGGATCCGGGGCGTCGACGCCGCGCTCGTGCTGGTCGACGCGGATCTCGCGCCGTTCGTCTCGCCGGAGCCCGGAGATCCTCCTTTCTCCACCTTCGGCGATGTGACCGGCGGTCATCACCCCTTCGCCGTTCCCGAAGCGGATCCGGATCGCTTGGCGATCCTCCAGTTCACGAGCGGGGCGACGGCCGATCCCAAGGGTGTCATGCTGACCCACCGGCAGGTGGTGGCCAACCTGGCCGGCGTGGCCGAGTCCGCCCGGCTCGACCCGGACTCCGACGTCACCATGTCGTGGCTGCCGCTCTACCACGACATGGGCCTCATCGGTCTCCTGACGTTGTCGATGATCACGGGCACCGACCTGGTGCAGGCGTCGCCGCTCGACTTCCTGGCGGCCCCGGCGCGATGGATGGAGTGGATGAGCCACTACGGGGGGACGGCGACGGCCGGGCCCAACTTCGCCTACGCCGTGGCCGCGCGTCGACTGGTCGCCCAGAGCGGCCTCGACCTGTCCCGCGTCCGCATCGCCCTCAACGGGGCAGAGCCCGTGCACGCGGAGACCGTCAGCGACTTCCTCGCCGCCGGGGCGCTGCACGGGCTCGCGCCCGGCGCCGCGTTCCCGGCGTTCGGGATGGCCGAGGTGGCCATCGCCGGGACGTTCCCCGAGCCGGGCCGGGGCCTCTGCCTCGACGTGGTCGACCGCCGTGCCCTCGAGCACGATCGGGTGGCGGAGCCCCGGTCGCCCGGCGGCGCCGAGGTGCGGGCGATGGCCCGCCTGGGCCGGCCCGTGTCCGGACTCGAGATGCGCATCTGCGACGCGGCGACGGGGGATGTCCTCGCCGAGCGCCAGGCGGGGGAGCTCCAGCTGCGGGGGACATCGGTCACCTCCGGCTACTACCGCCACCCCCAGGCCACCGCCGACGCCTTCGACGGCGACTGGCTGCGCACCGGCGATCTGGGCTACACCGCCGATGGCGAGCTGGTGGTGTGCGGGCGCATCAAGGACGTGATCATCGTGGCCGGGCGCAACGTGTTCCCCGAGGACGTCGAGCACGCGGCGTCGGGGGTGGCCGGGGTGCGCGCCGGCAACGTGATCGCGTTCGGCATCGACGGTGGCGGGCGGGCGACCGAGGAGGTCGTGGTGGTCGCCGAGAGCCGGGGCGACGACCACGCCGCGGTGCGCCGCGCCGTCGCGGCGCGGATCCTCGACACCGTCGGTCTGCCGCCGGGCGACATCGTCCTGGTGCAGCCGGGCACGCTGCCCAAGACGTCGTCGGGCAAGCTCCAGCGGGCGCTGTGCCGGCGCCGCTACCTCGACGCGGCCCTGCAGACGGTCTGAGGCCGGCGGCGGGGCCTTCCGGCCCGCCGATGGTGGGTCGGCTCGCCGGGGTTGGGCGGCGGCGGTTCGTGTTGGCGTTTGCGGTGGTGGTGTGCGAAAGGTGCGGGAATCGGGGGGTGTTGCACACCGGTTGCCAAGAAGCCAACAGGTTCGGCTGGGCTGTCGGCTGGGCTGTCGGCTGGGCTGTCGGCTGGGCTGTCGGTTGGCCGGTTGGCCGGTTGGCCCTTGGCGGGCGGTTGGCCCTTGGCGGGCGGCCGCCGCCCGCGGTCCCGCCCCGGGTTGGCTACGCCGCCCCGGGACCGGACCTCAGCCCGGCCAGGATGTCCTGGAAGAGGACGGGGTCGGCGGAGAACGGCGTGTAGAAGCTGATCCGGTCCACCAAGGCTCCGAAGCGGGCTTCGAGCTGCCCGGCGATGCTCGCGGGCTCACCCGCCACCGCGAACGCGGCGAGCATGTCGTCGTCGATCAGCTCGCCCATCTGCTCCCATCCGCCCTGCTTGGAGAGCCGGTTCAGCTCGGGCTGCAGGTCCCCCCAGCCATGCAGCTCCAGCACCCCCCGGTACGCCGGGGTCGACCCGTAGAACGCGATCTGGCGCCGCACCGCGACCGCGGCGCGGGCCACGTCCTCCTCGGTGGCGCCGGTCACGACGAACGCCGGGTACGACAGCTGGAAGTCGCCGCGGGTGCGACCAGAGCTCGCCAGGCCGGCGGTCACCATCGGCATCGTGACCTCGCGCAGGTACCGCTCGGTGGTGAAGCCGTGCACGAGCAACCCGTCGGCCACCTCGGCGGCGGAGCGGGTCATCTGCTCGCCGACCGCGGCGACGAACACCGCAGGCGGCCCGAAGTCGTGTGGCCCCGGGTCGAAGAACGGCGTCATCAGGGTGTGCTGGTAGAAGTCCCCCCGGAAGTCCAGCCGGGTCCCGTGCTGCCAGCTGTCCCAGATGGCGCGAAGCGCCTGGATGTATTCGCGCATGCGGGCCGCCGGGTGCGACCACGGCATCGAGAACCTCCGCTCGATGTGGGGCTTGATCTGCGACCCGAGCCCCAGGTTGAGCCGGCCCCGGGCGTACGCCTGCAGGTCCCACGCCGCGTACGCCGTCGTCATCGGGCTGCGGGCGAACGCCACGGCGATGGCGGTGCCGAGCTCGATGCGCTCGGTGTGCTCGGCGGCCAGCAGCAGGGGGAAGAACGGGTCGTGGCTGGTCTCGGCCACCCACACCCCGTCGTAGCCCGCCGCCTCGGCGTCGCAGGCGTCGCCCGGCGCGCTGGCCAGGTCGAGGCCGATCCCCCCGTCGACCCTCACTGCTGCTCCCCGCGGAGGAAGCGCTCGAGCTCGGCGGCCAGCTCGTCACCCGACGGCAGCGGCCCGAGTCCGGCCGGCGGGGGCTGCTGGTCGACCTGGCGCTCCAGTTGGCGGACCATCGCCTGGTGCTCCTCGCTGTTGGCGATCAGCTGCTCGATCTGGGCGTGGGTCTGGCCCGCGGCCCGGTGCAGCCCGGTGCTGTCGACCTCGATGCCGGCCATCCCGGCCAGCTTGTCGAGCAGCGCGGCGCTCGCCGCGGGGTAGGGCATGGCGGCCGCGTAGTGCGGCACCTGCGACCACAGCCCGACGGCGGGCACGCCCGCGTCGCCGAAGGCGCGCTCCAAGCTGGCGTGGATCCCGGCGGGGACGTCGATCACCGCGGGCAGGAAGCCGACCGCCTGCGCCAGCTCCGGCGTGGTCGCCGTCGACGACAGGCGCACCGGCCGGGTGTGGGGAGCCGGTGCGGGGAACGCCCCCAGGCCGACCACCAGCTCCACGCCGAGCTGGCGGCCGAGGGCGACCACTTCCCCGGTGAACTGGCGCCACCGCATGTCCGGCTCCGGGCCGACGAGGAGCAGCAGGCTGCGCCCCGAGCGGTTGGTGCCCCATCGCAGCGTGATCTCCGGCCAGGTGAGCCCCGTGTTGATGCCGTTGTCGATGTGCATGATCGGCCGCCGGGCCCGGTGGTCGAGCAGCAGATCGCTGTCGAAGGTCGCGAGCGGCTCGGTGGTGTTGTCGGCCAGCAGGGCGTTGACGGCGGCGGCCCCACCGAAGCCGGCGTCGATCCAGCCCTCCATGCCGAGGATCAGCACCGGCCGCTCCAGGCGGTTGGGCCACTGCTTGACCCGCAGGGTGGACGGCTCCGTCATGGCAGTGCCGCCGCCGTCTCGGCCGCCCGGGCGGCCAGCTGCACGACCCGCTCCCCGAACGTGCGGTAGTCGGTCTGGTCGCCGCCGCCCGCACCGCCGGCGTAGCGGGCGTACACGCCGGCGAGGATGCAGGCCACCCGCCAGGAGGCGAAGGCCACGTAGTAGTCGAGCTGGGAGAGGTCGCGCGCCGAGCGCGCCGCGTAGCGGGCGATGAGCTCGTCGCGACGGGCGAACCCGGGCTGCTGGGTGGGCGCCTCCTCCAAGGCGGTTGTGGGATCGCCGGGCTCGGCCCAATAGACCAGCAACATGCCGAGGTCGGCGAGGGGATCGCCGAGGGTGCACAGCTCCCAGTCGAGCACGGCGCGCACGGTGCCATCGGGAGCCAGCACGCAGTTGTCGAGGCGGTAGTCGCCGTGGACGATCGCCGCTCCTTGTTGTTCGGGGATGCGCTCGACGAGGAGACGGTGGACCGATTCGACCTCGGCCACGTCCGGGCCGCCCATGGCCCGCGACTGCTCGTACTGGCCCGACCACCGCTTGAGCTGGCGGGCGATGTAGGCGTCCTTGCGGGCCAGGTCGCCGAGCCCGACCGCGTCGACGTCGACGTCGTGGATCCCGGCGAGGACGTCGATGAGCGACTCGCCGGCGTGGTGGCGGGCGGGGAGGTCGAGCTCGGCGACCACCTCGGGGGCTCGTACGATCAGGCCGTCGACGAAGCCCATCACGTAGAACGGGCTCCCGTTGACCTCCACGTCGGTGCACACCCCGAGCGCCGGGGGCACCGGCAGGCCGGTGGGGCCGAGCGCGGCGATGATGCGGTGCTCGCGGGCCATGTCGTGCGCGGTGGGCAGGACGTGGCTCGTCGGCGGCCGGCGCAGCGCGTAGGCCCGGCCCGCAGCGTCATGGACCGAAAACGTCAGGTTGCTGCGGCCGCCCGCGATCAGCTGGAAGCGCAGCGGCAGCTCGGCGCCGGGGATGTTGGCGGCGAACCACGCGCTGACCCGCTCGACATCGATGCCGTCGACGGCCGGGTCAGCACGCTCTGCCATGGCGTGTCACCGTAGTGGTGCGTCGCCCCGGGTGGAAGATCCCGCGGGGTCCCGGCGTTGCACCAACGGTTGCCGGGGCCAGCCCGGCCGAGAGAGGGACGAGCAGTTGATCGAGACGACCGACGACACGTTCGAAGCCGATGTCCTGGAGCGCTCCACCGAGGTGCCCGTGGTGGTGGATCTGTGGGCGTCGTGGTGCGGGCCGTGCCGCACCCTCGGACCCATCATCGAGCGGGTGATCGACGAGACGGCCGGCGCGGTGGAGCTGGTCAAGGTCGACATCGACGCCAACCCTCGGGTGGCCCAGGCGTTCAACGTCCAGTCCATCCCCGCCGTGTACGCCATCAAGGACCGGCGGGTGGTCGACAGCTTCGTCGGCGCCCTCCCCGAGGTCGCGGTCCGCGAGTGGATCCAGCAGCTGACGCCGGAGCCGACCGAGGTCGAGCGGCTCATCGCCGCGGGCGACGAGGTGTCGCTGCGCCACGCGCTGGAGCTGGAGCCGGCCAACGAGGCCGTCATCATCGGCTTGGCCGGGGTCCTCGTCGCGGCCGCTGGAGCGGCGGGCAAGGAGGAGGCCCTCGGGCTGCTGCAGCGGATCCCCGAGACGGCCGAGGTGCGCCACCTCCAGGCCCTGGCCCGGGTGGGCGACGAGGTCTCGGGGGCCGACGACGTCGAGCAGAAGCTCGACCTCCTGCTGGGGCGGGTCAAGGGTGACGACGGGGCACGCCAGGAGTTCCTCGACCTGCTCGAGGTCCTCGGGCCCGACGATCCCCGCACGGCGCGCTATCGCAAGGCCCTCACCGCGCGCCTCTTCTGACCTCAGCCGCCATGCCCACCCTCCGGCTCGGCGAGCAGGCGTACGACATCGGCTCGCGCGCGCTCGTGATGGGCATCCTCAACCGCACCCCCGACTCGTTCTACGACCGGGGGTCGTACTGGGACATGGACGCGTTCTTCGCCAGGGCGGACACGCTGGTCGCCGACGGCGCCGATCTGCTCGACGTGGGTGGGGTCAAGGCCGGGCCCGGGCCGGAGGTGTCGGAGGCCGAGGAGCTCGACCGGGTGGTCCCGGCCATCGAGGCGTTGCGGGCCCGCTTCGATGTCCCGCTCTCGGTCGACACCTGGCGGGCGTCGGTCGCCGAAGCCTCCTACCGGGCGGGCGCCGTCGTCGGCAACGACATCAGTGGCTTTGCCGACCCCGACTACCTGCGGGTGGCGGCCGATGCGGGCGCGACGGTCGTGGCCACCCACATCCGCCTCGGCCCGCGCATCCCCGACCCCGAGCCGCGCTATGACGACGTCGTCGTGGCGGTGAGCGACTTCCTGGCCGAGCGGGCCAGGCGGGCGGTCGCGGCCGGGATCCCGGCGGACCGCATCGTGTTGGACGCTGGCCTCGACCTTGGCAAGACCTGGCAGCAGTCGGTCCTGCTCCTTCGTGCCTCCGACCGCCTGGCTGCCCTCGGACATCCGCTCCTGCTCTCGGCGTCCAACAAGACCTTCCTCGGCATGCTGCTCGACCTCGAGATCGGCGACCGGCGCGAGGCATCGCTCGGTGCGACGGCGATCGGGGTCACGCTCGGGTGCCGCATCGTGCGGGCCCATGATGTCAAGGGGACCCGTCGGGTGTGCGACCTGCTCGCCGCGGTCATGGATGCGGCGTGAGGGGAGCCTGATGGCCGCGCCGAAGCCGGAGCGGGCCGAGTCGCCCGAGCGCCTGGCCTGGCTGGTCGAGGGCGACGACCCGGTGCTGGTCGGGGAGGAGGTGCGCCGCCTGGTCGCCTCCCTCGCCGGTGACGACCCTGGGTTGTCGGTCGAGGACTTCTGGGGCGACGAGGTGGAGCTCGACGCCGTCGCCGGGGCGTGCGTGACGCCGCCGTTCCTGGCCGATCGTCGGGTCGTGGTGCTGCGCGACGCGGGCCGATTCTCGACCGACGACCTGGCCCCGCTGCTGTCCTACCTGGAGGACCCGCTGGCGACCACCGCTCTGATCGTGGTGTCCGGCGGGGGAAAGGTGTCCACGAAGCTGGTCACCGCCGTCAAGAAGGTGGGCCACGTGGTGGCCACCGGCCCGGGGCGCGACGCCAAGGGGTGGATCGAGGCTCGTCTGCGCGATGCGCCGCTGCGCTTCGAGCCAGCCACGCGCGCCCGCCTGGCCGCCCACCTCGGCGAGGACGTGGCCCGCCTCCCCGCGCTGCTCGACGTGCTCGTCGCCGCGCACGGCGAGGGCGCCCGCATCGGCGGCGAGGAGATCGAGCCGTTCCTCGGCGCGGCAGGCTCGATCGCGCCCTGGGACCTGACCGACGCCATGGACCGCGGGGACGCGGGCGGGGCCCTCGAAGCCTTGCACCGCCTCGTGGAAGCGGGCGAGCGGCACCCGCTGGTGATGCTGGCCATCCTGCACCGCCACGTGGCGCCGATCCTGGCCCTCGACGGGTCGGGGGCGACGACCGAGGCCCAGGCCGCGGAGGTGCTCGGGATCGCCAAGGGACGGAGCACGTTCCCCGCCCGCAAGGCCCTGGCCACCAGCCGCCAGTGGGGGCCGGAGGGCGTCAGCCGGGCGGTGGCGCTGCTGGCGCGCGCCGACGTCGATCTGCGCGGCGGATCGGCGGTGCCGGCCGAGGCGGTGCTGGAGGTCCTCGTGGCCCGCCTGGCCCGGCTGGCGCCCGGCCGAGGCGCCGCGGGACGGGGCGCGGCCGGCCGGTCACCGGGATCCTCCCGTCAACCCGCACGCGCCCGCTGAGCCCGGGCGGGCTGGGTGCCTCGGTGCTCCGCGCTGACCCGGAGGGTCAGGACTCCTGGGCGGCCTCGATCTTGTTGATCCGGCGCATCAGGCGGCCCTTGCGGTTGGCCGCCTGGTTGTGGTGGATGATCCCGCGCGCCGCGGCCTTGTCGATCCGCTTGACGGCGAGGCGCAGCGCCTCCGCCGCGGTCTCGGTGCCTTCCTCCGCGGTCCTGACCGCGGCCTTGACGCGGGTCTTGACCTCGGACTTGGCCGCCTTGTTGCGGACGCGTCGAACCTCATTGGTGCGGTTGCGCTTGATCTGGCTCTTGATGTTCGCCACGTCAGGTCCTCAGGGCAGTTCGTGTGGAGCCTGGTCAGGTTAGCAGCCCCACCCGGTAGTGTCCCCTTCGGGGGGTCGACCCCCGATCTTGTGAACGCGCGCCCATGACCGACCCCACCACCATCCGAAACCTCGCCATCGTCGCACACGTCGACCACGGCAAATCGACGTTGAGCGATCGGATCCTCGAGCTCACCGGTGCGGTCGATGCGCGCGACATGCGAGAGCAGTACCTCGACTCCATGGACATCGAGCGCGAGCGCGGCATCACGATCAAGGCCCAGAACGTCCGGGTCGCGTGGCGAGACCACGTCATCCAGCTCATCGACACCCCCGGCCACGTCGACTTCGGCTACGAGGTCAGCCGCAGCCTGGCCGCCTGCGAGGGCGTGGTCCTGCTCGTCGACGCGGCCCAGGGCATCGAGGCCCAGACCCTCGCCAACTGCTACCTCGCCCTCGACAACAACCTCGAGGTCGTCGCCGCCCTCAACAAGATCGACCTCCCCGCCGCCGACCCGGAGCGCTACGCGGCGGAGATCGAGCAGCTCCTCGGCATCGCCGCGGCCGACATCCTGCGGGTGTCGGCCAAGACCGGGGAGGGCGTCCCCGAGCTGCTCGACGCCATCTGCGCACGGATCCCCGCGCCCGTGGGCGATGCCGATGCCCCGCTGCAGGGCCTGATCTTCGACTCCTACTACGACCAGTACCGCGGCGTGGTGAGCTCGCTGCGGATCATGAACGGCACGCTCACCGCCCGCTCCCGCCTGCGCTTCATGCAAGCAGGATCGGTCCACGACGTCGAGGAGATCGGGATCCGCACACCCGTGCCGGTCCCGATCGCCTCCCTCGGGCCCGGCGACGTCGGCTACCTGATCGCCGGCATCAAGGACGTCGGCGAGGCCCGCAGCGGCGAGACCATCACCGATGCCGCCCGCCCCGCGCCCGCCCCGCTCGAGGGCTACCTCGACCCCAAGCCCATGGTGTTCTGCGGGCTCTACCCGATGGAGGGCGACGACTTCGCCAACCTGCGCGAGGCGCTCGAGAAGATGCGCCTCAACGACGCCAGCATCACCTATGAGCCCGAGACGTCGGGGGCGCTCGGGTTCGGGTTCCGCTGCGGGTTCCTCGGCTTGCTCCACATGGAGATCGTGCGCGAGCGCCTCGAGCGCGAGTTCGACCTCTCGCTGATCGCGACCGCACCGAGCGTCGAGTACCGCGCCCACCTCACCTCGGGAGCGGTGGTCGAGGTGGACAACCCCTCGGACATGCCGGCGATCAACCAGATCGAGTTCATCGAGGAGCCGTACCTCAACGTCACCCTCCTGCTCCCGAGCGAGTACACAGGCCTGGTCATGGAGCTGTGCCAGACGCGGCGGGGCGACATGACCCGCATGGAGTACCTGTCGCCGGAGCGCCTCGAGCTCGTCTACCGCATCCCCCTGGCCGAGGTCGTGGTCGACTTCTTCGACGCGCTCAAGAGCCGGACCAAAGGCTACGCCAGCCTGGACTACGAGCCGGCGGGCTACGAGCGCTCCGACCTGGTCAAGATCGACGTGCTCCTCAACCAGGTCCCTGTCGACGCCTTTTCCGCCATCGTGCACCGGCCCAAGGCGCAGGAGTACGGCCGCAAGATGACCGAGAAGCTGCGCCAGCTCATCCCCCGCCAGCTCTTCGACGTGCCCATCCAGGCCGCCATCGGGGGCCGGATCATCGCCCGCGAGACCGTCAAGGCCAAGCGCAAGGACGTGCTGGCCAAGTGCTACGGCGGTGACATCTCCCGCAAGCGCAAGCTGCTGGAGAAGCAGAAGGAGGGCAAGAAGCGGATGAAGAACATCGGCCGCGTCGAGGTGCCCCAGGAGGCCTTCATCTCCGCCCTCCGACTGGAGGAATAGGCGCCGCAGGTCCCTACCCTGGGCCCGTGGCCGCCGCACCCGTCGTGATGTGGTTCCGCCGGGACCTCCGCCTGGGGGACAACCCGGCGCTGCTCGCCGCGGCCCGCGCCGGTGCGGTCCTCCCGCTCTTCGTCGGCGACGAGGCCCTGTGGGCCCCATCCGGCGCGAACCGCCGGGCCTGGCTGGCCGGCTGCCTCGCCGAGTTGGACGAGGCGACCGGCGGCCACCTCCTGCTCCGGCGGGGCGCGCCGGCCCAGGTCGTGGCGGCGGTGGCGAGGGAGATCTCCGCCGGGGCCGTCTACGCCGCCGCCGACTTCGGTCCGTACGGGCGCTCCCGCGACGAGGCGGTGGGCGCCGCGCTGGCCGAGGCGTCGGTCGACTTCGTGCGGGTCGGCTCGCCCTATGCCGTGGCGCCCGGTGCGGTCACCAAGCCCGACGGCGATCCCTATCGCGTCTTCACTCCGTACTTCCGGGCGTGGCGTGCCCACGGGTGGGAGACCCCGCGGCCGTCCCCGCGGGCGATCCGGTGGGCGGAGGGCGTGGCCGGCGAGCGTCTCGGCGGGGTGGAGCCGCCGGCAGGCGTGGCCCTGCCGCCGCCGGGGGAGCGGGCCGGGCTGCGCCGCTGGGCGGCGTTCCGGGACGAGGCCCTCGCCGGCTACGTCGAGCGGCGGGACCGTCCGGACCTGCACGGGACGAGCCGGCTGTCGCCGTACCTGAAGTTCGGCTGCGTCCATCCCCGCACCGTGCTGGCCGGACTCGGCGACACGCCGGCCGAGGAGCGGTGGAGGGCCGAGCTGTGCTGGCGGGAGTTCTACGCCGACGTCCTCTGGCACCACCCGGCCAGCGCCCGCCGCTCCTTGCAGCCGGTGATGGCTGCCATGCGCGTCGACCGCGACGAGGAGCGCTTCGCCGCGTGGGCCGAGGGGCGGACCGGCTACCCGGTCGTCGACGCCGGGATGCGCCAGCTGCGGGCGGAGGGGTGGATGCACAACCGGGTGCGCATGATCGTGGCCAGCTTCCTCGTCAAGGACCTCCACCTCGACTGGACCCTCGGGGCCCGGCACTTCATGGCGCACCTGGTCGACGGAGACCTGTCCTCCAACAGCCACGGCTGGCAGTGGGTGGCAGGTACCGGCACCGATGCGGCGCCCTACTTCCGGGTCTTCAACCCGGTGACCCAGGGCCGGCGCTTCGACCCGGACGGCACCTACGTGCGCCGCTGGGTGCCCGAGCTGGCCGCCATCGCCGGAGCGGACGTGCACGAGCCATGGACGATCCCCGCCCTCCCGCTCGGTGTGGAGCCCTACCCGGCCCCGATCGTCGACCACGTCCGCGAGCGCGACGAGGCCCTTTCCCGCTACCGAGCGCTCCGCGGCGGCTGAGGCGCGCGTCCTGCGGCGCCGCGTCCGGGACCCGCCCGGGCGGATCGATCGCGTGCCCCGCGGCGGGCCCGACGGGTTGGCAACGGATCTGAGGCGAGGACTGGGTATCCTGCCCTCAGCGATGCTCGATGACCGAAAGGCGGCCATCCTCCGGGTGGTGGTGGAGGAGTACATCGAGACCGCCCAACCGGTCGGCTCGGCCATGGTGGCCAGGTGGCCCGGTCTGGGGGTCTCGTCAGCCACCGTGCGCAACGACATGGGCGCGCTCGAGCGCGATGGCTACCTGGTGCAGCCCCACACCAGCGCCGGGCGGATCCCGACCGACAAGGGCTACCGGTTCTTCGTCGACTCCCTGACCCAGCCCGCCGCCCTCGGACCGGCGCAGAACCAGCAGGTCCGGGACTTCTTCTCCCACGCGCACGGCGAGCTCGAGCGCGTCCTGCACGACACCAGCCGCCTCCTGTCGAACCTGACCGACTACGCCGCGGTGGTCATCGCCCCCTCCCACGACATGACCACGGTGCGGGCGCTGCACCTCGTCGGGCTCGGACCCCGCGTCGGCCTGGTCGTGGTCGTGCTGTCCAACGGCGCCGTCGAGAAGCGCGTCGTCGATCTGACCCCCGAGGCCACCGAGGCCAGGTTGTCGGCGGCCGCGTCGCGCCTGTCGGCTCACCTGATCGGATGCACCCTCAACCAGCTCGGCACCCTTGATCCGACCGGCGACGGCGATGTCGACGCGCTGTGCGATGCGGCCATGGAGGCCCTCTCGGGTGGCCATGACAACGATGGCGACCAGGTCTTCGTCGGCGGCACCGCCCGCATGGCCGGCGCCTTCGACGCGGTGCACACCGTCCGCCAGGTGCTGTCGATCCTCGAGCAGCAGTACGTCGTGGTCAGCCTGCTGCGCGACGTGCTCGATCGGGGGCTGTCGGTGGCGATCGGGACCGAGACCGGGATGCAACCCCTGGCCGACTGCTCCCTGGTGGTGGCGCCCTACGAGGTGGAGGGCGAGCCGGTCGGCACCGTCGGCGTCCTCGGGCCGACACGGATGCGCTACGAGCAGGCGTTGGCCGCGGTCGCCGTGGTCAGCAAACGGCTGGGCAAGGCCCTGACCGAGGGTTGACCACGTAGGATCGCGCGGCACATGGCCCTCTCCGGTGACTACTACGCGCTGCTCGGCGTCGACTCGTCGGCGACCGAGGACGAGATCAAGCGGGCGTACCGCAAGCTGGCGCGCGAGTTGCACCCCGACGCCAACCCGGACGATCCCGCCGCCGAGGAGCGCTTCAAGGAGGTGTCGCTCGCCTACGAGGTGCTGCGCGACCCGGAGCGCCGCCGGCAGTACGACACGTTCGGCCCGGACGCGCTGCGCGGCAGCGGCGGCGGAGGCGGTGACCCGTTCGGGTTCAGCGGCCACGGCGGGATCAACGACATCTTCGAGAGCCTCTTCGGTGGGGGGAGCCCCTTCGGGGGTGGCGGTCGGGCCCGGTCGGGGCCCCCGCCGGGAGAGGACGCCGAGGCGATCCTCGACCTCGAGTTCACCCAAGCCGTCTTCGGTGCTGACCGGGAGCTGACGATCCGCCTGCCCGTGGCCTGCACGACCTGCCAGGGCAGCGGGGCGCGGCTCGGGACCTCGCCGGTCACCTGTTCGCAGTGCGGTGGCCGCGGGGAGGTGCGGCGGGTCCGCCAGTCGATCCTCGGCCAGATGGTCACCGCCAGCCCGTGCCCGCGCTGCGCGGGGGCGGGCGAGGAGATCCCGTCCCCGTGCCCCGACTGCCGGGCCGAGGGCCGGCGGATGGAGGAGAAATCCTTCGTCGTCGAGGTCCCGGCAGGGGTCGACAACGGCTCGACCCTGCGCCTGCCCGGCCGTGGGGCGGCGGCCCGCCGCGGTGGGCGGCCGGGGGATCTCTACGTGCACCTGCGGGTGCGCGACGATCCCCGCTTCGAGCGCCAGGGCACCGACCTGCACCACGACCTGCACCTGGCCATGACCCAGGCCGCCCTGGGGGTGACCCTCGACGTGGAGACCCTCGACGGCGCCGAGGAGATCACCCTGCCCCCGGCCACCCAGACCGGGCGCGAGCTTCGGCTCAAGGGCCGGGGCGTGCCCCACGTGCAGGCCCGAGGGCGCGGTGACCTCATCATCCGGGTGGTGGTGGACACCCCGGAGGACCTCACGAGGGAGCAGGAGGAGCTGTTGCGCCAGCTGGCGGTCGCCCGCGGGGAGGATGTGGCCCCCGCGGAGAGCGGCCTGCTCTCCAAGATCCGGCACGCCTTCAAGTAGCGCGGTGGGCCCCGCCGCCCATGTCTTCGTCGAGGACCCGGCCGCACCGGTGCTCGACGAGGCCGACCGCCACCACCTGGCCCGGGTCCTGCGGCTCCGACCCGGCGAAGCGGTCACCGTGTCCGATGGTCGCGGGGCCTGGTGCGCCGGCCACTACCGGGGTGCCGGGCGGGTCGAAGCGGACGGGCCGCTGCGCCACGACCCTGCGCTCGCACCCGGGGTCACCGTCGGGTTCGCCCTGATCAAAGGAGACCGCCCCGAATGGGTGGTCCAGAAGCTGACCGAGGTCGGTGTCGACCGCATCGTCCCCTTCGTGGCGCAGCGCTCCGTCGTGCGCTGGGAGGACGCCAAGGCGGCCCGCCAGCTCGATCGGCTCCGGGCGGTGGCCCGGGGCGCGGCGATGCAGAGCCGCCGGGTGTGGCTGCCCATCGTCGACGAGGTGACCACGACGGCGGCGCTGGTGGCGGAGCTGGCCGCGGCCGGGACGGGCGCACTGGCCCACCCCGGCGGTAGCGCACCCGGGCTCGACCGCCCGGCGGTGCTGATCGGCCCCGAGGGCGGGTGGAGCCACGACGAGCTCGACGCGGGGCTCGGTACGGTTGCGCTCGGGCCGACCGTGCTCCGCGCGGAGACGGCTGCGGTGGCGGCCGGGGTGCTGTTGTGCGCGCTCCGTGTTGGTTTGGTGGATCCGCACCCCTGAATGGGGTGTTTTCGGTGGCATTATCCGAACTTCCTTTCCCGAGCGGCCCGGATTTCTGCGCTCTCCGTGGGCATATACGATGGCTGGACCGCCTAGAGGGGGCTTGGGACAGCACATGGAAGAGATGACCGTCAACTACGCCCGACGAGTCGGAGAGCGCTTGCGCAACGTCCGCAAGCAGCAACGGCTGTCGCTGCAGGCGGTGGAAGCCGCCTCCGATCAGGAGTTCAAAGCGAGCGTTCTCGGGGCCTACGAGCGCGGTGAGCGGGCCATCTCGGTCCCTCGGCTGCAACGCCTGGCCAAGTTTTACAACGTCCCTGTCGACCAACTGTTGCCTCGCGACGCCGGCCCGGAGCCGCACTGGCGGAGCAGCGGCGAGGCGGAGTCGGACGACGAGCCCGGTCGGGCCGCCGACGAGGGGCCGATCACGATCGACCTGACCCGCCTCGAGCTCACGCCCGGGCCGGAGAAAGATCTCCTCGGCCGCTACCTCGGCATGATCCAAGTGCAGCGCCAGGACTTCAACGGCCGGGTGCTCACCATCCGTCAAGAGGACCTGCGAGCCATCGCCTGCATGTTCGAGACCAACCTCGACGGCATGCGGCGCCGGCTGGAGGACATGGGGCTGCGGCTCTAGCAAGGACGTGGCGGGCCGGGCCGGCACGGCCGGTCCGGACCCGCCGCCAGGCCGAGACGGCCGTCTGAGGGGGGCGGCCGTTAGCCTGCCCGGCGTGTTCGGCGTCTACGTCCACATCCCCTTCTGCACCCGGCGATGCGACTACTGCGCTTTCGCCACCTGGACGGACCGTCCCCACCTGATCCCCGAGTACCTCGACGCCTGCCGCCGATCGTTGGGCGTGCCGCCCGGGGCGCCGGTCACGCCTCGGGCCGCGGCGCCGGTCACGCCTCGGGCCGCGGCGCCGGTCACGCCTCGGGCCGCGGCGCCGGCCACCTCGGTGTTCGTCGGGGGTGGGACGCCATCGCTCGTGCCGGCGGACGGCCTGGTCATGGTCCTCGACGCCGTAGAGCGGGCTCCGGGCGCGGAGGTGACCGTCGAGTGCAACCCCGAGACGGTGACCCCTGCCCTGCTCGCCACGTACCGGCGCGGCGGGGTCACCCGGCTGTCCTTCGGGGTGCAGTCGATGGTCCCCCACGTCCTTGCGGCGCTCGGGCGTGACCACGACCCGGCCGCGGTGCGCCGGGCCATCGCCGCGGCGGAGGGAGCAGGGTTCGCCGGCGCATGGAGCGCGGACCTCATCTACGGCGCGGTGGGCGAGTCGCTCCGCGACTGGGAGGCCACCGTGCGCGAGATCCTGGCGTTCCAGCCGGCCCACCTCAGCGCGTACGCGCTCACCGTCGAGCCCGGCACGCCGTTGGCTGCGGCCCCGGGTCGTCACCCCGACGATGACGACCAGGCCGACAAGTACGCGCTCGCCGACGACCTGCTGGGTGAGGCGGGGCTCGGCTGGTACGAGATCTCCAACTGGGCGGCGCCGGGCGCCGAGTGCCGCCACAACCAGCTCTACTGGGCGCAGGGCGACTACCTCGGGGTCGGCTGCGCGGCGCACAGCCACGAAGACGGGACGCGGTCGTGGAACGTGCGCACCCCCGAGCGCTTCATCGACCTGGTCGCGGCCGGCCAGCCCGTCGTGGCCGGCTCCGAGCGCCTCGACGCGGGGCAACGGGCACAGGAGCGCCTCCAACTGTCCTTGCGCACGCGCGTGGGTGTTGCGGCGGGAGCGGTGGAAGCCGGAGTGGTCGAAGCCGGCCTCGTCACCGTTGCCAAGGGCCGGGCCGTGCTGACCCGTCGAGGGCGCCTGCTGGCCAACGAGGTGGCGATGCGGCTGCGCGTCGCCGAGGACCTCCCGGCGGTGCGTGAGCGCTCCGCGTGAGCGGGTGACGCCGAGGCGTCGCTTCAGAGCGTCCAGGCCCGGCGACCGGGACGGCCGCGCCGGCTCCTGCGGGTGAGCACCACCTGGCTCAACACGATGAGGGCGCCGAACCCGAAGCCGACGCCGCTCAGGATCGGGAAGAGGGCGCTCACGTGGGCGCTCGGCTCGTGGGTCTCCAACGGCAGGGTCGCGGGCGTGGATGGGTTGCCGGCGATGCCGTTGATCGTCGTGGACGGTGAGGCCACGGTGGTCGTCGGCGCGGGGGCCAGGGGCACGAACGGCGCGGGAGCGGGTCGTGCTGTGGGGCGGGTGGCGGTCGTCGGCGCGGCGCTGGTCGGCGCGGCCGTCGTCGCCGGCGCGGCGCTCGGGGGTGCGGCGGCCGAGGCGGGCGCGTTGGCCGTCGACGGCGTGGTGGACGCGGGTGGGGGCGAGGTCGGCGTGGGTGCGGCGGCGGCGGGAAGGACCCGACCAGCACCGAGCACCACGCCGAGCGCGCCGAGCGCGGCGAGCGCGGCGAGCGCGGCGATGGTGGTGGCGGCGGCAGCAGGTGGGCGCTGGCGCTCGCCCCTCGGCTGGCGGCTCGTCATGGCCGTCAGTCTGGCGTGGCTCCGGGCCCGTTCGCAGTCATGGCGTGCTCTCGGGCATCGTCCAGCCCGGGAGGTCGGAGCCGGGGAGATCGGTGAGCGCACGGGCCAGCTCCCGGCTGCGCGGCCGCCGGGCCCGCGCCGTCTGCTCGAGGATCCGCCCCAGCGCGTCGGCTGCGTCGCGACCCGGGCGGCCAGCGGTCCGGCGCCGCCCGCGGTGGCCGCGGCCGGGCGCCGGCGACCACCGCTGCAGGGCCCGGGCCAATCGCCGGACGTCCTCGGCGCAGTCCTGGCGGCCGTGGACGGTCTCTGCCCGGCCCAGGCTGCACAGCACGGGTCGCCGGTGGTCGTCGAGCAGCACATGGGATGGTTGCACGGCCCCGTGGGTCACTCCGAGGTCGTGCAGGTCGCTGAGCACGGTGGCGATGGCGGCGCCGATCCCGGCCACCTGGGTCGAGGGCAGGGGTCCGACGTCGGCCAAGCACCAACCCCGCACCTCGGCCAGCTCGATCCAACCCGTGCCGGCGTCGACCAACCGGACCAGGCCGGGATGGGGGAGGAGGGCCAGCACGTCGCGCTCTCGCACCAACCGGCGGCGCTCGTCCGCCCCGGCGGCGTGCTTGCGCACCCGGCCGGTGCGCGGGTCCAGGTGCAGGATCACCGGCCTCTGCCCGGGTGGGACACAATCAAGGGGACATGCGCATCGTGATCGCCACCTGCTCGGTGGACTACCAGGGGCGCCTGAACGCCCACCTGCCGCCGGCCCCCCGCCTGCTGATGGTCAAGGCCGACGGCAGCGTGTCGATCCATGCGGACGATCGCGCCTACAAGCCCCTCAACTGGATGAGCCCGCCGTGCCAGCTCCGCGTCGAGGGGGAGGTGTGGGAGGTGTCCAACCCCAAGGGCGAGATGCTGCGCATCACCATCGCCGAGGTGCACGCCGACGTCTCCTACGAGCTCGGCGCCGGCGCGGCACTGCAAAAGGACGGGGTCGAAGCCCACCTGCAGGAGCTGTTGGCTGCCCAGCCCGAGGTGCTCGGCGAGGGGCTCATCCTGGTGCGGCGCGAGTACCCGACCGACATCGGTCCCGTCGATCTGCTGTGCCGCGACGCCGACGGGCAGGCGGTGGCGGTGGAGATCAAGCGCCGGGGGGAGATCGACGGCGTCGAGCAACTGGCGCGCTACCTCGAACGCCTCGACCTCGACGGCCGCCTCCGACCGGTGCGGGGGATCTTCGCCGCGCAGCAGATCAAGCCCCAGGCCAAGGTGCTGGCCGCGGCTCGGGGGATCCACTGCGTCGAGGTCGACTACGAGGCCCTGCGCGGTGAGCAGCGCGACGACCTGACCCTCTTTTGAGGGTCGGCTCGATCCGCTCACGACCGGCCGGCCGGGCCGGTCGGCCCGACCGCCCGCCGGGGTGGGGCGGCGGCGTGCAGGTCTCGGGCCACGGCGCGCCACACCCGTTCGCAGGTGGGCTCGAAGCGGACGGGATCGGCAGGGTCGCCGACGGCGAGGGCGCTGCCGCCGTCGGCCTCGGGCCGCGCACCGTCGGCCTGGGGCGGCTCGCCGTCGGCCTGGGGCCGTGCGCCGTCGGAGCACCCGCCGGGACCGGTGGCCCGCGTCCGCACGATGATGCGCGGCGCGTCGGCGGCCCGCACCGCTCCGAGCGAGGCGAGGAGGTGGGAGAGCGCCGCCCGACCGGTCGGGCCGGCGGTGCCCACCGCGACGACGACGTCTGCGTCGGCCGCGAGGCGGCGGGCCATGTGGTTGCGCTCCTCGAGGTCGACGGACCCGGTCTCGGCCTCTCCGTCGAGCTCGCCGGTCACATCCGCGATGACGATGCCGAAGGCGGCCCGGAGGCTCGAGAGCGCGGCGTCGAAGCTGAACCGGCCGATCGCGGTCCAGTGTGCCGGCGCCCGCAGCCCGGTGAGCAGCCGGTGGTGCTCACCCTCCACCGCGACGGCCAGATCGCGCACCGCGGCCGCCGACGGCCGGCCTCGCCGGTGCAGCTGCACCAGCGCCTCGATGCCGCCGTCGGCGCCGATGAGCCCGTGGAGCACGGCTTGGCCCGGACGCAGGGCGAGGTCGGCGAGCACCACTGCGCCGAGGACTGCGCCGCCCGGGCCGCCTGGCTGCACCCGCGCCAGCGCCCGCGCCAGGGCGAGGGCGATGCGGGAGGCGCCCACCCCGCCCG